>Ga0116227_10001171_pt1 | contig 57156 bp, 46 predicted proteins | sample S1TSphgellanicum_FD_89693 | JGI IMG/M metagenome (GOLD analysis project Ga0116227, IMG submission 89693) | Host-associated microbial communities from peat moss isolated from Minnesota, USA - S1T2_Fb - Sphagnum magellanicum MG | ecosystem: Host-associated > Plants > Peat moss > Unclassified...
AGCTTCATGTCAATGACCTGCAAAGACATCCTTCTGACCAAGATACATAGCATTAGAACTAATCTTTGAGTAACTGCAAGAAGTACAAATTAACGAGCTCTTTAAGATGTTTGAAGGGGACAGCCGCTGGCAAGAGACTCCTGATGTCGATCAAGTGCAACATCAGGCATGATTGTGCCCCCTTTTACCATCTATCTTGTATCCTTGGTGGTCAGCTTCATGCTAGGAGATTAGCTGCTGGTATCTCTTTAAATTGTTTCTCACAGCTTACAGCTTTAAAGTCTGGTATTGCTTTTGCAGTGTTGTACATTCAGCTTTGAAGGGGATGGTGTTGTTTCATAGGGATAGAGAAGAGAGTGTATGTGATAGAGAGTGTTACTAGAGAGAATGAGGAGATGGATGTAGTGACAATGAATGTGGTACCACCACAGCTTCCTGCCTCCCAGCTGGCAACTGCACACCAGGTGCTTCTTGTGGACACTTCTGCTGAGGATCAAGAGATCAAGGCTCCCAAAAAGAGGGCTGAAACATGGGCCCAGGACGAGATAAAAGCATTGATTGCATATCGAAAGGAGATGGACAGTATGTTCAACACCTCAAAGAGTAACAAACATCTGTGGGAGCAAATTTCCCAAAAAATGAAAGAGCAAGGCTATGACCGCTCCCCTACAATGTGCACAGATAAGTGGCGCAATCTTCTGAAAGAGTACAAGAAGGCCAAGGTACAAGACAAAGGGACATCAAAAGTGGCATGTTTCAAAGATCTGGAGGAGCTTCTGAGTGATCGGACCAAATCCATTCCATACCGCAGCCCTGCAAAGCTGGATGCCTTGCAACACTCACCAAAAGGTACTGATGTTGAAAGGGTTTCAGTTGTGCACCTGTGTCATGTTGAGCTGTAAGGAGCTTGGAAGTCTGCTGACTAATCTGGAAGATAGCAGGAATGCTTCAGGATGATGTGATCCCTGTGAATGTGTCATGGTTGCATCAATGTGGAACATGGATCGATATGTCATCATACCATGTTGGAAATATGGTTTTGGATGCATGCAAGACACATGGAATTCACCATAAGCAGTGAATTCATTGAATGTTCCACTTTGGTATTTGCCAAAGTTCTGTGATCTGCTTGTTTGTCTTGAGTCAGCTTATTTGTATGTTGATGCTGCCCAGGTGATATATCTGTCTATAGTTTCCAATATGCAGTCACCAAAATAATGTGATCTGTCATATTGTAGGAAGCAAGGAGACAGCATATTGTTAAATTATGGTATACTTTCATGTATGGGTTTCAACTTCAACTTTGGGTTTGCTTACTACCACACTGAATGCTTTATCTGCTGGCCTGATACATTGCACATTCTTGTAGTACCCTCTCGTAGTTGTAACCTACTGACAAGTCATGACTTTTCCCTGGTAGGAATCCCCACATCCATCTGTTAAGTTCTTGGAAAAGTCTCACCTATTTGAAGAACTGGAGAACTCGCTATAAACTTGTAATCATATGACCTCATTTGTCATCCTCATCAGAAAGTAATCAAATCTTTTACATTTGTGCAAGCCTTGGATCTGCCTGCTTCCTCATCCTTTGTTTGTGATTGCTTCATTAACATGGTCTGGTTCTCATGGTGATGTTCCCAGGCCAGGAGCTCGTTCAGATTTGTGGGCCAATCTATCTCACTGTAAACTATAGCTCCACTTGTCCGAGAGAAATTCAAGTTTGGGGTAGGACCAGCTGGGGAAAATGGCTGGAACTGCTGCTGCTGCATGCAAAGAAATTTCTTTGCTATCCCAGAGAGTTGTAGGATATACTCATGCTTTACAGTTTTTAACTATTGACTGAATCTTCCTTTCGTTTCCAGATATGGTAAAAAAATCAGATTGCAGATGTTGATGTTATTGTTCACACCAAGTTCAGAGCAGATTAGCATGTATTTATTTACACTCAATGTCTGGAGCACATGAAGTGTCATTGGGGAGTAATGGCAGCCAGTACACACTGCAGTTCATGATGATTAGATTGGTTTGATACTTTGTGAAAGACACTCACAAGGCCATGACCACACTCATTCCTGTCTTATTTGTTTTGGTTTGGCAAGATCTGATCAAACAGCTACCTTCAAAGTAGTTTACTCAACTTTGTCTACACATTATTAATATATTGCAGTGCAGATTCCTGCTCATGCACTACTTATATTGAAATGAAAGGTATCAACTAGCAATATTAAATTTGTAGCAGTGATGTGGATGTGATTACTTGCTTTTTTTATTCAGCTTCACAGGGTTCACATACTATAATATCAGTTCCTACAAGTGTGTTATGACCATTGATTTTAGCACCTCTGCAATGTTTGCAAGTTCTACAAGTGTTGTTGTGTTTTCCCTATGCTTGATAGGGATTGGTTTGTCCCCATAATAAATATAAATTGATTGACCTTGCTGATCAATCTTGAACTGTTGAGTAGTTTCATCAGCGAGGAATATTCTCATGAGTAATTTGGTTTCTTCATTTGATTTCTGATGTCAACACTGAATATCTGTGGTTGTCACTTGTATCTTTCTCAGTTGTCTAAGTATCAGTACGAGTGGTCTGACAATGTGGCATGCTTGTGGACCAACTCAACTTGTGAAGTCCCTCTCCTTTTTGGCAGCATTGCTAAAGGACTTAATCTGCAGTGTTGAAAATTGTAGGTGTGTGTCATGTGACATCCTCAGATTCAACTTGGAACTGTAAGGACCTTTAGAACCTTATATTTCTGTTTCTGGTTAAGCTATTCTGGCCCCAGTTTTGACTTGGTGCTCCATCTTTTGGTTTTAAATGTACAGATTATGTACACATAATGAATCTTCCTGTCAATCTTCTGAACTGGGTCTGTTGCAATGAGTACTGTAGAATAAAGAGAGTATGGATGATAGCAACGGCAGGATCTGCTGGAGTGCTGAATTTGGATTGTCAGTTGGACCATGATGGTTATCCAACAGTGCTTCCATCAGCTGATGAAGTGGTCCACGTCTAACCTTCGTAATCAATGGGGTTCCACAATGTGTTTGAGGGATACAAATGCTAATGGTGAGATGTTTTCTCCTTTCGGTTTAATAGAGGACTGTGAACATGAGAGCATCACTTGTTTCTATTGTCTTGTCACTGTGACAATGAACTAGGTGACCCAAAGAACAATTTGGGATGTAGGCACATTGCCAATTTTCACTGCTAAAATAGAGCAGGAGTGGTGTTACAAGTGTATCTAGAGCCAAGGCTGGCAAGAGATTATCTCAATTGCTCAAGCTGGCACACACATGAATACCATTGCAATACATATATGTTGGTGAGTCTCAAGGCAAGGATTCTGAGAGTTGGTTTAACCAAGCACCCATGTGGCCTGGTGGCAAACATTTAATCTTGCTTATACATGCATGCTTATGCTTCCTAAAGAGCATAGATTGACTACAGTTGAAGTTCTGGTTCAAGTTCAGTTGCTCTATCATCAGTTGTTTGCATGGTACAAGGGCTATAGTGCAACACTGATAACAGTCTCTGGCCCTTATGGTCTTTCTGCAAGTTGTCTTTCGATATCTATGCCCAGTTGTGTTTGCATAGCCTTTATTGGAATTCAGATTTGTAGCCATGTGAAACTTCACAATCCATAATACCAAGGATTTGATGGCCTGCCTGTCCATTTAGCAAATAAAGAGTGAGGAACTAGTACAAGGTAAAATGGAAGAAGGTGCTTTCATTTGTGACAACCATTTAAGATTGGTGTGTAAGGTACAGAGTGCTGCTTTCTTAGTTGAAATGATGGTGCAATGCAGGTGGAGATCGCCAATTATCAGGAAGGAAGGTTGTCATAGTGAAGTTTGGGGACATGATAAGGAGGATTTGTGTAGATGGGCCATTTGAGTCAATCAAGGAATCCATAAAGACTTCTTTTGGGCTCCGAACTAAGCGGCCATTTTGGTTGGAGGATGATGAGGGTGTAATTCAGCCATTGAGCCGTGACATGCCAGCAGGCCAATATTCTATCAATCTGGACCCAGGTATGTCCCTCTTTCCTTTATTCTCATTTTGACTCATCACCAAGATTGTTGAATATTATATCGTCACTAGCAAACTTCAGAAGTCTGCAACTCCCTGCAACTCCCTAACATTGAACTGTGTTCTCAGAGGCAATTGAGTCTTCACTCTTATACCCTTGGTGGTAAGTCTTTTTTGGGTACCACTGAAGAGCTGTTAAACAAAATGAGGCATCCAACATGACATTAGTTAGTCTTCGTTCCTATTGAGGCTCTGGAATGCTTCAGATAAATATCCATCCTAGAAACTTGTTACTCCATTTCGCTTTCTTTTCCTCTTTGCTGAATGGGTTTTTCCCATCAGCTTGGAGAACCTCAGCTTGTCCACACCTGTTATCAGGAATTGGTAACCTGCCTTGGGTTAAAGATGGATTACTGAACATGCAAACATGATTTTAGCTCTGTTGAGTAATGTTTATGCTCATTCTTTTCATCTATTCTCACATCTTTGTCAAGAGGATTTTGTTGTCTTATAACTCCTCACTTCATCCTCTGGATATGACTCTTTTTTTATCTTGGTCATTCATGTTTTTGATCAGAACATTAGTAGCTCCCTCATTTTACCAGACCAGTTTGATATTGTTATGCAGATCTTCCATGCACCTTGTAACATTACTTAAGCAATCTTGGTCATCCTTCCTGGATCAACTTGCATGATAGCTAATTCAAATATTATGAGTGAGCTTTATACTTGACGGGATCTGGTAACATTTGAACTAAGCAAGGACAAATAATGAGTTGGTCTAGTATAGTTCAGTAAAGGGACATTCTGCAGTCCTTGACATGAGTGGGTGGAACTCTCCAGTGGGAGAGGGATGGGAACCATGATGGGTCCTTGAACAATAATAAAGAGGCAGGGCAGTTGTGCTTGGCAATATGTGTTCTAGTGATTGAGGATATGGATTGGAGAACTTAATAGCCATATGCTGTATCATCAGTTGTGTGGGCTCTATATTCACCTGATTCCACATATCATGAAAGTCAAAGTTTCTTCACCTGTGACTCTGTTGCAGAACCCACTTTGCATGCAAACAGAGTTTTAATCTTCTTGAATTCAACACAGTGATGTTAAAAGGATTTGCAGGCCCAGAGGAAACTAATTTATTTGCCTTCAATGACTGCTTCTGAGTTCAGGGTTTACAGTGAAGGTGTGCTTGTATGATGAGTCCGGGCGCATGACAGGCACCACTGAGAACAGAACACTCTACACAGATGAGGACTTTCATGAGTTTCTCTCACGTAGGGGCTGGTCAGGCCTACGAGAGGTGGGCACTTTCAGGGATTTTGACTCATTAGAAGAGCTTCGGCCTGGGGCAGTATACCAACATGCACCATGAGGGATGTCTGCTCGGAGTCCTACAAAATTCCTGTTCCATGTATATGAGGTAAGTTGCAGTCAATACAAATCAGCTATTTAAAACTTAGTTGTTGACTAGTCCAACACAGGATCACATTTGCACACTAGGATTGCAGGGTAGTGTTTCAGGTCCTTCTTTTGCATTGCCAGCAAGCATATTGATGGTGGTTATCGAATTTATCTAGGCATTGAAGAGTCTTGGCTCTTAGTCAAGTGTGTTGCTGTGTGAACCTCACTTCCATCCATGATGAGGTAAATTTTGACAAGCACATTGCTTTCTCCTAATTCCATCAGTGGTCCCTCCTAATATTGCTCTTCACTTCTCATCTTTTTCTGTATGCCTCCTGGAGGTTTTGACACTGTTTTGAGCTCTCATGTCAATCAAACTATTGTTTTTTGTTGTTACCCCTGTCTGGATGGATTTTGGTGCAACTTTCCAAATGATAATCAGACTGATGTCAACTGATTTGAGTCAAATAGGAATGCAACTTCACAAATTACAACTTTCCAACTTCATTTGAGATACTGATGTCTACAGATTCCAAACTCTTGTTCTCTTTGCATGCTTATCCTGTTGTAAACTGTGTTTGCATTTCTAATGTCTAAAAGACCTAGTTTTCCTGGCTCTCTAAATTGACATTTACAATTTGTCTTGTACCTCTAGTTCTTTGGCACATAATGTGGGGTGTCAGGGTGTTACCAAGGCCTCAGTTTGCCATTATGGCTTACGATTAGACACCAAAACTAATTTGTACTTGTCTGTAAGTTGATAATAATTTTGATCCATAACTCCTTGTGATGTCCACCCAAATTGGCGTTTGTAAGAAATAATGACTGTTACTGTTGTTCCCACTGGCTGCGGTGTTTTTCTCCTGTTCGAGGGAGTGTCTGCCTGCAGTTCTAATCCCCAAAACGTGCCAACTGATCTACTGTATCTGTGACGGCTCTTTGCCTGTCATAATGGCTTCGAAATGTGTGATGGGTGGAGTCAGTTACTAGGCAGCAGGCTAGGATTTTCACCTCCCATGCAAATTTAGGTGCTGCTGCTTTTTGTTAACATGAATAGCCTTATTGTTAGAATATACCTAATCTATTCAACGAGGCACGCATCTCCAGATTTTGATAGTGGAAAAAGTCCCTCCCAGTGAAAAATATTATCACAATATTATGAAAGATATACCAAGTCGTTTTCTAATATAATAAATACTGGAAAGTTTGTGGGATTCTTAACCAGCTAGATAGTGATTCGCATGAGCTGTTTACAAAATAGTGATCAGAACCCGCAGATTCCCAGATACACGAAGCAGCTGACGGCGTAGTGATCCACCTCTGCTGCCTATCCAAGGTAAAAAAAGTACGAACCCGAAAAACGAAATATAGTTCTAATGCATCATTTTTGTAGATGTATGGTGACACTAGGAATCTGAAACTGTCTCTCAAGGCACACACGTATATGAGATCATGTTATTAGCAGGCAAGCCCCGTGTGCAGGAGGTGTGCCCTGCTTTTTTGTAAGCTGTCATGAATCTGATATCAAATTTGGCCTGGCCAAAACTTCAGTCAAATTCAAAAGTGACTTACAACAACAATGATATGCTCACAATTCCCAGACATTGAGAACTCCAATATTTTCAGATTCCCAACCTCGAAGAACGTATTGGCCAGTACTCGGTACTGCAACTTTCAGCCTGTCAGTCTTACAACTCCAACAGCCCTCCTTCCCACGCACCCAGTTTTGTAAACTATTGTTGTACCTGGGCGGGTTCGGCATAAATTAAATTATTTTCAACTTTGCAAAAAAATTCAGGAAAAATTCAGGCTCTTTCTATCAAAATTTTCAAAAACACATTCGAGCTGCCAGATAGTTTTGAATTAAGGACATGCCTGACCAAATCAGTTACTTTACATCCATCTAACCACTAACATAGTCAAATATTTTAGCAATATTAATGAATTTTATTTATTAGATATATTAAACATATGTCAAAATTTTCAGAATTAAAAAGATAGCTGCTAAATCAAAAATTCTAAATTAAATTAATTTTTCAGCCGCCCAAGTGTCGAAGCCACCCAAGTATTATGATATTACACAACTTAAAAATAAGAAGTAAACTAAAACCCCATTCACATGTAGTGGAGAGATTATTAGTGTTAGCAGTCCTAACATTAATGTTAACTGAACTGACATCACATGGCACTAACTAAAATTTAACCTATCACTAATGTAACTTAACTCACATCACATGGCACTAACTAAAATTTAACCTATCACTAATGTAATTGCACAATGTTCACATACAAAAAGATAAACAATATCACCATCGGTTTAGTAGCACCTTTGTGTCATTTGAACTTCTTGTGATTCATGTTTGAAGACAATCAAAAGCAAATATTTCACCCCATTCATCCTTTTCTCTTTTTCATTCATTCCTCATGGCTCCCTTCTTTCAAGCTTTCTTTCTCTACTTTTTTTTTCACACATTTTACACGACTTTTCTTTGAATTTTGTTGTTGGAACATGCACATGGCAAGTTGTTTTTCTTCATTTCTTCAAAGCTTTGCTATCATAGTCCTCCTCCACGACTTTCAAGGAATGTGGTTGGGCAGCACAACCATGAGCATCATGTGCGATGAGTTTGGAGGTGACACTTCTTGGAGTTTGTAAAATAGAGATATATAGATAGTAAGAAATGTGCATGAGGGAAAGCACTAGAGGTAGAATAGAGGGAGAAGATTGAAAATGTGTGATCCTTAAGGATTTAGTTTTGAACGAGAGAGAAAATAAGCAATGTAACACATGCATAGTGTAGAAGAAATTGACTAATGTTGACACAAACTAAAAGTCTACAATGTTCATGGTTGGGTGGAGAATACATGCACTTGCCCATGATATACAAATTCTAGAGATATAAGTTGTAAGTGACATGTGATTGAAACTTTGGGTTTGGTTGGTTGTGTGGCTTGTGTTATGGCAATTTTGCTTGATTACTTTGAAATTATTTTTTAAGAAATGCGTGAATAGTAAAAGAACATTCATAAACGCCTAAAAAAAAAGCAAAGTCAAGGGTCTATTGTAAAGGAGGATAAGTAAATAGTGAATTTAAAGCTCACCTAACAACAAGCCACCTAATAACATGAATCTCTGAAAGTGGTGTGCATCCACCTTTTGAGTATAACTTCCAAAAAGTTGTTGAAATTAATAAGTAGGTGCTATACTCAGGTTGTTTTATTATTATTTTTGTTATCTACCTAGGGACTGGGTGCAAGTGACATAAGAACGTAATATTTGTAGTCAACATTAAAAGCTTTATTCAATTGATTCATTTATTATGCACATTGGAAACAATTCACTTCCATGATTCATGCAACACTGGTTTTCCATTTAATCACAATTGGTTTTTGTTTTATGCAATTTGATGTAATTGCTCATGGAATACTTATTGGCATGATAATCCACATGTTATCATACTTGGAAGTGGTGGTGCCAATGAATGCAATTTTTTTTACTATGAGTGATGTTATGGTCTTCTATTACAATGTAGGATTTTGTTATTGAATGTGCTACATTGACTAGTAAGTCATGATTATTATTGATACTATGTGTTACGTTGATCTAATTATAAAATTCAAAACAACTTTAAATCTTTATGTTGTGAAAAATTCTATTGCTTTCTGTTAAATAATAACTTGTGCTCACAAAGGCAAGTATGATAGTCACAAATAACACTTGTGATTACTACCATGTTTGCAACTAATGGCATAAGTGATGCGGTGTTATGGACTACATAATTATGCAATCATTTGTAATCATAAATGCCACAAAAGAATACAAATCTAATTGTTTAAATAATCATTAAAAACATATTTTGGCATATTAAAAAATATAAGTCAAGCATATTACCTTAAACCTTAACATGAATTTTTTTAAATATTGGGGATAGTTGCCTAATACTTTTTGCCTTGAACTCATAACTTGATGTGAAAATTATCAAGCTACTATTAGATACTTTATCCCTTAAGTTCAACACAAACCACCAAAAATATGAAGTGGTCATCTTATATTTTTTGCATGTGAAGTGCAACTTCAAATGAAATGTAGTGGGTGGCCACCTAATATTTTCACCTTTATGTTCATAAAGTATAATGAAAATATTGAGTTGCCACCTAATATTTTCGATTGGGGTTTGCAATCTCAAGGGAAAATATCAAATGGTCACTTGATATTTTACTCGTCATTTTCATAAAATTGAGAAAAAAAAATCAAATGGCCATTCAATACTTTATCCATCAAGTTCCACATGGAAAACCAAAAATGTTAAGTGGCCACCTAATATTTTACCCCTTGGGTTCAACATGAAAAACAAAAGGTATTGGGTGGCCAACCAATATTTTTCACCTAGGGCTCACAACATATTGCAAAACAATATCATGCATCCACTTGATATGTACATTAACTTTCAGGTTTGCAAAGTATATCAATATATATATATATATATATATATATGAGTAATCAATGGATACTTTCCATTTTTAAGAAATGATTATACTTGAATATATATGTTATTGGTGAAGGAAAAATGAGCAAATGTAATCCTAGTTGTTGAGTTTAAAACAATAAGTTTACTTTCAAGGTGAATGTTATAAAAAATCAAATTGCAAGACTAACCCTCCTTCATTCAAATGAACACCATTTCCATTCAATTAGTCCAAATGAATTGATTTTAGTTCAAATTGATCTATAAAATTTTTTAAATCAAGCTTTTCAAATCTTGGAATGTTATGTTAATTTGTCACTTGCCTAAACAAGTTTTTAAGAAGTTGGCACAGTATTCAATTTGACGACAAACCTTTAGACATTTAAAATGCCATCACCACCAGATTTTTTATTCATCACTAGCATGCATTAGCTCATTGAAAAGCTAACTATCAGGCACACAAGCACACAAAATTTCAAGCTCCACACTTCAATAAAAAATGAAATATGCCACAAAATTTGAAAAGGTTGTATGAAACCTTTTCCAAATTGAAACATTCAAATTCAAAGCTACATCATTCTTCAAGGATGTTATTTTGTGAATGTGAAAATGTGAGCAGTGAGCAAGTGAACATGAATAATTTTTTTTGGAATATTTTACTAATGTGGACAAAATATTTGGAGAATTATTTAACATATGGGACATAATATTTGGTGACGTGGAGGAATATTTTGTCATGTGTGCATGGATGAACGATATTTATGGATGAAAATGGATGAAAACAAAAAATGGATGAACTTTTTCATGTACATTGGCAACGAACTTTTTTGCAAAAAAACTAAACAAAATAAACAGGATGGAAAAATTTTATGTTGGTTTATTTTGAAATTTTTGACACATGAAATACTGAAATCATATTTCAAATCATATTTTATATTAGCTTAATATGAAGTATATTAAGTTCTGTAACATCTAAATCATATAAAATGTTAAACTATATTGAATTCAATGGCATATAAACATGTTGACCCACCAACAAGTATGTATCAATCCAAACATAACTTGTTCACCACCAAAAAGTACGTGTCAATCCAAACATTGCATATTCACCACTAAGATGCATGTGACCGTTAAGAATTTAAAAATTATGAGGTAGCCAATGACATTTTGCATTATTTATACCATTAAATAAAATATGTGAGATGACAAAAAAACCTTTGGAATATCCAAAAGATGACACCTAACTAATCCATCTCTAACATTTATTAGAAATTAGAACGTGTCACGAACATCACCATCACCCATCATTTGTATCATTGTTGGCACTAGCATAGTTACATGCATCATCATTTGCATCATCATTAACTCTTAATTAATTCCCAGTTCACTTTTAGTTAACTCTTAATTAAGTCTTAGTTAACCTTTAATTAAATTTTAATTGATTTTTAGTTCATTATTAATTAGGAACTTTATCAAAAAGCTTTCTTAATCAGTGCACACATGGAAGCCTCTATGGAAGCTTCCTTGAGCTAAGTCCCCAATGGGGTATAATCTAAGTAGATCCTTAATTAAGTTTTAATTGACTTTTAGTTCATTATTAGTTAAGAACCTTTTCAAAAAACTTCTTTGGTCGATGCACACATGGAAGCTTCTATGGAAGTTTTTTTGAACTAGGTCCTCAATGGGATATAAATAAGGGTAGAACCTTCCATTACTTTTAATCTATTCCACATTAGTTTTGGGTATGTTTTCTTATCATAACCTTTGTTTTCATACATTATCAAAATAAAGTTATGTTTGAATCATTTTCTAGCATATATCATGTTTTTTGCCTTAAGTATTTGTGTTTCCAATTTTGGATTAAACTTAAGCTTACATTTTTTATGATTTGTTTCCCTTGTTGTGTCCTTGGTTTAATTCTTGTTTTTGTGGTTTTTCGTGCCTATGGCAAAACGCGAAGAATGTAATGGAAAAAAGGTAATTAACAAAACATATGAATGGGTGACATGGCAATGGGCAAATACGAAGATAAACAAAGAAAGTCTTGCATTGTTAAAATAAATTGTAAAGATTTCTAGGGAATATATGGAAGATTACAATTGGGCGATGTTTACACATGCCACGGATTTCTTCAAAGAACATGTGAATTTTAAAAAGTTGATTCCACAACATTTTTTCACAAGCTTACTCTATGATTTGTTGATAAAGGATTTAGTAACCCTTAATAACTTATTATCAATAGAATTCATAAAATCCCAAAGATGATTGTATGCAATCTAAGTAAGCGAACTTGGGTGCCACACAAACTTAGAAATAAAGTGTTAAAACATCCCATGAATCGTTGAATGATAAAGTCAACCCTGAAACCATAAGTCATGTACAATAGTTGAAAACAACAAATGTGTCAACAAATGAAAAAGGAACTAAAATCCCATTGTTTGCATTAAATTGTGGTTCAATAGATGTGTTAACATGAATTATTTTTTTAAGTATGTGATTTCAGAAGGAAATATTCAATTATGAAAAAATAAAGTAAAATGACAGTTGAATTTGAGCATTGAAGTTACTTATTAAACAAATCCGTAGTGACTTGAAACAATTAGTCACTGAAACATTCGATTGGTAATGGTACAAAAATCCAAAACTACCAACCAAATCGTCCAATCAAAACCAATGGTTGTCATGTTAAATTCAAATATAGAATTTGAGTGGATAACTATAAGTATGTCACCAACCTAACATCTTCCCAAATGTGGACTATTTTGTGCATTCGATTTAGTTTTATTTTGAAGTTGAAGGGTTCAATCAAAGAAACTTAGGATAAATTTTTTTCATTTACATCATGTCACAATATCCATATCCATGGCACTCTTGTCAAACACCATGAAATTTGGATTTGTATTCGTCTTTAAAAAAAAAACAAAAAAGTGTAGATGCAAAGTTCTAAGCAGAGGTTAAATATTGGGCATCTACTAACCACTTGCAAGATTACAAGATATATGGGACACTAATCAAAATGTTTATTTTGGAGTTTTTGAACAACTTGTTATAACCACCTAGAAACAATCCATGGCTAGTAGACCTGTCAAATAGAAATTTCAAAAAATGATTTCATCAATAATGCAATTACTTATTAGGATTCTAAGTGCCCCCCCCAAAAAAAATCTATTCTTAGAAAATAAATGGCTAAAAGATAATTCCAATGTAAAGGATGATCCATATGAAACACCAATATTTGCTTACAACAAGGAAATGGACCAACTAATGGAGGCCAATATAATTAGTAGCAACGTGGAGGAGGAGGATTCTACAACATGCCCGAATGGTAAAACGATGGAGTTGAATGATCAAGAAAAAACACAATGCCAAAGACAACATGCCCAGAAGATGCCATGATGGATGAAGAAGAAGGCATGGAATTGGTGACACCAAGGACAAAAATGGGCTCCAATGATGTGAGCAACACACCGAGAGAAATTGGCTCTACTAAATATGTTCAACACAAAGATAAATGATGTTGTTGAAATTTAAAAGAAGTAACAACATAATGCATAGAACAATTTATAATCCAGAATGTGTAATCGTGAAAAATTCCATTTGGACGTGTGAAGTTTTGTTGATTAGAGAGAACAATTTCAAAAGTACAAGAGTTGGGTTTTCTAAGCATTAAATGTAGATTGAACTATTGAAACATCATAAAGTTTGTATGCAATTGTAATTAATTTTTGTGTATGTAATTTTTAAAAAGGAAAACAATGGAAGTTTTAAACCAACGATAAAGTTCCCATCAAAGAGAATTAGTTGGTTGCAAGCTTGTAAAGTATAGCAAGACATCATTCGCTTATTGGCACAATTTTTTATAAAAATGGACAATGTCCTAAGTTTTTTCCATTGCATGTGAAAAACATTGTTCAATGATAGTAATTCTCCTACTCATGTTCACATGCTCACAAAATAGCATGCATCCTATGACAATAATGCATTAATAACAACAAAATGCTTGTTCATAGTTGGTAAAAGATGTGCATGGTGTGGAACTATATGTGGTTTGCTTATTATAAGGCTAACTTGAATAAGAACAAGATTCAATATTTATGAATATGGAACATTTACAACACAAGTGAAACAAACTTAAACATATGAATTATAAGGTCCAATGGATTGTTGAAAGTAAAAGAAGAAATTAAAGGTAGAAAAATCTCCTTTAGTTGGGTGGTTGGCAATCATTATTACGTCAAACATTAATGACCTACATCAAGATACCACAATGCATGTACCTATTAAAGGATGTTGATAATGATTTCATGTAAAAAATGGAAGTCATGTTTTGATTGTGTTTATGGTTGTTTTTTAGAAGTGTTTGAACATGGATTTATATATATATTTTTTGTAGGCATAGTAAATTTATGAAGGTGTTACATTGTAGGGGTCTTCCAATGGTTGTGATGATAGAAAAAACAACAACAAGGCAAGGAACTATACGTTGCAATATCATGGAAAAGAGATCATTCGGAGAGGAACAATTCAAGAATAAGAGTATGAAAAGTTCTTCACCTTGTTAGAAAGCCCAAAAAAATTTGTCATTTAGTTATCATAAAAATGCAAAAAAGATTTGACATAACACTTTGCATACAATTTCAACCTCTATACCCTCAGAGGCAATTTTTTAAAAAAATTAATGGCAAGGAAAAATCAAAGTTAATGGAGGATGTTGAAATTTTTGTTTCAAACGATATACAAGAAGAGGAAACCATTGACAATGAAATTCTAATCATGACAAAAGTTGACATCCAGGAATTCAAAGCCAAACAATAGTTTATTGAAACCAACATATGGAAGAAATAACCATGTGTAAAAAACTGGCTAAAAATTGTTTTTAGGTTACACTTTTCAATGTATCTTAACAACAATGTGTTTAAGAAGAAAATAATATAATGTGCTTGTGAAATAATCAAGATGTAACTAGATGATCCTAATCCAAAATGGTGAACTCTGCATTTATTTTTGTTCATAAAAAATTCCTTTACATAATGAGTGCACACTAGTTGGTGTTTTTATTGATTTAGGTGGCTTAATTTTAAAATCCTTGGATAAGCAGACCCAAAATGTATTTATGATAAAACCTAGTACCATGATTAGTTCACTAATATGGATAAAACCATATTAGCTTTACAAAATAATATTTGTAAAAATAAAATCATGAAAAAAAACTTTTTTAATGTCTCAATTTATATGTCAACCTTACAGTTAGTCCATATTGAGGAACTAATTATAAGTTTTCAACAAATAATGAATTAAAAAAAATGATGGTGGAAATAAATTATTATTTTCTTAATGAAACAAATGAAAGGAATTGTCTATTTAAGAATTTGATTTTACAAAACACACAATTATTTCCTTATAAGTATAATTTCATGATGGCGTAATATATAAAGAAAACTTCTTAGAAACCACCAAAATATGATTTGTTAAATATTTAAAATTGATATATATTTAAAATCTTGTCGATTGCAATTTCTATTTGGTTTAAACCAAATTGTCACAAATTTAAAAATAAAAATAAAAATGATGATGCCCATTACTAAACTATTTAATATTAATTATAGATTTCCCCTAAACAATCTTAGTGGAAATTACTAAAGGCCATTGCTTTGGGGAAGGGTTTGGTGAAGGAATTGTTGCAAAGGATATCATAGATAAGACATCAAAGCCATGGCATATGAGCTTCACACATACAAATGAACATACATGTAATGGCAGATAACATGTACACATTAAAAGAAACAATAATGAATGAGGGAACAATCAAAACATTGGTAACATGAATCAATGCCATGAATTTCAAATGCTTTAGAATTGATATGATGGTTGAGCTTGACACATATATATGAACATAGAAGTAATGGTAGATGTGAATTACACATAAAAATTGTTAAAATGAATGAGGAAAGAATCAAAATATTGGAAACATGAATCCTTCCCATGAATATCAAATGCTTTGGCAATTATATGACTACATTAAATTGCCTTGTGATTATTTTGAAGGGCATTCATTGGCATTTCATATATCGAAAGATTAATAGAACTCACAACATGACCATAAAATCCATCATCCCATGAATTGATCATTGTTGACGAGCTAAATATTTTGCAGAAACTTTGAGTGTGCAAAATGAAATTGAACTTTCACATATTGAAAATTGAATAGAGCTCTCCACCTAACCTTAGGATGATGAACATGATGTCATCCACTCCCAAGTTCAATAGATAGCAATGAAAAAATAACAAACACAATTAAAATAAAAAATGGAAAAACTGTAAGGATTGGAAACTTTAGCTTCATCTTCAATAAAGGCGAGAACATGAGGATGATAAAAAAGTGAGGAAATTGTAAATAATGTCGAGGATTACATACTCGTCATAGCACTAGCACGAGCCTTAGCATACAAAGGCAATATTGAATTAATCAAAGGACTTTCAAGGAAATGAGGGTGTGTAATGAATGGAAGTTTTCAAAATGGATCTTTATAAGAAAAATGGATTTAGTTTATTGTAATAGATGTGGGCAATAGTATGAAAGAATTAAAAGCCTTGAAATTGGGAATGTTACTCACAATCCAAAATAATTCATTGTTTTCACAGGGGAGTCAAGATCAAAATTAAATGGTTTCTACTATTAATTACAATAATTACCTAACACTAATTCAAAATGGAACATTAATTAACAATCAAAATAGTTATCTAGCCAACATCAATTAAAAAATGTAGCATTAACAAGTAATTCAAATAAAAATTTAATTAATTAAAAATAAATATACCAACTAATGATTAGTTGATTAATATTTATACATATTATGAATTAATATTTATAGAATAAAATATTTATTTAATACATGTTAACATATATTTAAATTATATATATAGATATAGATAGATAGATATATATATATATATATATATATATATATCACATCTTTATTTAATACATGTTATTATCTAATTAACAATATAACTATAAATTAACACTTATGAAAGTTAAATATGTAGATAATACATGTTAATATTTAGTTAACAAGATAATTATATATTAACATTTATAAAAGTCAAATTTATACTTAATACATGTTAATATTTAATTAATTAAAAATAACTACATATTAATATTTCTAAATATTGATTTTTATTTAATAAATGTTTAAAATAACCTTTAAAAAAAGCTAAAAATAACTTAGTGTAAAATAGATTCAAATGAAATAACCTTGGGTGGAATATCTTCAAATAATCAATAATAATATAGAATAAAATAATCTCAGATGGAATAATTTAAAATAACCTAAGGTGGAGTAGTAAAAAAATTCAAGAATATATTTTTAAAAAATAACACATAATAAAATAAGGTTTGAATTGCTTAAAATACCCAAAAAGGCGTTTGCATGAATTTTTTTTCGTACCCTAGGTTGCATAGGCTTTTTCACAAGCTAACTTGGTTATTTTGTAATGTGTTCGAGCTTTTCTCTAAGCTACTTAGGTTTTTCTTAGGTTGTTTAGGCTTTTTCATAGACTTCATGGGTTCTTTCCTAAGTTGCCTAGACTTGTACATAGGTTATATAGGCTTTGTTTTAGGTTGGCTAGGCTTTAGGGCACTTGGGCTTTTTCTTAGGCCGCCTAACCTTTTCCCTAAGTTGCATGGGCATCTTCCTAGGGTGCCTATGTTTTTTCATAAGTTGCATGGGCTTTTTCTTGAAGTGCCTAAACTTTTTTTAGGTTCTTAGTCGAAGATGTTATAATGTGACTGATTTTAGTTATTCTTGCTTTTGAGAGATATTGTTCTTAACCAAGGGTGTAAATCCTTGGCCTTTTACAATTAGGACCAAGCTTTTGCCAATGGGCCTAGGCCTTTTACATTAGGCCCAAGGTTTTTGTGCATGAAAGTTGGCCAAGCTAGGCCTATGGGACATGGGCCAAAAAGAATTTTACATATAAAAAAGTTAGGTTTTTTAGAGTTGGGCCTTGAGTTCTTGATGTAGGGGTTTGGACTACTCTTTTTTGTGTTTGGGATTTTCTTTTAAAGGGGACACATTGGCCATAACCTCTTGGATAGGAGGATGGGCAATCCTGAGCCTCTTGAATTCAAGAGGCTTGTGATTTCTCGGTATCAATTGTAGCATTTTATACTTGGGCTGGGGCTTTCTTAACATATGCATCAAAGTGGGCTCAAGCCTCTAGGCGTGGGTTAGGCTTCTTGGACATAAAGATGGGTTAGTCTAGGTCCAATTAAAAGCATGATGTTTTCTAATCATAAAGATGGCCTTCTTGGAGATGGGCCTAGATCTCTTGAACACATGCCATCTTGGCTTAGGCTTCTTGAACATGACCCAAAGCTAAGCTAGACCAAAGTTTTATAGTCCTTTCTGGTTGTCCTCCTCTTTCATTATTTGATATGCTCCTTGCAACTAGATGGAGTTCCGGAACTTGATGTTCCCCTTGTGATTCAACCTCTTAGGTGGTTCTTTTGTCTTCTTGGATGTGGGTCCTCTCTTTTTTTTTCCCTCTTGTTTTCCCCCTTATTTGGGTGCTTTGGTTTTGATTTGATTGGCAAGGTTTCATCGTCATTTATAGTTAGATAAGGAAACCCTCAATATGGATGAAAAAAAAAGAAAAATATATTTACAAAATAAAAAATTATAATATACAAAATTATGAATGACCCAAGGGCAAAAATGCATAATGTTTAAACTTGGGATCAAATATGCATGAAATTTGAAACTTAGGGTCCATATTGCATGGACTTTTAAACCCATGGTTAGTATGGCATGGATTATTAGACCTAGGGTCTGTTGGGGGTGATTTAAGAACCCCTATGGATTAACAAATTGGAGATCACCTAGCATGTTCCTAGGTCTACTTCTAGGGATTTTGAAAATATTCTGAAATTTTGAACATTTATATGAGCTACTTCACTCTAATTGGATGAAAAATGGGTGGGCCAAGGGTTTAGGGTTTTAGGGTTGGCATGGCCTTTTTGTTATTCCATACACTGTAACTTTGAAGTTTCACACAATATACTGTTATACCTAAGCCAGTTCATGAAATCATAGGGCAATGGGGGAAGAATATGGTTGGCCTTTCATGCTAAGGTCACACATAATCTTGTAAAATCACACATAAGCTAGGGTGAAATCATGTACCATTCCATACGTGTTATTGTTACCTTCATGGTATATTTACCATGAAAATTTTATTACAAGGAGTATTATTTTACAAAAATCATGCTTTATTTTTAGGATATTTTCTTAAAATATAAATTGTATGCATCAATGTTGTGTGTGTGTGGTTTAGGACTTACATTTTGTATACGTGTAAAATCAAGTAAGTCTATATTATACTATGTAAAACATCGTAGACATGTGTAACTTCTATTTGGGGGTTTTCAGAATTTGTTTTGGTGATGGGCCAATCGAAGGTGACTCGTTTTTAAAACAATTAAATTAAACTTTGGGCTGCACACCAATTAATTAAACTAATTAATGGGAATCAAAATAGGTACCCAAGCTCTATAAAAGCTTCAGCCAAGAATAGTGATGAAAAAAATTTAGCTAATGACCAAGGTCTATAAGCCTTAGGTTTCCAAAACTTTTGCATTGTGCAGCTTGATGAAATTTCAACATTTGGCACTTTGGGCACAAAATTTCTCAAAAACTTGACAATTTAGAAAATAATTGAATTACTGCTGAACATTGTTCTTATTCACTCATGACATTAAAAATAAATTAAAAAATTAAAATTTATAATAATTAAATTTAAATTTAAAAAAAGAAAAAAAAAGTGCTTCAAACCCCAAAACCAATGAGTCTTTCACTTTGAACTTTGAAGGGCAAAACTCTGAGAAACAAGGGGTGTGTCACACTATGGCCTTGCCATTTACAATTAAAAGTATCTTAAGGCAAAAGAAGAATTATAGAAATTTAAATATTTCACCATGCAAAAATATAATCTTCAAAAAACATCCTCTAAAAGAAACCAAGGCAGAACGAAGGCCGGTGACAGGCAGGAGAGCAACTTCAGTTCGTGAGGATCCAAGGACTACAAAGCTACTTACAGAGTAGCGATGGAAAGCATTAGCTTCCAACACCACAAGCTGGTTATTGCGGCTGCTACTGCCATGAAAAACTCATGAACAGTTGTTGCAACAGGATACCAGCTTCTTCTTTTGTTGCTACAGGATACTGAAAACTCTGGAGTCTGAAAGATGCTTGTAGAGCTGTGTCTAGCAGGAGTTGTAGATTAGAACACAGGTAGCTGACGACTGCGCGAAGAAGCAGAAAAAAGACAACAGTGTTGAGGTTTCAAGGAGGAGGAGGAGGAGGAGGAGTAGGAAGAGTTGTTGTTGTTGTTACTCATTGTGCAGCTGGGAAATAACAACTCTAGATTCGGCACATGGAGGCCAAGAAGTAGCTGCTGCTGATTGCAAGACGACGCTTCTTCTTGCAATCGACGACGATTACTCCGCGCTGCTATCAACGCCCATTCTCTCTCTCCTGACTCACTCCCTTCCTTCCTCTCCCTACTGTCGCTGTGGATCCGAGGTCCAGTTTCCAGCCACCCTTTTGCGGGGTGGGAAATGGGTCCCCACTTTCCACTCCCCCGTTTTCATGGGTCACTTTTTCCTTTGCACTCATCCTTGCACGGAACTTTACAACAACTGCTCAGCTGCTGGCCACTGGGAAGAGTAAGAGGGTAAATGGGGCAGGGTTAAGGTTTAATGCAGAGGTCAAGGTTTAGGCAGGGATCAAAGTTTAGGGTTTTAGGGCAGGGGTTGGGGTTTAGGGTAAGGGTTGGGTGTAGGGCAGGGGTTCAGAGTTAGGGTTCAGGGTTCAGGGTTTAAGGTTTAGGGGTTGGGGAGAGACGTAAGGACTTTTTTCATAGTCCTTAAGTGTACCTGAGTTTAGATCTCTTGGGCTCTAGGCTTATCTTTAAGGCTTTTGTAGGTAGATAGGTAGATCCTTTTGAGGTGGCTTGAGAGGACCTACTTTTGAAAGTAACATTTGAGGCCTTACCAATAAAACATCATAAGATGTTTATGGATTTTTGAGGATCGTCTATGGAGCATGGAAGAATGTTGATGAAGCATGGAGGAACATTGATGGAGTAGTTAGGAACATTAGTGGAGCTTTGAGGAGCGTTAAGCTTTTAGGAGTGTCAACATTTGTTATAGAGCATTGTCATTTGGTCATTCATAGATTTTAATGGTGTTGAAGACCTGCATTTTTTAGGTTGTTTTGGGGTGTGAGATAGGGGGTTCAATTTTAGTCTCCTTTCAATGAGTATGCCCTTGTGTGGTAGGCTTCCTTAGGCCTTCCTCCTCTTGCAATTTGGGTCGTGTGGGTGTCGATTTATTTGATGGAGGCTCCTCCCCTTATGGGAGATGTGGCCCCTAATTCCTTTCCCTCACCCATGCCCTTGGCATAGGTCCTTCAGCCTATTACCTTTACACATGTGCCTTTCTATGTAATTTTGGCCATTCCTTCTTTCCCTTGTATCGTACTGACTTCTACTTCAATCCTAGTTCATCCAATTAGGGCGTTTCGGGCTTATTGGCCAACCATACCATGAGTGCATGTCAAGAGTATGAGTCGACCCCCCTTCAATGTGATACCCCTTGTTTTAGTTGTGGGGTTTTATTTACATGTCTTGGTTTGGCACACCACCAAAGGTGGTGCTAGCCTTTTCAAGTTAGCTCATCGAGGGGCGATAATGGTACCCCATCCTTCTAGACCCCATGCCGCCCTTTAGCAGTTTGGGCATGGATATTGAGTCTAGATCCCCTTGGAGTTGCCCAAGCCTCAATTGTATTCTTGCATCCTAGTTGCTTTGAGGTGAAAGGTGAAATTAACATTCAAATTTCTTTTGGATCGCATAGTGCAAAACTCAAACAATGTTGTTGCTTGACATTTTTTTCTACTTTTTCGTCAGTGGTGCCTTCATTATTAGAATTCCAAGTTTTTCAAACTAGGTTTTATGGTCAAAAGAAACCCCAAAATGACAAGCATAAAAAAAAACCCTTTAGTTTTCTAGGACAACTCGATTTTAACAAGTCCAGTAAGATTAGTATGGTTTTTTTGACCAACCATAGGATGGTGTTTTTGACCAGTACCTTTTGACCAATGGTCAAATGTTACTAAATAAAATATAACCAATAAAAAATATTTTCTTACTAATCATTTAATTAAAATGTGACATCATTTGATGTTAATACATGGCACCATATGAATGTTGCCACATGGTAACATTATATATTGTCACATGACAACATTTGTAGGTGTCACATGTAGGTACCACCTATGCCCTCCTTACACCATATGTACATGTACACACCACCAAATATACAAATTCATGTACATGAATTGCCTGAATTTGAAACCAAAACATCATGGAGGCATCCAAATGCTTTAGCCACCAAGTCACACAACTTTTTGTTAATAAAACTTGTGCAACATTATGTTTTATTTTGTTAAACTATGAAATAGTTTGGAAATCTCAACTTTGGCATTTTTTTAATTTTAATTTTTGTTCAAATGAAGCAAATAAAGGCATAATCTTGTAGCTTATTCAAAGATCTAATAAATAAAAGCAATATATTTTATAAATGTTCAAATGAGTTGTAATTGTTTTTTTGAAAATAACAAATTGATGACAAATTTCAAAACTTGTTAAAATTTGATTATTCCATTTCAAACTCCATTCATTAAATTAAGTAGGGTACATGTCATAAGGTAGGGTGGGAGGAAGGTGGGAGTTAGGAGGTAGGTAGATAGTAGGTGTAATACAACTGTAATTAGGTAGGTTGAAGGTACATAAACTTAAATAGGTTGTACAATGCCAAATAAATAGGTAAATAACTTGTAGGGCCATGGTAGATGGGAGGTAGGAGGTAGGTTATAGGTAGGTAGGTAACATACAATTATTTAGTAGATAGGAAAGTAGGTAACATAAAAAATTCTATTAAGTAGGTAGGTTGGAAGTACATAAACTTATGTTGGTTGTAAGATGTTAGTCAATTAGGTAGGTATGTTGTAGGAAATGGTAGTTGGGTGGGTAGGTAGGTAGGTAATATGTAAATAGGTAGTGAGTGGGTGGTGGGTAGGTAATAGGTAGGTAGGTAGGCATGTGATCTATAGGTAAGTGGATGGATGGGTAGGTAAATAGGTAAGTAGTACACCTAAATAGGTGGGTGGGTAGGTAAATAATACACTTAGGTAGGTAAGTAGGTAATACATTTAAATAGGTAGGTGGATGGGTAGATAGGTAGGTAGCTTGTAACATTGTAGGTGGGAGGTAGGTATGTAATAAACATTTAAGATGTTCCATTTGACTAGAGAACATTGGTCATTTTGACTATTGATGTCAATTTTTTATGTTCAATTTTATTAATATTTCATTTGACTAAAACCCATTCGTCATTTTGATTAGAGTTATTCAACTTGACTAAATGTATTGATTAAATAAGTCATTTTAGTCAAGTTGGTTGGTCAAAAAATACATGCCTTGAACCTTCAGTCAAAATAAACATGTCCATTGGTAAAAAAAAAATAGTTAGTCAACTTGAATTCTTTTAAAAACATGTTTAGGTCAACTTTCATCCATTTAATTCACCTTTTAACTAGAAGGCCCTTAGGCATGGTTTTTTAACACCTTCGATATATATTTGAACTAGAAAATTTAGCTAGTGGTTTTTCCCAATTATTCATGGTGTGTTCTTATGTTGTTTTAAGACATATCCTCAAAAGTATAGCTAAGGCCTTTGGTGATCTTAGGTTGTTAGCTTTGGCCAAGCCTTCTGGTGGCATTCGGCCAATTGTAATAGACGAGGTTTTTTATTGGTTAGTGAGTAGGACCTTTTACTTCTAGTTTTGTGATGCATTTACCACTCATTTATCCCCCACCAATTTGGGGTCACAATTAAAGGAGGTTGTGAAGTAATGGTGCACGAGATATGGGCATCCTTAAATGTTCACCATGATTGGGTGGCGTTGTAAGTAGACATTACAAATGCCTTCAACACTATATCCCATAGGGTTATATTCCAAGAGTTGCGTGTTGTAAGTGAATAGTTGTTTTAGTTCATATTTTTTGTCCATCCTTTTATGCTCTTTATTTCTTGTTTTTTTTAATCACCACTCCCTTCAAGGTGAATTGTATGTTATTCAGTCCTCCATTGGTATTCGTCAAGGGATCTTTTGGGTGGTCTTCTTTTTGCCCTAGGTCATTTCCATGCATTTCATAGTTTGGTTACTTGTTTCCCATCTTGTTTATTCCTTTCCATTACAAATGACACCCACATCATTGGGTTTGCTTCAATTGTTTCTCATCTTTTTCTTCCTAGTTTGATTTGGTAGGCCTTACAGTTTAGGCCCATATGTGTGTTACTTGGTCTCCTTCAAGATTCTCCCCTCCATTAGGTTTTTATATCCCTGCTAGGGGCATAGGGTTTTGGGTGTTCCTTTGGGGTCCTTTTCTTTCACTTTTTCTTTTTTTAAGGAGGTTTTGGACGATGATGTTCAACACATAGATACCTTTCCTAGGTTGGGGGATGTGTAGGTGGCATTTGGGATTTTCACTCATTGTTTTGTTCAGAGGCTTTATTATTTTCTTTGTTTTTCCCCCCCGTTATTGGGATTTCAATGTTAATTAACCTCCATTGATTCAACATTTATTCACATATTTAGGAACTCTTAAGGTTAGGTTCTTTGGAGTGTCCGAAGGCTCCTTTAGTTCATCAACAAGCTTTTCTGCCCATTTCCAAAGGTGAGGTAAATCTTGTTTTCTATAAAGGTTATCACCTCGACAATGTATTTGGGGAGCTTGGGGCTTGTCACCTTAATTGTTGCATCCATATTTTTGCAAGACGACCATTGATTTTTATTGGGGTTTATAGGGGCCAATAATTTTGGTCCACTTCCATTCCAGGCTCACCTTAGGTGGGCTTGTCACCTTCTACTTCTAACTACTCAAGCCTCCATCCCACCTTTTGAACAATTATAAAAGAAAAGAACATATCGTCTTTAGGTAATTTTTTTTGAAAATGTGCATAAACATTCGTTTTCCAACATCTTTTCAGAATTGTCTTTTGATTGTCATTGCATTCAATTAAGATCTTATGCAGGCCTAGGTTCGAGTGCTTGGCTTTCTACCTACCTAATCATCCCATCTTTTAAGATGGCCTTTGACATTTTCTCCTCAGCATTACATACTAGATTGCCCCTCCCCAAACCATAGCTTGTGGTCTTTCTCAATGCATATGTGACCATGCCATAGATCCAATAGAAATACACCTATTTCATTGTGTTCATGGGTGAAAACACCCAACCACACATGATGTAGTTCAAGATTCTTTTGCTTCCATTTTTAGGGATGCCAAAACAATGTTTTACATGAACAAACATATGTTCTCCCGATGCCATCCCTCTAAACATCATGACAACAATTCGATATTATGCTTATAGCAAATGGTACTCACATTTTGGCTAATCTAATCATTGTTGACCTACTACATGTGGATTTTGTTTCATGAGTTGCTTCTTTTCGGAGAGTGGTTGCAATGATTGCAGTTTAGACAAAAATTATGTCATATCGTAATCGACACCCTGAAAATGATTTCATCCCTCTAACAATAGAGATATTTGGATGTTTACATCAACAAACGAATGATTTCCTTCATCATTGTGCCAACATGGCATGGTCAGTGAAAGGTTTTAGTGGTCTTCCTTTTTCAATTATATATTCATTTTATAGGCAAAAGGTGTGAGTCATTCTCCATGAAGTTTAGGCAATCACTATCTTATGTTAGGCAATTGTGGTAGCAGGAAAGGCCTCTTCTAAGCTTGGTGTCCTTTCAAGTTTCTCACCCATCTCCTTGCACGATTTGCTTTGTGCTTCGGTTGATGGGTTTAGGTCCTAGGTTTTGGGTTTTCTCCTATTAGGATTCCCCATTGTGCATTTTGCACTTTCAGGTGTGGTCTTTTGTTTGGACTTCAGTCCTTTCTTTTTCCTTCTCTTGTTCCCTTGCCGGGTGTTTTTCCTTTATTTATTTATTTAACCAAAATCCTTCAAGATATCATAACTCTATAACTAATCTCAAGTTCCAACACAAGCCAAAATATCATATTTCAAAAGTCCTCTTATAAAAATAGACCTACTATATAGGGGCCAAAATCCCTTAAGCTACTATACTCTATAATGAATCTAAACACAATATCCTTGCCTTGGTAGGTCCCTGCTGTAAATTACAAGTTTTTATAACAGTCAGTGCTCGTTGAAAACCAGGAGTACTCCAGCCTCTCCCCGAGCTCAATCCCCATCTTCTCTTTTCATAATAATAATACATTACCACATTAGGTTCTCTCTTGTGGGCTTTTGATGAGATGAAAGAATGGACCTAGACATGCTCTGTTTCCCATTGGAAATTTTCTTAACTCTCCATATTTCCCTCCTCCGATCTCTCTGATTTTCAAAGAGGTTTTGATTCTGGCCCATGGTCGAGCATTGGTTTGAATTTCAGTTGGGTTTTTTTTTTTGGGAGCTTTATGGGTGAGTTTGAGGTCGAGGATTTGGAGGTTTTGGAATTGGTTTTATAATGTTTCTGTTGTTGCTGCTGCTGCTGCCGCCATGATGTTCTGGGTTGTTGTTTGAGGTCACTTGTGTGTGTGAAGCTCGAGAGAGTTTGAGTTTTTGACATGGCGATCACCCTCTCTCAAGCTCCCTCGCGCTCGGTGGTCCCTTTTCTTACTCCTCCTTCATTCAGGAGGTCGTCCAGTCGCGTTATGAGCTTCTGTGGTTGTCGATTGGGCGGTCCGGGAAGCTTCTTCTTCGTCCATGGTCAGCGGACCAGAGCCTCTGCTAGCAATACAAACTATATATTCGGGGTCGATGTGCGTGCCTGTGTGCTGCCAATTCGCAAAACTGTCCGAGCAACCGGTGTACAGCAGCTGTCCTCGGAGCCATTGGAGGGGGGAGAAACTGACCCGGAGACTGCAATAAAAATTGTAATTGACAATGAAATGGACGAGAGCTGTACCTCCATTGATATCATCTCGCCCAACTGGCCCGGGATTCTAGCTTGCGTAACATTGAGATTCAGAGACCTGGAGCTGCAAGTGGTGAAGGCTTCTGTGGAATTGAAGGAAGGGTTTGTGTTCCACAAGTTCTTAGTGACGGACAACCGAGGCCTCAAACCTCAAGATGCCAAAACCCTAAACATGATAGAGAAAGGTTTGCACGCGGCTTTGGATCCCGTACTGTGGCCGGAGCTAACGACGGACGGGAAACTCACAAAAGGTGTCGGACTTGTGGGCAATCCGGAGCTCCAGAGACGGAGAAGGTTGATGTGGCTGATGGACCAGTATTTGAAAAACGATGTCCTGAGCATTCAGAAGAGCATTGTTGACCACGTCGAGTACACCATTGCGCGCTCTCGCTTCAAGTTTGATGACTTTGAAGCTTACAAGGTTGATCTGCATCCTGTGTTCAACCACTTCACCTTCAGTATTCCGTATTAAACACAGATTGGACGTACTGGTGAGGAAGGTGGACTATGTGTGGTGCTGTTAATGTACAAAGGGTCAAGCTTTTCTGTCAATATGCGACCCAGGGTCCAATTACCATAATGGTGAACAGCAATAGGTCAACAATGGCAATTGCAATAGGTCTTAAGGACTCCAAATCAATCCAAAAATTCCCATCTGCAACAAGTTCCATTACATAATTAGTGCTCCAAAAAGAATTGTGCAGGTTTTTCCATATGGCCACAATGATAACTGGCTGCCTTAAAATAATTTGTATCCTAAGTTTCAGAGAAGGCAGTTAACCCTTAAACCTGTAACTATGCGGTGCCCACATCACCTACAAATGTGGAGCTGCCATGTTGTGCAATTGACTGGGCAGACTATGAGCCGCTCGCCAGCCTCTTGCAGAACAATGAGCAGGTTCCTGATGTGATCACTTGCCCTGTAGTTTGAGAGGTGATTTTTTCGCCCTATCACTGATTCTGAAGCTTTTGTGCAGGCTACAGCTAACAGTGTGAGGGACCGACTAATTGAGAGCTGGAATGACAATCAACAATTCCATAGGGATATGGATTCTAAACGTGTTTACTACCTGTCAATGGAGTTTCTAATGGGTTTGTCTCTTCATCTGACTTTGATGCATTTCTTTCCTGCAACCAATTTCTTAGGTCTGTAACATTGTTGAGACCATGTGAGAGTCAGCTTTCTATCCAGAGCATGCAATATATCAATGAAACATTGTTTCTTATAGGTGTAAACTTGCATGGAACATCACAGGGCGGTCATTGCTGAACAGTATATTCAACCTGGGAATAAAAGAACAGTATGCACAAGCTTTAAATGAGCTGGGCTACAATTTGGAGGTCGTTGTGGAGCAGGTATGTATTGGTTCACAGTGAACTAACAATTGAGTTCTTCATGAGTATTATTTGAAAGCAAGACAATATTCAGGTGGATAAATATTCAGGTGGAGGTTCTTGAGTTTTTAATCAGTAAACACACAAGGCTTGAAATGTATGTCAATTGTTTGTTGTTTGTATGAATTGCTGCAATCAATATTACATGCCTTATCACTTTCAGTAGAATTACATGCTGTGTAATTATAGCTACCTGTAAGACAATGTTCTGCCTGGCCTGTCTACAGGACCTGTTCATAAAGTTCAATACTAGACACTACTTGTTTTTGGTGCCGGCATTAGGTGTGGCTGGCAGATTCACATTGTAATGAAAGGACTTGGATTGTCAGCTCTTGAATCATAGTGAAATTTCAAAGAGTTTTCATGTCCTGACTGAGAGTCCATTATTCAGTATATCGGTCAATCGCTTGGTATACTGCAATTAAGATAAAGGCTTTGATAACACCTTGCATGCCAGGAAAGGGATGCAGCACTTGGTAATGGTGGCCTAGGCCGGCTAGCAGCATGTTTTCTGGATTCCTTGGCCACCATGAATTATTCTGCTTGGGGGTGAGTTTTTTCTTGCTTATTTCGTTTGTTTCTTAGTGGTATTTGTGCATTGGATTCAGGGACTAGTCCAAGGGTGAATGCTGACTCCACCAAACTATCAACTGGGCTATTTGTAGCTGCTCATGGATTAAACTAGCTACTATTGTCAGTCAGGATCTTAACATAGAGCACTGTACTATCCGTCACTAGTTGGTTCAGTTAGATACAGCTTGATGTTTGTCACCATCAGAAAACCTGGTGGCTGTGCACTTAAGAACGGCATGAAATTTCACCTTTGAGTTGAAATCTGCAAGGAAAGAAGAAGCAGGAGCAGCTCAGACTTCAAGTAATGTAGCCATCATGGGACCAGTGTTTAGCCCCTCAAAATGATCATGATGTGTTCATAGATCAACCATCCAGGCATATATGTCTGTGTCACACTTCCAGATATGAAAAGGAAAGCTATGCTATTATTAGTGTAATTATTGTCCCTGAAGACAATGATGACAGGCTGCTCTGATTGTTTGACTGCAGTTATGGTATACGCTATCAGTATGGACTGTTTCGGCAGACACTACAAGATGGTTTTCAGCATGAACAGCCAGATTACTGGCTTAATGTAGGCAATCCTTGGGAAATTGAGCGCGTTCACGTCACTTATCCCATATCGGTGAGTCCTCTGTCTCCTCAATAAAGGAACACTATGCAAATGCAACAATTTCTCTAGAAAAATGGATGCCTTGACAAAAAGAGGGGAATAACTAAATCTGAAAGCAGTAGCAAGGTTGTGGTCACTGGATAATTGGAAACAATGTATCTTATAAGGATTCTAATTCTCTCTCTCGAAAGGCAAAGAGTGGTTCAGGTCATGGCTTCAAGTTTTACAATTTTGAACTCACATGGTTTGGGCAGTTCCAAAGGGTTATTGGAGGTATAGTTTACTACTAAGGATATAGAGTTTGAGCCCATATGGCTATTACTTTTCCAAGAAAGACTGTGGAATTTCCACATTCTTGCAAGTTTGTGGCAATCAATCTAGAATGTGTCCAGTCAGTGCTCACCTTCTTCGTACCTCCTTTGGGCCAAAAGACTGTTGAGATTGGGAAAGCAAATAATGATGACTCTGCAGTGAGGTCTGTGAACAGATGGTGAGTTCAAAATCCTTTTCTCTGAGTTTCTGTTGTCTGTACAGTTCTAGGGGTTGAGTAGTTTATGTTGCCTGTACAGTTCTATGGCAAAGTTGAGGAGAAGTGGGCAGAAGGGACGAAGACTTTCACATGGACACCAGATGAGATGGTGGGTCAAATTAACACTTCTCTGCTTCTTGCACAGTGGAGAGGAAAATTTAACTTCTCAATTTGATTGTTAATTTGTGTACCAATGAGTTGTATCTGGTCTAACCAGATACAAGCCATAACCTCACAACTATCTATAATGTGCTTTCCTGGGAACAGGTTGAAGCAGTGGCATATGACAATCCCATTCCTGGGTACAACACAGGCAATACAATAAATCTCCGCCTTTGGGCTGCCAAGCCAAGTGGTGAATTTGACCTGGTATGTGGCTACAAACCTTAATTTGTCACTGTTACTGGTAATCTCAAAGTAGGATTTCATCAACATCCTCATATGAAGTTTGAAATGTTACAATGTAGAAACTCTAATGTGCTCTTGAAACAGCAATCTTTCAATACTGGGGACTATGTAAATGCCATCCTCAGCAAGCAACGAGCAGAAACGATTAGTAACGTACTCTACCCAGATGATCGCACTTATCAGGTTCATGTTCCATTAAAGTCCCAAGCTCTTGAGAATGTTGCTTGGCAGTACATGTCGCTGTTTGTGAGCACAAATTGTGCTTGTGTAGAACTTGGGCAAATGATTCCAGCAATCCAGCTGTCATTCAAGTCATTTCCATCTACCATGGATGGATGTAAATGGTTGACAGCTCAGGTTGTTCACACCTGTGCAGGGGAAGGAATTACGTCTCAAGCAGCAGTATTTTTTTGTGTCTGCTTCACTTCAGGACATCATGCGCCGGTTCAAGGACCACCATTCCACTTTTGACAACTTTGCTGACAAGGTCTGTAACGCTCTCCATTACTTCCGAACGAGAACAGACCTGAATACTCCAGCTTTTCTTCAGATCTGGAACCTTATTGAGGAGAGTTTTTTGAACTACCAGGTAGCAGTTCAATTGAATGATACACACCCAACCATAGGAGTGCCAGAGCTGATGCGGCTCCTTGTAGATGTTGAAGGCTTGCAATGGGCTAAGGCTTGGGACATCACTACCAAGGTTTTCTCAATCACCATCCATTCTGTTGTTGCTGAGACACTCGAGAAATGGTCTGTTGAACTTCTCCAGACTCTACTTCCTCGTCATTTGCAGGTATCATTGGTTTCTCCTAACTTTACATGTTGTTTGAAATGGATAAGTGGCCCTGTATCATATCTCTGCAGCACCATTTTCCATTGTACACACTTTCTGATATATATCTCTGGTGTTGTGGTTCAGATCATCTTCAAAATCAATGCAATGTTTCTTGAGGAAGTAAAGAACAAGATTGGCAATGATTATGACCATCTGGCACGTTTGTCTATTATTGAAGAGGGAGAAAAAAAGGTAAGCACACTGCTGTAGCCCAACATAAAGTTTTAACATTGTTAGTCTTGCTCTTGCAAAACCTGCAAACCAAAAGTAGTAACCTTTAATTGCCAAAACATCTAGTAATTGACATCAAATTATCTGTGCAACAATTTCAGCTGAATCGCTTCAAGTTACCATTTTTTGTATCAATGCTTCTTTTTATAAGCATATACTTGCTTGGGATTGCAGAGTGTCAAAATGGGATCTTTAGCTTTGGTAGCATCACACACTGTGAATGGTGTCTCAAAACTTCACAGTGAACTTCTCAAAGAGAGAGTCTTCAAGGTGCGTACAGTTAATATTTTCCCTGCAATTGATGCAATGTTTCATTCTCTCTGCTCAATGGAGTATAATGTGTTTGGAACTGATGTTGTCAGGATTTCTATGATATATTTCCTCACAAGTTCCAAAACAAGACAAACGGTGTTACTCAGGTCCACATCACTGTACCAAACCACTCTGTCTCAGCAATTTCTCTCTGAACCTCCAGAAACTATATACAACACCAATGATTGAAAACCCTGAACCTTCCAACATTGTATGGCCACAATATTTCATTTATGTGGCATACAAGGATGTAGTTCAGGGGCAGGTCAATGCACCAAGTCTGGATACAGACCAAAATAGCATATGCTGAGTTCTCCATTCTAAGCCTGCTTGTTGAACCATTGCTCTTTCCTGTTGCTGTGTTTTGAGAGGACATCAGAGGCAATATTGAGCACTAATATACTCTGCTTTATTCTCAGAAGCACACAACACTTCTGATGATAACTAGCTCTTGAATCAAAATGTATGAGTCAAAGCCATTGATCATGAAGAGGGTGTGGTTCTACAGCGACGGTGGTTGGCGTTCTGTAACCCAGGGTTACGCGACATGCTTACTAAGTGGCTGGGGACAGAAGCCTGGATAACTAATCTTGACCTTCTCACAGGTCTTCGTCAGTATGCTTCAGATCCAATTCTTCAAAAGGAATGGAATCTGGTCAGTTCCTTATCTTTTCTTAGAAACTAAGGTATTACTGAGTGCCAAGAATCTAAATGCAATCAGTTGACTTTTATGTGGTCTGGGTACCAAATCGATGAAAGAATACGTTTTTTCCCAAAGAATAGTCAAAAGTCAAAGCCCTGGAAATACAGGCATGGATACTCCCTTGCAGTTTTTTTCAATAGGTTTCTTTCCTGTAAAAGGGGTCGTCAGATATGTTTATATAATCTTTTGTTCCTCCAGCAATCTACCTTGGTTTCATATACCTGCTGCATGTGGAACAGTTCTATGGTGGATAATAGAATCTGTTACTTTGGATTCTTCTTTGCTGCCTAGGTAAGTGACCATTGTGGACAGTTGGGTTTGACTGCCAGGTTCGTAGACATAACAAGGCAAGGTTGGCCACATATATCGAGGCCATCAGTGGTGTCAAGGTAACCATTCCTGTTTTGCCCTACATTTGCGTTGGACTCCTAACCCAACGTATCCATGAAGGTGATCTGAATTGGACACCTTCATGGATAAACAAACAATGTTTGAGCTACCTATACTTGTGCATCATTCATGGGGCCCCATCTTCAGAGTTAACCTCATGGTCAACCCATATTCAAAGATTCAGTTGATGTTTCTTCAGGAATATGTGGCCTGATTTCTCTCAGGGCATTGTGTACTTTAAATGTGCTGATAGTTATTGACTGTACTTGATGTCACATGATCAATTCACAAATGCATTTGTCAAATCCTCTTGGAGGCAAAAGAAGAAGCTATGCAATACTTTGGTGAGACCATAAACATGGAGAAAATGTTGTCAAAACAAAAAATTTCCTGACATTTGCTTGTGTTGTGTCCAATAATAACATTCAAAAGGTGAGAGAAGGCAAAACTTTAGGGTGTGCACTAAGAATGGAAATGTACTTAGTGAGAGTACTGTGTTTTCCAATAAACACACCTGGATTGATGCAATTTGAATATCTGGGTTCAGGACACACCAGTTACATGTGATTATGGGGGTTTGGGTGACAGGTCAGCATAGATGCTATGTTTGATGTACAGGTGAAGCGCATCCATCAATACAAGAGACAACTCCTTAATGTGCTCAGCATCATCCATCGTGCTGACTGTATTAAGGTATCTCCAACACCATCTACCCTGACCATCTCATATCTAATGTATCAAAAAGCAAGTCTGTATCTGTTGTTTTTTTTTCCCCCTTCTTTGACTTGAGGTATCCTCCTATTGCAAGCTGTGGTCACCAGTCATCTGTCAAGTTAGAGTTTGTGTCATCAGTGTTCCTTTTGGCAGAATATGTCTCCAGCCGAGAAGACAAAGGTGGTTCCACGGGTATGCATAATTGGAGGAAAGGCTGCACCAGGTTATGAGATTGCAAAAAAGATCATCAAACTAGTGACTACCGTTGGTGAAAAAATCAACAATGATAAAGATATTGGCAACCTTCTCAAAGTGGTATGTCACCTTTGGTTTTTCCAACTTGACAATGTTTACTCAAATGTCAATTCAGCTACTAAAATATGCTGTCCTATAAGCAGGTTTTTGTCCCCGACTACAATGTTTCACTGGCAGAACTGATCATACCTGCAAGCGACCTGTCACAACATATTAGGTCAGACTGTAAAATTTTCCTCCAACTCCCATGTTGACTCCCTCCTCTGTCTCTTGCTCTTTTTTATCCCATAAGCCCCTGCAATAATTCTTTTCATGTCTTTTCCTGCATTGACTGTGATGACTGCTGGGTCTGAGATTCTTGGCTTGAGATATAACTCTAGTTGGAAAACTTTCACATCTTGTTCCATGTCTGGTTAGTTATATGATAACAGATCTGTAGTTAACTAATATTATCAGGCTTTCTTCCATTTTGCAAAAGGGTGGAATTTCTGGATGACTCTTGCATTATTTTGGTGTTATGTTCAAAAACTTGCAGTACAGCAGGTAATGAAGCTTCGGGCACCAGCAACATGAAATTTACTATGAATGGCTGCCTTCTTTTGGCTACTCTGAGTGGCTCGAACATTGAAATTCAAAAGGAGATTGGTGATGAAAACATTGTAAGCTGCAAACTGAAATCCCTAGCATGGCCACATTGGTCCAACTGGAATCAGTGAAGTCTGAAACCATTCTTCTTTTTGTGCTTTCATTGAGTCCCTAGTTTTTCAGGGTTCTTCAAATAAGCAATGTGTGATTCAGAATGTTGCACCAAGAGATTTTGGCAACTGGAGAAGCTAAAAATCTTTGGCTAAGCTATGTGGTGACAGTTTTGGATGTTTATTGCATGTTCAGTGACAGTTTTGGACTCAACTGGGTTGCAGTTTGTGTTTGGTGCGAAACCAGAGGAAGTAGATCGCCTCCGGGCAGAGCGACGCCAGTTTCAGCCTCCACGGGAATTTCATCGCATCATTGGGTAGTCTTTCTCACACATCATCACATGACAGAAAAGCTTTTTCCTCCAGATGGTTGGTGTCTATCTGTTCTGCAAATCAAGAGATCCCCAAACCCTGAATATGGAGCTTGACTAGCATCAAGTCTGAAGAGCTTATTATAGAAGAGTTGGTAGAATTTTTTTATCATTTTCCTTCTGCATGGGTGCAGGATGATTCGCAATGGCAAATTTGGTGACACAGAGTATTTTCAAGAATTATGTCAGACTGTTGATGGTGGAAATGACTTCTACTTGTTGGGAAATGACTTTTCCAGTTATTTGGAAGCCCAGGTAAGTAAATGTCATCCTCCAAATCTTTAATGTCACCCTGAACATATGGTGTTAAAAATCACCCAGATTCTTGAATCAAAGACCTTTGTGCTAGATTGGTATGATCAGAAAAATATTTTCATTTTGGGATTATTAAATTTCTACTGTGACTTATGCTGGTTCAACTGAGGACATCCCAAGGTTTGCTCACATCTCGTGGTCATGATGTTAGTGAAGATTTGCTAATCAGTGACCATTGCTGGGTTACAGGCAGCAGTTGATGAGGCTTATGTGGATCGGGAGAGATGGACTCGCATGAGCATAATGAGCACGGCAGGATCTGGGAATTTTAGTATCGACCGTACAACTCGTGAATATGCTGAGAATATTTGGGGCATTAAACCTGTGGATCGATTTTGAAACTTCTGTCAGCATATTATTGCCTTGCTATAAGCTTGGAGGTTGAAATTATAGTGTGCATGGCTCATTTGTGAACTCATTCAAAACCTAATGCCCAATGATGAAAATGCACACCTTTAGATGTTCAAGAATGGCTGTTTGCTGTGCAGACAGCAATGCCAGTTGAACTATATATAACAAAGCTCAAGAATTAGTTCCCTTTACCCCACATAATTCTTTCTGCAATCTCTTGGATATTGGCTGATGCAGATGTACTGTATCCAAGGAGTCATCTGTGGTGTGCTTGAAGGAAATGTCCAGGGTGCAAGAGGCCCCAACCACTACCTTCTATGTATGGCTCTCTATTCCTTTGGCTTAGATGCTTGCTTATAAAATGGCAAGCTAAAATGAAACGAAGCTTATTTTCACAAGTTTATTACAGCTTGGATGAGGATACTACCAACTTTTTTTTCAGCCTCTCTAGTGCCAACCAACATCATGACTGAGTCTTCTCCTTGATTCTGCAAATGTAAAACTCAGGACACAGATATATTTTATATATTTTGCCCTTAAGTTTTGAGCAGTTTATCATGCACCAATCTACACCCATTCTTGTTGGAACTCATGAAGCCAGAGGGTTAATGGCAGTTAGTCACTCCCAATTATGCTGAAGGTGATGATCTGATATTTTGTGAGTAACATGGTTGCTTACAAGGTTATGACTTCACTGTTCTCATCATGTACAATTTGGCTTTGCTGGACTGACACATCAGTTGCCTTCAAAGAGTCATCAAAGAGTCATTCTCAGCATGCTTGATTTGGTTTTGCTCATACTGCCAACACAGTTGCCTTGAAGGTGTTTTGTGCAATTTCATGGATATACAATATTCTTTTTACCCCACACTACATAGCTGTTGCCGGGCTCATTGTAGCCTGTGCCATCAAAGACCTCAACCTGAACGCAGGATGAAAAACCACATGTTGAACTACATGCCTTTCCTTATATGCATAGTGACATCTCACAAGAATTGTAAAAATGGTCAACATTGAGGTTGTCAAATAAGCATAATAGACTGGCTTTTTACCCTAGAGGGACTCTACCTCCTATTGTAGGTGGTGATTTTCAAACTGTCATACTGGGGTTTGAAATTGTCCTCACCCAAGTTTTGAGGATGCAAGTATACATTGGCTTGCTGATCGGTTTACAAGGTGACCTTTAGTATAAGTTGTTTGGGTGTAGGTAACAGTTTTTATGGGCAGTGGTGAATTGAAATCATAATGATTACACAACGTTCTTGTTAGTTGTCAGGGCTTGGGTTGATTCTTCCAAAGAATCAGAAATAGAAAAGATCTACATGCAATAATCAAATGACAATTAGTGACCACAATTTAAAACATGGTTAGTTTTGTGTGGAAAGTTAGAGATGGTTTAAATGATTGAAGTAGCAAGGTATAATGGTGAAAGGAGGTTTCACTTTGACAATTGCTTGCAAACATCTGTATAGTTTAGACATATACATTTTTTCCTATGTCTCCCTCTTGTTTACAACATTTATAAGACCTTGATTTGGAATATGACTCTAGCAAAACATTTAGGAGACTCCTGAAACCAAGATCAAATTCTGATTGTTTAAACTTCCCAAGTTTTTGTCAACATCACTAATTGTTTTAAGTGGCTATGATCAAAGCCAGCAAATTATTGGGGATATTCATCATCTTGTTTGTCAAAAAAAAGTTTCATAACTATTTACAAGTATTAAGAAGATCGTATATAATGAAAAGATTAGGATTATAAAATGTTATTTGTTTACATGCTTGACAGCCTCGACTACCTCATTTTAGGCGAGTGTCTAGAATAAAGAATACCTTCCTTAGATTGCAATGCTCATTTGAGCAATATTATTTATGAGGATAATGACCAAGCACAAGTTGTAGTTTGTGTGAAGGTTGCACTGTGATTCTAGAACAATTTTAAAATGTGATGTCTTTCACATCAACCATGAGATTTGCCTTTAAACAATAAGCTTTGACGCACCACATTTAGCAATGACTAAATGTCCTAGTGATGGAAAATCATGAAAAAGTTGTCCTCATGTGGGAAACAAATCAAGTTGACTATTTTTGGGAAGTTTTCAAGTTGAACTTTATTTTTGTGTTGTGACAAGGCCATCAACAAGTTTCAACTTCATGTGGTAAGATTGACTAGATAAATTGTACTCTATTGTAGGTGGGGGGTGCATTTTGGAGTAGACTTGGTTTACACATAGATGGACATCAAACCCATTATAAGCTTGTAATAAATATTCTTGAACATGTAGCTTGCAAGGATATAGTGCACAACAAGACTAAGACATCTTTGGATCCACCTATCCAATTCCTTTACCAAAAATTTGTACATGATATTTGCTCAATCTACAACATGTCCTTAGTATGCTTGCATTAACGTTATTGCATTTTTATTGTTGAAATAACAAACTCTTTCTCTTTGGCAAATAATATGAATGAGTGCAAGAAATTTGACATTGTATGGGTCCTTCATCTTAGCCACATTCCATTGCTCATTAACCACATGGGCTTCATGTAACATAATCCTTCCTAAGGTTTTTAATGCTCTTTACCTTTTCAACCCGTTTTTTTTCTTTTAGCCCTTTTGCTGAAATTTTGAATCTCTCCCCTAAAATGTGCTTGTCTACAACTACTACTTTGTCTCCAATTCTTGCAAACACTTCTTGTTTGTTGTTTTCTTTCCAAGTCTTTAGGAATTCCACTAATAGTCCATGCCTAGGGACGTTTCAATTCTGTCTCAAGCAACCACGCTAACCTTGCTCTACTAGCCCACTCTTTCTTTGGGTTCCCCTATTCAACTAGGTAAATATCCTTCCAATTCAAGTTCATATGCTTGCTCTGCAGGTGTTAACATGAGTTTGTCCTTGTTTTTTACTAGAGCATGCACTACATGTCCTTAACATCTATATGTGCCATGGATTTAGGTCATGGTTAGGGTGTGTGTAATTGAGATTGGTATGTATAAAGAACTTCAGAACCTAAACATTGTGAATATGGTGATGTTTCTTCACCTTGTCCTTGTGAACATGATTGTGTCGGCTATGGTTGTTATATGTTTTCCTCCTTTGAATTTGAAAGGATAACAAGTTATGTGGGTCTAGCTCATGTTTTGGTGCCCTGCTTCTGTAAATTATGAATTACAGCCTCCCCTTCCTATCTCGGTCATGTTGCTCTTCCAAGAACAAGTAATACTGTTGTTAAAATACTGTATACTTTATACCTTAATTTGTTTTGACACTGCATTGATGGCTACCACATCAACCACATGTAATTCCTTTGTGGCTTGTGAACATCACAAGATTTTCACACTCAGGAAGTATTTCACATACTTGCTAGATTATTTAGCTACTACTACTCTCACGGGCAGGAAATGTTTTACCCACAATGCTATTTAGTGTTCATATACCAACATACTCTGAAATTTGAGGGTGATGGTAGGTGAGAGTCAGTTACCTGGGGGATTGATTGCTCACAGTTGTGCAAAGTATTACTCCCTCTCTGGATGTGTTGTGAATCCTCGAAGTAGGCCTGGTATCAAAGATATGCAGAGAAGGAAGAAAAATGTTGAAATGTATTTATGTATGTATGTAGGAATGCAAGCAGATGGGAAAACTCAAAATTGGGATGTGTTGAGAGATGCCACCAAAAAATTTAATACTTCTGTAAAGGAACATGTCTTGTCAGGGTGGTGCTTTGCAATTGGCTCGAGAACACACTCAAATCTCTTTGTAGCAGATTCCATATTCATTGTGGCCAAAAGTAATCATTTCAAGCACAAAAGGTGGGAAGCTCTGCTGCAAAGGGAAAGCATAGAAGACGACTTCTTGTGATGATGATAACCAATTCCAGACCTTCCAGCAAGAAAAAATGACATCCCCTTCACATTGACAAACCAAATAGGTAGCCGTGAAAGCTAAGCACGGCAGTCTTGTTTCTCGACCGAGGGGATGATGATGATGTTCCCGACCTATAATTTATGGGGAAAAAAACCCCAAATCGTAAACTGAGCAAGAGTAGAGAAATGAAACACACCAGTGCGGACATCAAACACATATGCGCTCCATCTTCTTCCATCTTCTTCAGTAATTTGGAAGAAGACCGAAGCGGCTTTCTTCCCCGATTCCACCAGAAGTTGCCACTGGCAATTGCGTGCCAATTTATCATGGCAAAGAAAAACAACAGTACAGGTATAACAATATCGCTATGTTGAAGACTCACGCTCTCTATCTGTCTCTGTCTCTCTGATTCATTTAGCGAGATTTAAACCGAGAGCCATCTCCGGAATGAACGTAGACACAAGAATACCATCGTTATCCACAGAACAGAAATCACCAGGTCGTATTGTCGCTCCAGCGACTTCAACCACGACGTTGAGCTCGCCTTCTCCTCGCTTCCCGCTCTTCACAGGACAAGCGGCCAGAGCTCGCACTCCGATACGACAATCGTTGATCTCGTCCACGTCACGCACACAACCATTGACGATAATCCCCGACCAGCCCTGCGTCTCCGCGAGCTTGGCGACGTTTCCACCGACGAGCGCCGTCCTCAAGCTCCCACCGCCATCGATCACCAAAATCCTTCCCAATCCCGACTGCTCCAACGCCCTCCGCACCAGCACATTGTCCTCCAACACCTTCACTGTTACCACATGGCCCGCGAAGATCCTGTTGCGACCGTAAGCCTGGAAGAAGCCGGGCGTCAGCACCTGGAGCTCGCCCGCCGCGAGCCGCGCCTCCTCCGCGTCGCACACATCCGCCGTCAACAGCAACGCCATCGCCACAGTTGCGTTTGCTTGCGTTCTTTCTCCAGCCAGTGACGCCCCTTCTCTCTGCGGACTTGTTTCACAAAATGGATGGATGGAATATGGATGAACGAATGCATCCATGGACGGACGGATGCAGCCTTTTTTGGGCCAGTTATATATAGCCAGAAAGCTATATTAAATATTGAAAGTGCTAAAATTGTGTGCTTTTTGGGATTTTCAATAGCCAGAATTCGATCAAAATTTAAGAAAAATCGACAGTTTTCTATAAGTAGGTAGCCAACTCACAAATGGATAGACGGATAGATGTAGCCCTTTTTTTGGGGGGCTGCCTATATATAGCCAAAAAGCCATATTAAAAATTGAAAGTGCTAAAATTATGTGCTTTTTGAGATTCAGTAGTCAAAATCTGACCAGAATTTAAGAAAAATTGCCATATTTTTAAACGTCATTCAAGTAGGTAGCCAAAAATATAGCAAGATGTCTTTTTAAAAAGTTGCTTTCATATTGAGCTTATAGCCAAACATGGCTAAATCATCCTGTGGATCATCACCACTTTGGCTACAACACAAAATTGACCAAAACAAAACATTGGATGGATGAAAAAATGCATCCATTGACAGATGGATAGACGGACGGACGGACGTATGGATGGCATGTTCATCCATTCATCTATTCATCCATTTGTCCAGGGATTGCATTAGGAAGGCATGTTACCGAGCATTTTTGAAATTTTTTGATAACAGGGCTAAATTATTCATATTGTAGCCTACAATACTTACGAAAATTTTCAAATACCTCAGCTTCATATTTTTCACAAATTTTCAATTCATTATTTAAAAGATGATTTAAGAATGCAACTAACCCTAGGGATAAGGTAGATTTTTTCAAGAAATTAAAAAATAAAATAAAAATTCTTGTGATATCCACCAGGTATTATTACACGGAAAAAAAAAATTTATTATCAACCAAAATAACATTAACATGTTTCCTCTTGGGGACAACTTCACAATCCAAAGCTGTGTTTTTGACACAAGTCTAACTCAAGTTAGTGAACTAATGGCCTTTTCACCATGGTGTACCTTTTTAGGTCAAGTTTTAAGGTCTCTGAATCGAAAGTTTCAAGTTTTATTGGAATTTTCATTAGAACTTTAATTGAATAATTAATTTAGTTTTTAAAAATGGATTTAAAACTTGAATCAAAGGTGTTGTTTGATTTAAAATAGATTCAAGTTTTTGAGGTAAATAAGTACAACTTTATTAATAAAAAAAGGTATAATATGAGCTTACATTTTAGGCAAGTTATTGTATTTGATTGATTGTAGATAATTAATATTACACAAAATTTATATTTTGAACTATGTGCATTAATTTAACGAATAATATCATTAAAAATTGTTTAATCAAGTGGGTTGGAGATGAAACCAAACTTGGTTAAATTGAGCTTATTTTAAATTGTTTGCAAAAATCATTAGAACCAGAAAAAAAAACTTAATCTAAAAAAATGGTGTTAAAACAAGATTGAAATTTCTATTTAAAAAACTTAAAACTAGGATTGAAGGTTTTGTAGCCTAAGAAGGGTCCAAAATTATGATAGTTCATTTTTTATTAAATGCCTTGTAACAAATAAGTAGACTATCAAATATATTACAACACAACTTTTGCAAAAATCTTTGTTCAATGATCCTCAAACATGAAACCTTACATTTTTTTGGGATAGGATCATTCACATGTCTAAAGTTGAATATTTATGTGAGAACTACATCCCAAAAGGAGTTCATCACACACATTTAAAAATTATCTTTTATTGGGATCACTTACCAAAATCATAAGGTTTTACAATGGTGTTTACAATAATCTTCACATTATATTTATTTTTTCAAGACTCCCTTTTCACATATGATACTTTTGCAAAATTTTGATATCAACTAACAACATCAAATTATTGAATGCAAATTATGAACCTAAAATTTCAATCAATAATCCTTACATATTTGAAAGAATGAAGTGCATGAATGGTTAATCACATTCGTTTACATCTATTTTCTATGTATCATCCCTTTATGTCAAACTAATCATCATGTGTCACTTATAGTTTTTCATCCTTCTATGGATAGGTCTTATATTATTTGAAATTTGAAATTTGATCAAATTTACATACTTGACCTCCCATTATTACTAATTCAAAATAATTGTTTAAATTATTCATAAATTAAACTTTATGTCTTTAATTAAAATATAATCATTGTAGGGCCCATGAAATTCATTATTGTATTCTTCATTTTTATCCATACTATTATCCCAAATCATAATATTATTATTTACAATGACAACTCCTAGTAATTATTTTGTTATTATATTTTTCTTCATAATAAGAATTAAACAACATCAGCCTTTACATTTCATTAAGTTTTCAGAAAACAAACTCACACTTCACAATAACACTCTTCAAAATGTGGGACCAAATGAAAACTAATATTGGTTCAATACCAAAGTAATTTTGATTTCATCTATATGATTTCAACTTATACAAAGGATTTTCAAGGAAAAATGATCCAAATTTGTCACATTCTGAGATTTTCTTTTCCAAATCACCAAATTTTTTTGATAAATTCCTATAAGTAAGAATATGGAAGGAAAGCTTTTTAAAATAATTCAAACTGGTAAATAGCCAAATTTGGCCACATCACAAAATTGAGGGAAAAAAAGGGTTCAAACTTCAAACCAACAATAGTAAAATTGGAAATGTTTCATGAAGTTTTCATAAGATGAACTCAAAACCACCAAAATTGGCTACAATATGAAAGGTGCTTAAGAATTTTTACTTTCATATTTTGAATATTAACCAAGGGTGTGTCACACTGTGGCCTTGCCATTTACATTTAAAATATTTTAAGGCAAAAGAAGAATTATGGAAATTCAAATATTTCACTATGTAAAAACATAATTCTCAAAAAAAAATCTCCAAAAAAAACCAAAATCCTTCAAGATTTCATAACTCCTCAAGTTTCAACACAAGCCAAATTATGTATCTTTCAAAAATGCTCACATGTATAAAAATAGACCTACTACCTAGGGGCCAAAATCCCTTCCGCTACTATACTCTATAATGAATCTAAACACAATATCCTTGCCTTGCTTTTTAGCTTCTCTTTATTTAGGATTTGGCCCAAACTGTTTGGCAGATTCTTATGTGTTATGTTCCTGTTCGTCACTTTGCTTCTATTCTAATTTGAAGACTTGGTAGGCAAGGCCAACAAATTTGGCTAAGTATACATAACGATGATCATCACATGAGCAACATCACAAATTTTATATTATAAATAAATAATTAATAAATTTATAATTTAAAAAAAACACTGTGTCACACTGATAAAATAGTAAGGGTCAAGTGTAAAAATGTAATATTATTAATTCATTAAATTTTAGGTCAAGCTTAACAAGTACGAGTCAGGAGTCAGAAGCCCCAATTCTAGTCAAGTCCAAAACCCTAATTATTCACACTAGGTGTGTTCGTCAACAATGTCCCCTTCAGTTGCTGCGCAACAGTTTGATGAGCTCGAGAATGGGCGAGAACAGCAGGGATCTATGTTGTAGTGTGCAATGCGAAAGAGGAGGAAGAGGAAGAAGAAGAAGAAGAAGAAGAATCGATAATAGTAGTTTCTACGTAAGTGGAGATTTCAAATGAGCCAGGTTTGAATTCGTTTCTGTTTGGACTTGTTTTTTTCTTTGTTGTTGTGGAACTGCAGAGAGACAGAACGAAGGTTGTGGACAGTGTGTGTTACTTCCTTCTCTGACTGTTTTTGTGGATTGCAGGCTTTCTCAAACCCCCATTATGTCCTTCTTGGTATCATTGTTTCGTAGTTGTGGTGTGGCTGTTTGTAGGTTTATGACTTGGTGAATTGGTTCTCAAGAAGAATCTCGGGTTGCAGTCCTAGGGTTAGGGTTTGGCAGGAGCAAATTGTGGAACCACGTTGCCAGAATTTTTGCAACTCGGAATGAATCAGAAGATGCCCAATTTTGTAAGAAAACAGTAGATTCAAAGTGGGGGGGGGGTGGGGGGGGGGATGAAACAGACTACTACTCAGGGACTTTCAGATATTCTGTGTCCATTTTTCTTGTTCCATGAGATCCTTATGTTTTGATGGAGCTTGTTGAGCTGCAAATTTTTTTGTTGATGAGATGTGTTTTTTGCAGCCTGTAACCCTACTAGCACTGTCAGGGGCTTGATGTGAAGACAGGGACATATTTAAGAGCTAGAAGGCATGGGTACAAGTCGGATTTCAAGCTCTTCGGATGATGGTGAGGACGAGGGGCATGCTTCTCGACTGGCAAGTGTGGCCATTGACTCTGCTGCTGTGGTGTTAAATGCTTCTAGCTCTGCACCATCCCTTCGCAATGGAAGAGGAAAACTGTCTTCAGATCAATTGGTCGAGGCAGAGAATCAGAGCAAGGAAACCTCTGGCTTGAAGCTCTATCAGATTCGGGTAAGTGTTTGCGCTTCTGCTCTTTCCATCTGGTTCATTCCACAAAATATGATCATGAAGTATTTGGTTTGCACCTGTGCAGCTGCAAGACCTTCTTTACAAGCATCTGGACAAGACAGTCGGGGAAACATTTGCAGCACAACCACTGTTGGCTACTGAGCAACCTATTGAGTGTCATGAGAATGGTCTTGATGAAGTTGAGAAGGATGTAGATATTCGACTCTTCAGCAGGGCTCCTCCTGGCATTGTGATAAAGAGACCAGGCACAAATTCAGCTTCTTTGTTTTAAATCTTGAAACCTAATTGCAGTAGCTGCATCATCATCAGTTATGGTTTTGCTTACTTGAGTACTTGTTGCTTGCCATTACATACAACCATGGTCTCAATGTAGTGTCTGACTGTGGTAGTATTCTAGGGTATATAGTTCACATGTTTGATCTTTTCAATCTAGGAATGGCCACTGTAGACTAGAAGTTGGGATATGTCAATCCGTGTTTTGTCTAGTTCTCACCCTAATCTTTCTTACACCTTAAACTATGCACCTCTTCAATGTGTTTATTAATGCTTCCTATCCAATGCTTGCAAATCAGTGCAGGGCCTGATGAACATTTTGGGTTTTCTTTCTTGCAGAGAAAAACCTGAAAGGGACTAAAAGAGTAAAGCCCAATTTAAAGAGGGGTTACAGCATTGATGATGAAGACTCTGAGGAGGTAAAATAGGACAAGTAGGAAACCACATGTTGTATCTATTAATTGATCCAGTGTGGTATTTTTCATCTGGATTGTTTCTAATGTTCATTGTTGATTTGTGATTCAGCATCTTGTTCGTCTACAAGCTGCAGCAATTGATGGAGAAACCATCAGAGCAGAAGCCAAGCATGCTATGGCAAAGGCCCTGGCAACAAGCCAAGTATCTGCAGAAGTAGCTGAGAAGGCAGCCAAACGAGAGGAAGAGAGAGTTGCAGCACTCAAACGTGAACGGGGTGAAGAGTGGCTCCCAGCCATTGCTGCTCAACTGGGCTTACCACTCAAAAGCACTAAAGTTAGACAGGATCCTCAACAACTGGAACTGTTGAAACAAAACAACATGCAAACCACCTGAAACCAAATAATTGTGTTCAAACAATAAAGACTGTTGAGAGTGAGCAACTTTGTTCTTGCAAGTAGTCCTGGAATCAGCAAAATCCTTGAATTTTCTGCAGATCAGTAAATCATGCCAATTACTGAGGTTACATGTGGAACTCATGTTAGTAGAGTGAAGTTTGTGGAGATGAAGCATATGAGCACTCACGAAAACACAGATTAATCTTCTGGTGATTGTGAACCTCATTGAGCCTTCCATAAGGCCTGCTAAGTTGAGAAGCAGATGTCATTGGACCCTATTCTGTAGGGATATATATCCAAGCAAATTTTGCCAGGGATATGTTGGACTTTGAGAAAGTTTGCAGGAAAATGTGCACTTGGGAGCTCTGTTTTATGACTTGCAAGGTTGGTAGTTGCAGCTGCCATGTGAAATAGGTCATTGGGTGTTTCTTTGTCCAGCCATCATCTGAAGCAAGACCACATCTCTAGGAATTTGACAAACCGGTCTCTGCTTTGATGTAAGTGATGGGTGCTTTTAAATGTGATGGGCAAACTTAGTTGAAATGTGAACACCATGTGATTATTGTCTAATTTTGTTGGATTGATTAAACCAACAAATGATGGAATTCAAATGTTGATCATCTAAATCATAATTTTGTGCACAATCAGGCCCTCTTAGAAATTTACCAGAACTGATGTGAGGTAAAGAAGAATGGCCTAGAGAAAAGCTTAGAAGAGAATACGCAGAACTGGTTCTTGCAGATACAGCAACATGGTCACTAGAATTTGACTCAGCACTTGGGCAGCAGATGGTGCAGCATACAACAGATCGTTTCAGCCTTGGAGGATGTTGAGCAGTTTCATCAACTTGAGAACAGGCTTCAAACCAAGCAGTATTTGGCTGAAGCTTGAGACCAGTTTCAGCATGTGGTGTGCATTCTCCAGGTGAAAGAAAGTATTTTGATTATCAATTTCTGTTGTGAGCAAGGATGCAGCAAATGTGTGGGGCTCAATAGCAGGTTTCAGTGATCGATTATACATGCTAGTAGGGTCCATGCAGAGAGAGCCCTTCATGGTGCCAGTGCTCTCTTGCTTGTTTCTCAAGTTGTGATCCATAATTGATAGGTGTTCACATTCCCTAGTGTTGGGAGTGTGGAACTGCTTTCTGTTTTCTGAATTCCTTTTCTTTGGAGTCAGTAGCTTATGTGTGCCTTGTGTTGGAGGTCCTCCCTGCAAGTTCATGTTTGGCATTCTCAATGATGTTACAGCAACTCAGACTTTGTGATTATGTGTGATTTGCCCAGTGCTAACAGGACAATTTTTGTGACTCTGCTCACATTGAGGATTGGTGCAGTTTAGGGTTTAGGACAAAGCAACAACAAACAGGGTTGCAGTTTTTGCTCAGGGAATGATGGTGACGAAGAAAACTTCATCAGAGCCATTGAGCTAGATCTTTGGCAGTAGCTTCTGGATGTCAGAGTGCAAAAGCAAGCAGTTGGTGACAAGGATTGCCAGTTCTTTGCACTCTCTCCTTGTGTTGGAAATGGAGCTCCTAAACTTGAGGACTTTGCAGACATACAAGAAGCCTCTCATTCCCTGCAAACAAAATGCAGATCCATGGAGTAATTTTACATGTCCATGCGCTGCTACTCACGTCTCTCACAATATCATTTTACCACCACAAAAATGGGCAACAGAAAAAATGTTCATTCATGAAATGGAAAATTGCAAGACTTGCAATGTGTACATACCAAGATTCTGCCACTACTCCAATTCCAAGCTTTCAACTTCCCTACTGAATGAAATACCCTTTCGATTTCCATCAAACCCTAAACCCTAAAAAGAAGAGAACTGCAAAAGAAAAAACAGTCGGATTGATTCTTGGGTCCCATTTTGCAAAAGATTCTGGCACTACTTCCAAGCTTTCGACTTCCTGGCCGAAAGAGAGACCGTTTCCATTTCCACCAAACCCTAAACCCTAAAACGAAGAGAACTACACCAAAAAAGGAAAACAAAAGGTCGGATTGATTCTTTGGGTCCCCTTTTTCAAAAGATTCCGCAAACCGCGTGCTTGGTGGAATCTCCTCGACATCAGCAGACGACAGCTCTTTTCCAGCTCATGGGTCCATTTCCATAGGCGTGGGGGATGCGTGCAGAAATCTGCTTACCGTATGCTGTCGTATCTTCCTCGCCTCCAGTGATGGGTCGTACCAAGTCTTGGAGAACACAGAAGAAGCTCAAAAGTGGCACCTTGTTGACCGCTTCCGTTAGGCAGAAATCTTCCCCTATCAGGGCAACAAAACTCCTTACCCAGGTGAAGAGGAGAGCATGGAATCTCATCGGGTGGCGGATTAGGGTTTCTTCTTGCTTCACAGATGCCTTCATAGAAGACTCTTCTGCCGATGGGTTTCGGGAGCTGATTCGTTCCTGTATGCATGCAGATAGATAGATAGATAGATAGATTGCCGAAGAATTTCTGAAGCTAGTTGGTGGTGTTACAGAAGCCGTCGACAGCAAGACCAAGCCCTAGAGCAGGAGAAGGAGAAGGAGAACAAGTACAAGTGTGGAGAATTGAGAGAAGGGGTGAGAGAGAGAGAGAGCAAATGAAATGAGTGCAGGATGTGATGTGATAATGTGGAGAAGGCCAGCCATGGCGGTGCTGGTGCTGGCCTGTGGCACACTCATCTACTACCACTGTGCAGTGCGCAACCGCAACATTGTGGCACTCATCTCTGACGTACTCTTCGTCATCTCTTGGTCCCTCGCGCTCCTGGGCCTCATCTTCCGCTTTCTCAACCTCACGTATGCATGCCTGGCTGGCTCTCTCTCTCTCTCTCTCTCTCTCTCTCTCTCTCTCTCTCACACACACACACACACACCTTGAGTGTATCTATGTACGTGTGTGTGTATGTGTGGGTGTGTTGGTGTGGGTGTTTTTTGGGTGCTGTGGTTTTTTTGTCTTTGCAATGTATGAATGAGAGACGGATTGGGATGCTCTGTACTTCTGCAGTTTTGCAGCAATTGTTCTTCTTGAGCCTGTTGCATCTGGTGCGGGTGCCCTTTTTTTGAGCTGCAATCCTAGACAAAAGCAAACCATTGAACAGTGGGTAACAAAATCAGCTTGGAGTGTTTTTAGAGGGCATGCTTTTCTAGTGTGGACTTGACCTTCCTCTTCAATTCTTGCAAAGTTCTTTGTGATTCAGACTTGGGTTTGTGTGCACACTTTGAATACCGTTCAACAAGATGGTAACTGCAGATGAAGCATGATGAGCTGAAGCTTTAGCCGGACGCAGAGTCCTGAGTTCTCTCTCCAGACAACTGTGTTGACACCTGTTGGGAGTTGAGAGTTTTGGGAGCTTCTTCTTCTTCACTAGCATTACTTCAGAGGGACCAAAAGGGACTTGTATCATCAGCAGTGTTAGATGACAACACATCTGAATATGTTTCATATGTGCTACATAACAATTGTCAATTCTGATTTGCACACTGAAAAAACTCACAAATTCAACACTGCCAGTAACACGGCAGAACATTGAACTAAGATTTTTTGATGTCTCTCTGAGCTCTGGGAGTTTGTGTGTAGCTCACTGAGCAAAAGGATTGTTTATCCAGTGTAAAATGTTAGGATTTTTGTCACTTTACAGCTTGGAGTTGAGCAAAAAGATTGTCCATTGGATTTGAAATAGAGAGCAGGATGCTTGCCTGACAGCTGATTTTCACAATCAATGAATGTCAGTGAAGGAATGAGCAATTGTGGGATTGAGTTTATAGATTTATGTTTTTGCCTAAATGGTTTTTTCTAAATTCTGGAGTTATGATTGAATGCAGGATTTTGCCAGTGGATCCATCAGGGTGGCAAGTGTCAGTGGAGTCAGCTAATTATGTTGCAGCAATGCTGGCCAACACTCTGGGAGCTACTGAAGGTGTTCTCAGAATTGCTGCTGTAGGCTCTGATTTCAAGCTCTTTTTGAAGGTAAAATTGTGAAGGACCACCACACAACCACTTTCTCACTGGGTGCCCAGGGGCACATGCTTAAGAAAAAAGCTCGCAAACTGACATCCACTTAATACTGGCATACTATATAGATGAACTTTTTCTGAGAAGCAAATTGTCCTCTGCTGAGATCATCCCTCTTCAATGTCAAAGCAAAAGCCAAAAGGCATGATGTAAAGCAATTTCTTGCTTCCCATGTTCACTCCCAACAATATAGTGCATATTAGCATATACCATTACAGACAAAAGTAGGTGCTGATCATAAGAACCTCCTTGCATAAGAACCTCTTTCCAAGAACACAAACAAATGCATTCCTCAACATAAGAAAAAAAACAGTGAGGGGGATTTTGGGGAATTTGGGGAACCAATTGCAGGTGGTTTTAGCACTCTACTTGTTATCAGCAATTGGGAGATCAGCATCCGGGGCTACAGTTGTCTACGCAGGTACATTCTTTCTTCCCGACACTTTCACAGGGATTCTCTCTATCACAGAAAAATTGCATTGCGTTGTATGCAACACTTGAAATAGATAATTGCATTGCATGTGTGAGTTGTTTAAGGTTTCCTAGACTGCAATCTATCTGTCATGTAGTTATAAGTCCTGCACTGATGGGTATGCTGGTTCTCATCATATTGCAGCACTGTGGTTCGTCTTCATTGTTCCTTTCTCTGTAAAAATGATTGCACCAAAAATCAAAACTCCCGCATTTTTGGTGAATGCTGCAAAGAGTCAAGGCACAGAAGCGGTGGGGCCAGAGTTTAGCTAGGAGATTTTCTGTATTTGTGCAGAGGGGTCAATCGATTGCCCTGCTGACACCACCCACAATATAATTTATAATATATATGCCGGCTGTCTCTTTGATCAGCTCATTTTTCATCACAAAGAGTTCATCCAGGCCTCCTGGTGCTCTTGGTTCTCTCTGGAAATGGGTGTAAAGCCCATTTCCAATGGGCTTTAGGCCTTGTTCCAGCCTTTGGCTGCTTTGTGCTTTGTGCTTTGTCTTTGTCTAATCCCGGTGGGGAACTTCCAGTAGTAATTAATTGAACTGTGGAGATTCATGCAATACAAGTTTTGCCTTAAATGTCAATGCAGTAAGTTTGCTCTCAGAATGTTGCATTTTTGTGCAATTGCATCCTCGATCCATTTTCTTCTTGGGTTATTCTATTACTAGAACTTTCATGAATGTGGAAAAAGCTCTGGATTTCTGGAATGCACTCTAATAGTTAAATAAATCTTTAAATTTCATATGAAGCTTCACTTTGAAAATGTGAGAAAGAGGGAAGAATAATTATAAAGGAGATGGGGGTTCATCAATTTTATAATATTTCCCACACTTGCCCCACAAAGGTTTTTTTCAATTTGTGATGTAGCTGAAGTGGTGATCATCCATAGGACAATTTAGCCAAATTTGGTTACATACCAGATTTTGAAATTTTTTTCCAAATTGCGATACCTTTAGGATAAGCTCCAATAGGTAGCCAAGAAAGTAGAAGGAATTTTTTTTCCCTACTTTCATATGTAGGATGTAACCAAATTTGGCTAAATCAATATGGTAAAAATAATGGTTAAGGAGATTGAGCTTTATCAATTTAATTATATCATCTCCTCCTTCCCTTGTTTTATTTCACTCTTATATTTCCATATGGTTTCCAATACTTCATCATTAACATGTGCCTTTTCATGTCCATGTTATATCATAAAATTGAAATTGGGATTGACACAAATAATGATGAACCATATGGGAACATATGAGTGAAATGAAGAAGGGGAAAGGGGAGAAGATATTATTAAATTGAAGAATGTCAATGTTGTGTGCTACCACATTGATGCCAACAATTATCATTGTCATGACACATATAACAATACATAACAAATAAAACCTTGAACAATACACCATACCCACACCAAAATGAATTCACTTGTAACAAATAGAAATTCAAGCCCAAAACATAGCAAGAAAACAATAACACAAAACCTACAAAATAACTTGCATAAACATAAAAACCTACAAAGCAAAAACCTCACCAAAAAGGGATTTGAAGTCACAAAAATTTGGGTTTATACCCAATTCACAAATTAGTTTAAACATGTTCACATTGGAACTTGTTCACAGTTAACCTACATATTAAATTAGATTGGCCTAACTAAGTTATATGAAACAAAATTAATTTAAACTTAATTATACAAGTAATCATAACCATTTGACAATTGTCATGTGCTACTACAACTGCACCTACAACTATCGATGTCATCACATAAAATGCATAACAAATAAAACCCTAAATGGTAGACCATACCACCCCCTATTTGGGGCTCATGTTCTCTTAAATCAAATAACATTATAAAAAATGCCTTATGAAAATCAATCATTTAATGAATACTTTGGTTCCAAAGTAAAAGGACTAGTACACATGATGCAAATGGGAACCCCATTGTTAGTCATTTAGCTACAATTTTTCAAATCTTCAGCCAAATGTGAATCACTATGAAATAAATATTTAGGTTAGTCCTATTATGTGACCTAAAAAACCTTAGTTTACTTAAATGCACCAAAAGCAAAATCGTTTGCTAATCGATATTTTGTTCAAGGGTGGTGTAAAACATCCCATATGACAACCCCTTGAACATTGATCACACATAATGGTAGTTCCAATACATTGCCCGCATAAAAAAACAATGAAATCCAACAAAAACAATTGTCGAAAATATGTCAATTTTGGTCATCCACATGGGGAAGATGACACAACACACAATTACACATATGATTCTTACATGTCCAACCATTTGAGCCCTCCAACAACACACCAGAAGATAAAACCTTATATATTAAAAAATAACACATCCCATAGTGACATCTAAAGTAATAGATGATGTCTAATGCAAGTACACATAATCTTTTAACTCAAATCTACAAATTCAAGGTTAATATCCACCTCCTCACATAGTGTGACATATCAAAGTGTATTTCAATGTTGAGAAATTGTCAAATTTTCCATAACCATGGGCATTACACATTGGAACAAAACTCCTCATTGCTCACATGCTTGAAACCACATATTTGGATCATTCAAATTAATGATGGCCATCACATCTTGTTGGATTAAGGTTAGAAATTTGGGCTCACAAACAAATAATAAAAAACATGGGAAAAAATATCCAAAGCAAGTTTGCCAACAAAACCTATACCCCATAATTAACCATGATAGTTGTAAATCCCAATCTCAAATATGACCATTTTGAAGCCCATATTTTCACAAACCTCGTTTGACCATCTGCACCACCTGCTCAACTAACCTATCTACTTCAAAATGATATTATGAATTAGTGCAATGATCAATAAGTGAATTTCAGTTGGAGCCCCAAATCTACTAAGTATTTATGCACACTATTGGGATGTTCTTAGGATGTACCTCAAATAAAATTGTCCCAATAGTGTGACATATGGGTGACATGTTACCTATGCAAAAACATGTCACCCTAATACTACTTCCAAATCCACATCACCATGCCAACAAGCCCCGTTAATATCCTCCTTGTTAAAACTTGGGTTCTAATTCAACCCATTGGCATCTCGATTAACTTTACCAACTGTATGCAATATATTAAAATCATATTTTTGGAAGATAAATGCCCACCTAGCCAACTTTCCTATGAAATGATTTGACTCCATCAAAATTTTGAATGATTAGTGATTGGTAACTATAATGAATGAACTACCATAAAAATAAGATCTGAATGTCGACACAACCCAAACAACTGCAAGGTGTTCCCCGTTGTATGAATTGTACTTAGCCTCCATCTTATTATTGGATTGATTCGCACATGCCACCACAATTTCTCAACCATCATCATGAAGTTGGGTAAGCATAGCCCTAGCCTTAAACTGTTTTAATCAGTGTGTAATTGGAATGGTCATCCTTGGATGGGTCATTTTAAAAGGGGAGTTGATGAAAGTTAAACTTTCAATTTTTGAAAGGCCTATTCCTATGTCTCACCCCAAATGAATTCTTGTTCAATTTGTGTCAATTGAATTAAATGTTTAATTATGTCATTGAAGTCTTTCACAAACCTTTGGTAGTAATTACACAAGCATATAAAAGTTCATGACTAATTGACATCTATAAGTTAGGGAACTTGTGAAATGGCCTCAACCTTGATCTTCTAAACCCCCCAATCTATTGCATAAATCATGTGACCCAAGTATTCCATTTGAGTTTAAAAAAACCAACACTTGGTTGAATGAAATTTAAGGTTATGTTCCATAAGTCTTCCAAACATTTTTTACAAATGATGCATGTTATTTCATGGGGTAAAACTAAAAACAATGATGTCATTGATATGGCACTTAGCAAAACCAATACCCATTAACACTCAATCCAGGACCCTTTGAAATTTTATAAGGGTGTTTTTCAAACCAAATGGCAAAAAAATTCATTAGTATAAACAATCATTCCCATGAGGATTGATTCCCCAAAATGTCATCTTGACCTTGTCACCCTCCTTTAATGGCAATTGATGGTAATTAAACCTCAAGTCCAAGATACTAAAACCCTTGGCCTGACTGAGGCCATCAAAGAGCTCTTCAAATAAGGGTATGGCATATTTGTCCAAACGGGTCCATTTATTCATTAAATTGTAATCCCCGCACATGCAACATTTGGTCCAATTATCAAAAATGTCCTTGGTTGACATCACTATGTTGAAGCATATGCACACCCTTAGACAATCTCATCAAACCTATATATAGTAACTTTGTTGTTCAAGCATGAACTAAGGTTCTCTCCACCTCACTAAACTTTTAAAGTTGCATAAATATTAAATTATTATCCTCCAATATGATTCAAACCTCTTATCCTTTTAATTGACCTAATTCCTTCAAATTGAAGGCAAAATATCCAATGAAATCCTATAATAATCATTGTACATCATGCATTTCACCTCCAGTAATTAATGGGCTAATCTTTGGCTCCCATGTATTCGTAGTCACTTGTATTTTAGGTTGGGACAATGGAACATCTTTGACACTCGAGGTTGAAGGCATGGCATGTGATTGTTACACAAAATGTGGGGAAGTGCCACCATGTTTTAGCACCCCCACATCACCAAATTCTTGTTCCACACCCATAAATCACCTTGAATGTCCTTGATCCCACAATTACCAAAAATGCACAACTTGTCATGTTGTAACATCACCCTTCCCCTTGCACGAACATAGTTAATCCGATAAAAAATGCAACATGTGAAAATGTGGGTGGAATGGGTGGGTGTGTTTGGTCAAAAAGTCTTTGGTTTGCTAAGGCCAAATTGAAAATCCATGTGAGGTACTTTAAATCCATAACTTGCCCCAAAATTTGTTTATAATTTCCTTTAAAAATACCTTGCACAAATGTGGTGCAAGTGTGAAACCCTATGGCCGATTCCCTTTCATCTGCATTGGATTCCTCCATATTGGATGAATGGGAGTCCCAAATCATCCATGGGCTTCCCATCCCTAAAGGCATGAGATTGTGGGAAATTCAATAATGTCGATAGGGTTGCTCATGTAAGGCCAACTTTATTGACCATAAGCAAAGGTGATTAGTCATCATGATAAACCTAAATTTGGTTATGATTGGGCCCCCAACAAGGTGATGTTGCTTGCTAGGGAACATTGACAACCTTACATGGTCAATGTTGGCAACAAGTCAGGATAATTTTGTTGTAACATCTTGACATGCCATATGGAGGTTTATATGGCGTATGGATCCTTTTCCACATAATGGCATTTTTGGATTAAAATGCCAAATTGTAGAATTGTGCCTAATCCAAAACTAATGCTTCCAAATAACTCAAGTAGGCATATTCCATTTTTAGGAATATCCCATTGAAGAACCTTGGTATCCAATGGGCTCAAACCTAGAGGCGCATTGTCAACATGCACAAATGAATGTGGGTTTGGTGATGGAAAGATGTGCCAAGCTTGATGAATGTAGTCATGAATAGCTAATGTTTGGAGCTCGGTTAATGTGCCCCATGGTGGCTTGGGATCGTGGAAATTAGAAAGAATGCCATCTTTTGTTACATTGACATCACCAATTCACCATTTGGAGGTACATCATGGTCATGGACATTACCTTCCAACAATTCAAACCTTTGTGGAAGGCTTGAAAATCCAACCAACATAATTGATTTGTTGGACTTTCATGTTTGACCCCTAATGAATTTCATCAACAATAATGCCTTGTGGTTAACTCCCGTTTACTAGCTTGGGTAATAGTATGTGATTTTTTCCCCAAAATTTATAATAACTTCCAAGGGATATAAAACCGCACCTCCCACTGAATACATCATAAGACGTAACATGTGTGACCACTATTTGCACTCAAACTATAATGTAGTCAATTGGTTTGTTGGGATTAACCTAAATCACAATTTCTTGTTTGGTGAACCCTCAAGCTGTTTCCAACCCCCCCATTGATGTTGATATTTGATATGGGCAGGCCTCCTTAAGTTCGGAAATCGCACAAATGTACGATTCCGATGTTTTTTCGGGCACCTGCTACCCTTAAAGGTGTGCGATTCGTGCACTAGTATATTAACTATGGGTTAAGGTTCTCCCCAATCTTATTATTAACCACTGCTATTGGAGATAATAAAAGGCAGTCAGTCTTCTTCTACAACTAATAACAACTAATAACCAGCAACGGAAGAGGAAGAAGACAAGACAACGAGGTGCTAATTCCCTTCTTGGAATGCCATCTCGTTGAAGGTTTGTCGCAACTTCTCAAGCTGCCTCGAGTGCAATATGCCTTCCAGAGAGAAGCTTGTGAGTGCAGAACGATGATCATCCTTCTTGTAGTTGATGGTCGAGAAATCAACCTCCATAGTCGTTGTTCCAGGCATAACGCTGGCCAAACCGGCTGCAAAGCAAAGCATGTAGGGGAAACGATTACCGAGTGGCTGCCATGCTTTCCCAAAATCAGAGTCTTTGCTTCCTTTCATCAGGGCTGCCTTGAGGTTTGAGTCTCGGGATATCAATCGCACAAGCTGTTCAAACTCGTTGCTAACGACTTCCTCGACAACAGTTCCCGGAAAAGAATGCCTCAGCCTCTCCTCGTGTTCAAACAGTAACTCCGTA
>Ga0116227_10001172_pt1 | contig 57137 bp, 36 predicted proteins | sample S1TSphgellanicum_FD_89693 | JGI IMG/M metagenome (GOLD analysis project Ga0116227, IMG submission 89693) | Host-associated microbial communities from peat moss isolated from Minnesota, USA - S1T2_Fb - Sphagnum magellanicum MG | ecosystem: Host-associated > Plants > Peat moss > Unclassified...
AAAGGAAAAACCAAAATATGGGGTTGTGGGGGCGGGGTTGAACAAAAAAGGGTTGTGGATAGGGGCAAAAAAACCCCCCGGTGAAACCCCGGGGGCCCCATTTACAAATCCCCCCCCCCCCCCCAATGAAACAACAAAGCCAATTTTCTTTGGCCTGAGTGAACCAGCAACCAATGCACCAGTTGTGGATGAGACCATTTTGGCCGTTTTGGGATGAACCCAAACCATTTAACCCAAAGCAAACATTGAGGCGGGTTATTTTTTTTTTTTCACTGGCCCACCCTTCCCTGAGATTTCAAAAACTATCCCCCCTTTCTTCCCCTCCTCATCTTTCTTGTTTTTCTCTTTTGTTCTTCTTCTCTTCCACCGTCATCTTCTTCTTTTCCATTGTTATTGTAGCTTTTTCTTCATCATTTTTTTTCCTTTTTTTTACTGCTATTTTTATTATTATAATATTTTCTCTTTTTTTTTGTTCTATAAATTTTTTTTTTTTTTATTTTTTTTTTTTTTTTTTTCCTTTTTTTTTTTTTCTTTTTTTTTTTTTTTTTCCTTCTTGTAAAGCTTTTATGGCAAAAAATCATTCATCTTTCGATGCATTTAATTCAATTAATGACACACATTGAGAGAAAGTTGTAATGCCAACATATTCATGGGATGTAAAAATAACACATGATTTAATAGATTCATAATATTTTCAAAAAAAAATAAATGTTTTTAATTAATTTAGTACAAAAGCATGTTCAACACAAATTTGTAGAATAGTTAATGAGTTTTGAAATTTGCATGTCAATTTTTTAAAAATCTTGGATATCTCAAAAGACTATTCATTTTCTTTCACAAAATGTTTTTTTGAAAAAATAAATTTGAAAATTATAATATCTCTATAGGTAATATAATTAGTGTCAAAGATGCCAAGGTACCACAATAATAAATAGAATGGAAATATAAAATGAAATATAAAATGGGGTTTTTTTTTTCTAGTAAGTCATATTTGCATGTATAGTTTTTTGTAAAAACTTATAGGTCCCTTATTCAATTTTGCTAAAGATTAATTTTATGAGACAATAAAATGTCAAATTTGAATTTCAAAGACAATATTATTTGTAAGTATGCCTCTTTAGCCATTATTTGATCACTTTTCTTTTGTATTATTGCATATTCAAAAAATATATTTTGTTTTATATTTTTTAAATAATTTGACAAATATGTAGGTTTTATGTGTCTAGGTTTTTCTCTTTCTCTACTGAAAGATAAATACCTATATCATTCATAATAAAGTATAAATGGGTTGATATCATATGGCTTGTGTTGTATAATAATGATGAGATGCATAAATTCTAATTAAATTATCAAAAAAAACCAAAATATTTGTTTAACCAAAAAGAAAAATGCATAGGAAGAACATTAAGGAGAATAATATTTCTTTCCCTTTTTTTTTAACCAAAATTTTTTCAATCATTTTTTTTCACTGAATGCATGCATAATAAGGTGAACAACACTTGTTGTGTAACATGTTAAGTGAATGCAAACCACAATGAAAAAGAAAAAAATATGTCCATGCCCAAACATAGGAAACACATGACAAAAAACACTCCATAAAAAATCACAATGTATGTGATTTTAATATTTTTAAATCTACGATCAACCTTCATTATGATTTGTGTTAAAAACACATTTCCATAGGATCATTTTCAAATTCATAACATGTTTTCACACATGATCCTTCTTGCCCTTTGTGCATATAATTATCACATAATATTTACATAATTGTAAAAAATCGCACATATTTATACACTTTATGATTTGTGAAACAAAAAGAGAAGTAAATAGGATATTGGGTACTATGCATAATATTAAAATGGCTCCATCATGCTTGTTTCCACATGCTAATGCAAAACCATTTTCCATTTTCACCTTTTGTATTGGCATCGATTCCTTTGTTAACATTGTTTTGAACAATGTCAACATATCCACATGAAGCCTAATGAGACGACACATGTTCACATGTCAATGACATGACATGTTGAAATAATCTTGACATTAATGAATTTGCGCCAAAAGGTAATCATGATACAATGCAATGTGTAACATGCAAAAAATCCTCCTTATTTCCCCAAGACTACAAACATAAAAAATATATCCTTGTGGAACAAGAAAAATATCCAAATTTTCTTGAAATGAAAGACATTAATTCATTCCTATATGAAATTGAAGCATAAACAAGATTGCAATGGTGTTGAAAAAACAAACTTTAAAAATATATAAATATGAAAATACACCTTTCCATGCCTTCTCACTTGAAAATGGGTTAAATAAATTCCATTTTGGAACTATTCAATCCATGGCAACAACTTATGAAACCTAAAGTTGTCCTACCTAAACTAACTTCGATGAATCATCATCACAATTTCAAAATGTTAAAAGAAAATATTAACAAAATCATGCCTCCACATTTTAGTATGAGGATTGATAGTACTAGGAAGGCCCAAAACAAATTGAGCATTGTTTTTCATTGCCATTTCAAACATGGATTTTTATAGATCCAAATTATATGCACACAAAAGATCGCTAACCATCTACTCAACCTCACCAACCTGCATTTTCTTGTAGGATGAAAACAAATATTTCACAACTTTGAGATGATTATTAAAAGACTCATCACAATTTGCAAGTATTTGGTAGTGTGGGTAAACATACCTAATGCCTCATTGATCGCATGTTGTGGAAATTGAACTTATAGCTTTCCAATTAATCTTGTTGCTACTTCCATGCATTGGAACTTCACACCTTGTACAATGTGGTAAAAAATAAGTCTAATTACATAACATGTCACCTTTTTGTCAGAATCCCAAGCCTTCGCCCATATGTGATATGTTTGGCATTCAAATGCCAAATGATATATCCTATTATTTAGATCGATAGTCCACCTCATCAAAATGGTCCCATGCCTACCACCCACAAAAGCTTGGAATGACATAAATGAATAAGAAGTGAAGGCAATAGTTGAATCCATGAACATCTTGGGCAACTCAACTTGGCAAAACTCAAGTGCTTGCATCATATTAATGACAAAAGAGTCATGGGCTTGAAAAAACTTAATTAAGTTTTTCACAACATTCAAAAGAGGCATCATGCACACAAGGCCTAAGAGTGTCTTAACATTAACAATATTCTACTTTGTTGGATTGTCCAATGCCATGTTCAACAATAGTGAACAATATTCTTACAACATTATCTTTGAATGGGCTCAATGTAGAAATCTAATGGGTCTTGAAATTGTTCATGATCTTCAAACCCTTTGTTCCCAAGATCTCCCCTACTTAGCCACATGTTTATTTAAAAAGTTGGAAAAATACTTATAGAATGGTCCTACAAAGTGCCTTCCAAATGATTGTCTATGGGCAAAATTGAAACGGTTTGGATAGCAAAGTTTGTCTAGTGTGCCATATAATGGACTTCAATCATGACCAAAGAATATTGAGCTTGAATTTGGATAGTAACACATGTGAAGTAGTTTTGAAAAACACTAACCCCATCACCACCAAAAGAAAAAAACTTCCTAGAAAGCACATCATAACTTTGCATAACACCTGTTGTTGAAAAGAGCTTATATGATGACCATTTTCAAGTCAATTGCATTAAAACCATCCATTGCACCTTCCAAGGACATCAAAATGGGGACCATTGTTTAATTATGGATAATGTACACATGGATTGATAACCAAAATTGGTTGTTAACCAAGATCTCCTCATCACAAAATAAAACCACATAATTGGTGTTGTGCACTATAGGCATAGTAGCTTGCATCATTATTGTGTGTGGAGATTTAACCATTCCCCAACTAGAATTGTCCCACCAATGTTTTTTAGGGAAATTTTTTATGCTAACAAATCTTAGAAGAGACTTCATGTTTTCAAAATTTATCATGAGTTTCCCATGGGTTAACAAGTACAAAAGGACAACAAAACGCAAAAGTTCCCTCTTATTAGACCTTAAATTTTGATAGTCAACAACTGCAAAACAAAACAATGTGGATTTGGGTGAACAAACCTTCATTTTGTATGTGTTAGCATTTCTTGTTTTGATAGAACTCCCTAACTTTCACCCCTAGCATAACAAAAGTGGCCTTTCATCTCAAGCTACATGCTTCAACCAATAATCCAATTTAAGGATTAACAATTTTTCCTTTGCCTTCAATTCTGAAATAGATTTTGCACCTAATAGAAATCACCAATCCATCCATGTCAATCACTAACCTTACCATTGGCAATTGTGCTACCCAAATGGTTTAGAATTTTCTTAATCAAACTTTCATATTTTCATTTATTGACTACAAATCTATGGAATTTGTATAAATTATGTCTAAATTATTTGATGAAAGAACATTAAGATCAATAGACCATGCATGGAGTGTTTTAGGGAAAGAAGACTCAAGGGCATAAACTTCACCAATAAGGGAAGTGAGAAACTTAAAACCAAACAATGCTTTAAACCTAAAATTCAATGGAGGCTTCAATGGGGCCATGACACAAAAAAACACAAGACAATAACCCAATGAATGTTTCTTCGAAGATACAAAACCTACATACAACACAAAAGAAAACACAAAATTAATCCCAAAAAGGTCAAATTATAAAAGAACTTGGATATTTACTTATTAACTAAAATTACAATTTGAAAAAGAGAAGTCACAAAATTGATAATGAATCATACAACCAAAACATCAAGCCTAAGTGAAATGCATTAAAACTCCTTGTTGCAACTTGCACTAGACTTTTGTGCTAAAAACTTTGTAGTGTTCTACAAAAAAATTCCTCCATGCACCACACTTCGCAAAATGGTCTTTACAATTGCAACCTCAAACCCAACATAAGAAATAATCATCATAAAGATCAAACAAAAAAACACAACACTTGAAAACAAGGCAACTAATTATTATTTTTGGAATCTCCATATGGTCATCCTAAGATTCATCACAAGACTTGTGACAATTGCAAATCATAAAGATCTTGTTTAGTCATGAGGAAATCGACATCCAAATTTCACCATCAAATCAATGTGTTCAAGTTCAATGCAACACATGACCCCTAGTATCTATGTACATGTGGCCAATTTCTTCCTCAATAATGACAAGCTTTAAAAATTTGCTCACCACACCATTATTAGTTTTGGTCCTTGTCCTCATCATAATTAACAACCAAAATTAGATCACATGTGTGTCATCATCTCCATATTCACAAGAAGAATTACAATTTACATTGTAACTATGCTAAGTAATATGAAAAGATTGTTGATCAACACCGAACATTACTCCAAATTAGACCCCATTTGCATTTTATTTTAAAATTAAAATTACTTACACTAACTTTGTAACTAATTTTTACAACACATGAAGATGTCATGTTGGCAACTATTTGCATTATCAACTAAAAATTTATGTGGTAGTAAGTATTAGTATAATCCTTTTTCATTGATTTTTTATTAAATTGCATGGAAACCCAAATAGAAAATTTGTTGGTCATGTACTTATTCACCAAGTGGCCAACTCATAACCTAATAGGCATAATGGTTCTACCTTCTAATATGGAAAGTTCAAGTTTCATTAGTTTGAGTTCATGATCCAAAATCCAAATTCAATAGCAAATTAAGCTTCAAAACATTTAGTGCATTTGTCCAAACTTGAAGACCATTTTTTCTTCTCAATGCCCAAAGAACTCCCCAAAGAGGAAAAAAAACAACAATTGATGTAGCTACACCAAGACATAATTGCAAAGTTGTCATTAACCAACCAACACAAACATTATTGACCATGAACTCTCTCTTTGGTACTTGCTTCAAAATGACAAGTAATATTCATTACAATTGAAACCAAAAAAGAAAAAGAAGGATGGTATGAAATAACTTGGAAGTGTGAAATCAAATTGGAACAACAAGGAGGCTACATTAAGGACCAATGGCAACACACACAATGGGTTGTGTTATGACAATAGTAGTATCAAAGAATAAAACTCTTTCAATATAGCAATTAGATGGTTAAAGTTTCAAGAGTTGAAGTTTTCAAAAATAGTTAACTCCCTCATATTTTCTTCACAAATTACAAAGGCAACTTCTCAAGTCCCATGGGCCTTGCTGCTTGTGGCATTACTCAACTTTGAATAAACAAATATTAGTGAGTGTTACATATTTTAGGCATTATATTTAGGTGAATTTGATTTGCAACATGGAATTACTTTGGTGAATTTAATGGTTGTGACCATGCCAATGGAACAACCTCACAACCACAAAATATGCCTTTTAGGTAAATTTCTCCTTTATGGAGGAGAATTTTACATGAACAATTCTTCATGTTTTTATTTGTTTGGTGATGTGATGTTTTTTTGTTTTTTTATTTGCACAACATTTGTCAATGTCTATGTGAATTTGGCAAAAAAACCATTTTTTATTTAAAAACTCCTTTGTATAAAAGTTGTTGCAAAAAAAATTGGTTCAAGTTTGGCAAAAATTTCCCAAAAAAACCTCCAAAAATCAAATTTTTAGAAGATCTTATTTTTAAAAATCAATAATATCAATTTCATAATTTTAAAACTTGATACCATATTGACATCACAAAAAAAAAATCTAAAACAATTTTTTGGGTGAATTTTAATTTTCCATTACATCATGATGAGAACATATTCTTGTCAAAGACACGAAGATGCACAAAAACAAAGGCTAAAGGAAAGGTGTAAGTCTAACTTTCAAATAAACAACAAGACAAGATTATATAATTCAAAAACAAAAACATAAGAACTAAGAACAAGAACACAAGATGTGCAAAACAAACGTGAAAACAAATTTTTATTACACTAACATATGCAAATATGAACATGACAAGAACGTGACAAGGCTATGGTGCAAGATCATGCCTAAGATTGACTTATTGAACACTTTGAAAGGTCTTACTTCAATTTATACCTCTTTGGGGACCTAGTTCAAGGAAGCTTCCAAAGAAGTTTCTATGTGTGCATCGAGGAAAGAAGTTTCTTGAGAAGCTTCATAATTGAGAGTCAACCATGAATTAATTAAAACTTAACTGAAAGTTAATTTGAACTTAATTAAGAGTTAATTAAGAGTTAATTAGGACTTAATTAGAACTTAATTATGAATTAACTAAAAGTTGATTATGATTTAATTATGATTTAACTAAAATTTAACTAGGAGTTAATTATGAGTTAATTATAAATTAACTTTGGATTAACTAGGACTTAATTGGGACTTAATTCGAAGTTGACTGCAAGTTAACTGATAGTTAACTTGGACTTAATTAAAACTTAATTAGAGTGAACTAAAAGTCAACTAGAAGTGAACTATGAGTTAAGTGAAAGCGAACCAAAACTTAATTGGAAGTTAATTAAAAGTGAATTGAAACTAAACTAAAAGTTAGGTACATGTGTGAGCATTCAAATGAATAAATTTTATGGCATTGGCATCCATGACAATTCCACATTTATCAACAATATTGACTAAATTTTTTAAATGGTGATTTTCAAATTTTTGTAATGAAAGCAACATGATGCCCTCCATTTTGAAGGCTTCGCCTTTAAAGACAATTTTTTCCATTAGGCCAATGTGACAATTGATTTACTTTGATAAAAATTTCCATCATGTTTGTTCTAACTAGTTGTGTTTTTATTCATCTCCTAGTTCTATTTGTCAAACATTGACCAAATGCATAGTTATGAAAGTCGTGAGTTAAATTGCAAATCACTATAAGGTGACATTTATATATATATCATGGGAACATGTGTTTTCATAAATGTTTTTAGAAAGTTCCCTACATATGAAATGTTTTAAAAGTTTTTAACATTGATTACTTACAAATTTTCAACCCAATTGTAGTTATCTAATGGAAAACATCTATTAATGCAATAAGAAACAAGGCCCCATTCTAGTGGCTTTCCAATAGGTGATAAAAACATATTGTGAATAATTGTGATCACACGAATCTAATGGAAACATGTTCTAACTACCCATTGGGCTTTCAATGATTAGACTATTCAATGAACCTTCTGAATTATGTTAAGGTTAGTTTTCATAAGAAACATGGATAAACATAACCTAATGGTGAATTGAGCCCATAAGAATCTACAAGGTAGCCATGAATTTTATCTAGTTGGGTTGTCGGTTTGAATATTATTGAAATTTATAACTAAAATTCAAAAAAAATAAGAGTCGCCTCTTGTGTTTTAACAAATGTTGGTTTGTGGTCTTTTGAGTACAACAATGTGAACAAAATTTGGAATTCAAAGATAACATTTGTGTGTTAAGTTTTTATGAAAGGAGTCTTGCTATTTTTATGATTACATTGAATATGAACATGTTTGTCAATTCAACACAAAGGTATTTGAACATTATGAACTAGGTGACTAACTCAAGTTTTTAGGTTACCATACATAACCAATTAATTGTACATGAACATTAAGCTTATGAGTTATGGGACACATAAGAGGGTGAATTATGAGGCTTAACCAACTAGTGACCATGGGTGTGCCAAAAAGTATCGTGGAAGTATGAAAATGTTAGAAGGTAGTAAAATATTTTATATAATTGAAAGTATTTGTCCAATGGTGTGTTGTCATGTTAGCAACACACTCCTTGCAAATGGTTATGTTTTCTTTGCATTTTAAGAATGTTAATGTAACTTGTGTTGTTGGCCCAAGTGTGAATTGATTATCCAACTATTTTTTCCTTCCAAAACTAGTTTTGTAATTTAAATGGATTTCCAATGACAAAAACTATTCAAAATTCGTGATCTTTTGCACCTTAGGTCTAAAAATTACCAAATCATTTCATTAAATCCTATTCATTATAGTAAAATTTGGGTGCATTGGCAATCCCATAGTGAATAGGATTAGATTTGATTTAAATGAAAATTTAATGAAAATTTTGTTCAATATTCAATAATTTTTCCATTGTAGGTTGAAACATTATGAAAACAATTTAGTGCACCCCTCCTCATTGAAGGCTTTCTAATGGTACCAAGAATGTGGCAAGAGGTGTCATAGTTTGGGAATCCTTAACATGACAAACAAAACAAACAAACAATTTTGGCACAAATGGATCTATTGTCACAAATGCTAATGCCATGGAGTTCATTCATTTGAATGTTCATCCATGTACCTAACTTTTAGTTTAGTTTCAATTCACACTTAATTAACTTCTAGTTAAATTTTAGTTCATTTCCATTTAACTCATAGTTCACTTCTAGTTGACTCTTAATTGATTCTAATTAAATATTAGTTAAGTTATAATCAAATCCCAATTAAGTCTTAGTTAGCTCTAGTTAATTCCCAATTCATTATTAATTAACTATGAGTTAATTTTTAGTTAGGTTTTAGTTAATTCATAATTGACTTTTAGTTAAATAGCTATTCAAAAAAAATCTTTACTCAATGCACACATAGAATCCTCCTTGGAAGTTTTTTTGAGCTAAGTCCCCAAAGGGGTATAAATAAAAGTAGAACCCCCCATTTCCTTTAGTATGTTCAACACTAGTCTTAGGCACGATCTTGCACCATAACTTTGTCATGTTCTTTTCATGTTCATGTTTGTAAATGTTAACATGATAAAGATTTATTTCATGTTTGTTTTACACATATCATGTTCTTATTCTTAGTTCTCGTGTTCTTATTTTTGAATCACATAATCTTGTTTTGTTCCTTGTTTGAAAGTTAGACTTCAACCTCTCCTTTAGCTTTTGTTCTTATGAATTTTTGTGTCCTTTACATCTTTTTTTTTTTGAAAAAGAAAATTTAAATTTAACATTGTAATGTTAATAATCACCTAAAATTGGTTTTTTACGTCCAATATGTTAAATGACATTTCCTTATTTTAAAATTCTTTTTATATGTTCCTTATTGTTTGCTGAAACATTTTCCTTCCCTTCTCCGATTAACCTACCTACCCACCCACCTACTACCTACCAACCTACTCACCTACCCACCTATTGACCTACCTAGCCCCACATTTATTTTTCAACCTAATTGGATAATCTTATGAAATGTTTGCACAAACCTTTTGACAAAACTATCACATTTCACCACTTGGTGGAAGAAAAAGTGGCCCCCACCCTTATCCTTTCAATTTAATTAATCAACCTTATGAAGTGTCTCCACAAAGCCATTTGATAAAAAAACAACTCACACTTATTCTTCAATCTAATTTGTCAACCTTATGAAGTGCTTTCACAAAGCGTCTTGACAAAAACAACCTTCACACTTATCCTTTCAACCTAATTATTAGCCAAAACTTCAACCTAATTAGCCAACTTTACAAAGTGTCTCCCCAAAGCCTGTTGACAAAGTTAACAAATCAAACAAACAACCTTCCTTCATAGCTAGATGTCATTAATGAAAAAACAAGTTTTGATATTTGTATTGAATGGATTCCCTTTCATATGCGTCGAAAGTAATTCAACTCAATACCAATATTCAATGCATGTAATGTAACTTTGTTATTTTGTAAAAAAATTATGTGAAAATGTAAACATTCAATTATATTGACCACAATATTTTGAACACATGTTCAAAAATAATAAGTAGAAATGACTTACATAATCAAATAAAAGTTGAAGCTTTTGGTTAGAAAGGTGAGGATGCCCAAAGCTTGACAATTTTAGTGGATTGAGATCAACTATCCAGACACAAATATTTGAAGAAATTATGAACTAGATTTCATATTTTCTAAAACGATCAAATACCACAAATTTGTGTTTGAAAAATGTGGAGACTTTTTTGTTAGATTTTCCACAATATTCCATTATAGTTAATAAAATTTTCATTTAGATGTTGATTCAAAGTAGTTGTATCAAAAAAATTTCTTTAAACAAGCAAAGGGCAAATCCAACAAGTTCAAAAGGTTTTCTTTCTTTCATATGATAAAAGACTTGAATGCCAAGTCTAAATGCAATGGCCAAATCTGTGCAAAGCTTTAAAACTTGCAATTTTTGTTCATGTTTCATGACCATTGTAAAGGCAACATTTTGGTTGTAGATTGAATTGGCGTATGAATGAAAAACTAAGCTAGTCATGTGTACTTGAGATTTTTGGGGAAAGTAACCATAAATTAAGCTATAATATATTGAAGTTAATAATAATAATAATTTCACTGAATAATAAAGAAGACATTCACTTTATTACAATAATATTGATGAACACGTTTGATATGCATTTAACTATATTTTGAGAGATGCAAACACTAAATGAAAATAAGTGTCTTGATTTCTTTTGCAAATTAGGGTTTAAAGCAACATTTTTTTATTAAAAGAGCCTAAAAATGAGTAATTAAATTATAAATGAAAGCAACTTTTGAAGGTTTCAATCACCATAACTTAGAAAAAAGTAAAAAAGTTATATTTTTATATTTGGTTATAGATAATATTTAGCCACAAATACAAAAAAATGATTATTATTTTTTATTTTCATATATGGTTTATAGCTGAAATTGATTAAATTTTCCTATGGATGGTCACCACTTTTGCTACATAATAAAATTTGCAAAAAGAATACAACTCTCAAGTACATGAAAGTATGAATTTAATTGGATTTTTTGGCACTTTCAAGTTGAGCGAAATTGAAAATCCATTAATGTACTTTCAACTTGTGCATATTATAGTCATAATCTATCAAAGTTCTAATGCAAAAATATGTTTATGACTTGGAAATCTAACAATTTAAAACATATTTGTCAAATTCCACTTGTATCACACAAAAAAATTTCAAACTTGTATTCAAGATCTCATAAGCTCAATGAGGGCTCATGGTTTCATAATGAAAATTTTAAATGTTTTGAGTTTCTTTTAAAGGTTTATGTTGGAAAGATATTTTTTTGACATGTTAAATGTATTTTGGATTACTTTTATGGTGTACTTTGACATGATTGGACTCAAACAAAAAAGATAATAAACTTATGAATGTTGTTTTTTGAATTTATTTCCACATCAAACCTTTGATATACATAATAAAATATGTTAGGGAATTATTAATTTGAAAGAATAAAAAATCCAAATAAGTCCTACTTTCCTTTACAAGTGTAACTTATTATATAAGAATTGGACATTTGATAAAAAAACATTTTGCATTTCCAAAATTCAATTTCAATGCATATTAAATTTAAGGTTATTTAATATTATCATAATGCTAGAAAGAACAACCTCCAATATTAATCATTGAATATATTTTTTTGTGTAAATGTGATGAATATAGAATTGCTTGTGGCTACTTTACATGTAACCTAACAAGGATCAAGAGCTATTTAGTTTACCACATGATTAAGATGTAACTTAAAGTTGCAACTATGCAAAGGCTTGAGAAGAATTAACGTAAGGCAAGGTAATGATTCATCTATTAATTCAAAGATAATAAGAATGAGAAGATTAGATTTGGAACTTGGTACACAATAATATCTTAACAATGTGATAAAATGTTGATCCACCACTTTAAGGTTCCAATGGTCAAGTTCAATAAACAAGCTTTGATTCCTTGAACAAGCTTTGATTCCTTGAACAAGCTTTGATTCAAGGAGGATATGTTGTTAAATCATCATTACTAGGTGTGCATTAAAGGAAATAACAATTTTGTAAAATTGAGATTTAACAATTCAATTATGACATTTTAGTATGCAAGTATAGAATTAAGAATTGTGATTTGAGTGCTAAATAAAATTGATCAAACACAATTTATATATACTAGGGGATTGAAAAAGTTTGGGTGAAATGAAAACATGGGTTTATTAGTTGCATATAATATTAAAACATCAACGAACTTAGTACAAGTACAATATTGAAGGTGTGTAATTCAAATGCATCCATGTCATTCAACAAGTTTGAATTAAAGACTAGATGTAAAATTAAATTAGTTTATACAAGTAGTTATAATGTGACTAGTTTTAACAACATGATAAAATATCATGATGTAATTCCCACTAACATAACATTAAAACTACAATTGGTGGTTAACATTTTTTTTGAAGAAGTTTCATTTGTTTGAATGAATTTGATTGAATGAAAATTACATGGAACTACATCCTAGGATGGGTCTAGACCTATAAGGGTTATTTTGAAATATTTTTTCTTGAATCACAAGGTTAAATTGAATGGACTAATACCTCACATAATAGACACAACAAAAAAATGGTGAAATGTCTTGGGTGTGTAGGATCACCCACACACCTAGAGATACATCGGAAATGACAAAAACTAGAGCAAACATATAATAACGGATCTAGAATTGGATCCAAGCATCCCTCGTCGGTTTTATACTTGATTCATAACTAGTCAATTTTTCCGGTCTCTTATTAACAGGTGCTACAATTTTGGAAATAGAAAAAGCTATTATAGGAATGAAACTAGTTATTAGTAAAAATAGGAAAAAAGAATCATATTTGGCTAGTGGGGACATCATATATATGTGGACAAACCCAAAAGAAAGTTCATCACACGTGTTTAAAGCTAATGTAAGAAAACATCAACATGAAAGCATGAAAATGAATAATGAATTGAATGTTCCATCCAAAGGCCCTTAAATACTTCAATGAAAAATCGACAAATCATCCATTTATTTTCATTTTAATCTAACAATTATCTATCATTCATTAGCTTTAAGTCTATAACTAATAATCTCTTAGAATATTCATGCTTTCATGAATGAATTTTCATATTATTTGGCATTTTTTTTCTTGGAATTTAATGTTTTTGTAACCTATGATGTCAAGAAAATTGACTTTTATTTGTGCCTAAGCCAAATAGCTAAATAAAATCATATTACCCACCTAATCCATATTTGAAGCCAAAGTAAGTCCCCAATCACAAAATCTCAATGCATAGGGCGCATAATGTTTATTTGCCGTACTTACAAATATTTTTACCCTATGCCATAACTAATATTACTTGTAAATACTATCTCTAACAATTAATTTTGGTGTCACATAACCATTTTATTGTTCATAGGTATGTTATATAAAATCTAAATCTAACACTTGTACTAATGAAATTCTAATAAATATATGAAATTAATAGGTTCAACTAACATCCTAACATCACATTAGTTCACAAATGATCATGTGCACAAGCGAACAAACCCTAAAACTTTGTTCAAATATTGATGTGTAATTTTAAAATAATAGTTTAATGAACAACCCAATATTATAAATATAATATATGTTGTAATGGAACCTATGAATATCCATTAAACAATTGAAACTCATCATAAATTCTTGCAATAATATGTAGCTTAAACTACACATTTTCAATAGTCACAATGGGTCAATAAATTTTTGTAATCTAATATATACATTTTACACATATATGCTTTCTCCGATCAACGTTCTTAAATGTCTACATCTTGAAATGTTTGATTTTACATCAAAAACTCCATTCATAAAGGGAATAGAGATGTTAAGTTACAAAATTTTGACAATTGAACCATTGATCATGCATGGCATTGTTATTATACTAATGACATTCTAAAATACATTAAAATCAAATATTTCAAATTGCATTGTTGAGCTTCAATCAACATAGTCCTTTTGTAATTATCCATTTCCCATACTTGGGCTCTACACTATTGCACATTGGCATTGATGATCAATTAATCAATTGATGGAAATAAGTTTGAATTGATTTTGGAAATTAACTTCCACTAAATTGAAAATATTGAGCATTACATGCACCTTGAATTGAATCGAATTCCAATTCAACAATTACATGAAGATTTAATCGAAAAGAAGTGGGATGCAAATTGGTGGAGAAGGTATTGGAAATCTACTCATAAATATGGTGTTGGAAAAAAAAACTTGAAAAAAAAGAAAACCCAAAAAGACACCTTTATGTGACTCTTTATTTTGGAATGGGATAAAAAAATTTTGAATTGGAATTTGGTAGGATGAAATACTTGAAACCCTATAATCATCCTACTTTAAGTAGTTTCAATGAATCATTGTCATCATAATTTAAACAATTGTGCTTAATGTATGCAAGTCAACTATCATATTAAGACATTAAGTTTTCAAAAACACAATGCTTAATATGTTGCACAACCTTAACCAACAAATAAAAACCTAAGTCAACTTCCAACATTGTGAGTTATGACATACAATGTCAATATTGGTATATTACAAATTTCATTGCTAAAAATTCAATATTGTGCTTACACTAATTTGTATTATTAGGTCACAATGAGTGTGTGTCATTAATGAACATTCACATATTTGAAATGTTGACTTCACTAAATTTGATATCCATTCAACGTTTAACAAGATTACCTGTTTTGAAATATCTTCAATGTTTGAGTCAAAATTGCAATTATGTTGATGAAAAAGTGTATGATATTGGACAAATGTTGAAATTTATATGACTTCATTGATAAAAACATTAAATCCATGCCAATGATTATGAACATCGAAATGTCATGATATGGACACTCATTTGGTCATTATGTTGACATTAGAGAAAGAAAAAATTGCATCCATACTACATCCACACATCATTAGCTAGGACAATTTTTGTGATATACCTTGAGTCCAAATAACAAGGTTATATTTTTTCAAATGTCCCTTCATACCTTGTCTATAATCCAAACACACAAGTCATTAGAATCTACGTTCTATACTTGGCATGCAAAGTACCCAAAATTGTATGTCCAAGTACTATGCACCCAAGGATAATGTTGGATACTTACCATTATGTTAGAGAATGTTAATTTGAGTTTTAGCAACAATGCAATCAATCATGAGTCACAACTAACATGACTTGCCATGGATATCATTCATTCACCATAATGCCATACCAGATGATCAATTTCTAATACATTAAAACCCAACAATTTTTTTTGCTTAATAAAATGTACCTCTTAAGGAGGATCATACTCTAACATGTGAAGTGTTGGGTAATTTAATGAATTTTGAGTGAAGGAGAAGGGGTCTATCTTTCCATTGCATCAAGGCCCACATGAATGAAGGAATTATATTACCTACTTTCAAAGTGTTTGATTGAGTGGATTTGTAACCTCGGTTTCCAAAAAAAGGTTTTTTTAATTAAATAATTAAATAATTTTATGTTTTTAAAATTTTATCCTATAAATAAAATAAGTTTGGAGGTTTTTTTTGCTAATGACTGCTTAGAAAATTAGTTTTAGGCTGCCCCCCAAAAAATTGAAAATACTTACTAAAAAAGGCATTTGAATATATATATATAGTTAGTTAGTTAAATAATTTTTTTGATTTAAAAAAATTCAAAAAATTATCAACTATGAAAATGATCATATTTACAAATAAGTAAGCATAAATATCAAACATTCATCCAAGTGTTTTTAATAAAAAAATTCCTTTTTTTTTGGGGTGTAATAGCATCATTAGCCTAGCTGTGATCCCAAAAATTATTTAGCATTAATTGGGTGGCACATTCTCAGAACACAGTCCAAACTGTGGCTATATGGCCAGAACCAGGCATTTGATGTTTTTGGATAACCACGGTTACGTATCAGAACCAGGTAGTCGAATTTGGAGAGCCACGGTTATATGTCGAAACCACGCGCTCGAGTTTCGAGGTCTGTTACAGACCCGAACCGGGCATTCGACGATCTGAGAACCACGGTTATAAATCAGAACCGGGCATTCGATGATATGAGAATCACGGTTATAAATCAGAACCGGGCATTCGATGATCTCAGGAACACGGTTGTAATTCAGAACCGGGCATTCGATGATCTGAGGACCGTGGTTAGCGACCGTAAGAACCTTCATGACACCCTCCGGGGGTTTGGTGCACCCGTCGTTTCTCATAACCGCCTACCGCTGAGACGATAGCCTTCCCCCCGCGGCGGTCGGATTGGCGCCAAAGCTACGAGCTTGGAGTGTGCAACAGTTGGCGTTTGTTGCTTTCTATTAAGTGTGTAGAGCTGTAAAGCCAAAAACATTGAGTGAGAAGAAGAAGAGGACGTTCTAGAACCTTGTCGCGGAGCAGAGGCGAATAAGAAAGCCATTGAATCCGGCGACGGTACAAGTATCGCGGATGGATGCATCTAATCCAGCACCCAACAATTTTTTTCCACTTACCCAATATCCCAGCGGCGCGATTTCCGCACAGATCATGCAGGCAAAACAGCGGTGGGTCCGGGTTCTTCCAGCGGTGAGCTGAGGAAAGAGATTCCTGTGCTGATGATGGACCGAACGAAGTCGCGCGCGTGCAGTCGGAACCCAAGTCGCCGCTGGGTTGCTTCCGCCGCGCGTTCGTTGCGAGGAAGACGGGCCGGGTGTACCGTTGCCAGCCTTCGCACCCGTCCGGATGTCCAACCCGGTTAGGGCAAAGGCCAAGGGTTAACTTACTTATACTTACCTACCTACCTACTAACAATGTAAAATTAAGCTCTTCTAAATTTCTCCTATAAAAATATTTTCCCCCCCAAATTTCAAGCTTGTAATGAAAGAAACAAGAGATAGATGATTTTTTTCATTTTATTTTGTCCTCAAGCCTTGACCCTTTAAATATGCCAAATCCAAATTAAGCTTAATCAAATGTTGGGTGATAATGTTTTTTTGGGGATTTTTGCCTACAAACTAAAATAATACACACACATTTGGAACTATCCTCGGTGTGACTTTGGTCTCAAACTTCAATCAACCAATCAAAGTAGGTTCGGTTTAATTTAAGGGTTTCCAAAGACAAAAATGCCTTGTGATAAATTAAAAGCTTAGGATTTAACCAAGTTTATAGGTTTAGAAATACCATTTCTTGCAAAGAGACCTAGGCAAGAGTTACAAGAGCTATATTACACATTGGTATTATGATGTTAGATGTTTGAGGTTGGAAAGCTAAGAAAAAAATGTTGTATAATGGGGAATCCAATTGATGTCTCAAAAAATATGTTTAGACAAGGATGGACGAAAGGAAATGTTCATCCATTGAAAATTTCATCATAATGAGTTTTGATTCCTCTTATCCTTAGTTGATCTCAAAGCAATTTACATAAATAACATGTTTAAAGTGTGAAATTTGTGTAGTTTTCAATTATCATGTACTAGCTTTTTGTTTTCAACCTTGGACTCTATGTGGAGTTTAATATTTTGAACTTCCATGCAATATGTTCATCAAGATTGTAGGTGTGCTTGAATTTCTGAATGGGGAATTTTTTGGGTTGCTATAAAATAACTTTTTTTTTTGGAGGCAATTGTACAAACACGAGGCGTGTTTTTCCAATCTTCTTTTGTTCCAAATATTGGAACTTTTTGTTTTACAAAACCATTAAAATTTGCAAATACATGAAACATTGCTAGATTGCATTTTGTTATCAATTAACATAAAATTCTAACCACATTTATTCAATGTATATCTATACAAATACACAAAATGACGTACAACATTTTGGATCTATTTTGATTTCATTTACACAAATGAATACATTCTAATTTTCAAAAATAAAAATAAAAATAAATGCTGTCACTCGATGTGCATTTCAATAATTAGCTTGAAGTTCATATAGTTCCTAATACTGTGTAAATTGTAGATGGGCTAGCATAGGGTGAAAGCTCCAACAACCTTAACTTTCAAATATTGTAAAGGACTAAGCAAGGAATAAAATTCCCATTCATTTGTTGATCGAGGAATGTAACAATGTGTGTATGGCTACAAATAAAAACAAGTGATAAACATTTAGAAAATAAACACCTTGCTAATAAGATTCTAAAGTTCATAGAAGAAAATGAGAAATCTCATATTGCTACTTGCCATGTGTGGAAAGTCCCCAACCCAACTCAAACTTTAAATAGACAAAGGGGCTAGCTCAAAGTGCAACAAAATGAACATTGAACATAGTGCAAGCTTTGTAGATAAAGGGTTACCTCAAGTTTTGACACCAAAATCATGAAAGATATTCAAATCATAAAAGAGGCTTGAAACCACAAAGGAGATTTAAAATCACAATCATGACAAAATGACACCCAACACAATTGACTTTCAAGACTTGGGACCCCTATATGTGATCAAAAATTAAAGTAACACAACACTAAAACAACAATTTTGATTCATGATGACTCATGAAGAACAAAACCAAAACAAATTTAAAAAAACTTTTTAGACTTACTAGATGATGCATCATGTGTTGTTGCATCACCAAGGGGTTGGTGCTTGCCATTATAACATGTTATAACATTAATTGAAGAGGAATGTTTTGATTCACAAGTTGCTTCAATGCGCATTGCATCCTTAACCCTAGATGTCACAAAAAATTTCAAGTTCAAGTTGTTAGAATTTTACATTATACAAGCCTCAATGTCATACAAACAAAGATTTGTGTGCAATGTGCACAATTGGTCATGTAAGCAATCATAAATCACAATTCAAAAAACATGATTTGCAAGTTCATTTTCATCCTACTCATAGTCAAATTGTGAATTAAAGTGATCAATAAAAAACCCATTTTACTAAATTAAAAACTTGTGGACAAATGCAACATTCATGAAAGGCTTTAGTTAAGGGAACAACATTTCTAATGAAAACCTCTATTAACCAAGGCATGTGCTAAGACGGAAAGAGAAATATTGAAAGCAACCAATGAACTAATCATATATGGTGACCTCCTTATGGTGACTCTTACATTTTTGGTGAACAAAATTATATCCAATATAGGATATAACAATTCCTAAACCATTCAACAATCAATATGGCGATTTCTAAAACCTAATAAAAGGATTAATGGAGAGATGCAATTTTTTCAATGCTAAATCTAGTTATTCAAGGCAATATATTTCCCAAAAAACACTAAGATATTGTAGGGCCCAATGGAATGCCAATAGGTGGATATAAATTCATAAGAAAAAAAACAATAATGTTTAGACACAAGCATTTAAAATTGTGAGATTGCCCATCTACTAAGAAAGTACGTGGACTAATGTTGTGCATGTAAGTGTAAATGGTCATGTCACATGACATGCAAAATCATGTAAATGTAAATCATTTACACTTATTGCACCTAAGTTTTTACATTTATAGTTTTTGTTAGACATATTTTGAGGTTTACACTTACATGGCATGCATGCACAAATTTTTGAAATACACTTACATGATCCCATGTGTATGTTTTTGGTTGTGTAAGGCCATGCAAGTATAAATGTAAACCCTAAGATGTAATACCCTCATTTTTATAAAATAAACCATAAATCTTCAATGACATTTGGAGGTGTATAGCTTCATTTTGTTACAAACCTTAATCCTTTGTGAAAGAATGAATGAATGAACACTACATAATACCTTATACATATTACATATGCATATTGCATTTCTTGTTTTTATACTCATTTTACATAGGTTTCAAAACAACTATGGACATGGAGTTAGTTCGACAAATACAAAGGAAAAAAAAGCAAGGAGAAATTGGCAATTGTTAGGAGAAAACAGGGAGTTAGGTGTGGAGGAATGATGTTTTTCAAAAAAAAATTTATCGTGCTCTTGTGAGCTCCCCCATGTTGTTCCCTTCATCTTGGTTTTTTGCAAGTGTAGTTGGTGGCATTATGGCCATTTTGCAACTTTTGGCATTGTTACAAATTCCAACAACAATTGTTTCAAGTGAGTTCCTTACCCCCCATGTCATTTTATGCTTCATTTTCTTTTGGATGTCTTGCAACTCCATTTTGTGGTGGCCTTGCATAACAAGGTTTATGAGCTCCCCCATGTTGTTCCACTTCATCTATATTCTTTGTGGGTCTATGTTGTGGTGGTGGTTGTTTTGCATCTCTTAGCATTATTGCAAGCTTCATCAATAACTTATTTCAAGTGAGCTCCACCCCTTATCGTTGTACACACGTTTCATCATGGTCTTGCATAACAATACTTTCATTGTTATTAAAACCACAACCATTAATGATAATGAAAAATGCAATATTCTCAAATTTTTAGTGGGAGGTGTAACACCTTCTACAGATCATAATTTTCTATGCTATCTAGAGGTGCAATACTCACATTTTGTTATAAACTTTTAATTCTTTGTGAGAGGAGGACCATAACATCCTTGGCATTTACACATTCCATTTCTTCTTTATGTGTTCTCTACCCATAAAATGTATAAGAGTTTGATTTTGGGTAGGTTTACAAGCGGTGTATTTTATAACGATGGATGTGAAAGTAAAATTTCATATTTCATGTTATGGTTTTTATAACATGGATATAAATATAACATGCTCTACAGGGCAATGGCAAGTGAGCAAGGGTATTTCAAACCTGAAAAGTTTTAGATGTTTCTAATGTTGAGTTTTTCAATGCAGTTGAGTACCATGCCAAGGAGTCCTTGCATTATTGGGATATTTACTAGACATTTGTTTTTTGCATGCAATATTGAATTGTTGGGCACTTGATCCAACCCACAAGGTCACATTAAAATTCTGTCATGTGTCAATTCAATGTGTTCATTCTATGTCACAAAACACATTAAGATTTTGTAATGTGTCACAAAATAGATTAAAATTTCGTAATGTGTCAATTCAACATGTTCATTCTATGTCACAAAATGCATGCTTGGTTCTAGAAGTGATCATGTACAAATCATTCCTTAAAGTGTAGTTGCAAAGATTGAAAGCAGTAAACATTAAGTTGCAAACATTTAAAAACGGATGCCAATTTACAACAAAATGAGATTTGCACACAATATTTGTATCTTTGAATGAAGGTAGATCCCCATCACAATAACAAATATAAGGAATACTCCCAATACAAGTACTGCATCATTCCTTTGGGGCAATACCTACCTTAACCCAGTGTTATACAATTACACAAACATGAATGAAATTTATGCACTTAGACATGGTGTGTCCACATTTAGAAAGACATTTCTGATTCCCAAATCAATATATTGTAAACCACTTGCAGGCACAAAACTGCTGTGAACTATCCTTTGACAAAGTTGTGAATTATGTCTAAATTCTTGCTACAAATTGCTTGGAGGAGCCAGAACGTGATCTTCTGAAATTTTCCTTGAAAGGCAAATATACCCTAAACTGCTCACACTCACAAGTGGTGGTACCTTAGCCATCTTTACTTCGTTTGGCAGGCCCCTGAAGTTGTTATACAGCCCTTCAAAATGACAGGCCATTTCCATTATACATCCACATGCCTCTGCAGGATTTCATTTCATAAGAAAACTGGCTTTGTTGTGCATAAACTGTCTGGTTGTTATATCAGTTACAAGCATATATGCACTCCCCAGTAAGAAATCATCCCAGTCAAACACTCAGTAACAACTACCCTGTCAAACTGTGAAAGAAACAAAACCAAAAATGTTGAAAGGAACAAAACCTGAGAGCAAAAGTTGTTGGAAGTACATCTGAACACCTTACGATATTCAAAGCTCTCCAGTTCAGTAAAACTTCACTAAGCTCTCATAAATTAGAAGATTATGGAAGCAAAGGGACCTCTTCAGATTGGGCACATTAGAAATATTGGAACTAGGCTGATATTCATATATTCCATTGCTATGTGCATCCACCAGAGTCAGCAGAAGTTCCATGTCTTCTTTCCTTCTTCACACGCATTTCTTGGGGATCAAATCCCCCCTCTAGTGCCCCATAAACTGCCCATTCAGGTGTTGGAGCCATATAGTCTTCACTTCCAAATGGTTCACCAACTGCAACCTGCACATCCAAAACGCTGGTCAAAAACACTAACCACTGAAAACCTGGCTCTCTTGGATCAGAACAAAATCATAATGCAGGCATGACGCACTAGTATTTTCCCACAGGTAGGAATTTTCTTGTGCTGGCTGCAGCTGGCATGATCAAGAGCCTCTTCCCTACACCATAGACACTGCCTGTAGTAGATGGTGAGCTCTGTAAGTCTTTGTGGCACTGTTGTCTTGGGGAGTTGCTCATCCCAAGATTAAATTCAGGCCCGAGTTAGGACAATTGACTACATGGTATGAAATGATGAGATAGCAGCCTCACATAGGGCAAACAATTTCATGTAGTGTCCTTCAAAAGGGCAGAACCAAAATTCATCTTTTCATCAGGTTCTCAGTGGACATAATATACAACAAGATCAGTCCTGTATTAACCAATAAGAGTATCCATCACCAAACCCTGTGACAAGAATTTCATGAGCACTGGTCCATAGATCACCCACCAATTGCTGGAATAGTTTTCTAGGTGAACTAGCATAATTCCAGGTTATCATGAACACATGAATATGAACATTTCCTGAACAGCTGATTCCAACAAGAAGGTGACCTCCCCATGAGACACTGAGTAATAAACTACAGATGTGTAGTCCATAGTAATTATTTAACCTTTTCAGTATGTAACATATAATCCAAATTGAACAAAGAAGTATCCCAGTGATTGGGACTTACCAGGTCGTGAAATTTTTCATAGTCAATCCAAGTGTACCATTGGCCTTCCCTTTTGAATTTGGTGGCTCTAGCAAGGAGGACACAACAGGAATGAGCATGTTCACAGGCAAGCTCATACTCACTCCCCCCTCTCTCCTTTGCCAATGCCTCAGCAAAATCCTTGACATCCGCATGCCATGGCACATTCTCCATTGTCAATGTTGATGTTGCTGTTCTGCATCAACCTCAACATGGTATATACTTTTGTTTTTAGATGCTGATCAAGGGGGTCTTTGCATGCTGTACTGGAAAGAAAAGCCATGTGAAAGGTTTTTCTTGACAAAAGGTTGTCACCACTAATGCACACTCATAAATGAGAAAGCAAGGAAGAGGGTTAAGCAAAGAGTTGGTGTGCACATAAGACATCCAAATGGGAACTTACGAGCCACAATATGTGACACCCTTGATCTCAATAAAATCAGGTTGACCCAACTCCAAAAGCTCAGAATAGGCCTTCACTTCTTCAGTGTTCCAACCCTTCACCAATGTCAAACGATACACCGTTCGCTGCCTTTTGTGTTTCAAAGCAGCCAATGAATCCTGCAGACTCCAAAAAGATCATATAACCCTCCAATCATAACATAGTCCTCACACTCTACTTTTCTCATGCAATCAGTTTGCCTTCAACATCACATGTTCCAGATTGCAGGATAAACAGCTTTTCAAACCTTTGGCTTCCACGACTACATTCACATTCAATATACTTCATAAAACCCAAAATTTTATAGTACTTTTGTAGGTATTTGACAATGAACATATTGGCTGCCTCTATGGTCCATGTGTCATGAAGGGGGTTTGAGTCACCCAGCAGGCATTGGAGGTTAGCCAATAGAAGACTTCCACACATGCAGCATTACACATCTGCAAAATCAATTGCAATACTTACAGTGAACCGCTCCCAGAAGTCAGCAAAAAGGGGCCTGTCAATGGCCTTCAACCTCTCTTTCGTTGCAGCATCCACACTCACATAGAGCTACAGTTTCAGTCCAAGGTGTGAGTTGAGACAACAACCAGTGAAACCCAGATATTTGTGCATACTAGATAATAGAAACAATCCAAGGGACATTGCTTGGCCTCCTCATGTCTAGAGTCACATGATTCTTGTTGCACATAATTCTAACATAAGATTCATGTGTGCATGGGGAGACATCTCACCTGAGTGATAGGTTGAAGTGCTACAATACGGTCTGGGAACTGTGCATTTGTCACGAGAAATGTTGAAATTCTACGGTGATGAAGCTCACTAACTAGTGTATTGATCTCAGGATACATTATTGGCTCCCCCACCAACGACAGTGCACAATGCCTTGGTGTCATTCCTTCAACAAGACGCTCCGATTTTACTCCTAAAGCACAACTCCACTACCAGTGTCAGAAAGCTGACACCATCAAATACTTTGGACTACAACAGAACATTGGCCTAGCAACTGCAACCAATGACCCACCACATTGCCCTATAAAAAATCAGTCACTCAACTGAAACTGAAAACCCAGTGGGTCTGACACAATGTGTTCATTGTATATCATTATACTTCAATCATATTGACTTTGGTGTCCCCTCAAAGCTGGTAAACTGCAAGCTCTTTCCATGCTATTCCATGTGGTGACAAATTGTAGACCCTACACAATCTTAAATCATGGCCATATCAAACTATCAGTATCTGGTCAAAATGCACAGTTCTGACAGAACTGATTCACCTGGCACTCCTTTCATTTGTTTGATCATTTTAACATGTTGGTCCAAAGCTGCATTGACAATATCCAATGGGTCATCCATTTGCCACCGCCAAGATTTCCCAACAGGATTTGTGTGATGGCGCCAGCAAAACACACACTTATTTGCACAGGCTAAGCTGGGTGTTGCCTCCATGCACCTGAAAACCTTCCCCATGTCAAACCACCATATAGATGCTGGCCATCAATCTACCTGAAAAGAGACAGTCACCACTGACTCAAGAGGACTCACACCAAAGTGTCTAGTGTTCAACATCATCTTTGTAGAATTTGAGTGAGGTCATTGTATGAACCTTTCTCATGTTTTGAGCACACCTTAGGCTGTGATCCTTTACCCACTTAAGTCCAGGGAGATGTGGTGGGATTAAATGCTTACCGATGACTCTCAATTCCATAGAATGAATGCTTGTAGCATCCACCACGTCCCCGAAGCTGTGACTTGGTCCAACGGCACAACTTCACTCCACTGTGTGATCCAACAATTTTGTACCCCTGGTTGGTAGCACAAAGAATTCTGTCAGAATGCCTGCCTCATGAGACCCAAATGAGCCAACTGACATAACCTTCCCATAAACATAGGAATATCAATTAGTATTATCAAATAACCTCCACATCATAGACAATGGGGACCCACAAGAAGAAAGGCATAAAGCTCAAGACTCTATCAAAGCTATATGACTTGGCATCAGCAGGCTGCACAAGCACAGGGTGTCAAGATGTATAATATTTATCTTGTGAGCAAGACATTCAGTAAAAATTTCCTATAAATGAAGCAGAGAAAAGCATGGCAATAGCAATTGCTGACCTGCTTCTCCAAATTAGACCGAAGGACAGGTGTCACCATCTCCTTTGGTCCATTGCTTTGATTCTGGCTGCCACCAGTGGTGCTCGTAAACAATGAGGAAGACAAAGTCTTGTTTGGCAACTGCTTCCTCACAATTCCCTTCTTCCTGCTGCCAGTTTGAATGGGCTCAGGTGGTTTGTTCTCGGTGCCAGCCACATCCTCTAAGTCTATCAAACTGCCCACAGCAAGATTCTCCTTGTTGTCACTAGCATCCTCAAAAACATTATCATCACTATCACCATCACTGTCCTCAGCTAATTCCAAAGAGAGTGCACTCGCCTCCAACTCCTTTTCCTTGATCCCATTTCCATCTGCTTTGAAGCTCCCGTCCTCCTGGCATTCATGTTTGGAATCAAGACCAGAAGAGAGCATGTGTGAGTTCTGCAATTTCTCCAGAAGCTGTTTTGACCAAGCATTAAACTCTTTGTCCACTGTTCCCTCATCCTCATCACCCTCCCCTCTTGACATGATTCGGATGCCTCCAAGAGTTTCAAAGTGGCTGTCGAAGGCCTTGGCAACAGCATTGAACATTGACCCATATGAGCGGCTTCCCACTCCAAATACCCCAAATCTGGACAAACACTCCCTTTTATCAGGAAGCCAACAAAAAAACCTTCTGGATCTTTTTTCTCTAGAGTTCTTGACTCATAACTGTTCTTGTGTGTTATAAGCTTAGTGTGACTTTAGCTGGTCCCTGGTGGAAGTGATTTGAATCTAAGGACATCTTTCCATTAGGCTGCTGTGATCACAACAACTTTCCATTAAGTTTTTTCAATTAGCTGTGGTAACAGTCATCTTGCAGCTCTACTGGTCAAGCATTGACCAGTAGCAGAAGCTGTGAGAGCTGTGAGTCAAAATCGTGACTCATCATGCAATGCATTTGTCCCTTTTTTCATGAGAATTGTGTGTTCCCAGAGTTCCTAACATGATTAATTACATATTTTCAACACACTTGACCAATGAAAAGTGACTATCCTTGCAGTAAGAAACAAGGCTCTATGTCAGTGGTTTTCCATTAGGCTACACACTGTGTGTAATTGTGATCACAACAGCCTAATGGAAAGGGACCCTAAATCTTGACTTTACCGTTGATGCAACAGCACCCATTCACACAAGCTCTAAATCCAGACCTCCTTTGTACTGGCAGTGATATGCATATTTCACATATCTGAACCCATAGAGGAAAGAGAACACAAATTCTTTCTTCAGGTCATTTCTGGAAGATGGTGAGATGATGACAATAATGGAAAGAAGTTCACAGTTGAGTGGCACAATGTTTCACTTAAAACCCTAGAAAATATGTTGACCTCTTGAGCTTAAGAGAGAAGAACCTTACAACAATTACATGGAAGCTTTACAAGACAGAAGAAGCACTGACCTGCATTCTCTAAGCAGCCCAGAGCCAACCCTAAAATCTTTAGAGCTCTCCTCAAGCCACCGAGCGAGAAAGGATGCATTGGGTGGCGCTTTTCCATCTTCCCAAGTTGAGGCAACTACTATGACAAGCCTCTCTTTCACAAGGTCTTCCGGTTCGTAGGCAGCAGGGTCCACCAAGTCTAAACACAGGTTGGCGTCTTCCAACAACTCCTTCTGCAGCTTCTCTGCAAGCCTTCGAGAATTCCCCGTCTGCGAGGCAAACAAAATCTTGCCCCAAGAAGAAGATTTACCATCATCGGCCAAAAAAAGAGCCGGAGAAACCCCAGTTGTAGATTTCAAGGAATGCACTAAATTACTGCTGCAGCAGAACGATGCATCCTCTAAACCCTTTTCCTTGTTCTTCTTAGTCTCTTTTTGGCAGCTCCCACATACGTGACCACAAGAAGAGGACGAAGCAGCTTCTGCCGCAGTCACAGGAGGACGCTGGAGGAGCTCCTCACTGCAGCTACCGCTTTTAGTCTCGAAACCCCAAATCCCCCCTTCATCTTCCAAGAACATATTAGGTTTGGTCTCCCTCTCTCGGTCTTCTTCTTCTTCTTCATCGGGTTCTTCCAGGTCTTCCTCCTCGTTCACGGATTCTTCCTTGTGCATCCGGTGGGTATGACGCCGTCTGGAAGCAAGGGAGACAGCATATACGGACAAGGAGAAGGCGACAAGGCCCAGGACGGCGGCGACATGGACGGCAGCAGAACGATGAGTCTGAGCACAACCTCCAACTCCGCCATCCATGGCTCTCTCTCTCTCTCTCTCACACACACACACACACACACACACTTCCAAAGCTCACAACTCCATTTCTCTCCTTCTCTTCTTTCACACAATTGGCTGCCCCTAAGTTCTAACCCACCATTTGTAAGGTAACTGTTTGGTTGTTTCCTTGAATTGGATTCTTCTTTTTCCCCTCCATCTTTTGTTACCTATGTCTGTATGATTCCCACTTTGGCTACATACACAAGCGGCACAAGTGATGTGCCAGAAACCCCTCTGTCTGGTACTCTGAGTCTTGAGGAGGACGTTGAATGCAGAATGTAGAATTGTTAGGGTTTTGTGAAGAGGGGGTTGCAAGGCTGAAATTGGATGCACAAGTGTTAGGATTTGTGAAGAGGAGTTGCAAAGGTGAAATTGGATGCCGAATTGTTAGGGTTTGCGTAGAGGAGGTTGCAAGGGAGAAATTGGATTGCACAAGTGTTAGGGTTTGTGAAGAGGGGTTGCATTATTGAAATTGGATTGCAGAATTGTTAGGGTTTTTAAAGAGGAGGTTGCAAGGCTGAAATTGGATGCAGAATTTTTAGGGGTTGTGAGGAGGAGAAGGAGACTGTAAGGTTGAAATTGATGTAGTAAAAGCCCTAGAGTGTAGGAATTCTCAAAATATGCGGCCTAGGATGAGGCAATAGTCGAGTTTCAGGCTCCCAATATCATCGAGTCTGAAGGTTGCAAGGTTTAAATTGGGTAGCCTATTCTATTGTTAGGGTTTGTGCACCTCAAGTAAAATCTCTCGTTCAAGTAAAATCAAAGGATGATGTGTTAAAAGTTTCAAATTCTTGTCAAAACCAACTTGCAATTTGCATTTAATTAATCAATTAATTAATTAACTTTTTGGTATTCTTACAACATGTAAGTACTTAGTTCACCAAGGCAATTCTTTAAAAGAAGCATTTAAACAATCTCATTGATCACCATTTTTTTCTTTGCACCTAGGCACAACCATGTGAGGCTATTATAATAGTTGAGCTTTTGCACACTACTAATGACCACAGACTAATGGATGGAAAAAATGAATTAATTTTGTGAAAATTAAGTTCCATTCAAATAAAAATATTCAATAACATTGCATGCAACTTGACTTGAATTTAAATTTCAGAATTATAGCTAAACATATTTCTAGTTTGAAATTGTCATCCAAAAGGATGACTTATAGAACTTAAAATTATTTTACCTAAACCAACTTTATCAATGATTCACACTAAAATTTAAGGGGTAGTTAACTAAAGTTACCTCCTTTAAACAATTCAAAGCTCTCATTCTAAACAATACCATGGGCCATATAGGCTTTCTATTTTCATTGGTAGGCAAAAACATGATTCCACATGATTTTTATTTGTTTTGGGGAGAAATTTTGTCTCTTCATGACCAAAAAAAAGGGGGGGTTGCAAATCCTATGAAGATTTTTTTGGGGAAAAAATTGAATGAAATTGTCATATTTTGAAAAGAAAAAAGTTGAGTTTGCCATATTTAAACCAAAGCTTCTAGGATGCCACCAAAATATAGGAGAGTTCCAAAGAAATTATATTTTGCTCTCTAAGCTGCAACCAAACCTAACAAAGTCCATTTTTGGAAGATTGTTAATCCACCTTCCTCACAAATTTAAAAAAAAAAAAAACCATGTTTCACATACCTTGCATATTTGTGTATATTATTTTATGTTAAAAATATAACCTAGGTTTTAAATTTGAATACAAAAACCTTGAGCATTTGCATTTACAATTCAATGGAAATGTACAATTTACCTTCATTAAAAATGTTCAATTTTTAGCATAACTAAACTTGGGCTTCGCTCTGCTTTGCTCTACTAGTGATGATGAATTGTTTATATATATATATATATATATATAAGTTCATATTTTGAAAAAAGAAAGATGTATATGTTATTTTTCAATGAAGGCCTTGTTGAGATATTTTCCTAAAGGTTTTGCCATTGGTGAAAATAATGGTTGGTTTCTAGGAGGCTTACTCAAGAGGTATTTGTTATGTACACAAAAATGTTGAATTTCATGCATTGGCAAACAATGAATTGTGCATGCCTATTTGCATATTGAAGTGTGATGTAAAGAAGCCTTTATCATTGAGCTCCACATACCAAAGGTGAAAACCTTTACTCTTACATGGTATTAAAGGTATTAATGGTATTGAAGGTGTGCTTTATACTTGCAAACCTTTGAAAGGAAACAAATTGCACCTTCTTTTGATGTGAAATCATGTGTTTACTTTCTTAGTGCCATCCTAGGATGAACTATAATAAGGTTGGGTAGGGGAATAGACTTAGCTAATGCATGGTACTTTGCCACACAAGTTATAGCCCAACCCATAAATTGCAACATGATTTTTATGGCCATAGTGAACCAACAACCACCAATGCATTAATTGGTTGTTCTGTCCACTGGATGGGTTGTGTTTTTTCATTTAGTGTCAAATGGGGTTCATCATAATCCATTTTTTTTCGCTGTTGACCATTGTATTTTTTTTTTTGGTTTGTTCTTTATTGTTTTTTTCCCTGGACTTGACCTCACACATAACTACCCTATTCACCTTCCTACTTTCATAAATATTGTACCAACCTTGGTACCTTACTAATTATCCTTTACTGACACAACTACCTTAGTAACTAATTATCTTATTGACCTAATTACTATACTAATTACTTATCCTACTAACCTAACTACCTTTATTAATTACATATCCTACTGACTTAACTTCCCTACTAACCCAATCATTGTACTAATTACCTATCTTATTGACCTAACTACATTATTATTTAGCAACTTTATATACACAACCACCCTATTGACATAAATACTCAACAAACTTAATTAATTTGATAAAATAACTTGTTTTTACATATTAACTTGCTTATCTACCTAACTACTTTGCTAGTGTAACTTTCTTCTTACTTACTAATTTGCCTACCTACATGTACGTACTCTAATAACCTATTTATTTGGCTCCTTGAACTTCCTTTCTATTTACTAACTTGCCTATTAACCCAACTACCTACCTATATACCTACTTACCTACCTACATGCCTACCTACTTTAGTAACCTATTTACCTTGTTCCTTGAACTTCCTTTCCATTTATTAACTTGCCAATTAACCCAACTACCTATTTATATACCTACTTACCTACCTATGCACCCACCTTCCTACCTACCATTATGTTCACCTACCTACCTCTATTTTTTACATAGTCAAATACCTAGCTAATTACTTATTCACTTTTCCCACCCCCCTTGCCCCCCAATCCTTCCTATCAATTTATTAAGGTTCACCCTAGTTCATGGATGATGAATATAGGTCCACATGTAGGTATTACAATAATTTATAGTGGAAACAATGTCATAATTGCAACCATTTTGGTTTAGTTAATGTATATTTTACTAAATTTTGTTTACCTAATTTATTTATGGAATGGACATTATAATACATCTTTTCATGTAATTACTATAAGTATGTATTATTGGATTATGGTTTAGGTTTAAGGTTGGGACACATAAATTAATTAACAAGTTTTTTACAAATTTATAGTAATTAATCTAAACTAGGCTAAATTTGGGGGGGAAATTTTAGGGTTTAAACATATATGAAGTAATACAATTTCATTTTATATCTTTTTCAAAGAGAGTGGAAAAAATTTGTTTAAAGAGATCACACAAAGGTAAGAAACATATTTTCTTTTGGTTTTTAAAAAAACTTGTTTGATTGTTTTTGAAAATTAAGGTTTTGTTACCAGTCAGTAAATCTTTGTAGTTTAAAAGTTTAAAAATTTGGTTTAAAATTTTTTTCCTATGTTTTTTTTAATTTTTTTGTTTTGCATTATATAATTTGTATACTTTGTATAATTTTTTGGGTTTAGGGCATATATTACTAAGACCTTTTTTTGTTGGGGTTTGTATAGTTAGGGTTGTAATAGGGCTCATGGGAAAATATCATTTGGATTTTTAAGGTTATGCCTTATGATTTGATGTTTAAGAATTTGGTTCATATATATCAAGATTTAAGGTTTATATTTTAAATTTTGTTCATTATATTGATTTTTGATTTTATCACTTGTTTAGATCTATACCATAATTATGAATATCTTTTGTTTCCATATGTTCCATAGTTGTCAAAGTTCAATATTTGTTTAAATGTAATACCCATATCAAATTGTGATAATTCATTAACCTTGAAACATAAAAATATTTGATTCTCCACCAATACATCATGAAATTCATGTTTTCAAAATTATTTATTCACCTTATAGTACGATTTAATATATATAAAAATGAACATAATGTAAAATTGGTCACATTAATGATACAAGGGGTTAGGGTTTAATATAAAATATATTATTCAATGTTAAAATTATGGTTTAGGTTTAGAGTTTATGACATGTAAATTAATTAACCTTTTTTTACAAGTCTATAATAATTAAAATAAATCTAGGGTGCATTTTGGGTGGAATTTTTAGGGTTTAAAATATGTAAAATAATGTAATGTCATTTTATATTTTTTTAAAGAAAGTGAAAAAACTTAATTTAGAAATATTACCAAATGGTAAGAAATATACCTTTTTTTTGTTTTTTTACAAATTTTATTTAATTATTCAAAAAATTAAGGCCAAATTTTTAGTTGATGAAAATAAGTACATTTGCGGGTATTACAAAATTATATGAATACCTAACCCTAAATGCAATACCCATATTCAACTTCGTTTTGATATAATTCATAGGTGATTTAAATAAATTGAGGTGTAAACTTAACCTTAAATGCAATACCCACATGTAGGGTCATTTCAAAATAACCAATATGTAGTTTGAGTGGCCTTTCAATGAAAACCAAAGCCTATATGTAATACTTGCATGTAAATTCATTTAAAAATAATCCATAGGTGATTTAAACAACTTTAGGTGCATAATCAACCCTAAATGTAATACCCACATGTAAGGTCACTTCAAAATAAGTGGTTTGGGTACCCAAAATATGTCTCTTTATATACTTAAATTAATTTTATGACAATTAATTATCATGAATAATTAATTAAAATAATGATTTGAATAACTTATCAACATAAAAAATCTAATTAAAATAATAAATTAAATATCAAATTTTTGATTTTATTTTTAGATCTAAAATTTAATTATCTAATAATTAAAGTTCAACCAAATAATCATTTAATTAATATTAAGAAATAAATGATTGTTTAAATATGATAATTAATCATTTACATTATCTGAAATAATTTTTTAGTAATTCCTTAATGATGACATTATTTGTTGATACTTAAATTATATTATTATGTCATGTGAGTCTCATAAATATTATAATGGAAACCTATATGTAAATATTGCAAAAGATATAAAAAATCAATAACTATTTATGGACCTATATGTGGGTACTATAATGGATGTTAAAAAATGAACTACTAAACCGATATGTGGGTATTACAATGAATGTAAAAAACCAACAATTATTTATGATACCTATATGTGGGTATTGCAATGGATGTGAAAAACCAATAATTAGTTACGAGACCTATATGTGGGTATTGCAATAGATGTAAAAAACTAGCAACTATTTACGCAATTTATATGCGAGTATTGTAATGCATGTTAAAAAACCAACAATTATTTATGAGACCTATATGCGAGTATTGTAATGAATGTAAAAAACTAACAACTAATTACGAGATTTATATGTTGATATTACAATGGATGTAAAAAAAAAAAACTAATTACGAGAGCTACGTGTGGGTATTGCATATTTGAAATGACCTTATGAAAATTATTATAGAAAGGATTTAGGTATTGCACAATGTTCATTTTGATATTTGTAAACCCTATACAAATTAATGTTACCTATTCATATGGGCCTATTTAATTTTTGATTCTTACATTTAAAATACTAAGAAGATTATGAAAATGAAGAAAAATATGATTAACCATATACACATCAAACAAATGTGATTAGAAGAAAATATTATATTGATAAAAGATGTACAAAAATGGATGGATAAAAAATTGCTAAAGAACCCAATGAAAAAAAAGGTTCTTTATGTTATATCAAAGGACCAAAGTTCAAAAATTGGGTAGTTTAATGTGAGGTGACTTTTTGTCCCTATATTCCTGGTTCTATGAGGTGACTTTACTTGAAAATACATATGCCACCAGTTAAGGAAAAATGCAAATGTATTTTTAAACGTCAAATTACGTTTGTAGTTCAAACTAAATAACTTGTTTCTTATACATCATTTACGATTTAGATATGATAGATTTATTTTCCAAGCTCAAACACCTCAAATCCTAGAATTTTATGTCAAATTATCATTCATTTAAACCATTTTAAGGGTTCAACACCATGTTTAACTTAGTTGCAAATCACTAACCACTTGAAATATTATTTTTAACACATATGTTATTCAAATTTGGCTTGCTTTAACTTATTAAAAAGCTAACTACAAGGCACACCTTGCTACCAAATCCTTAGCTTTGCAATTAAACTAGTAAGAAATTATGCCATCAAATTCGAGAGGGTTTTACGAAGGTAGTAAGTTCATCTTGGCTGTAGACCACCAGTCACTTGAAATATTATTCCTAACACATATGTTATTCAAATTTGGCTTGTTTTAGCTCATTAGAAAGCTAATTACAAGCTGCACCTTGTTCCCAAATCCTAAGTTCTACAGTTAAAATAATAAGAAGTTATGCCTCCAAACTCGAGAGGGTTTGTTAGATTTTTCTAAGATTTCAACCTCCTAACACTATCCCTACTCACTTCTAGTCTTTCAAAACTATTACAAATGTCCATTCTACTTTCCTTCTTCTTACCTTCTACCAAGACTAATCATTTTTTTCTTCTTTAACAAAGTTATGGGAACAAGTATTCTCAAGATTTGAATTGAAAATTATGTCCAGGGAAAAAGAGCCTCAATGATTCGAATTCACCCTTTGAAAGAAAAGGAGAATGAAGGAGATGAAAGAAGATTTCAATTCGGTGGCCAATGGAAGGTTCTAATGCTTGGTGGCCCTTGGAAGGTTCCATTGTTTGGTGGCCCTTGAAAGGTTCCATGCTTGGTGGCCCTTGGAAGGTTTCATTGCATGGTGGCCCTTGGAAGGTTCCATTGCTTAATGGCCCTTGGAAAGTTCCATTGGTGGTTAATGGAAGGTTCCATTGTTTGGTGGTCGATGGAAGGAGAAGGAAAAACACGTTTTCCCCTCTTCTCATTTTTTCCTAACAAATTTTACTTAAACTTTAATTTTTTCCATTAATTTTAAGGTTTTACTTTATCGTGGTTTTACGTCGTTACTTATTGATTTCCTTCATTTTCCTTGATCTATAAATTACAACTTCACATCTCGATGTAATAAGTCTTCCACACATTCATTGTTGATTTGATTTTGATTGAAAATATATTTTCCTTTCCTTGAAATTATGGCATCACGTATGGCCATGTTTTATGGGCTTCAAGCTGCAAAAATGAATGAAGAATTGGCTCCAAAAACATCTTTAGATTTAACATTGATGCAACGTCCTCGTGATGAAGATCCCAAACCTCGAGAAGTGTGCGTTCGTCTTGAAGTTGAACCCCCTCGAGCTTGGTATTATCGCATCTCTTTAAACTTTCACACCTTGGTGATTTGTTGCAAATTGACCCTGCTTCTAACAATGAACCTGAAATCATCTATGAAGGTTGTTACAAGATTGAAGACACCTTTATTTTCACGTGGTCTTTAGTTCTTGGTGTTGGACATTATCGTTGGTTACACGGTCGGATTCATCGACTGCATCCTAATAGTAAGGCGGACTACTTAGTTCGCACCATTCGACGCATCTTAGATTTCCTATAGTTATAAACTATCACTGAGACATAGCTCATGATTCAACGTGTAATTACAACTCCTGTTGAGCTTATCCCTATTCTAAATAAATGTTTTATTCATTATGACATTCATGTTGCCATTACCATCCTATCACATTATTTATTTAATCGTTAAGTTGTTTCGAATTAATCTTATGTTCATAAGGCTTGAAGGTCGTTTTATCTCTAATGGACCTTTCATTGACACCCCTTCAACTGTTTCATGAATCTCAAACATCCTTGCTACTCATTAAATACTAGAATAAGACTAATGTTTTGCTTAACACCACAAATTTTAATGTTTGTTTTTACCCCTAATCTTCTAGAGATTTCTCACCTTTGATTACACAATTGAGGTTCTAAAATTATGATTACCAGTTTTTTGTTGAAGAAAATAATTAACCCAACACTTTATTCACCAATATTGTATTTCATAAAAGAAAACAACCCCTCCATGCAACCACATGCATTTATCATTCCTTATGAAGTTGGTAAAAGCCCCTAATAACCTTACCACACTCAAATAACCCTGATGCAACTCTTAAAAATTGAAACTACTACACATGGTTGTGTAAGTATGGCTCACATCTAAAAATTGAAAAAGCTAAAAAAACCTAGCTAATTATATAAAATGGAAACCCTATACCATATCATTATTTATAATCCCATGTTTAACTCAGTAAGAAGTTGTTGCATTTGTAGGCCTTGTTACATGACGAGTAGTGTACAAATGGCAGCGTTGCATTTTAACCTGAATTACATTTTCAACAAACTCTTTTTTTGTTGTGCTCTGAACCTTATAAACACCAAAAAACCACCAAATTAAACCCTAACACACTTGGGATGAAATAAAATTATAAAAAAAAAATATATTGATTATTATTTTTTTTGACCTTCCATGAATCATTTTTGATTCATGGAAATTTAATACATCTGTCAACTCTTATGTTCGATTTGCTTCAGTGGACTTTCGATTTTAATTTTTGACATCCCATGCCATCTTTAATCATCTTGCACATGTAAAATGAGTGGATCAAATCATCTCTTGTAAATTTTCATCCTTTTTCCATCCATGATGTTACATTTCAAGGCACACTTCCCACATCCCAAACATTAAAACCCAACACTTGCACCAGTTACTCTGACCCTGATTGGACCAAAGTTGGTTTTGGTAATGGTGGACATTATTCTGCAACAATTACTAGTTTATCCCATTCACACTAGGTTTTGGCATGAGTGTAATTAACAAACTTTGATCATTTTGCTTTTGCAAGGCCATGACATCTCCCAAGATGTGAGTGTTCATTTAGCATGGTCTTGATGTCGAAGATCTCTTTCAAAAGTTAAAGGCCTCTTAGGTTTGATCTTTTCTACCACTAAGCCATGCACCTCTTCAAATGTTTGGTCAATAACCATTTGGCACAATATGCGACAATACAAGTGCTAACTTTACATTTTCATTTTGACCCAACCTTCGTCCATTTTTTATTCTTCTGAGCCATATTAGGTGGACAAGGAGGTGCTAGTGGTTGAGAGGCCTGGTCACTTCCAAGTTCCGGACTTAAACCAAGAAATATAAAATAATAAGTCATTACTTTGTAATAAAAAAATCCTAACCTTAAAACTTTACACATAAAAAGTTTAAAAATCAGAATGCAAGTATTGCAAAACATAAAATCACACAATTAAATACAATTCCTACAAACTTTAACTGTTTTTAGGTATTACAATAATAAAATTTTGACAAAACAAATTACACACTTTCCATCAAATGATGGAAGGTGCAAATATAAATAAAATTAAAAACTTGTACAATTTTTTTAATTTGCATTTAATAGAATGTATGTAAATTCCAAAATAATCTAACCCACCAGCGATCGAAATTCTCAATTTATATTGGGAGTGATCTCATCATTTGAATTATAAATTATCACCATTGTCAACTCTAAGCCACATAGATTGCTTGATTCATCAATTTTTAGTTCTGATGGAGCAACATTTTACTCCCCAGGTTTTGGTTGTAATGGATTAATATGTTGCTTCCTAATTGTTTGTTCTAATGAAGTAACATTTTACTTCAAAGCTTCCAAATCACCATTTTACTCCTTAGGTTTCGGTTGTAATGGATTAATATGTTGCTTCCTAATTGTTTGTTCTGATGAAATAACGTTTTACTTCAGAGCGTCCAAATCACCATTTCATTCCTTAGGTTTCGGTTGTAATGGATTAATATTTTGCTTCCCAATTGTCTGTTCTAATGAAGTAACATTTTACTTCAGAGCTTCCAAATCACCACCACCTTTTTTCAATTTCATTCGTCTAGTCATTATAACCTTCAACATTAAAAAAAACCACCATTTCGTTGTTAATTGTTAATTCTAATGAACTAGACCAAAAGGACTAGAGAAGAAAAAAAAGAAAAAAAAGAAAGAAGGCGATGATAACCTCTGCCATCACTTTCTTCATCACCACCACCATAAAAGAAGGTGATGGAAGTTGTTGTCATCTTCTTTTTCTTTATAATACCACCAAAGAAGAAAGTTACAACAATAGCTGTCGTTGCCTTCTTCACTGTAACAACGCCACAAAGAGTAAGGTGATGGTTGTTGCTGCCATTGCTTTTTTCTTTTTTATAACACCACCACAGAAGAAGGTAACAATAATAAGCTGTCATTGTTTTCTTCGCTGCAACATAACCATAGAAGAAAACCGTTGCGTCGTCTTTTTCTTTTCAAACACAACATGTTGCCATCGCCTTTTTTTCTATAACACCACCACAGAAGAAGGCGACGGCAGTTGCCATTGCTTTTTTTTTTTTTTCTGTAACACTACCACAGAAAAAGATGACGGCGCATTGCCATCATCTTCTTGTTCTTCTTTTCAAACATAATGAAAAAGGCAACGTTAGCTTGTTATTGTTGCTTTCTTTGCTATAGCAGAACAAGAGAAGAAGACGACGACGCATTGCCATTGTCTTTTTCTTTTCAAACATAAAGAAGAAGGCGATGGTAACAGCTATCGTCACCTTCTTCGCTGCAATAGAACCACATAAAAAGACGATGACACAATGCCGTCGTCTTCTTCCTCTCAAATGCAAAGAAGAAGGTGATGGCAACAATTATCATCGCCTTTTTCTTTTTTGCAACACCACCACACAAAAAAACGATGACAATAGTTGTCGTCACCTTCTTTTTCTTTGTAACAGAACCATAGAAGAAGACGATGGCGCATTGTCATTGTCTTCTTCTTTTTAAACATAGAAAAGAAGGCCTTCTTTTTCATTGCAACAACACCATGCAAGAAAATAACAAAAAAAAAATGAAGAGAAGGGAGGGAGCTTACCTTCAAGCTCTTGCTTTGCCCTTTCACTTCTGGCTCCCATTTCAAGTGCGTTGTTTTGGCTGTCACTTTTGCCCTCCCGCTTCTGGTTGCCACTTTTGCCATCCTGCTTTAAGCTTTCTTGAGCTTTGATGATGGAGTGAGTGCAAAATGAGGTGAAGTAGGTAGGAAGGAGGTAGGAGGGGGGAGGTAAGTAGGAGGGAGGTAGGTAGAAGGGAAAAACTTTGGGGTGGAGAAGCGGCTGCAAAAACCAAAAACCTTGGGAAAACCAAAAACCTTGGGTAGGGGAGGATGTGTTTTTGGTTCATCCCCAAAACGGCTTGAACAACCTCATTTTCAACTAGTGCATTGGTGGCTGTTGGTTCACTCCAGTTGATTTCTACTACTGTTACTAGATAACTTCCATTACCTTCTGGTGCAACGCCCAGTGATATAAGCTGAGTTGACTCTGGATTTGTCATATTACTTTGTCTTTCACATGAAACATGTGTAGTTCTATGCTTAGGAGAAACCTAAAGCTGATACATACTCTAGTGGATGTGAAATGTGTACACATTGTTTTTTAGATAGAGATTATATTCTAAGACACTGACTCAATGAACTGTCCTTCCCATAACAGAAGAGAATAAATGATTACAAATAATTAAGAATACACATAATTCACCTACCAACCATGAACTTGAAAGGAAAAAAAAAAAGAGAAAGAGATTCTTTCAAAGCACTTGGGAGAACTATATCAACTACATGACTAACCTTCAAAAGAATTTAGAAAAACTTGCATACTTGAAAGTGTGACATGTTCCAAAAATAATAACTACATATCTAATGCCACCCCCACTACCAGGCCCCAAAACTCCTTTACTATGGATTTTGATTTTTCATTCTCTTTTTAAAAAAAATCTTTGATTGGGGTTAGACATGTTGTTTGGTTGAGAAAAAAAATTAGGTGAATGATTTTTAAAATTTACACAAGTATTACACATTTTGAAAGGGAGAATGACAATTTATTTGTGAAATTGGCATTGCAAACATGAAGAAGTGAAATTTCAAACATGATATCAAATTCTGAAATAAAGATGGAATGACTCTAGTCAATACAATCAAAGCATTCTTATAATGACAAATGGTAGCAAAATCTGAAGGGGTTCTAAGAGCATATGGTAAGAAAATTTTCATCACTTATATGTTGGTTATAAGGTTTAAATTTTCTTAAACTGTTCATAATTTTTAAAAAACTTTCATCCTGCTTTTGTATTTTTTTTATCATAAGCATGTTTAGTGTTTTGAGATTGATAACCTACCCAGATGATAACTGGGTCATTTGGATAAATTATTAAAATACTAAAATTCAATAACAGGCAGGTAAGTTGTTTATTGAGTTTAAGAAACCAATACCTATCTAGTAGGTTGTTGATATCTGGCCTTGAACTCAACTAGTTACTCAAGTGAAAAAAAATTCCCAGGCAACACTGGTTCAACTCAACAACAGTTAAGTTCTACAAAGTTTGCACACCAAAAAGTACTGAAAGTTAACCAGCAGCACTTTGTGAACATTCCTCAAAATGTGGGTCCATATGAAAACTACATCATGGTCTCTCTCTTAGAGGAAGAGAGAACATATCTTATATGGGTCACTTACGAACTAGCAAAACTTTTTGAAAAACAAGTGGCTGATTGTACAAGGGATTTTAAACTTCAAACCAACAATCATTAAGATAGGAAAATGTGTCTAGGCAACACCTTGTGAAGAATTCTCCAAGTGTGGGACCAAATGAAAATCATCATTGAACATCACCTTCTCTTGCTGAAACTCACCAAAAATGAATTGCACCACACACTAGGAGGATAAGAGGATTGTGCAAATCTTTTGTCTTCAACTTCTTGTAGAAGTCATATCATGATATCAGCCAGAGTGATGGTTGATGACTCAAGTTAGGATAGGGTTAAGTATTCAAGACAAAGACCCAAGGGGTTACTCTCAAGCAACTTGTCTAACCTAATTCAGTCTAATAAAGAACCATTAATGAATGCTTCTAATATTAACAAGTGTTGGGTGGCTACTAGAAACATGAAATTAAAACCCTGGTTATGATATATAACCACAATTATTCAAACTTTTAGAGATAGTACCTAACTACCCAAAGAACCACTAGTTCTTTGTCGATTCTTGCATGTAATCAGCAATGCCCTTTGGATGCGAAATTTCGCATTATTGTGAATTTTTTTATTGCAAAAAGAACATTTCTTATTTTTTTGAAAAGAAAATGAATGGTTAATGAAGGAAACATTTTATGCCTGTTTTGTTAGATGTCTATTCTTGGTTGTTGTACGTAGTTCATTGTGAAAAGTTTTATTTGTGACAGGTTTCAATGGCAGGTCACCATTTATGGCTAAATCCCTGTTGTCATGCTTGCTAATGATGCTGCAACAAATAATAGAAAATCAATAATGGTACTCAGTTGTTTTGTGAGGGTTTTGAAATAATAGAATGTAGTGGTTCTCTCAATTTGAAATATTAAAAAAATCAAAAGTGATGATGGTTCATAGGTCTTGATTTAAAAAAAAAACTTGAAACCAATGATTCTCTGATTATGAAATATAAAAAAAACCCAAAACCAGCAGTTTCTGATTCTAAAATATTTAAAAAATCAATATGATTGATTATTAACAAAATAAAACACCCACCCAACACTGTAAACCTCACATATAAGGATGATAATTATGTATTAACTTAATCTCTATGTGATATGCAACAGATGCAAAGCTCAGAACCCACTGGAATGAATGATAAAAGCTGGAAGGCAAAAGGACCACAGCCTTGGTTTGGAAGAGTGTGAATGGTCCTTAACTGTTTTGTATTGGGGGTAAGGTTGGAGAAGGGGGCTATTTTGGGAATGAGGGCCCTGGGCAAGGTGCGAGCTGAGCAAGGGATCTGAATTTCCAGAATGGCCTATTTGAGGTTATTATTGGGCATAAACAGATGAGAGGATTTTTTCATTTTCTACCAGACCCTGGCTGTGATTTGTTTGAGTGCCACCTGATTATACTCTGTGCCATATATATATATATATGAAATGGCAATGGAAAATACATTCAAAAAATAACTTAAGCATGGAAATATATATATTTTGAAAGAGAAAATCAAATAGGATAGGTGAAGAGTGCTTCCTCATTGTGGAAGGTCCCTTGTTTGGGGAACCCTACACAAAAAGGTGACTTCCTCTTTTAAGGCAGAAATTGAACTGTGTGTATGGTGCCCTTCAATTTCACAAGAAAAATTCTACCAGTTCTTCACAGAGTAGAATAGAATTATCTACAAGCTAAAACAGGTTTGACATGGGCAAGGTTTCCTTTTCCTTCATTTTTTTTTGATGGGAACAACTTTTTAAAAAATCAGTGTTGAAAATGGCAAACAGTTCAAATGTGGGCGACTAACTGCCCCAGGATTACAAAAATATGTCTAAACATGGCAAAGTTTTAGAACATAAATTTTGATTAAAAAAATGGACACTTTTGAAAGCAAAAGAATGCTCCCTTTCTTCAAAAATTGGTTTGGGTTGCCTGGTTACAAAAAATTCGCCACAAAAAAGATGTTGGATATGGGTTCTGATTTAACATTGAAAATAATTTCCATATTGTAGTAGTAGGTAGGGAAAGCCATTTTCAAAGTAGCTGCAGTTCCTTACAGATTTTGTGATAAAAGTTTCGTTTGATAGTGTGTACATTTGCTGGAGAATTCCTTAGCTTCTTCTCCACAAGGAGGAGGGTATTCTTCTTGTACTTGGTGCAGAGAATCCACTAAGCTAAAATCTCAGCGACCGACCAGCTCAAAATTCAAATTGTACTCAGATGGCACCCTATGGTGCATGCAGCAGGGTTTCGTTTTGTTGGTGTGCAGATCATGGTACCTTCTCTGTATGGTGCTGTGTCTCATGTACCTCATCAGTTATTGAAGAGATTTTGGCTTGATCTTTCCACCAAGTTATATGTATATATATTTTCAATTTTATGATGTAGTCGAAGTGGCAATCATCTTGATTGCCATAAGATGATTTCGCCAGATTTGGTGATAAGAAAATATGAAAGTAAATAATTCTAGCATTCTTTCTATTATTTTTGGCTACCTGCTGGGAAGTTAGGATAGGATTTGGCGAACTTTTCAAAGATTTTTTTTTCTTGGAAATTTGGCAACTAAAAATTCAAGAAACAACTAAACTTTCATCACTTTGAATTTTAGTTTGCCATTTAGTGAAATATTGCAAAAAAATAGAATAAAATTTCTGCCTGTGAGTGGGGAGCTTTGCTGAAATGCAGGGCCTGTGCTACACTACTCCTTTCTGGCCCCATTTTCCCAGAATGTCCCACCCTAGGGCCTAACCTTACAGAAACATGGCCTTTTGAGATGTGTTTTCATGAGCACATGAGGTTGGTCTGATGGCTTATGTGTAGGGGAAAAGCATGAAGCCATTGGAACCAAGGTGAAGCTCCAGGTCTAAAGCCTAATGCTGTAACAGCAGCAGCAGTGCCTTCCCATTATAACAAAACCAAGAAGACTGTCTATCATATCTATGGCTAAGATGCATTGGAATGAATGAATATTCAAAGTTCCATCCTCTCAAAACACATTGCCCTAGGGAATTTTTCAATGGATAATAATGGCAGCTCTGTTGGCTCTTTCATGTTTTCAGGTCACCCTGCAAGGGTGGTTAAGCTGAGTGGTGCAACCAAAAAAAGACTAAAGAGTCAAGGCATCTGACATTATTTGAGGGAATGTACGAGTAATTCTTTCATTCATCTGGACAAAATTTCATTCATCTTTTAGTTTCTTTCTCAATTAAACAAAAATCAGAGCACTAACCTTAAAGGATTGGATCAGAAGAATTCTTCCACACTGTAAGATGCTTGGCAAACATTCTGCCTGACATTACATCCAAAATACAAAGGAAAAAAAATTTGCCTGTTCTTTAAGTTACACCTGGGAAAGTTCCCCCCAAAACTAATAGTGTGATTTTCCACAGAGGTTGTTCTACGTTAACTATAGGTTAAAAAGTGACTCATGTCATTTGTCTGGACTCTGTAGGCTCTACAGACATTAACAGACAGAGCCAATCCGAAAAACACTAAAGAATTTCGAACCCAAAAGTATCAATACTCTACATTTAGTTCAGTGTCCCATCTGACATTAAACTTTTGCAATCATCTGTATTTAAGTGGGACATAAAATAAATGTCAAAACTTAATGGCAAAACGCATGTTCTATAAGTTGCAATTAAGAGGAGTGTTGGGATATAATTAAGTAACTTGCCTACTCAGGTGTAAGGGTAATTGTCCATTACCCCTTACACCTGTGTTTGTACGCCCACGAAATTAATGGACTGGTAGGTACCTTAGTTGACTGGTACATTGGTAATCACTTTTTCACAGCTAATAAATGTTGTATTGCAATAAATGTCTTTGAAACTAGGTTACAGGCTGGATTAGGTTTAGAAGCTTATTTGGAGGTTTTTTTTCTTCTTCTTTGGAAGAGCCAAGGTAGAAAGAACTCTACGCCCATAGTTCATGCCCCCCTACCATTTTGCTAGGCTCAAAATGACAAGAATGTAGCTAGGCCAAAACATTCTTGCATTCTTGCAGCCAATGAGGTGAGGCAGCATGCAGCTAGGTACCCAAGTTTTTTTTTTCTTTTGTGGTAAAGTGGGGGTGTTAGTGGGTTTTTCTAGTTCCCATTGTGTTTCCAACAAGTTCCCAATATGTTCCCCAATGTGTTCCCGACAGCTCTTGACTTTATCCCATATCCTTTGCCCCAAGGATACAAGTTCTACGTTTTGTAATCTATATAATTGGCCCAAAAATGAGGCGATTACAACATACCTATTTTGGGACTTTCCAAAGCTTGATTTTATTTTTTTTGGGCGATAGGCCAATCAAAGATGCCCATCACAAAAGAAAATTAAAAAAACTTTGGGGGGGTCCTTACCAAGGCTTTGTTTTCAATTTTGCAATGTAATTGAAGTGGTTATTGTCATGATGACATAGCTAGATATGGTAATAAGAAAATATGAAAATAAAAAAACTAGCATCCCTTTATATTTTTTGCTACATGTATAACCCAACATAGAATTTGGTGATTTTTTTAAATAAAAAATTTGGTGATTAAAAAATCAAATCCATTAAATTTTAATCAATTTGAAAAAAATTCATCATCTGGTGAAATTTTGCCCAAAAAAAAACATGGTGTCAACAACTATTTAATTTGAATTGTAATATACTACCACGTATATTGTGAGCTTGGAATTTTATTACCATATGAAATTTTTAGGTTAAATTGTTTCATAGATTTTTTTCAAAATTTGTAATTTACTAACCTAGACAATGTTGAATATTTCAAAACACCATTTTGGAACTTAGAATTTTATTCATTGAGAAGGTTGATAACTAAATGTAACTCACGTGAAATAATATAATCCATAGTAGGTCTTTTATGATGGGTTTAAATCTCGTTTGAATTAGTAATGAATAATTTTCAAAAAGTGATCTGATTCTTAATTCAATTCTCGCTGTGAAAACTAGTGAGTACCAAAATAAATGAAAGTTGATCCCTTGATTCACACCCATGTGAAATCGGATGGGTTCTTTCATAGAATATGAATTAAGTTTTCAAGGAGGATATGGATTGGGTAAGGTGGTGGTTATAGATTAGGGAGGTGGCATTAATTCAAAGCTTAAATATAACTTTTTTTAACAACACTTTGAAATGTGAAAAAAAATATTATTGATTTTTTTTTTTCATTTTTTCAATGTGTAGTTTAATGTTCATTGTTGTGTGTTTTCAAAATGTTGGGTTGTTGTTTTTCACCATTGTTTCTTACTATTGTTTTTTGCCATTGCTTATTGTTTTTTTTCACCATCTCTTATTGTTGATGTTGTTTCATCATCACTTACTCTTGCTATGACCATCATTATTCACCATCAACTATTGTTGGTGTTGATTCACCATTGTTTATTTTTAATGTTGTTTCATCATCTCTTGTTGTTACTGTTATTTGCCATTGTTTGTTTATGGTGTTGTTTCACCATTTCATGTTATCATCATTTTTTGCCATTTTTTGTTATTGTTACTTTTGTTTGTTGTGGTGTTAGTTATTTTCCCTCTCACACTCTTGTTTTGTGCAAGTATTCAAGTTGGAATATTCAACATTTGACAACCTTGATTTGTTAAAAAAAAACAATGTTTTTTTCATTCTCATTTAAAATTTTTTCATTATTATGCATGTTGTAAATAAGTTGTTTTCCTTGTATTTTATTTAATTTTTTTTTCCACATTTTTTTTTTCATTAGACGACAATTTGTTGTGAAAATTAAACATGGAACAATTTTTCAAAAATGAAAATATATGTGATGTTTTCATGAATGAAGTGGTATTAGAAGACAAATGTTTACAAGAAAGTTTTGAAGAAAATCCAAGTTTTCAAACATAATTAAATATTAGAAATGATGTACAAAACACATAAGAAAAATTTGAAATTTGCATGTGTGATTGAAAGCACACTATACAATTAGTGTTACATTGTATTAATTTTCAAAATACCCTTGTTTGAACTTCAACCATGTCATTATTAAAATGATTTTCACAATGTTTGTGCATATTATGGTAGAGTTAAATACAAAGAAATCAAATGTCAAAAAAACTACCTTTTTTTGTTTCACATGATGTGATGTTAGAATATACTCATGTAAAAAAAAGTATGTTACAATGTATTGAAAAATGCAAATGTGTTTAAAAAATGATTGATATAATTTTTAATCTTTATGAAATTCATAGTATTTAGTAAATATTGAGATTCCATGTGATTGGAATAGGTTTGTGAACCATATGAAAAGTTTCATAAGAATCATATCACAAATAGGTTTTTTTTGGGTGGTGACTATATAACTATGTGGTAAATTAAAAGTTTGATAAATAATCATTTTCAAATGGCAAATGACAAGATTTTTTTTGTATTTTTACTTAAAAATCTTTAGTTTCCCATATTTACACCCAACTAATATTTTTTATTCTATTAGTTTGAAGTTTCATTTACATCAAATGAAATGAAACTAGGTGTGAGTGTGAAAATATATAATACAAAAGAAATAAGTTATAGATTTCTTAATTATGGTCTAATTTGTTTCTTTTATATATTGACATACTCCATTTGAACTGTTATTAATTTTATGGTTTTAATTTAATACAAAACTTGAAGAAATTTAATAGGTGAAAACAAGACTTAGTGGACAATGAAATTACATTTATTTTTAAAATAAATAAATATTCCAACAAATCATATTGAAATCTAAAATTATGGCAAGTTCTAAACTTCTCAAAATTCACTAAAGTTCACAATATTATTATCAAGTTTGCTTTAAATCCAAATTTTGTAAAAAAGTTGTATTCCATAACAACAATTTTGGAGGATTTTAATGTGCTTATGCCCTTCTTTATGTTTTGACCTATCATGATATGGAAAGTATTACAAAAATATTTTTTAATAGTGACATGGTTGAAATTTAAACATGGATACCTTGAAAAGTAATACAATGGGAAAAAAATTCTTGACCCCTTTAATATGCTTTCACTCTATCATGTATGTAAAGTGAAAAAATTTAGCATGATGAGGATAATGAGTAGAGTTTGTACATTGACTCATTTTCAAACAAGAAGGAGTAGCTAGGTTCATTGCATAATGGATTCACCCCTTATGACAAGTTCAAACAATTGAAATAGGATATATTTCAAATGAAGTTAAAAAAAAATGAACTCACAATATTTAACACGTATTAAACATTCTCAAAATATGGGACTAGATGGTACTCATGTATTTAGTTCATAATATATAAACTCTGAAGTGGCAAACATTAATAATATACATGTGCAGATTAATTATAGAAAAAACCATTAATATTCAAGAACACACACTAATTATTATCTGGTGTAGTTATAAACTAAATATAAAAGATAACTCATAAAAGATTGGAAACGGTTGTAAACTTGTGAATTGCCAAGCAGCTGGCCACACATGATGTGTAGCTAATCTATAGATAAGGGGTGATTAGCAAATACTTTGGAATTTCTCTTAATTTAGACCGCTATTTTAATGTGTCTGAGAAGATCAGAGACATGGTCGGACAGTTGGTTGGACTAAGAGATGTAGTCGGTGTCTCTTGGAATCTAAGAGCGTGGGGGTCAGGACTTGTCACAAAGTCTTCTAGGCCACTAGTTAACTCTTTTGATAAATTTTATCAAAAGCTTAGGCTGTCAACTAACTAGCCGCTGCGTAACGCCATGGTCTTGACTCTTTAGTAGATCCGACTGAACTTGGTATCCTAGTTTTGGGGTGAAGGGTGGAATCTGGGATCATGGAAATTTAAGTGGCTTCTCCTTGGTAAGTAGGAAGAAACCTTGGCTGATGAATATCTCTGATGATCAGGTACTCGTTGCCTCCACCCCCTCCCCCTTTACCTTGTATAGTATAGCCGGGCTTTTCTTTGCTAGGCAACTACCACGATTAATTTCCCAACAATGGTCATGCCAAAGGGGTGCTTTGTGTGTCCTTTCTCTCTCTGATGGTATTTTTCTCAAAAGCCTTATTAGTCTAGCTGTGTAATGTGATCAAAGTTAGCGGGTCATGAAGAATCGTAGCTAATGAAGATTTGAAATTCATTGTAATCATGTTATAATTGGTTCAAACCCTGTGTGTGTATGAACGTTAATTGAATGTGGGAGCTCATGGCTCTTAGGTTATGGCTGGTACAGAAGCAAAAGTAGATCATCTCCTTGGTATTAGAGCTTTCATATTAATCTCCTGGTCCCATTAGCACTGACAAGGAGCTCTTGGATGATTCACCTGTGGGAAAATTGTTAACTTTACTTCCAAGAATAGACTAAAAACGCACTTGCAACAGGGAATTGTGCAACACAGGGAATTTTGCAAAATTCCCAGGGAGCCTCACAGGGAAAGTTCAATTATGCCATCTAGAAAGGTACTGCGAACCAATGTCAAAGGGGAAGTTGGTAATTTTTCCCTGCTTCGAAACAACCTATTGGGAGAAACGAATTTTCCCTTTGACATTGGTTCTAAGAGGAATTTGTAACAAGGGTATCTGAGAGCTTTCCCACATTGCACACAGGGAGTTGGAATGAAAACTCCTTGTGACTAGATATATCCCCTTCGTAATAAACAAAGTCTTCTGTTTGTAAGGGTGCTGTTGCAAGTCTCACAATTTGGCAGCTTGACACTAGTTGATTCCCAGCAGTACATGTACAGTCATTAGGTGGTCAGTACAAATTAGATCCTAACGCTGGAAAATTTTAAGAACCTATTGTCTCTAGCATAGATTAATGGCCGTCTATGTCAACGTATACAAATTGCTGCATGCCAGGGATCACTCTAGGTCAATTGCATTTGGGGTGGCCGCCTCATGACATACTCACTTACTAACAATAAGCTTAGGTAATAATGGATCAACTGGGGATATATAGAGCATTGTCATGCATTGCAACCCCTAGCTTGAGCAAGGTTTAAGAAACCGGCTTATAATTGATACATGTATTGGGCAAATAGTCAAACCGCAAATGCTCTCGGCTAAGGTACGTAGATCTGCGTATTGTACTTGCTTCAAGACTCAAGAGTGTGGTAACTGTGAATGGGCGGTGTGAGGCGGTCTGCTTAAATATTTGCAATATCCTTAACATGCAGTGCCTGCAGGGCATATATTTACATGCCAAATTAATTACGAATAAGTTTTGCGACGGTGCATGGTCCTCTCCAAGTTGGTACATTGACGAACTACATAGAAGAGGAGGACTTGTCAAGGTGCTAATTCATATACAACACCAAGTAGACTTACCCTGGAAGTTCCCGGGACTGTTTGCCGAGTCGAGGGAGTTTGCTCCTGCTAATGCCAAGTCGAGAATTGGTAGTTGGAATTGAAATTGCTTACTTGATTAGCTAAAGGAGGAAGCAAGTTCGTGGAGCACATGAAGGTGCCTAAGTCATTCGTGAGTAATTAACGGTAGGCAGTCGATCTGGTGGCACCCTAAGTTGTAAGTGAGTAATTGACGGTTTGTAGTGGATCTGGGGCCGCCCAAAATTCTAGGCTTGCATCCCTTCATACAATACTTCCTGCAAGACGATACGAGTCATTGTAATCGTATGCGGACGAACCTAATTTTAAGTTAATTCACACCATTGAAAGCTAAGGTGGAGAAATATAGAAAAAGAGCAAGAATGGTCTGTACTCCAAAGTACAAGGGGGCGCATGCAGATGGGTCCTACCACTGATCAAAAGTCGTTCACGGACACTTAGGTTAAACTAGGTTTAAAGTTTCACGGATTCAGAGCTGCTGCTACGTGAGCTCAAGTTTGGATGAAGTTGCAGGGTGTTAAAGCATTGGTGGTTGGTCAATATTTGATGCATACAGGAGTAAATTTTGTTAGTTTCAGGAAGGCTCATGCGGCGTCATGGTCCACGCGATGACTGTCAACGACATGATCATTATATATACGCACAACGGAATATGATCACCAAGGTTCGCAGAAAGATTGATACTTCAAGGCTAATCTCTTGGATTCTCTAGCCAGATGATGAGCCAAAGATGTAATTAGGTTCCTGATGACAAGAACAAAAGTCCCAAATTAGTCCCAGCCTCTATAGTTAGGTCCGCTACATAATGGAGCATGAACTGCAAGTGCTCTGACTTTGAGTCTATAGTGGCCTTTCGAATCTAAGGTTTACGAGAAATACGAAGAGATATATTTCTCAGTGCTGAGCTTTCGAATGCTGTTTGACGTCGAATACACACGAAGATATATTTGTCACCTTTCTTTCGAATGCATGGGGTATCGGACTTGCCATTTGAGCTCCTCGCCATATTATCTAGTGTTACGTATTCTAGCTAGTATCCATAACTTGGACAATGCAAACGAGTAGGATGGAATTAAAAAAAATTATGGCAGGCTATGATGCACAGTAGTAGTAGTAGTTCGTAGCGAATGCATGCAGTTAACCTAGTGCTCCATGTGTCATGGAGGTAAATTTTATGCAGCCAGCTGAAGTATAAAACATAGAATTGGTAGTTGTAGTTTGCAACAGTTTAATTACCAGATACCTACGTATTTTGTTTGGTATGATATGAACTGAATTTTTGCGAAAAACCCTGGGCACGCAAAAAAGTGAAAAGTGAGCGTACGGACGGATTGTCGGCAAAGTTCGGTTTTTGAAAACGAGAACGAGCTAAGTTCTTTTTGGTTTGCACGGGATGCGCCGTGCATGGCGTGTCTGGATGTTCCTGAAGACTCAAAATTGCAATTATGTGTAGCGAATGGGTCGACCACGTAATTTCTGGAATCCATAATCTTAGGCTGTATAATCAACGTCTAGAATCACCGTTGCAGCGAATCCGTGGAAATGTCCTTTTATTTCTTTTCAGCGTGAATTGTTTCTTGGACCCAAAAATAAAACGTTATACAGTCCACAAGAAAAGATAATACTACCTTGCAAAAAGTTGAAATTGGTCCGCTGTACGAGATGCTCCGTACGAGAGACTTTGATTATCAGATAAGTCTCTGTTGGAAACTGACGGCAAACAAAGTCAGAACTTTTACAACGAACCCACTGAGAACGCATACGTCAAATATACGTCAAACATACGTCACGTATTTCCAGAACAGAATCATTTGGAAAATTTGGTTTCTCCACAGGGGGTAAATCAATTAACTCCAAATAGGTTTGTAGTTTCTCCTGAACGTTTCATTTATTCTCCTTTAACGGGATTTTCTCTTCCTCATCCTTCGCAAAAAGATACTGCCTTTATTTTGTCCCTGGTTGGGCGTGCGTATTTTTAATCAATTCGCTAGATAGGTCGATTGAGTGCCTGGAAGTGCGTGCAATAACCATCCAGTGAATCATCCATCACAAGCTGGGTATTCCCAAAACAAAACTACTTCTCATTTTAAGGTACTCACAAGAGTACAAAAACCCATTAAGCATCATCCCCTCTTTGTTACGGCACTTCTCATGCAGTTGAGAATGGAAACGACACTTTTGGATTCTGCTCCTGGTCAGGGAACAGTAGACATGGGGTCTTCTTTGTGTGCGTGTAGGAGTAGTCTAGAATTTGGGTCTTTAAAATTCCCCATATTTTTAGCATTTGATTTCTAATCATTGTGGAGGCTGTTTGTATAATGGATTGGACTCTGGTAGTTCCATTTGTGGACATCCATGCGCTAGCTAGTAGTACCTACATGGGCACCCTATAATCTTCAACATATAGCCACTTACACCTGGGTCAAAAGCGTGTGTACAACTTGTAGTAAAAAGACCTTACCAAATGTTGTTAAATTATCTGAATGGGTTAGAGCTTAGAGCTAGTTTACAATTAATATATAGCTACCTACATTATCAAACACCCTTCATCCCTTGTGACCAATTGCCAGTTCATCTGGACAATATAGAAACAATCTTTTTACAATTAGAGAATTATGTTTCCAGATCTGAAAAGAAACTTCCCTGGATTCAACATTGTGTCATTAAAGATAGAATTCCAAAATCATAGGGAAGCTTCATTGGGCCCCTTTAAATCATGGAAATGTTTTTTCTTCTTACAAAATAACTTTCAAAATAGCTCTAATAACATGTTAGCCTTTAGGTCCAAAAGTGCAAGGAGTAGTAGTCATCAATATCATTGGACATTCTAAATGATATCTTCAGGATTGCAACATACCACTTGTTATGTAAAAGAACCCTTGAGTTGGTAGAGGTACTATTTTCCCACATATAATTTTAAGCATAATACAATTTAATTATTCTCTCTCCAGTACAAGTTTTTTTTTCCCATTTTGTGATTTAGGCAACCTGGTGATCACCCACATGAAGATTTAGCTAAATTTGGATATAGACCAGATATGAATGTAGAAATTTTTAAAAACCCTGTTCTATTTTGGCTGCCTGGAACCTGTAGTAGAAACCTGGTGAATTAATTACTAGGGACATTTTTTTACAAAAATCCTTTGCATATGTTGAAATCATATTTGTTAGGTTGAAAAAATGCAAAAAATTGCCCCTTGCAAACAAAAAAAATCTGCTCATATACCTTGTGCAGCCTATCTTCTTAAGCTCTAAATGTATGCCTTTAAAAATAGGGTTTAGGGTCACTTCCCATTGCTGTCAGTTTAAAACCTTGTTAATTCTAATTTCAACTTTTCTCAAACCAAATTAAATAACTGATTGAGAAAGTGTGGGAAGGAATAACATTATTGTACTTAACAAGGTACAACATTGTCCAAGCCCAAAACCAGCTTGCAAAACAATAACAGGTTTCAATAAAGTGTCTACCAAAAGACTAAGTTCAACATTATTAAACATCATAATCACCATTGATAGGTCCAAAGTGAAACACGCCACAACATCCCTTGAAGAAGTTTGTTGCATGGTGGTGGGGACGGGGTCATTGTTATTCAAGTAGAACACATATTGAGGCCTAACCAAAAGCAGCTTTTAAAAAACTAAAATAAAATATTGAAACTTCATTGAACAAATGATAATATGGCAGAGCTCAAGAGCAGATTAGTGTGAAAAGTATTTTCACTGCTGTTTTATTTTTTTATTCTACTAGCCTGAGTTGCTGCAAATGAGAACCTCTTTTCTACTTTCCTACACACTTGAGTGTAACAAGAAGGAAGGTTACCACAAATGCTCCCACAAGTATTGAGAATGGGAGTTTTAAATATGTTTTCAAGACCAGCATACAAAGATCATCCTTCGATAATTTTCACATCCAATGGATGGAAACCTAAATGGTGCCGGCGACTGGGCTGCTATGTGGGGGTCAAGACGGCCACTCATGACACATGGCCTGTGTGAGAAGGAAAATGTGAAGATGACACTGCAATAGCTACTCCTAGCAAATTCAAGTACATCATTTTTATGGAGGATGTTCCTTTTTCTTAGTTTCAAACATCCCCCAAGAAATGTTGTACCCCATGTTTTCTGTTCACCTTGGGCTTTAGGCGTTTTCTCAGAGCTGTAACCTTTGGAGATCACCCATCCCAAGACTATTTTCGGCTGGTGGGTTCTATCATCTATGTGCATGTTAGTTGTTACCTGAAAGGTTAACTTTGGACTTGGAGACCTTGATAATTTATTGTTTACTCAAAGGACCATACAATTATAATGTTTGGAAACAACCCAAAAAACTTTGGGTTTTTCCTCAAGGACAGTATATTTATGACCTTTAGAAGGAACCCAAAAAAACATCAAGGTTTTCTCCAAGGGTGGTATATTTACAATGTTTAGAAGCAACCTAAAATACTTTGGGGCTTCTTACAATTGTACCTGAACAAGTTTTATTTTAAATCTTGTGAGGTAAGTGGGAAATGGTGATCATCCAGCAAAGGACTTAGTCCAGTTCAGCTACCTGTCAGAGAGGACATGTTGAAAAAGTTGAGGACCCATGCTATGTTTTGGCAAAATGCGGGAACTTATTGTCTAAATATAACAATTTCAGGTTTGTTCTCCTCCACAATTCCTCAAGAACTTCTTTGCAAGATTTGCACAGCCTTTTTTCTTTTTCATTTCCTTTTGTGTCACCTGGAAGTGGTGAAAATTTACACAACAAAAGCTGGAATTTAATTTCTAGATTTTTATTTTTTTTTGGGGCTCTCGAAATATAGCAACTTTGGGCCTTTTTTCAAAAAAAATCCTTTGTAAGATTTGCACAGCCATTTTTTTCCCCCCTTTTGTGTCAATTCGAAGTGGTGAAAATTTCCCCAAAAAAAGCTGGAATTTGATTTCTAGATTATTTTTTTCTTTGGCCCTCAAAATATAGCAACAATTTTGGGCCTTCTTTCAAAAAAAAGGTTCCTTTGTAAGATTTGTACAGCCATTTTTTTCCCGCCTTTTTGTGTCAACTGGAAGTGGTGAAAATTTGCCCAAAAAAAGCTGGAATTTAATTTCTAATTTTTTTTTTTCCTTTGGCCCTTGAACATAGCAACAATTTTGGGCCTTTTTTCAAAAAAAAATTCCTTTGTAAGATTTGCACAGCCTTTTTTTCTTTCTTTTCCTTTTGTGTCACCTGAGGTGGTGAAAAAGGTTTGCCCCAAAAAAGCTGGAATTTATTGTCTAGATTTTTAAAAAAAAATTGGCCCTCAAAATATAGCAACTTTGGGCCTTTTTTGAAAAAATAAATTCCTTTTAAAGATTTGCACTGCCTTTTTTTTCGTTTTTTTTTGGTCACGAAGTGGTGAAAATTTGCCAAAACTTTTCACCAAGTAGGCGAACGGTACCCAAGTAAGTAAGTGCTAGTTCACCCAATGCCACAATAGATCAATGTTTGTATGAGTCTGTGGTTTTATCCCAATTCCTGGTTTCACAAAAGTGGTAAAAACAAATTTTACACTAAGAAAACACAATTTACAAGTCTGGAAAAAAGTCTGGTTTAATTCCCAACTTTTTCGCCTAGAGTCTAGACTGGTCGATGTGGACCTCTAGCTAGCTTGTTTTCCCTTTAAGACTTCCTCTGAGCCTCGATCCTTTGTGAAAGTTTGCAAGTTCTTCGAGCTCGTTCTGGACCTAGTTTTTTTTTGTTGCAGTTCTTTCAGGAGCGTGTGTCACCTTGACAGGGCGGATGGCCGAACACAAAAATCTACATGACGCTGTTGCCATGGACGACGCAGGGCGAAATTCAGTTGCAGTTGAGGACATCAACCCTGTGTAAGTTTCCATCACCTTTCTGAGGTCTATGACGATATGCTTCTTCTACTGGAGGAGTATCTGTGATCCGTATTGTTGAGTTTCAGTTTTGCTACATTCTGATCATGTTCATCAGACACTTCTTCTTCACGTGAACTTTTTATATTGTCTTTCTGTTTTTAGAGAATCCTTGCTCCTCGTGGAAGTTTTATATGTAGTTTCCTTCATGCATCGTGTGCCGTGTTGCTAAATCGTCCACAAGAGAGGTTTTGCAGTGAGGAGAGGGTTGTGACATATATCATCTTGAAGCAGCAGCTGTGAGATCAATGACTTCTGAATGAAGCAGCTGCAAAGTTATGAAAGTGTGGAGGGGGTCGGTTTAAGGTTACTCTGGCGGCCTTCCTTAGGAACAAAAGTAGCAGCGGCGCCTATTCTCATATGACTCCAAGCTAGGCCCTTCATCGTTTCCTTAAAGTGTTGGTTTTTTTGTAGGGGTGATATTCCATTCGTGGAGACGTTAAAGCTCTATGTTCTGGGCTACGAGCAGCATATGTGGAACCAACGCAGCAGTGTGGTACGTTTTCTTTCTCGCTTGCAGTAGTGCATCTGTCGACCGATGATGCAGCTCTCATGTTTTATCGTTTTTTCATTCACGTGTTGAGATGATGATCTTATTATAGCATGTGGTTTTCAGTGTCATGCTCCGCCCTGCTGCTGTTGTACAGGAAGAGTATGAAGAAAAGGCCGGGTCCTGGGATAACTTCGTGAAATTTGCCGCTTCGTGTTCTCAAGAGGCGCTTAACGCTCTCAAGAACCTTGGTGCGTCGTCCGATCGGAGGCTTCCAGTTGCTGCTGCAGGTAAAGTAGTAAAGCTCACGTATGTTGCAGCTACAGCTCTGTAGATGCGGAGTACCTCATGACGTCGTAGTCCTGCACGACTCGACATCATGGGATTCAAAGCCTGTAAAGAGGATACATGCTCCTTCTTGTTGTTGTTGTTGTTGTTCTTTTTTCGTTTTCTCAGTTTTTTTTTTTTGGGG
>Ga0116227_10001174_pt1 | contig 57123 bp, 34 predicted proteins | sample S1TSphgellanicum_FD_89693 | JGI IMG/M metagenome (GOLD analysis project Ga0116227, IMG submission 89693) | Host-associated microbial communities from peat moss isolated from Minnesota, USA - S1T2_Fb - Sphagnum magellanicum MG | ecosystem: Host-associated > Plants > Peat moss > Unclassified...
AAATGCGGTAAGTTGTAATGCTTGAAGAAAAAGTTTATATATTTCCACTATCTTTTATTTTTTATTTTATTACTTATAATATTCATCTCAAGCTTTTTTTTTTTTTTTTTTTTTCCTGGCGAAATTTTTCCAATTTTTTTTGATAAAGAAATTGGGAACTTTTTTGGAATTTTTTTAAAAGTGTAAATTTGAGTAATGTGAGTAATTTTTTTCTCAATTTTTTTTAATAAAAAAATTTGGCCAAATTTTCCCAAGAAAAAAGAAAAAATTACTCAAATTTGCACTAGGCAAAAAAAGGGGGGGCGGATATCTGAAAAAATTCCCAATTTCTTTGTCCAAAAAATGACAAAATTTGTCAACAACAAATTACTAGCTCACATCACCAATTCAATCCTTTGGCATTTTCATTGCTTCCTTATCCCCCCCCTCTTGTTCCTCATTCACAAAGTCATTAAAAAAAAGGGGGGGGGGGACCAAAAAGGGAAAACCTGGCATGAGAATGTGGTCGCGGTCATTTGTCAAAGCAAAAAAATAAAACAAAAAAAATGGGGGTGAAGAGGAGGGGGGTGCGAATTGCGCACCACAAATTCCTCTTGTCATTGTTGTCTACAAACTAAGCACTAAAAAATTTTGCTTAAAAAATTGTGTGGAGATCGGGCATGAACTTTTGCATGCTCGCTCAATTGCACTTGCACTTGCAACAACTCACTTGTTTGGACTTGTAACAACTCACTTGCTCATTGGAGAGCACCACACGTAAGAGCACGAACGACACAACAACATGACGTCGTTGGTGTCAAGCAACAATGGCAATAGCATGAATGAAAGAGGCATATTGCGCTTAAGTCATTGTATTTTTCCATCAATATCTACCTATCTTGGTGCCCATTTTCCTTACATTCACTTTTGAAAAAAACTAAAAATTGAAGCTCAATTTCCTTTTTGTTTTAAGCCTAAGAATCTTACTATCGTTTCTTATGTGTTGTGGACAAAATGGGACGGGGATGTTGTCTTTGAGCATAGTAGTTGAAATACACAAAGAACTTGCCCATTTTTAATGGTGAAATTAAAAAATTTCTTGAAGTAACTGAAAATAGTCTATTACATTTTATCTTTGGAACACAATTTGAATGATCAATTGCTAAAGATACAAATGTCTAGTAAAATTAGTTTGATATAGTTTCAATAAGCCTTAATTTCTAAACCCATTTAAAGAAAATGAGGGATCTATAAGTGGGTTTCCAAAAATTGCCATTTATTTAAGCTTTTGAATGCTTTGCAAATGATTAGCCCCAAAGACCTTTCACCGCCCATTTACCCTTTAACTATCAAATGGTTCATTGGGATTACAAGATGAACAAAGATGTGGATCAAGTCATTTTTATCCTTTTCATCCAATTTATGATACAAACTTTATAATGAATTATGTGGTTAATAAATTAATCCTTGATTTTGAATTATTCCATGGTTGAGATGTTCTTGAAATTTGGCACATTGACAACCAAAATTAGGTTCAATGAATTATTTTTATGAAAGTATAAAATGGAAGTATTGTAATGAAAAACATATAACATGAAATGTATATCCACATTGATGGAGTTTTCAACTTAAAACAATCACTATATTTTCTTCAACAACAAAAAAAGAGAGATCATGATCATCTTGAGTAGTGTTGAAGAATTATGATATTACATTTATTAATGTCATGACTTTAGTATTGAGCTTGCAATCGAGGTTGTGGCAAGACAAAAGGAGATGGGCTAAGGCATAATGTACGCTTAAGAAAGTGCAACACATTTTCAATCAAGTGGAAGGACTTCCCAAAACTTTCAAACTACATTCCCACTTTAGGAGTTGGGACTAATGAGAAACCATTATTTGAAATGGGGTTTGAGGGATGAAAACATGTTCAAATTGAACGGTTTTTGTATCATTGGAAAGATCTAAATGATAGTTATAAGATGGTGGCCTCAAATGCCAAATACTAGAACATAGTTCTTAAAAATGATGTGATTTTTTTTATTTGATTTTATTATTATTATTATTTTAATATAAAGTTCAAATTACATCTTAGTGTCATTATCCTTGAAAATCTATGAAATTTTTAGAATATGTTTGGAATAGCTTAAATGGACATGACTAAGAGTTACATCAAGACATTTTGACATGACATGATATGATGTAATAACTATAAACCAAATGTGTTTCTAGATAGTTATAGCAATTAGAACATAAGGCTGAAGACATGTAATGCTTAGATGACTCCTAACCACTCCAATAGAATATGTTTTTGAAACAAAAACCATGACCCATTTGAAAACTTGAAACTTTGAATAAAGATTTATAATGAAATGGCCTTGCATGTTTTAGTTGGTTACATTTCCAAACAGTTATTGGCCCTCGTAGTCACAAAATCCCTCATGGTCACAAAATCTTTGATCCTTTAGGAAAGGGATTTTGAGGATTTGTCATTTTGATGTAGTTCCCATGGGAGGAGGTTATAGAATATATTATAAAGAGAAAAACATTTCCCATAAGAGTTTGAGCTCTTGTCAAATACATGCAAACTCATGAAACCAATTTTGGTTGAAAAGTTTATGAACCATCCTTTTTGTTTGCTTGTTTGAGAATCGTGGTTATTTAACAAAATTGGTTTTTTTTTTAAAAAAATTTTATAATAAATTTTAAACATATGTTGTGAAAAAACCACCTTGACAACCACTAGTTATCTAGTGCCATTCATAGGAACCACCCATCATTGGAGCATAAGTGTTCAACATCAGCCTTGAAGTGTGAGTCTTGCCTAATGATGAGATGAGTTCCACTCATGGCTTTTTTTCCAAGTGAAATCTTCACCCAAAAGCAAAACTAAAAATTCCAAAAAGAAGTGATTTTGGTGGTTTTCAATTGCCAATAGTGAGGGAAACACAAGAAAAAATCACAAGATTTGTATATGTGGTTTTCATTGTGTAGCCAAAAACATATAGAAGGATGATTAAAGATTTGTACTTTATTTTTGGTTTATAGCCACATTTGGCTAAAGTTTCATAAACTTGATCACCACTTCAACTACAAACAAAATCCCTATTAATACACTACACATCCCTATGTTTTCTCTGCACAACATGTTATCATGTGTTCTTAGAAATGTTAAGCACCAAAATACTAGGGCACTGAGTAGTAGCCTTTTTTAATTAGTGAAATTTCACAGAATTAGGAATTCAAAAATTGAAAATTGATGTGATTTTTTAGGGTTTCAATTTTCAAAAGTCAAAAGAATAAAAAGTAAAAATTGCATATCTATATATATATATATATATATATCCAGTATGGAGCCAAAAATGTAGAAGGATGATTAAAGACTTGCACTTAATGTCTAACCTATAGCCAAATATGGCTAACTCTTTCTAGGGGACAATCATCACTTTGGCAGCATCAAGAGATTCCTAAAAAAATATTTGTTGGGTAGTCAATGTTTGGTGGCAAAATGCCAACTTAAATATTTTGGTTCAGAGTGTTGCATTTTCAGTGGAATCTCACTTGTTAGGAGCAAACTACAAGTTCTTCTATGTTGTTACTAGGTACCTTACCCCTAAGGTCAGTTTCATCCTTAAGTAACCCTCAAAATAGTGAAATGAATTTTTGTGAAATTATGAAGTTGACATGTTAAAAATCATCGTAGGTTACACTTTGAATAATTTCACTACTCATGTGACAATATCATAATAGATCATGGAAAATTCAATCATTTCAATTTTTTTAAATTAATTAATTTTTTGAAAAATAATAATAATTCGTTTTGTAAATGTGGAAACTGACCCTAAGCTATGGTATATTGTCACAATATTTCCAAACAAATTTGTTTTGAAGATTTTTTGAGTTTAGGGTTCTGTTCCTCCATATGATCTTTATATTGTTTCCAATTGGGTTCCTTATGTGTTCTTCAATTTTATCTTTCTTATATATATATATATATATATATATATATATCCCTTGTGGTGTGTTCCATGAGTTGTTCTCCCCAATTCCTTTGTTTCTCCCTACATATCTTTCATTGATTTACCCCAATGCTTGGCCAAATGTTCCTTATGTGTTGCTCCAATTGGTTCCAATATGAACCCCCCATGTTTTTCATAATAGTTCCCCATTTTATCCCATATTCCTTCCCCAAAAAGCCTATTGTTTTTACCCTATATCGATGGCCAATGAGTAAGGCCATCTCAATTATGTCTTTATAATGGCCAAATGTTTCAAAATGTGTATTTTAATGAGTTCAATGTATGAGACCCATTAATGTATTTTTATATTTTTGAACTTTGAATTTTGAATGCACTTTCAAAAATGCATATTTGCATTACCGGAAGTGGAAATTCCATGAAAAGTGTGAAACCTTAAAAAAAACTATATAGTCTATATATTCTCCTATTTTATCAAGGAAATAAATAAATACCTCCATTTCATTTGACCAAAATATTTTATGAACTTGGAAGTTCTAAGCTTTGAATTGTCTATCATTGTGAAGCTTTGCATGCCATGCACAAAAGTCGAAAAGGATGAATTTCAATAGATCTAATATACAATGAAATAAGCCTGTAAAATGGGATAATTTGGATGAAGTTTCAATCTTCAAATTCAAATGGTGTGAAATTGAGTTTGGAATTTGTAAAATTTGCACCTTACCCTTCAAAAAAGGTCAATAAAAAAATATGAATTCACATTGATTGATTTTTCATAAATGATTGCCCCATGTGGTAACATGTAATTCATCCTTGCTCTCTCTCTCTCTAGTGTCCAATATTTCATGTTTGTGGATGATGGATGAGAAAGTATAATTTCATTTACACATTGTTTTGAATGGACCTTTCAATCAAAGGTATCCAATTTTTCATGAAAGTACTAGGATAGAGCAACCTATCACCGAACATTGGCTAGTGATCGATCGGGCCAATAGTTTGAGCATATGCCTATGATCAACAAATTTTACACCTATAATTGTTTTTAAAAACCCCATTACCAAACACTTGGTGAAATGTTTTTTTTTGTTTTCTCCTTTTTTAACCACTTTCCATAGGATGGAGATTTTTGTGTTCGGTTATGAGAAAAAGTTAAATCGGTAGAGCACTCATTTGTGCCAACATGTTCTATGATGGGGAAAAAGCCAAGCACTATGGGCACTATAGCCTATACCCATTAAAAAATTTAACGTGTTTTGTGATGGGGAAAAACCATCCCCATTCAAAATATCAAGCTGAATGGTTCAAAAATTAAAAAATGCCACTTTGGGCTCAAGTCACTCCCACTTAGACTAACAATTGTTTGCTTAAAGGCTTAAGGTTGCACCAAAAGTTCCAAAAAGATACACAATGTACATTATAGATTGAAAACTAATGAAACAAGTTTAATGCAGTTTTAAAGGACTTGGGGTTTAAAATCCTCCAACATTTCGAATGCACTTACAAAAAACACTAAAACTTAATTCTAAAATAGCAATTTTGGAGCGCTCAAAACAAAACATCTTAATTACTCTCCTACAAAAGGATGCAAATACAATTTGAATTCTCACCAAAACCATGTAGCTTATGTAGAAGTTAGAAGCAAGGAGCGATGCATTTGAGTAAATCTTCGACTTTTTCAAAGTTTGCAACAACTTTCTAGAGAATGTATGAGCTTTCACAAAGTACTAAAGATTTCCTTCAAGAATTCCTAGAGCTATTAGTTTATGATGCAAAATGTTTGAAATCTCAAGTAGACGAGAGGGATGATCAAAATTCTACAAAGATTGAAGGACATGTGATTTTAAAAATTAGACTAAAAGTAAAAGCAAGTTTTTAGTCTCTAGTGGGTGAAAGGGAAGCTAATGTGAAATCTACACATAGTGTAAAACATGTGAAAGAAATAGGTGAAGGTAGCTCATCAAAGTTAGGCTAAAAAAATGTGAACAATCTCAAAATTTAGTAGAATCAAGTGAATAAACCAGAATTGCTTATGTAGATCAACTCTACAACTTGAAGTACAAGAAAAAAATTTACTATCGTTGGATTAAAAAATATGTAGTTCGAGTAGTAAGGAGAACAAATTCAACTAGTTCTTGCAAATTTCAAGGGGTTGGAGCTAATTGCAATTTGAAATACCTTCCAATAGCCTACACATCAATTGAAGACATTGTGTTAGAATGGGAAGACTTCCAACACTTCTATGACATTACTTCTTTTAGTAGTGTCTTAGAGGATCATGATCTTTTGAATTATCCAAAGCTAACACATTTTATACAATCTTAAAGTGCATATAAAATATTCAAATTCTTACCTCTTGTAGGTCCAGAAAAGACACCACTAACCAACATGTTGGAGGTTAAGGCAAGGAGGCAAGGGGCTACCATGATGATTAATATCCCTCATAGGCGATGGAGTGGCTTGGTGGACTAAGAGCTAGCATATAAAGAGAACGTGCCACCTACACATGCAACAATACCAAATAGCCCATCAACAAATGTAGGGTGAAAGCACACTACAAGGGGACCACTTTGGGCACTTTCACGACATGTATGTGAAATATATTTCTACAAAATGTGTTGCATTTAATTTGAGTTTCACTTTTGGTGTTTGGTCTTGATATTTTGATTTTCACAAAGTTAATGACATATATATATAATGATCCACCTCACATATCTTTTCATCTTCCATTTAAAAATGATAGTTTGACAAAATGTTAATTTATCACATTATTCACATGGCTCATAAACTTATCCAATCATATGGGATCACAATGTTTAATAGATATTACAAATTTCATAAAAATTAAAAATCATTTCTATCATTTTTTTTAGTATATTTGCATTTTTTAGTACATTGTGACATAGATTTTTTTGGCACAAATTTATACTTTAACATCATGTCATATTAGATTTTTAAATGTAATTTATTTGGAATTTGATTTATTTGGATTTTGACCTACCATAATATGCAAAAACATGGTGAAAATCCTTCATAATAATGACATGGTTGAAGTTCAAACATGGCACCCCTAAAAAACATTACAATGTAATAACATTTTTGCCCCCCATGTAATGTGCTTTCACCCTGCAAAAAACATCTTGCCTGCACCAAGAGCACAAATAAATAGGGCAAAAAAACTTAACAAAATTCCTTGTCTACACCCAAGGGGCACATGGACAATTGAAACTTTGAAAAAAGTAATGGACATAGTAAAAAAAGGGCATTTTCCAATGAAAAGGGCCAACTAGCATTGGCACATACCTCTAATTTGTCTTTCAGACCATTTGAATGGCAAGACAAGATCAAGGAAGGTTCGACCATAAGGTATATTAACAAATGAAAAGGATGCAACAATGGTGGCTTGGATATTTGGCATGTAGTAGTGTGGACTTTCAATTACCTTACAACAACTCAAAATGAAGGTGGCAAAGCTTACCCAAACTAAACCAACCCCTTTCACAAATGGAATTCCAAGGAATTCTTGGTGTTATTAGTTCAAACATTGACATCCTAGAACTAAACATTAAACTTGCAAAATGACTGGAGGTCTACATGGCATAAGTTTGACAAGTTAGTCATGCAACTCCTTCTACCAAAATTTAGAAACATTATATAATTAGCACAAGTATAGTCGAAATCACATTTGGAACTCAAATGAGACTAGAATCCAAGGTGGGAAACAATCAGTGTGAAAATTCTCACTAAAAAGAATTCACAACACTATTCCAAGTCAAAAAAATGGTTGACAATAAATTGTGTCATTAATGCAGCAAAGGACAACTTGCTAGGTTTTTATATTTTTAGAGGTGAATGGTTTAAAGATTATTACATCAAGGAATGTAAAACATCTAATATATATCTATTAATTCTAAATGGTCATGGTTCACATGTTACTTTTAAAATAATAGGACAAGTTCAAACATTTGGGTTAGACATGATTACATTGTCTTTTCATACATCCAATGCCTTGCAACCCCTAGATGTGAGCTATTTTAAACCTTTCAAAATTGCTTTTAGGAAAAAAAAAGATATTCCAATGGTAAAAAATAATCATTGTGAACCAGAAAAATGCACATTAACTAAGTGGGTGGAAAAGGTTTTGGAATAGGCACTTACCACAAAAAAACATTAAAAACATGTTTAAGGCTATAGGAATATGGCCACTCAATCCCAAGGTAATGGATGACAAGACCAAACCAAATGATGTATACACAACAAAACCTAACCCCAACATCTCAAATGACGACACTACTAATTACGATAATATAGTAGATGAAGATTAATGGGGGGAAGATGGAGCCGGGTGAAAACACACTATGGTGACCCCTTTTGGGGTGTCACATTGTACTATTTTCCAAGGATGTGCATGTTTGAATGTATCCCACTTCAAATTTTTGAAAGATGTTCACAATATTTTTGCATATTATGTTAGAATATAACCTAGGCAAGAGATTAGACAAGAAACTATTTCATTTCATTTTATAAAGTGGATAATTGGAATATATTTGTGGAAACGAATGTAATGTACCTATGCACCCAAAAACACAAATATATTCCAAAAACAATCTAAATGATTTTTAATTAGTTGAAGGTACATTGAACCTTGTCATTTCACATAATATAAACCATGTTGGGATACCATGTGATTAATTTGAAATTTTTCATCTCGAAAAATGAATGTTTTTAGCAAAGATGCAATAAATGTGTAGTAAATTGAAATTTTGACAAATAATTACATTTAAATAGAAGATGACAAGCATAGCTAGATAGACCATTTTATTTATTCCATAAAAATTGATTATTTTAATGACTAATGAAACCCCAAAGTTAATGTAATCAAAACAAAACTATGGCCCTATTATATTAATGTATACTATAAATATATTCAAGGATCCTTCAATATAAATATTGAAATTTATTATTATTTTAAAAATAATATCACATAACATTAGTTTTGTAAAAATAAGTATTGTAGGGCCCAAAAACCAAAATTGATACCCAAAATTAAATGTACCATGCTTTTGGAACAATTATACTATATGTATTATAATACTAGACCCAAAAGTGTCCCAAAGGGGGTCACTATAATGTGCTTTCACCCAACTGCTACATAACTACTAAGTATAACAACAATAAAAGATGTTGGAACAAAATTTGATGGGCATGAACACCCAAATGTAAAGTATTATGTGGATGTATATACAAATGTTAATGACAATCCTAAAACTAATCTATTAAAGGATGTGCATGGAATGTCCATTAATCTAATTAAACTTACTTGTGGAATGCAACAAGGTGGAAATTCTTCAACTACAATTCAAAATACCCCATCTCTTATCAATTTGCAGAATGCCCCAACTTTTATTAATTTGTTGTCCCTACCACGTTTGCATATAAAAAAAACAAAGGGAAAAAAATCATTGGTTGATTACAATTAATCAAATGTTGTGAAATCTATTGAGTATTGAAACATACTGCATCAAAAAACACCAAACCAAAAAAGTAGCAAAAGAAATCAGACAACAAAAATAGAAGGGGAAGGAGGACCGAGTTGCTGATTCCTTGAATGTAGTTGAAAGGGCAACTCAAAAGTTGGTAGAAAAGGGTGCAAGAACAAATTTCATGTTAGTTCGGTCCACAATTGGAGTAAAAAAGGCAAGGGATACGTTTCATTGGAATTTTGCAATGGGTTTAAGGGCGCATCCCCTATGGTACATGGGTGTGAACCTTGGGATTTCAACAACACATAGAGAAGGAAGGGTAACTATAATGGCACGAATGAAAGCAAAGGGGCATGTTGCAACAAAACTCCAACAATTTGCCTTAAGGTAGCCAATTTTGAAGGAAGGGAAGGAGGGTTAGGGGAGAGGCTACAGATTGAGACTAGAAGGGTTGAACATGAAAAAGATTAAAACTCAGGGGAGATTGGAGGAAGAACTAGGAGTCAGGAACCAAAAGAAGACAAACACGATCAAAATCATGAACAAAAAAAACTAGGAGTTAGGAACCAAGAAGAGGACAAGCATGATTAAGATTGCAAACCAAGAAAAACCAATAACCAAGAACTAGGACAAACAAGGAGGAACCAAGAACAAGAAGAGGACAAACACGATCAAAATCACGACCCAAGAGAACCAAAAGGAACCAAAAGCTAGGAACTAAAGGAGGACAAACACGATCAAAATCGTGAACTAAGAAAAACCATTAGGAATTAAAAACTAGGAGGTAAAGTATGACGAACATGATCAAGGTCACAAATTAGTCAAACGAAGAAGAACAAGGAGCCAAGAAAAGCTAGGATGAACCAAAAGTGAGGAACCAAGAATAGAAAAGGATGAACACAATCAAGATCACAACAATAAAGTCGGGCCCACATTTGATGATGATTACCAAAAGGAGGACTATCATGGAAGAAATATTCAGACCCACACTTGAGTATTTAAGTGACAAAGATTATGATGAAAGCCTCTTGAAATTTATAGTGGTGTGTGGCGTCGTGTAGAAATTTAAGGTTAAAAAACATAGGTTTTTGTATGACCATAGATTTTTTCATTTTCTTGTGAATGTTGATTCAGTAATAGATGTATGGTGAACCTTTTTGCATATTGTATCCAATAGATTTCATTCCCATCCCATTTTATTAAAGGTCTAAATTTGTCCATGTTTTAGTTGTTGACACCTTTTTCATAAGGTGAAACATGTGTTGGTTATTAAGGTGATAAATGTTTGTTCTAATTTTTTTTTCTAGGAAATGGAGCCCCTCTCATTTGGGGGAACATATCTTGGTCATTCCTTGACCAAAATACACAATCTAAACATTTATTAGTGCATTCATAGATGGGGCACAACTTTTCTTCAAACCCCAACCCCAAAAAATCAACATCTAACACACACTTATTCACTAAATCCTTATATGTTCATTCATTGGCCTGACTACCCTAGAGGAGAACAATTGAGCAAATGACTACAAACATAACCATCCAAGCCTTGTACTTGACCAACAAACATTACTAGAACCCCTTCTTTCATTGTAGTTTCATATAAAGGCTTTCCACAATTCAAACCCAAAATTCACAAAAACGGATTATGTACTTACAAGTCAAAAACATTTGACACCTACTATACTATATTTGCTATCATGCATGCCTCTCAATGTAGGTAGCCAAAGGAAAAATTTAAATGAAAACTTCAATTTCCAATGTGTACATGTTTTATGAACTTTAATTCCCAACCTCTAAAGAGTCATATTTGTTTGCAATTTGTTACCTATTGGTTGCAAGTCATTAGTTTTCTCTAATTTGTTAGTTGTGGTTGGAATTTAATTTACTGAGAATACAATTTTGATTTTGTGTTTGAAGGGTTTTTCTCATGTCGTGGTTTATAATTTTATCTTTTCTATTTTTGAAATTTTAAATCACATAAGGAAAAACAAGTGATTTTTGTTTTTTGTAATTTGATCTTGGATTCTTGCAATTTGCATTTGAGTTTTCTTGAAACACAAGAGATCAATCTAATGCTATAGTGTTACATTTAACTTAGTTTTTGTTTTAACACTAGAAAGATTGTTGTAGAAAATGTTGTGAAAAAAGGAATTTGCAGTTAAAAGAATTGTTATGGGACAATATTTTCGTTTGTTTCAAAAATGATTTTGGTGTTTTTTTGTGTTAATTTTGGTTCACCACTCTTTTGGGAGTTAAACTTGAACATGGCTTGTGTACCCTAGAGTGAAAAAGGAGAAAAAAAAAGGTGATTTAATTGTGTGGAATAGTTAACCAATTAGTTGGCTAATCACCATCACCCACATGTTCAAGCATCATGGCCATAACAACAATTTGCAAAATTGCCATCACCCTTTTTGTCAAAAGATCATGACTACAACAACAACCCATGTTAACAACAACAATGACAACATCAAGCCATTGCCATTGCTACCATCATTGGTCGAACTTGGAGTTCGGCTTGACTTTTAAAGTGCATTGCGCCTTCTTTATGTCTTTTGTGCACACAACACTAATGACAACAACAACATCAACAACACAAATTATAACAAGCTTAAGTGCCATTGACACCACATAGGTGTGTTACAATGATGGTGGTGGTGCCCATTGGCTTAAACCTCTGAGCTAAGCTTAGAAATTCCATAACCTCACATGATTTGGGAATTCAATTTGGGTTCCAAATTCAACATTTTTTAAAGGTGTTTTGTCTATGTGGAATTCAAATCATCCATAAATTGGGTGATGGTTGGTTTTCATTCATATCAATAATGAGGCAACTTAAAAAGCACACACAAGGTGTTTTATAACTAGACAATAAGTATCAATGGGTATTAAATTGATACCCAATACACACATAATTTAATCCTCAAGTATTAAGTATAAGGGACAAAAACAAATTTCAAATTGGAATTATTTTTGGAAATTTTTAACTTGCCCATATGAGGTTAGTTTTATGATTTATCTTTGGTGCCAAAGTCCTATAAAGGAAAGCAATGTGTGTGGGAAATTTAAATTAATTTGGAGAGAAAAGTTTCTAGATGTTCTTTAAAAAAATATAAGGTTTACGTGGAGTAATTAGGTAGATGACAAGTTGTAGGCCACAAAGCAGGGCCGTGCTTACCCAACTTAACAATGATGATCAATAATTCATGATGGCATATGTTAGTAGGTCCATTAGTCCAAAAGTGGGGTGTGGTTCACTATTTTGAATCATTAAGGAACCTTTAAAATGAAATAGGTTCGCCCCATTTTAATCATTTCACCTTGCCTAAAGTTTTGTCACTATAGGGTCATTGTGTAATCCTTATGTTTCATTCCTAATTGACAAAATTCATCACTATTTGAAAATGTTACTTTTGATGTTGTTGATTTAAATATCTTAAATTATTGTATTTTATGTTATACCATAAGTTGTTGTACCTTAGGATATTCTTTGTTAATATCAATTATTCCATCCTAGGCTATTATAATATATTATATCTTAAGTTATTTTTGATTATTTTAGGTTATTTTAAGCTATTTCATTTCAAATTATTTTAAACTATTATAGCTTGTAATCAACTATTATAGTTTATTTTGTCTCATGTTATTATAAACCATTCTTAATTATTTAAAGTTATTCCACCCCAAGCCTAAGCTATTATAATTTATCTTACTTTAAGTTTTTTTGGTTATTTATTTTAGGTTATACCATAAATTATTTTAAATTATTTTTGTTCATTTAAAATTATTCTACCCTAAGTTATATTTTAGCTTTAGGTGAAATAACCTAAAATAAACTAAGGTATAGTAGTGTATTGTCTGTGGCATAACAATTTATAATAGTCTAGGTTGGAATAATTTAAAATAATCAATAACCTAAAGTGGAATAAGTTAAAATAATCAATAATAGGTTATAAGAAAAAACTTAAAATAACTAAAAATAACCTAGTATAAAATAACCTACAATAATTTGGGATGGAATAATTTAAAATAATATAAGGTGAAATAAATTAAAATACCAAAAATAACCTAAGGTAGAATAACTTAAAATAGCTAAGGGTAGAATAACCTATAATAATTTAAGGTGGAATAATTTAAAATAACAAAAAAAACCTAAGGTAGAATAATTAAAAAATTCTATTATGAAATAGCCTAAAATAACCTAAGGTGAAATAATTTAATACATCCAAAAAAAAGCTTAATGTGATTTAACCTAAAATAACCCTAAAAAACCTAAACTATTTTTATTTAAAATAATTAATAAGAGTTTAAGGTGGTTTAATTTGAAATAACTTAGGGTGCAATAACCTAAAATAATGTAAAATGGATTAACTTATAACATCATAGGGTGGAATAACCCAAAATAACCAAAATTAACTTAAGGTGGAATAACTTATAATAGCTAAAAATAAATTAAAATGGAATAAGTTATAATAACCAAGAATAAAAACATGATAAAAAAATTAAAAATAGCCAAAAATAACCTATCATATAATATATTAAAATAGCCAATGTATAATAATTTAAGAATAGCCTAAAATTAATGTAGGAACCTAGCCTATGGTAGCTTATACATAGACTTGGGTAGCTTGCATTAACTTAAAAATAAACTAGGTTAACATATTAGTATCCTAGGTTACATAAATATGTAAGGTAAGGTAGCAATAAACATAGGTAGGAAAGATACTTAAGGTACATATATAAATGGTTTAGGAAAAAAATGTGTATAATAATATGTAATGACAAATTAGTTCATTCATTTAAATAGTTATTTAGTGGTTAAAAACTTGTTTTTTAAGCATGGAAGTGTGAGGAGGTGAGGTTTCAAACTTTCACACTTGCACAAAAAATTGGTGGGTTTAGGTAACATGTGTTCTTATTTGAGGCTAGGTGGCCTAGGTAGCCTAACATAGGTTTTTAACTTAACCTAGGTGCTTAAGCTAAATTTCTAACTTAGGTTCATAGCTTAACCTAATTTTAGGTTCTTAACTTAGCTAAAATGCCTAGCTTAATTTTGAGTTCTCATGTGCCTAACGTAGGTTCCTCACCTAATTTAATTATCAATTAAGAGGCTAGCTAATTGATTTTGATTAATGAATTTACTTGTTTGTAACAATTGGTCTTCATTCACTTTTGTCATAATAGATTTGTCCAAGTTTATTCAAAATTTAGTGAAACAAAAAATGAATTTGAATGCATATTGATGTAGATTTTGTCAACCCATTGAGTTTGACAATGCAACATAACCAATACATTTTGGTTATGATTGAATATTTCTTGAAGTGGTTAAAATTGGTGGCATTGTCAAATTAAAATAGTGAGCAAATTGTTTATGCATTTTTTGATGGGGTGCTTAATAGGTTTGGTACTATAACCAAATTCTTCACTAATCAAAATACAAAATTATGTTAGGAATTCCAAAAGTTGTGTGAAAAAACATCAATCAATCATTGTATAATATAAGAAAACCATTTTGAAGTAAATGAATTAGGTGAATGGATGGTGTAGATGATGAAGCAAAATTTACAAAAGTATGGGTTTCAAAAGTGCCATACTAAAAATTATGATTAATAATTACCATAGTTAACTATGGGTTAAAGGTTCAATTGGCAAATTTTTTTTGCATCATTCTTCCCCCACTTTTTATTTTTGGTTGTGAATTCAAACTATCAGCCTTAGTTCAATGAGATGCGATGACAATATTTATTTTGGATGATCCAAATGTGTGTTTGAAACATGTGAACAACAAATAATTCTATTTTGACATTAATACCAATGTTTATGGATAATCTGACAATTGTTTAACATCAAGATACATTGCAATATACCATTATTCAAAGAGGTGGTTATCAACCTCAAATATTATGTAGATTCAATCTAGGAGATTACGTATACTTATAGCAAATAACTTGATAGTGTGATAATGGTATGTGGTATTTTGCATATGTAGAGAAGGTGTTACCTTATGATGTGTTATTGTTAGAAGGCCAAGATGGTTAGACCTAAAAAATCATGTGTGTTATTACGTGTCATATCATTATAATGTGAATGGCCAAATTGATCCATTTTTTGTGGTTTTTCCTATTGGATTATGTTGTATGTTGTGTGGGTAGTCTATTAAGGCTCCCATCATGTTGATTTGCAATCAATGTTTCAAAGGTTGCCATATGAATGTCTTATGCCACCATTTGAAGAAATACCAATCAAAAAATGATTTTGCCTTTAATGCATTATGCAAAATTTAGGTACCTATTCCTATAGTTAGATAATAGGAATATATTAAGTTTTTCCTAATGATGATTCACATTTGGTTGAAGATTTGAGAGGATTACAACTAAAGGACTAATAATGAAGCTCACATTTGCACCTATTTTACTAATCTTTCCATCTTGAATCCAAAGTGTTCACTCTCACTTGATTTCTTAAATAAATTTTCTATATTATTATTTGGTTGAGAGGGACCTTAACCCCATATATGAAGATGATTTGAAGGTAAGGTGCCATTTAGGATGATTTATGTTATTTGGTTGATGTGTGTGCACAATGATAGTTGTAAGTGTTGATATACTGGTGCATGACACATGCAACAATTTAGTCAAACATAAGGGATTGTTATTAGGTGATTATTTATTGGCCTCACATTACATTTCATCTATTGATCTCATCATGTTTGGAACCAAATTCATAAATTATTTTACCACATGATGTCCTATTTGATTGTGAAGTTGACTATTTGGTGTAAAAGGACTTTTACCTTAGAAGTGGAATAATTAATGTGTATGTTTTCATATGTGTGACTTAGTTGGGTGGCAATCTTGTAGCACTCAAAAAATTACCAAACCTATTTAGTAGGTGTACATTAATAAATTATTGCATTTTCACAGTCTCCAGCAACTCACACACTAAACTATGGGCATTAAAGGAACTCCACTGGTGCAACACTGTCCAGTATGTTTTGGATGGAAAAAAGTCAAAACATGTTGGTTTGCCTCAACAAACATGTTTGCGCCCAGCACTTTTGCACAGGACGGTGAGGTTGGCAAAAGGCACTGCAAAGCGTAACACCTGTTGTAGATTTTGGCCAGATGGTTTGATCGATCCATATGAGTTGCTATTAGTAGTCTCTCACCTTTTTGGAGTCCCAGTTTCAGTTTTATGGATGAAGTTGTGAAATTGGAAATAACTAATCTTCGATGTGAGAAATGCTGTTGCAGGGCCACATACGGAGCACTGAAAAGGGTTAAAGCTGCTCTCACCATGGTTGTTCAAGCTTTCAATTCACTGAAATAAACTTTCATGAATTTCATTACAAAATGAGTGAAATGTTCACACTTTCAATTACAAATTCACTATGATAAATTTTCATGAACTTCATTACAAAATGAGTGAAACATTTAGTGAATTGTGCCCATATTTCTTTATAGAGCCAAATCCATTTTACTTCATGTATCGTCGTGCATTATTTGAGCTCATGCCAAAAGGTTTTGCAGCAAGAAATAGTTTATTGGCTGACAAACCCCCGAAAAAAACAAAAACCCAATCCCTAACGTAAAAGGAACAAGCTCCACTGATTGTGGAGGAGTAGGTGGGCCAAGAAGTGGTGTTGACAAAGGGATCATGATATCCTCTTCATCACATTCTTCTTGGGACAAGGGAATGTAGCAACTGGAGCTAGTAGGCCCCCTCTTGGCAGATCACCTTGAGTTGTTGTTGTGATTCAAAACCTAAAATATGGGTTTGATTATTATTCATTGAAGGTGATGTCCTCACGGGCTTTGCTCCCCTTTAGAGGTTTCTCCGTTACATACATTTTGAGAACCCACAAAGTGTGCACCAGCAAAGCCAACAATTTTTTCAATCGGATGTTTTGAAGATACTTCCTGTCACAAACACATGGATTGATTGTCAGGTTTCTTAGTTTTCAAATTGAATGGGATTATTATTCTTGCATGGGATGATGCAATACAAGGGGGATGCATTCTTCAATTCAATACTTATTGGCATGAGAGTGAGTGAGTGATCTAGAGAACATCTGAACCTTTGACCTTTTAACCACAACAATAATATTGAGATGCCAAGACCCTCTATATTGGGCAAATTGTTCTTTGATTTTTTGAGATCCATGGGTTATGGGTCAAAACTCAAAACCCATTCTTTGAGTTTTTGGAAATTGTCGATCAAATATATATATGCAAGTTTACCCCTTGGTTCTTTCCTTGAAAAACAAGGGGTGTGTCACGCTGTGGCCTTGCCATTTACATTGAAAAGTATCTTAAGGCAAAAGAAGAAGAATTATGGAAACTCAAATATTTCACCATGCAAAAATATAATCTTCAAAAAAATCCTCTAAAGGAAACCAAAATCCTTTTAGAGAAAATAACTCTGTAACTAATCTCAAGTTTCAATTACACAAGCCAAAATATCATCTTTCAAAAATGCTCCTATAAAAATATATAGACCTATTATTATTACCTGGGGGCCTATAAAAATCCCTTAAGCTACTATACTCTATAATGAATCTAAGCACGATATCCTTGCCTTGGTAGGCAAAAGCCAAAAAAGAGAGAGAACCACCCAACACTACTACTACTGGTCAACACCACAGATTGAATGAAGTTTGAGATCACCTTAGTAGCAAAGCAGCAGCATGTAAGTTGTGGACCCCCTTTTCCCTTGGCAATCAATCATTGTTTCCATTCCTTTGTAACTAACCTGTTTGTGTCTGTCTGGTTGAAATGGTTGTTGGAACATTAGATCACTCTTACTCCTCAACATTGTTATTGGGTCTGCCAGTTTAGGTGATATGCGGTTGGCTACTAATTGGTGGAAGATATGGGACCATACCAGCACCCACCAACACACCATGCAAGATGGACATGAAAGTGGATGTGTGGACATGAAAGTTTTTTCATTGTTAATTCCTGTTCCATTTAGCTAATCACAGTGTACTAAACCATCCACATACATGTATTAAGTTACCACCTTAGTAATCATCAAGTGCTTTTACCTGTTTATATATAGGAACCACTTAGAGAGCATCTTCAGCCATGTGCTGAGTATGTGACCCCTGCCCATATATTTTTCACATCCAAGTTTAGTTTTTCCCCTTTTTTTCAATCCCACCCATAAAACTGAAACTGGGACAGCAAATAGGTGGGGGCATTACTAATAGCAAACCACCTGGACCAATCAGTATGATGGGCCAATCATGATTACTGAGCAGCAATCAGATCATTTTTATTACACTCTTTTTTGGAGGTGGTGCAGAATGTTGCTGCCCCTTTCACCAGCTACTGTAAATTCGACAATCATGATGAGTTAAAAGCCATGTTCATTAGTCGAACTGGCATGTTTTGACTTTTGTTCATCCAATTTTTACTGTGCAGAACATATGCAGAGCACACGGCTGGAGGATGCTCTTATGCTCCCCACTTACTTACCTATGATACTTACCAGTGTTGGGTGGTATGATTTTAAATAGAAAATCATCAGATCTGGTTTTTGCAAAGGATTTAAAATTTCAGCACCTGATTGGGGGCTTCCTCTTTTACAACAATAGCCTAGAATTAAACCTGATATCCTGACCCTTTTTCACCCTTTTTATCTCACCCTGGGTATCAACATTTTGAAAGGTATGAAAAGGGTAAAATTTTCAGGGTCGATTCTCACACAATTGATATCCAGGGATTCCATATATGTTCAGATATCACACAAAAATATGATATTCATGAGAGTGTTCAACGGTTGATACCCAGATGATACCCAGCTGATACACGGGTCAAATTTGTGATACCTGCCCAACACTGATATTTACCCCACAACTAAGTCAGAAAGGGTTTTCCAATGGATGGTGCACTGCTGGGTGCTGGGCCACATGGGTCACATGGTCCTTTTTTAACATATGGTTCAATAGACTAAAGTATAGTGTATTATGGAAAATCATTTCATGTTAAATAAATATACATTGTGTATCTTTTGGCTTGCAATGTACATCATGAAACAAACATAACATAACATAACAACAGCAATGTGAATGGCCCATGTCCCAAAAAAAATAAATCATCAGGCAAAATATTAAAGATGCAAAATATACAAGGTTCCATTCCATGATATTTACACTAGTTTTTACTTAGTTTTAAAACATAATTGCACTTCAGATTGCCTCATTCACTTCGTATATAAAAACATCCTATCAACAATGGTATCAACATTGGTATCAAGAACCCTACGAGGCTAGTATGACCCGAGGTTGTAACTAGGGTAGGTAGTAGAAAAGCTCCATTGCTAGTAGGTAGGTCATTAGTAGGTAGGTAGTAAAAACAGCCCCTTACATAATGTACAATGTAAAAACCAATCTACTTAACTAGTACCTAGTCATCTATTTTCCTACCTACCTACCTATATAGAGGACCTATTTACAAATGGGTTACCAAGGTGAAACCAGGTATTGTCTCAATTGCCATTCATCCACAACTAAGTCATAACAAACATCCAATGGATACATAGTGGATGGATGTTGCGGGTTTCACTAGTAGTAGCATCTTCAACCCCCATCTTCACAAAACACACAAAACACACACACACACTCTCTCTCTCTCTCTCTTCCCTTCTTTCTTGGGGGCAAAAGTTTCATGCAAATTAGTACAAACAAATCATGATTCATTTCCCATGAGTGGTAAAGAAGGAATCTAAAAGGTAGTAGCAAGTATTCATTATATCCTTTTAAAATATATTAAAATGATAGGGCTGTTGTGAAGTCACTTAAATGTCCCCTTGATTGCTTCAACTAGTTCTAAGTGAATATTCATCATATGTAGAACCTTTTTTTCATAAATACATTATTCAATACATAATCCATTTTGGTGGCTTATTCAAAGTACTTTTCTTAGGCATTTCCTTAGGTGGGACCAGGTGTTTTTTTTTCTATATGTATATATTTTTTGGGGGGGGTGATATAGCCAAAATGGGAAATTTCTAGAAGAAGATTTAGCCAAATTTGGCTATAGGCCAGATTATATGAAAGTGATTTTTAAAATAACCATATTATATTTTGGCTATTTGCTGGAACCTATTGTCAAAATGTGGCAATTTTAGTTTAATTAAATTTCAAAATCTGGCATAGTGCCATTTTTTTTTTTCCATAAAAATCCTTTATATGTGTTGAAATCATATTTTTCAGATCAAAATAATGCAAAAAAATTTGCCACCCAAAAAAACCACTCGGTGGGGCAGGTGGCTATTTGCTGATTCCACAAGCCCATGTAGAACCCATAACTACTTGACGGAACAATGTTCACCCTATTGGCTCAACGTATTCCAAGGTGGAACATGCCCGACATAGTACATTCCAACCCTTGGTGCTACAAATTGTTGACAATTGGTTGGTAAAAATATTCTTCCTCATGTTTAAATTTTAAAAATAAACTAATTTTTCACCAAATTTCCATGGAGGTGCACCTAAATCAAAGAGCCATTGTCATGTTGTAGAATACAAGTCCCAAGACTTGAAAACAAAATGTGCCTCTCAATACCACATGGGACTATCCATCTCACATTTTCCAAAAAAAAAAGACCTCAAATGAAAGAAGCTTATTTAATTGCCACAAATGTTTTACAAAAATTTCTAGCATCACTTGATAGCCTTGCTTTTTCTTTTATGTTTTCAATTTTGAGATGTTGCTCAAGTAGTAGTCATCCATAAGAATATTTAACCCAATTTGGTGGTATTTGAAATATGAAAAATAATAATAATAATAATAAAATCTTAAGCACCCTTTCATGTTTTAGGTAGTCGTGGCAATTTTTAATTTTTAATTTAGTTTTTGGACAATTTTTGTTCCAAAACACAGGGAATTTGAAAAAGAATATTCCCTTTTCCAAAAATCTTTTTGACAAAATGGCAAAAATCCACTACAAAAACACCACTTTAGAATATATGTAATAAATATGATCCCCACACAAAAGAGAAAATTAATGTTAAGAGTGTAGGTTGGCAATCTAATCTCAACCCTTTGTTGTTTCTAGAGGCCCATAAAGAGATATCTTTCAATATCACAAAAATGCAATGTAAGCAAATATTTATTGGAAACCAAATTGAAGTTTGAGATTGTGCAAAAAAAATTAAAAAATCCCATCAATGATGGAGATGCAATTTAACCAAAACCACCACAATTATAAGAGTAAAGGCATCAAACCACTACAAGATGAGCCTTCTAATAGGACAAAACCACAATCAAAGGATGATTGGATATTTGGTGTGAAAAGTAGTAAACTATGATTGTGGCTTGAACAAAAATATAAAGAAAAAATCATGAACTCAAAGACACAACTTTCTTAAGAAGCAAGCAAGTTTCAGGAGTTTGACTTCAAGAGTATTTAACAAAAAAAAGTTGCTTGAATATTTAACAAAAGTCATGATATGGTTTAACTAATTGGTGCAATCCATTTTCAAATAAGAATTACAAGCTTTGGAACCCTAATTTTAGTGACGATTTCACAACAACATTGCTTGACAACAAGAAAAATATATATTAAAACATAAGCACATGCAAAGAAAATAATTGCATGATGAAAAGATTTTATTTTCCAATTTCATTCATGTCACAACTCAAAAATGAATCATTTATGATGTGACTCCTACCCATCCAATGAATTTATAATCTTGACAAGTGTTTCATTTGTCATTGGAAGTTGGCCCACCATTTTGTACAAATTTAACCAATTCTCTTATTAACAATTGAACTTCTCACTTATACTACAATTCAATTTGCAATAGATCTTCAAAAGTTAATCTTCAACTTGGATAAAATATCTCTACACTTGACTTCAACTTTCATCAATTCCATGAAATTTGATTGGCAATTTCACGTTATATTAGTACTTGTAGTTGATCTCGTTTGGGCAATAGCTTCATGGAAATGATTCTAAGAAAGTTAACATTTGCACCATATGCAAAATCAGCACAACCCAATAAGCTCTTTGCCATGTTGGAAGAATTGCAAATTCCTCTTGAAGGTGAGCTCTATAGATTGCAACATTACACTTCCACTTAGTTGATCACCCATCCAACTATGGGCTTTTTCCCTCTTGCAGTGTTTCACTTTCAATTCTTGTAGGATTTGGCATACACTCAATTCAACCACAACAAATCCATTCCACAAGGTCCTCCAAGATTAGGCAAAACACGCACATCTAAGTAATACAGTATCCAACTTCTCTAATATTTCAAATTGTTGAGTCTCCATCTCATTGAGTAATTTTGTCCAACATGGTGGAATCCAGACACTCTATTCTCTTCAATAGTACTATGACCTTGGACATGAACACAATAATATGCACAGTTTTGTGTAAGATCGATCACACTATCCCATACAAATGATCTTGACATCTAGACTACCAAAAAGGCATTCTATGAACACACTCCAGAGTTGTTGTCTCTACTGGAACGAAGGTTGGAAGGGTGGCATGGTTCTCAAATTGGGAAGCATCCAACGTTGAACAATCCAAGATTTTGACATAATTTTGTGGGAAAATTTCTGGCTTCCATGCACACACATGCAATTTTTTTGCATCTTGCTTTGATTATAACTCATCCTCTACAACAGCCGCATGAGTATCGATAGGCCAAACCTTGTCAAATGTAGGTCCAGAAAATGTAGTAAGTGAAAAGCTATTGAAATGATTCCTATGGGGTAGTCTGATCACTCACTTCACGGGTTTTAATTGATCAATCAAGTTGCAGTCAAACATGGAATGGCCATGTCTATCTGTTATAATTTGGTCCTGAAATTGGCGATCCCACAAAACCTCACCGTCATAGACAGTGTAAAGGTTCTCACTAAATACAGGTTGCATTGATGAGCGCTCAATACCAGATATGGTAATAGTGAAGGATGCATCTCGAGAATTAAGTTCCTGAAAAAATATTTTGAGAAACAAGTTGGGTCACATAATTAGCAACAAATAACAATACATGTAAAATGCTGTATGTACAATGTGACAAATATCAGGCAACAAATCATATTACCCAAAGTGAGATTTAGATTTTCATGGAGGATTTCATGGAAATAAAAGTCACCATTCCTTGAAATAAAATCATTCCAAAATGTTACAACACTGATTGCAACAGAAAATCCAAATGAAAATTGAATTTAACAACAATATGGTGAGGTTTTGGGAGTACCTCAAGATCCATGCCATACAAAGGACTTTCCTCGTCAATAATATGCCGCACAACTAAGCCATACTTCAAGTAAGCAACTTCAGGTCGCACCAATTTCAATGACACATGATTGATGAAAGGCGCTGGGTTCCCTTTTTCAGTAAGAAAGCGTCTATACGTCAACTCAAATTTGCATTCTATAAGTACCACCTGTTTTGGGTCCATCAGATTCAGTCGCATCATGAAAGATCTGCACACCCACATTGGAAGGCTTTGTATTAAGTTCCCAAAGGCTTATGGAAAACCAACGTCAGGAGCTCCTCAGCAAGCTATAATGACATAGTTCTCATGCCAGTCACAAGATTCATTTGCAACAAAGAAGAGTTATCGATATAGGATTGTACTTGTAGGAGTTGCCAGGCTGATGATTTTGGTCTTTTGTCTCTCCGTTTGCAGTGCCCTTATTGTTTTGGTTTCTTGCCTCAGCCACGGAGAACATGTCATTGGTTATGAGTGCAACTTTGGACCACCGAACTGGTTCTCTAGGTTGTGATAGCCTGTGAAACACTGCACTGGACATCACCCTTTTATCAGGTTAGGCAGCAGTTGTTTATCATTATGTGTTGACAATAAAAACAATACAAGTTTTGAATTCAGTGAAGTAGCTAGGGCGCTGACCAAAATTCCATGTATCTATGAAATTGCTGAGAAACAAATCTCTAAAACTACAATGAATAGAAGGTTTAAACATGACAATGTTAGTAGTGCACTCATAACCAATGTTGGCTGGTTATGATAAGCAGTCACAAACCCCCGACAGCTATCAAGCGGGTTCTTAAGGTTCATGGCTCTCAAAAGAATCTAACAAATAGTTTTTGATATATAATCATGGTTCACAAAAATTGAAAAAAAAAAAACTGCCATGGTCTAGAAGTGCACATCCATTGTACCTGCACCACTGAGGAACACAAAGATAAGCTGAGCCAGCAACGTGTTCAAATTGGCCAAGAGAAGAGCATACGGTGAGCGTGCTTCCACCCGAGTGCCACCGAATGTAGTTGATAAAGACAAACTGAAAATGAAGACTTTGAAACACATCTCAGCTGTTGTTAATCCAGCAGGAGTCTGGTCCAAGGAGCAGCTGCTGCTGCTGCTGCTGTTGTTGTTGTTCCACCATGACCAGCTGCTGCTGATAATTCCGCGATTTGACTCTGGCCTTTGATCATCTGCAGGGATGTATAACCCTTCGATATCCAGCATGAAAAATCCGGTGAAAGGTATGCTCAACAAGATTGGACTGGATAGCATGATGAGAAAGAACAATGGGAGTGACAGCTGCAGTGCATGTAGATAGATGTTGTAAATCCAAAAAATGTAACCCTTGTCTCGTTTCACCTGATGCGTGATCAATGTTGTCATGACCCATCAATCAATCAATCACACTGTCAGTTGAATTCTGATCTACATAAAATTTCTAATTTTAGAATTCAATCCAGAAAGAAATTCATTCTTTCCCCAAAGCATTGTGCTGCACATTCATGTGGGTTACAAGTGCAGGTGCAGCTTGCCATTATTCATAATTCTGGTTGCAATTGCTCAAAGAAAATGAGACAACTCTTCATGAATCTTGCAGCTTCGTGAATTTCTGAAGATATTGAGAACATGTGAAAAATCCATGGTGTTCAAGCTGCAGCTGGGTTTGAAACATCTACTAGAACACGAGCTTTGAATGTTGTTGAAGAGAAGGATGTGAGATTTTTTTTGGTGTACCTGGATAGAACGAAGTGCTGCTCTCCCCTTAAACCGCACTGGCATTGCAGGAGCTTGCTCCTCCTCCAGTTTTGGTTTCTCCATAGCAGAAAAGAAAAAACAGTTGATCTACAACTAGACCAAACCCCAAAGCTCCCTCCTGTAATTGGGTGTCTCTCAACTACTTTCTAGAGTCTAAAGCTCGCTCGCGTGCCTCCTGCAGCAGAAGTACATGCAGTAGTGCTTGATCACACCATGAATTCAGCAGAGCAGCTCTGCAACAAACAAAAGGTTTTCTTTGTTTAGTAAGTGGAGCAAAGAAGAGAACGAGCTTAGAAAATCCCATATATGTGCTTCACATGGTTTGTACTAGAAACATGTCATGATGGGTAGCAGCAAATCTCATAATGGATTCTGTTTACCAGGGCAAACCATGAACAGGAACTACAGAGAAACTTCTCAACTCCAGTTATAAAGTCTTCCTCATATTTTCAGCCGCCCAACATGATGAATTTCACAGGCAAATTCAGTGTCGAGTTTGTAGCATGATCACTCCTGCAAGGACATGACAAGATGATGCCTAAAAAGAGCATCTCCAGAGGTGGTGCTCACTCAGTATGTGACCCCTGCAACAAAAAATATTTCTCACATCCAAGTTCTAGTTACTTTTCTATTCCAAACCCCACCCATAAAGGAAAAAACGGAGATAGACTTAGCTAGAGAAGAGGCACTGGCCTGCAGAATTGGACACCCAAACAACCAAAAAAAAAAAAAAAAAACAAAAACTAACAAACAAACACAGAAGGAAGACTTGAAAGCTCCTTCAGAATGTTATCAGCAGCAACAAACACAATGGAAAAAGGAAGGAGGAGGAAGAACAAGAACAAGAAGAATAATTTCTTTTTTTGGACTTTGGTTCTCTCTCTTTTCTTTTTTGTTTCTTCTACCATCACTTTTCCCTTCGGGGTTGGTGCTTTTTTGTTTTTAATAAAATGTGGGCAGGGATTGATTGATTATCTGGATATTATTATCATCCTGGACGTCAACAGGACTTGGATCTTGACACACAGACGACGGTAAAAAAGAGATGCAGAAAAAGCCGGGAGATGGGGAACAATTTGTGCTGGGTTTGTTCCAGAAACTGCAGATTCTGCGGACTCAATGCGTGATCCACAAGGGAAGGAGGGGGTTCATCATGGGCCAGTTCCAACCAAAACCCAATCTCTTTTTTCTTCACAAAACTTTTCTTCAGGCAGGCAGGCTCTGCTGCAAGTGACAAGAATCTTTGAGCAGAAAAGAAGGAAGGAAGGAAGGAAAGAAGGAAATGAGTGATGTTCACTGCACATGTGTGTGTCTGTGTGTGGCTCTTGTCTTTAGCCTCCTGCCTCTCTACTAGGTAGGTAGGTACCTACCTACCTACCTACCTATCTACCTACCAGGTGTTTTTTTACCTACCAGGGGTTTTTCTTACCTACCAGGGTTTTTTTTTCCCCCAATGGGTGATCATCCACAACAGGAATTAGGGTAGAACCGCTCACCATTGAGTATGTACCTATCATTGAACACTTCCCTTACTTTTTTCCTCATTCCTTAACCAAATTCAGTGATTTTGGTGTCATTTGACATGCAAACTGGAGGGTTACAAATGTTCTTTGAGCTTCAGAAGTAAAGGAGCAATGCAGGAAACACAGGAGGAGGAGGAAGAGAGGATGGATGAGCCATAGTTTGGTTCAAAACAAAAATTTGAAAAAATAACTCTAGACCTCTCTCTCTCTCTCTCTGTGGTTCCAGCCCCATATCTTCCTTATTTATTTTTTAAAGTCTGTTTTGAGTGATTTAAAAAGCTTGATGGGTGTGTAAACTAGGGCTTTCCAAAACTTCTTTGTATTTTAGAGTTAAAGATGCAACAATCAAAGATTTTAAGTTTGAAATCTTGATAATTCACTCATGACCAAACACTAAAACCCCCTTACACCAAACACCCTCATATTTTCCCCTTTCCTTTTACTAAATTGAGCAATTTTGGCAATGTTGATAGCACTATGTGGATGGCTACAAATGTTCTTTGAGCTTCAGAAGAAGCAGAGGAACAATGTGTGAAGATTTGACCTCCTTTGGGTTCTTAATTGTTCGCTCACCAGCATATCTACCCTAGCCAAATTTGACTACAAGATCCAAAGTAAAGTACAAAATTTTAAGGCCCACTTTTACAATAGGGACCAAGATCAAGAAATTTCTAACCCTCTTGGCTCTCCACTAGGTAGGTAGGTAGGTAGGTAGGTAGATAATAGGTACCTACCAGGATTTTTTCCCCCCTCAAATTTGAGATGTAGTCACACTGGGTGATCATGCACAAGAGGAATTAGCCAAATTTGACTGCAAGTCCAAAAAGGAAAAATACAAAATTTGAAGGCCCACACTTTTACACTAGGGCCCAAGCTCAAAGAAATCTCTTGGCCCAATTTAAAATATTTTAGTGTCATAACTTGGCCTCATATTCTAATGTTTTTCAAAAAGTTGGAAGTCAAGTATTGTAAAGTCAATAGGCCTAAGTCTTAGGCCCAATTAGTGTTTTCTTTTTTCTTTTTTCTTTGTTTTGGTCGAATTTTCACTCTCGTGATAACAAAAAAAAAAGTAATCCATTGCAAATTGAACAAAAGGTTTTGATGGTAAAATTACACAAAAGTTGCCAATTTATTTTTTGGTTCATTCCTCATAATTTTATTCATATTTTATAGGCAAAGGGTGTTAGTGTTGTTACAATGTGCATAGGTGATCTCTATTTTGAGACATGCTATTGTAGAAGGTGAGAGTTCTTCTAGGCTAAGCTGAGGTCCTCCCCTTCCCTTATTTGATATGCAAGGAGAGGGTTCAAGAACTTGATGTTCCCCTTGTCGTTCGCTCTCTTAAGTGGTTCTTTTGTCTTTTTGGATGTGGGTCTTTTCATTTTGTTTCTTGTATTCCCCATTCTTTTTGGGTGGTTTGGTTTATTTATGGTTGGCAAGGTTTCATCATCTTCAGTTCTCATGTGGGACCTCTAGCCAATATGGTTCATTCCTCTTGGGTCGACAATAGCAAGTGGACAAATTTGAAAGAAAAACCCTTGACTTTCAAAGAATGATTTTTTTAAATTTAATTTAAATTTTTTTTAATGCTCTTATCAATTTCAGCAACCCTTCTATTTACCTTACATTTTAAATGAAATGTATCAATATTAATTCAACATGTATCACATACTTTTGAGCCAAATGTATGGATAAGTAGGTAGGGAGTTATCTCCACATCTTTAAAAAAAATCATTCCCATCTCACAACTAAGATTGAAAAATAATAATGAGACAAATTCTGGATTGAGGCCGCACCATCCATTGGATGCATGTTATTACTCCGTTGTGGATGAACTTCAACTGAGTTAATATTTGGTTTAACCTTGGTAACCAATTCTATAGGAAATAGGTCTCATATGGAGGTAGATATGTAGGAAAACAAGTAACCACTTAGTAGGTAAGTAGATGGTTTATACATAAGTAAGGGCTGTTTTTTCTACTATCTACCTACTAACAACTTGTTTGTGGGTTGTTAATAGGAAGGTAGGGGAAAAAAAAACCCAACTAAGCTAACCACCATGCTTATCTAGGGAACTGGAACCCAACAGAAATTTGTTTCCGTTCATCCACTTACCACTCATCCTGCAGTGCATGAATTGTATCTTGTAGTGCTGGATGTTTTTCTAAAATGCCCATGGTGCAAAAATTTGCCCCCAAAAAAAGAGCATGGGTAGGTTCATAGTAGTGTTGGTCGGGTATCAACTTCTGAACATACCCACTTCTTGATGGTTGTATCAGATTCTTTTCTTTTCTTTTTCTTGCCATGCTATTGGGTATTTGGCATTTTTAAAAAAAACTTTCATACCAGTCCAGTTCAAGAATGGGGAGGTTGAAGAGTGATTTTTGGCTGGAATTAGGTATGAAATAAGCATATGCCTCATATCAAGACGGATATAAAATGGGTACAAGGCTGATATTACTTTACGTAACTTACTTAGCAGGCTAATACAGATGGTATTGCCTCAACTCATACAAAACTGGTAGGGTCCTTGCGACCAGGGTTGATACCCAGCAGAGAGGCCCATGTACCAGACCAAGACTGGTGCATAGCCAGGTTGGTAGTGGTATTAGAGTTATCCGTAAAATAAACATGTCTTTGGGCCTCTCCTCCTTTCACCCCCTTTCCCCTCTTTCAGTGGTATCCGCAAAGTAAAGACATTTTAATAAATCTCACTATGAAATGCTGATACTCAGCATTTAATGCACAAGGTTCGAGACTAATTATAGTTGTACAATTATGATCATTGAAAATATACCCCAACGTTATTTCAGCGACAAGTCGTAAATGTATCACTCTCTTTGAGGCAGCCACGTGCGGGTTTCCATGCATGAATAGCGCGGGCCACAGAGCAAACTTGACACGAAAACATGTCATGTTTCAGTGGTGGCTTGGCGTTCATTTTGGCCAGTCGAAAACCACGCATCACAAAACATGAACCTTGAAACCTACCACCCATTAAAACATGTCAAATTTTGGCGGGCGATTTGCCATGCGTTTTGATGCATGGGTAGCCTGAGCCCTAGAAACATATCCCATTGAAACCTGTAACATTTCAGGAGCTATGTTTCGGCCCCATCCGTCCAACTTCCATGTTCCCCCATGCGATCCCCATCCATGCCCCATGACCCATCCACGACATTTTAGACTTTTTTTAACTTCACATCATTGTTGTGTATTTTTTTGTCGAACTTTAACATTTTCATTGACACTCCCCCACCAGAAATTTAGTTAAGGTTTTGATAACAAAAAGAACTCATGGTGGCGTTAAGGAAGCTCTATCTTTTCACCCACACCAGATCATTCATCATGCTCTTATTTGTAGTTTTCTTCACTTTCATTTTTCCATTTGAAACATAGTAGTGTTGCACATGAACAGTCCTAGGAACTAATAGCTTGTCATGATACAACAATTTTCAAAATATAACCAATCTTCTCATAATAAATTGCATTTAGTTTGCAAAGGTCACTATGCACACACCACCTTAAACCCATGCATGTTTCAGCTTGAAATGCATGATATAATCCATTAAAACATAAATCACTAAAATTCACATGAAACATAAACCACTGAAACCTACTCAAAACATAAACCATTGTAACATAGTTTGACCATTGAAACCCACTCGAAACATAAACAACTGAAACCTAGTTCAACCAATGAAACCCACTCAAAACATAAACCATTGAAACCTAGTTTGACCACTCAAACCCACTTGAAACATAAACCATTGAAGGAATTCAAAGTTAGGGACCCTAGAATGAAACAACCTCCGAAACATGACACAATCTCATCTTGAAGCATATCCACATCCAGGTCACTTTGAAACAGAAAAAGTTTTACCTTTGAAACATACATTTAAATCAAATATTGTGCACCTAGGCTATATGGAATGATAAAAGAATTAAAATGTTGCCTTAGACTATTGATTTCCAAATCAACATCATCAATGATGAAAGCATTTAGTTTCCAATCTAGTTTTGATTCTTGCATCTTTCGATTGATAACATCCATTCATTTGGACAAGTCATTTCGTTTACTCCAAGATGTGATTGTGTACACAACCGGACAACCATTTTTCCACTTGTCAAACATCATCAATGTGTATAATGGAAATTACTATGAACATAAATAGCTTTCAACATGTGTCAACATATAACAATCGTGTTTCATTATGTTTTAGAGGTTTCCTAGGCTTTGCAATGTAAGTTATAGTCAAAGAATTTACCTTGTTTTCATTTGTTCCAAAGGTAGCATCGATTACAACCCCACTTTGATGACCATATTGTTGCATCATTGTTGTTTGTTATGGAGTCTAAATTTTGATTGTGAATGGGATATTACTCCTTAATAGCTCTCCACCAACTTCAGACCCACTCTCCCGATAATAAAACAAAACATTTTGGTTCTCTTGAACCCACATGCGAACACTTTTGGCATCATTCTCATGTTTTTTATATGTTTCCTTTGCTAACTTTTTGCCTATGTTTCGTATGTCTTTTTCACATAGAAAGGTGTCCCTAGTCAGGTTCCCGTTGGTTTCTACAAGTTCCCACACATTTTTACGATATTTTGCCATCACTTGTGAAAGACAAAGCCTTAATCACAAATTGTCAACTACAAAGTCTTTAAAGGCTACGGAAACATGTGCGACAAATGCAATTTTGTATCCCTAGAGGATGTTCCCATGGCAAAGACCTTTTGTCACATTGATGTCTATCCTTTCATAATAGCATATCTCTAAAATTGTAAGGAGAAGATATAACATTTTGATAATAAAAGCACATTGGCAGACTTTTTTCTCAGACCTTCCATTACTTTCGATTATAACGCAAGTTCTTTATTTTCCTTTCCGGATTGCTTTACCTTTCTTATCAAGAGATTTTTTTATGAAAACCATGTCCTCTATTAGCACCAACAAATTATTTGTCCTATCTTCTAGGCCAAAATTGCAATTATACCTATAAATCAACAATTCAAAAAAACTCAAATTGTGGCAAAATCTAATGTTGTGTTAAAAAGTGGGACTCTAAAAAAACAAATGACTCTTAAACATAATAAGGTTAATATGTGTTCAACATTCAAAACTTGGAGAATTCCAAATGATTATCCCAACATGGATAGAACAATTTCCCTCTCTCATTTCTTCACAACTATCGGCATGTGAACTTGCAATTTGCGTCACTACACTATTCCTCTCCATCAATAAAATCTTGCATTTAGTTTGAAGAGATGTATGTTGTTTCCATTTTGTGCTCTCCAAATTTGAAATAGACTATTCATATCAATCCCTTTATGTGAAAATTTCGAAATGCGGATGTTGCACTGTACGTTGAATCCCCTGGAAACACTATGTATTCAAATTTAAATACAACGTGGACGACATATCCCATCTTTCTCCAATTGGAAGTTGATCAAAACCCATCAAAAACATAACTCGGAACTAGAAAGCAACAACATGAAAATGGCCAATGAGACATAGGTTAGCCATTACACTCCCACAATCATTCACCCCCTATCAAATGAGCCATAAAAGTCGTCATAAATGTTCATCAAATGTATATGGGGACATGCGCTTGATAGATTGAGGTTCTTCTAGGTTTTGGGAAAGCTAATTTTTGGCCATCATTAGCATTGAATATGATGCATTTTGGCCTTTTCGACACCTTAACATCTAGACACAAAAATATTCATAACATGACCATGTGCTAATTATCAAGAAACAAAAACCCTTGGAAGTAGGACATTGAAACATATTAAGTTCTCCGGAACATAAGAAATGAAGCGAAAAATAATTTTTAGAAACATCAAAACTTCACTAAAATATATGAAATCCATAGAATCATAAGAAAGAGGAAAATCCTAGACACAAAAAAATGTCGAAACATAACAAATTCATAAGTAATCCCAAAACCGAAACTGAAACCAAAACCTAAACTTTGAGATTTCCTAAAAATTAAAACAAAATTCCAGTATTATTGATGTCTAAACACAAAAATATGAGTAACATGACCATGTGCTAGGTATCAAAAAACAAGAACCTTCGAAATTAACACATTGAAACATATTAACTACTTCAAAACATAAGTAACATAGGAAATTCACCAAAACATAATTTTTAGAAACATAATAAACAAAACCATATTTTTTAAACATAGATTTTATACTAAAACATGACAAAAACATAAACTTGAAACATGTAGTCTACTAAAATATTATAAACACAAAGTCAGAAACCCCATTGAAACATAAAAATTCAAAAAGACACATTATGCTCTAATCCCAAAGGTTGAACCATGCAAAAATAGAATACAATGTCAAAAAAAATTAGAGATACTTGTGAAAATATGATGGTAGTAAGTTTTGGGACTCACTTCCACAATAGGATAGTGTTCCCTATCGCCATGCTTGTCCAAGTATTGATTAAAATATTTTACAACTAAGTATCCACATTCCCATGCTCCATTCTATGGGGGCAATAGGACATGTACAATTGGCTTGATGCCAATAATCACCCACTCATTAGAATTGTGCAACATGCCTTTTGTGTAAGACCACCCAAGCATTGCACACTTCACAAATTGATTTGCCTTCCAAGTATTATGACATCCAAGAAGAGAATCAAAGTGTAATGTGCAATGGTGCTCTAATATGAAAAAAGACTAGTGGTTCCACTCATTGTATGGACGCACCAAAGTGTCTTCCAATTCGTTCATATTGTGGAAGTTTTTAACACTCCATTGGGCAATTTTTTTTCTTATATTACCTTCATCTATGCACATATGATCCAATACCGACATAATCCAATTGTGTACAATATAATAACATTTCCGAAAATCAAGTTTTTCCAATTGTCAAATAAATTGTAAATAAAAGTCTAACATTGTGCCACGCATTTCCCCTTGCTAATATAACAGTGCTTTGAAATCAACATCCTTTGGCCAAAGATGAATTTCCCTCTTTATATCACCCGCAAAAAATAGCACATAGTCTCAAAGCTCATCCTTAGTATATGTCTTAGCCCTGTAGATAGGTGTATATTAATTAATATTTGGGTCCTCAATATTTTTTTACTTTCATGTTTTAGTATGTATCCATGGATCTAAAATAGTGAAGATTTATGTTTTTGTCTATTTTTGTCACTACATTGCCATGTATCTTTAATATAATGGTTCAATGTACATATTTCCATGTTATTCTAGATCTAGGTTTCTAATGATGATATGTTTCAAATATTGAAACGACCATACCTTGTGGTCTTGAAAAGCTCAAGTAACCTAAGAAAACACAAAAATCTTATTAGGAGATGTACTCAAAAAGGAAAAACAAATGGAAAAAGACATAGTTGAATTAGGAACTTGTTATTTGGCTTTCGTGAAGTGAACAAGCCACTAGTCATTTTTAGGTATAGCCTCCAACATAGTATAAAGTTCTTCTTCCAAAGGTGGCAATGAAACTTCATTTTTAGAACTAGAAGAACTTTCTACGACTATAGTCCTTTTTTTCACGACTTTTTTCCTTGTAGCTTTAGCATCGGCCTTCGTTCTCCTAGGTTTTGCCTTTGGTTCTTTCTGCTTTTGGGTTTGAAATTTTTTTTTGTGGCAACATCTATATCCTTTAAAATGATCTTAATAGCTTGATCAAGTGTTTCAAAACTTGGGGTACCTTCATTAGGTCCTTGTTGAAAAATGTGAAACACAATTTCAATTAGTGTCATTGCATGCATTATCGAATCAATGGTCGTATTCTCATCAATAGATGCATTTGACCAAGATATACTCCCATGTATTGTTTCCTTTGGAGGCAAGACGCCAACCTAATTGGGCTTTGATGGCACTGATGGCGTGCGATCTTGTTTGATTCCCTTGTTAATTTTTGAAACATAATTAATATGATGTTCTGCTGAAACATAACCAATATCATGTATCACCAAAACTTGTTGAACTAGTGGAAAATAGACACTGACTATCTAACTTGTTTTAACATCCATTTTTTATACTAGGGCAAAGTTGATATTTACATCCAAAACATGGAAATCATCCAATGCACAAGTGGTTGTGGCCTCAACCTAACCTTCAACATCCTAAAGATAGTTCTTCAAAACATGATCAAGTTCATCACCATTCAAAACACGAGTTGAAGTTGTGTTTGGGTCCAATTCAAAACCAGTAAGAATTGACCCACCAAACTATTTAAATTTGTCCTTGCTGGTGCTAAAATCTCAAGGAGCTTTGATGGTTTCATTCACATTTGTAATTCAATCCTCTAAAACATGGACGACAACCATTTCTTGGAAAACCGAAACATGAACCTTTGGAACATGGATATTCGAAACGTGAACCTTTGAAAGTTCAATATCTAAAACATGAACCTTTGAAACTTGAACCTCCAAAGTTTTGATGTTCAAAACTTGAAGTTCCTAAGGTTGAACTTCCAAAACTTGAATTTCCAAAACTTGAACTTCCAAGGCTTGAGGTTCCAAAGGTTGAATTTCCAAAACCTTCAAAAGTTATAATCTCATTGGTAAAATATTGTTAACGATCCTTAAAACTTGAGGTGTGACTTCTAAAACACGAAGATTCGTAAGTGAAACCTACTTCGAAGTATCCGCATTTGCTTTCACATCCTTTGGGTGATGCTCAATTTCAGATATTTCTGTGATGTGAACTCCCTAGTTTTTAACCTGCTCCTTGTCCAAATTCTATGATTCATTTTTTTCACGAATATTTATGCCCGAGCCAGTGGTCACAAAGTCGGATGATGCTTCCAATGATAACATTGTTGGAACACCTTCAATTGTGAATTGAACTAGGAACAAGGAAGCACATCTTTGTTCTACCACCTTGTCCAAGGCAAATGCAACTTCATGGGGGAAATTAATTGAAGCACCTAGAACTTGAAGCACACACCCTAACGCATGTTTATCCATCCCATGTCTTTGTCTTCACGACATTGAAGATATTTCCTTATGTTCAAAAATGAATCTTCCCCTTGTTTCTCATTTGTTTGTTCCCAAATTTCTTGGAACAATGTAATATCCTTGCGCACCATATCCTCTACTACCCTAATATGTACAACAACGAAAAATAATGACATCTTGGACATATTATTTGATGGTAACATGAACCTTTCATACGAAGCCTCTATATCTTCATTCCTAATACCCTCCCAAATTTCTTGTCCCCTGAACAAAAGATGACTATCTTGTCTTAAAATATTCATGACTTTCCACCAAGCCAAGTGATATTCCCCCATCTTCATATTTTTAATGGATGTGCTATTAACGCCTTGGAGTGGGTAGGCACAATTAACATCTTTATCCAACGAACGTTAAAAAAAATCCTTTATTAATCGAACTTCCCAAGGAACATTCCTAGAAGGTGTTTTTTTTTGTAAAAGATTACATGTAATTATTTTAGCCTCTTCGAAAGAATGTGGCTAGGGGAGTTTAGGCCCCTCTGTTGCAAATAAGCATTTTTCATTACTAACAACATGCCATAAATAATTCCAATCCCACTTTATAGCTTCAATTTTTCTTGCATTGGCCATATCAAACTCCTTGAGGGGCTTAACGACAAAGTCAAACCTTTGTTGTCTTAATAAATCCTTGTGTTTATTTTCTACTTCATTGAATTGTTCTAGACATTTTTATGCTCCAAAAATTCATGCAGGGAATTGGCGAATGATTGTTTGTCACCAACTTCCAAGAAGTCCATTATTTGGGAGACTGTAGCAACAACCTCATATCCATGTTTAGTTTGCATTTGAACCAACAGTGAAAGGTGTATTAACATACATCTAGCCTATATAACAAACATATGAAAAATGAATAAGAAATAATGATTAACATGTTACCGAAATCAACATTATATGTTACTTAACCAACTCCGTTGAAACATGTTATATGCATGTTTTGAGGTATTGGTGGGGTCATAGAAACACGCAATGAAATTTGTGGGGTGATATAAACATGCCGTTGCCATGTTTTGGAATACATGGAGTGGCTATGTTTCGATGAGTTGAAACATTTACGATGGCACCTACTAAAAACTTAACAATGGAAAAAAAAAAAAAAAAAAAACAAAAAAAAAAAAAAAAAAAAAAAAAAAAAACCTAGGAAAGATGTGAATGTGAAACAAAACTTGAATGAATGTACCAGACACAAATCTTTAACCTTAAGTGATGTTGAAACACCAATGATGGAAATTTTCAAACAAGCATATGTATTCAAAACATAGACATGGAATGAAAGCTAAAATAAATGACTGATGTGATTATAAATGCATATGTTAAAAATCAGATGTAAGTGTGAATGTACCATAATGGATTAATATGGTAAGAGTAATTGAGTACCACTTTATTTCTTCACATGAACTTTTCGAACGCGTAATAAGAAACAATGTTGAAGTTTGGATCCCACATAAAGGTATCAAAATCTCTACAAATTCTTCTTTATTTTGCAATTTCCAATCCCAATCAAAAAGATTACACTACAATAATGCCAAATGTTTGGTGTTTCTAAGATTTTCCCAACAAACATTAGTTTTTGTTTCGAAAGTTCCTAAAACATTATATCAACCTCTCGTCAGGCCTCATTTTCACAAAACACCTTGTCAAGTTTTAATTTCTTCTTTTTATCCCCACCATACCCTTTTAGTTTTTTGGGAGTTGATTTTAGGGTATGTGATTCCTCTAGATTGGTACCCATATTTCTTGATGGTGAAGCTCTATTCAAAATATCTATCTATTTTGAGTCCTCACTCTTTAGATCATGATTTGAATTTAGAAACCTTGGAAGGTAAATGCAATCAAAGATGAAACATATTAGACCACATAAACAAGCCAATTAAAACCTACCAAAACATGGCTATAAGAAATCACCAACTTTTGCTCTAGGTTCGTTGACTATGAAAAACAAAACATGATTGCATCCATGAACAAGGGATGAAATTTCCAAAGACATGTTTTGAAACATGATAGTTGTTAAAAAATTATAAAATTTTCCACCCAAACATAAACTTACCTACTGGTATTGTAACATGTTTATTTGAAATTGATAGAATGTTAAAACATGATTAAAACATGATTTTTTGTTGGAGAAGTATGAAACTTCTGAAATTTTGAAAACAGAAATGTGTATATTGAAACATGTTTCACATGAACTAATATGGGTTGTTTTTCAATTTAACACAAAAAATTAAACTAGTCTTTTGCAAATGCTTTGCAATTGTTAATTTAATATTTTCAAATTTAAAAAAAACAATATAATGTTGTAGATTCAAATAAAAAGGTGTGATCCAATGCCATTATGTTACAATTTCTCCTAAGTGATAGGTTTCGGTGAATCGGGGCATTTGAAAATCCTCTCTAGCTTTGAAATTTGTTTGATTATTTGGCCTCCTTGTTTTGTGAGGCGTTGTTTACAAACAACAACGAAATCCTCTTGAGCTTTGTCACAAATCTTTAAGGGCAAGGTTTTTTCCTTCTTGCACTTGTGTTCATACATCTATATTCGCTGTAAAGCTAATGTAATTGAAGGGTGACTACTCCTTGGCTTCAACAATGCATTCACCTTCGCCTTATATTTTAGAATGTTTCAACCCTTCACAATATACACACCTTCCGTTGCATTTTTGTAATGGTGGGTACAACTTCAGTTTGAGAAGATTCCCTTCGAAATCCATAACTTTATCATGCCCCTTCTTTCGGTGCTCATTGATCCTCATCTTTTAATTCTTCTTGTAGTGACAATAAAAACAAATAAACTCCTTGTCCTCTTGGCAATGACTATGACATTCCTTAAGTAATCAGAACCATTCCTTGCAAATGTAAGTTTCATGAAAACTATTTTGTATATTTTCACATTTTCTACTATCATGTGTGTTGTTTCACTCTCCATGTTTCTTCTCTTTTATCAAGACTAATTCAGCTTTTGTGTTAAGAACAATGGAAGACTGGAAGAATAATGGAAGACCTAGATCGCTTTATGCTTGAATTGGAGGAAGAAAAAAAACTCGTAGTTGTAAGAAAACTAAAAAAATTTACAAAAAAAACTAAACCTTAATTGAACCGAAACTTGGGTGCGACGGTTCGTTTATTGTGACAATTGACATACGACTCATCCCACTTGTAATCAATTCCTACCTAAACTTTAAAACTGATTCCATTGATTTCATTAATTGTCTTGACAAAATAGTTCAATGAAACACAAAGTGTGGGAAAGTTGAAAAAGGTCTAAAATGTCATGGATAGGTCATGGGGCATGCATGGGGATTGCATGGGGGAACATGGAAGATAGGTGGATGGGTCCAAAACATAGCTAATGTTTTGGGGGGATATGATTCGAGGGCTCGGGCTACCTGAGCATCAAAACACAGGCCGGGCCAGCTGCTGAAACTTGACATGTTTCAGTGGGTGGTAGGTTTTGAGGTTCAAGTTTGGAGGGTCATATCTCGTGGCACGCGATTTTTAACCAGCTGAAATGAACGCTGAACTGCCACCCATACACGGCATGTTTTCATGTCAGTTTGCTCTGGGGCCTGTGCTGCTCGTGTGTGAAAACTCATGCTGATCCGCCTCAAAGCGAGCAACGCATTTATGACTTGTCGCTGAAATAACGCCAGGGTGAAAATATATGTAGCAGCAGCACTGGTGGCAGTGCTCAGGAAAAAGGAAAGACAGGATGAAACTCAGTTTACCACCAAAATTGATGGTTTTGTCAGTTTCATGACCCCTAGAATGCTAATGTACTTTTTCGCAGGTTTCTTTTTAATCTCACCCTCTGTATGACCAAACTCAGGGTTCTGGTGCTGTATTTTTCTTACACTTTATGGATAAACTCTATTGGGTACTTTCTTTAACACTTTCAGACCACCTTGAGGTCTTGGTATTGGGTCCAAGTCTGGATTTTTAGCAGATATATATACACCTGATATTGGGACTATTTTAGACTTGTACAAGGCGGGTATTACCTCACCTCCCTACATGGGTAATATTAGGATAAATCTGGTATTGCATCAGCTCATACCAGACTGGTAAGGTCTTTGTTACCAGTGTTGATCAAGGATTTTTCTCAACAGATTTTATGATTTAAAACAAAAAAAATATTTTGGAAGTTTTCTGGTAATTAATGATTTCTAGTAACACAAAATTGAATCATTTTGCCAAAAATTTTGAAATTTTTTTGTTAAAAACAATCCTGGTGCTGTACCAGACACAAGCCTACATACCAGATCAACACCAGTAGATACCCTGGAACCATGCTTACATACCCTATTATACCCTAGAACCAAGCTTGAGCCTCCATTAAGCAGATAGCAGTGTTGGGCGGTTATTAGAAACAGGAACAGACGACAGACCCTCAACAGTTATCGGGGTGGTTCTTAGTAGGGTTCATAACTGCGGTTGTCAAACAAATCAAAGACCTGGTTTCGGTATATAACCATGGTTCTCAGCAATTCAAATTTTGACTCTAGTGTTGAGTCCCATAACACCAAGCTAGTCATTTAGGACCTACACCTGCTTACCATGAACATTTTATGTTAGGTTAACATTCACTTAACAATAAGCTATTATTGCCCATTTAACATTGGGTGCCACCTAGGATGCCACCTAGATTTTCATTTAACACTGACTTAACATCAAGTGTGAATGCACCATAAGGCCTGGTTTAGACTATGAGTCAGGGCTGAAAAATTTCGGAGCCAACTTTGAGCATTTTTTGGCTTGTTGTTGTTTGGGCCCGAAGGGTACTAACAAATGCCCGAACATTCACATGAGAATATTAATAAATGCTGGAACATTGGCCCCAAGGGTTGCAAATTGGCTTCCAAAATTCCTTCTTTTTTTTTTGTTTTTTTCAAAGCCTTGGGGCCAAGGCAAGGCCGTAAAGTTCAGCATTTATTGGTAACTTGGGGTAGATTGAAAGGATTTTTTTTGAATATTTCAGCCTTGAAAATGCCTAATGGAAAGCCCTTGGGGATGATTTTTCAACTTTTGCACCAATAGGAATGCTTGATTTGAGTTGAACCTTGGCCTTGACTCCTTGTGTAAAGTGAGCCTAATGTGAAAGTTGATCGTTCAACTCAGGTGCGGTTCATCTACAACTGAGCCATAGCATGCTTTTATGGGGGGCATAGCTACCCCCCTATGCCCCCATTTAGAGCCAATAAACAAATGGTCCCCTCACAAAACTTTCTCAAAACCCTAATTTTAGAACTTCAAATAGGACAACAACATAGAGTTTTTCTTTGTGATAAAGGGGATGAGTCATTCATTCATGTTTACTTCACAAGGTGCCAAAAGACACAAGGCCTCCCCCCACCCCCCATCATGTGGTTGATAGATGTAAAATAATGTTGTTGTTGTTAGGAGATTATTCTATTTATATATATTATTTATTTATTATTCTATTTTTGGAGAACATAATAATGTGGAAAACGTGCAAATTTTTTTGGCCCCCTCACATCCACATGGATACATGGCCACACCTCATATATTCTTGTCAACATCTAGTGCTCCATAATTTTATACATAAATTGATATTAAAAATGTTCTTGCCTTGCTAGATTATGCCCAAATATCCTCTTATTATTTGGCCTTTCCATACATTCCCTCCTTCCTATTAGCCTTCTTCCTTCAATTTGCCTCAAAAGCATTGAGTTCACATATTGCCATCACCAATTCCTAGAAATTGTTATCACTCTAATACTTGAAAAATGCCATTCTCTCTTGAACACCATCCCATCGTGTGGATGGTTAGTTGACCCCCTCTTAAGTCTCAAGGAGGAATACACTTTCACACAAATTGTTATTACCAAGCAAAATTCCACATCCCATTCTCCCACATCAAAAATTTGCATATCGATTTAAACTTGAAATTTTATTTGACAATTATTAGCCATCACATTTAATAATGTGAACTCAAATCTCAAACCCTCTTTAACACCAATGCACCCCTCTCAAAACCAATGCCCCTTTTCTCCTTGCCCAATCACCTCACCCCTTCACAATTGCCATGCATCATTCGAGAGTTTCATTGCTTTGATTGATGTAAAGCCCACAATTGCAAAGGGGGCAATAACCTTTTGGTGAATAGTCTCTTATTCTAGAAGCCTTGGTTAAGGTATTTGTCTTCTCCTTGTAGAAAACTCGAAAACCTCATCGATGACATCATTGTGTTATGTGATAATATGACGACACAAAAGTGTGTTATTATGAGTCTACAATTGTGCTTCAAAAAAGATATAAAAGAAGAGTATTATTAACATGTGTCATAACTTTGTATTGGAAATGATCTTTGATTTTTAAAAAGTTTCTTGATTATTGTGTTGTATAAAGATATGGTGTGTATTTGTTTCAATCATTCTTTTGTGTGCTTGGATTGAATTATATAGTCTCCTTGTTTTAGTTGTATTGCTAGGGTTTTTGAAACTAAGGTTTAAGGTATATCTCGGGTACAGGGTTTTTGGTATCATTTTGTTATGTTAATGTTTAGAATTTGAGATTTTGGGCATGCTATGTTTTGTATTTTGGATTTTTTCCATGTATTTTTTAAATAGGGTATTTGAATGTTCATTTTTAGAAAAGACAGTATATTTCTCACAAGTGTTTTCTAAGTTATTTTTATGTTTAATGCATCTAGATGACAAATGTTCAAATTTTTTTGAATTTGTACAAACTTAAGTACTCATGTATTGAGATTGTTTTGTCTTTGCTTGTCATTTCATTTTTGAGTAATGGTTTTTTTGGGGGGTTGTTGTCATTATGTATGAAGTTAGTTTTAATTTCATTTTATGAATTTTTTGAATTATTTTTTAAAAATTGGTTTGTCATTTATACCCCAAAAAATCATGTAAATTTTTTTAGCATTTTTTTAATTGGATAGAATTTTTTTGAATTATGTGAAAATGATTTGTTGTGATTTTTTAATTTGTTGTAATTTTTTTTTTCATTTTAGTCATGATTTATCTTTGTTTATTGGAAAAATTGGTGGTAGATGTAGGGATTATTATGGAGCATTTATTTTTTATATTTCAATTTTTATATTCATTATTTATGAAAGGGTATATAAAGTTGTATTCTCATTTTCACATTTTATTTTGAGCTTGAGCACTTTGTTGATAACATTTTGATTAATTGCAATTAGGAATGAGTAGTTATAGTTTTAGTCATAATAATAATGAATCATGAATAATTAGTAATTATAAAAATTATGTATGATAAAATTTTCTATTTTTGGTTAGTTTTATATCATTTTCAAAACAAAATGAATGTGTAGGAATTTGGGCATACTATATTTTTATATTTTAAATTTTTTTGGTTACCATGTTTTTTTTATTAGAAGACATGCGATTATTCATTTTTTTTAAAAACTGCTTTTTTTTAATTTTTTATGTGTAATGTATAGATGACAAATGCTGCTTTTTCAATTTCTTTTGAAATTCACATTGTGTTTTGAAGTTGTTTCATCTTTGATTTGTTTTGCTTTGAAATAATGTTATTATTTGTGTTTTTTTTGTTACTATCATTGTTATGGATGAAGTTAATGTTTATTGAACTTTTAATATATAAATTTTAGGTTGAATTTATTTATCCCAAGTTTTGAATTGTAATTTATACCAAAAAATATGTAAATCTTTAAAAATAAAATTTAAATAAAAAGAAAATTGTAATTATTCAAAATTTTGTTCATTTTTTCATCATAAACAAGTTTGTGTTTTTTTAAGAAAATTTAACAAGATGTGTGTCATATATATATATATTACAAAGTGTGTAAAACTAATATGATATTGTATGTTTATTATGTAATTTTTTTCTTTGAATTATATATATAACTTTTATGAGGCATGTAATGATGATTTCAATTGTTGTTATTATTTCCATATTTTGTGAACAAAGATGAATATTGGATGGTTTTAGATATACAATGGTTTGTAAATGGTATTTGTGATGGGTTGGATGTGATTGTCTACAATAACATACATTGTTGGTTAAGTATTGTATTTTAACACACAAAATTGAACAAGTAATAATGTAGGATTCATGTTCATAATAACATGTGCATATACAACACCTAATTGTCTTTAACAAGGTTTCTAGTGTTTGGTACATGTACATTTTTTTCTCATTTCATTTTCAATGTTATGTGTGTAATACAACTTTTTAAGTGTATTTACAAGTATTAAAAAATTATTAATACTTGTAGTCATAAATTTTATGAAAAATGTTGGTGGACCAAACTTTTTAATAATTGCAACCATGTTTTACAACCATTGATCCAAATAATCTAGAAATGTCTTATTCGCCTTTATTTTTTGTATCCTAGATTATATTTCATTATTTTTAATTTAAACTATCATCATTTGATACATCAATATTACGAAATCTTGATTTAATAAATTGGTTTTTTGAATAAAATCCATGTAGAAGAAAATATAACATGATTCAAATATTTCATTTTTTCTAAATGCTAATTATTTAATAAAAAAAATCTTTTAATGAGAGTTAATTACACATATGTTATTTTCTACTAAGAACAAATAAATTATCTAACCTTCGATGATCAAAAACAAAATTTGAAAAATAATAATTAACTTTCAGCATTATATATATCACCATATCAAATAGCATGTGTGGTAGTATGTGTGCACAATATTAAAATTTGTTGGAACATTTACAATGATCCCATACTATCCATATCCCTTTAATTAAAAAATTGTGCAAATGCAAGATATGGTGTTATTAACTATTATCTTGCCTTATTAAACATTAATCTTATATATAACTTGGTATGAATAATTCATGATCTTGTACTTTTAAAATCCATTTTCCTTTGACAAGACTTAGAAATATTGACATGAATTTACAAAACCATATTTTTAGAACATCAAGAAAAAATTTACATATAATTTAAACACATGTTGAATTTGAAAAGCAAAACATTAACAAGGGTGTTTAGCAATGTCCAAGATCCCTTTCTAATATTTAATAATGTATTTACCTTCAATTTCATATTTGATATTTCCATTAAGTTTAACAAACCTTAAATTAGGTTTTATTACAACAATATTTGTTACTTCTTCTTTTGAAAAAAAGAAGAATTTGTACATACTATAAGGCTTGTTTAACATTTTTTTTAAAAATCACATTCATTTCTATCAATAACAATCTTACTATTATTTTCACATTTTTTAAATACTATATATTTAAATTTCATTTTACTAAAATAATATAGCCAAAATCATATTTGGAGAATTTTCAAGATAGACCAATGCAATCTTTTACAATGTCCATTCAAGATGCATTCTTTTATATTTCCATCAAATTGTTATTTGATTCCATGTTCCAACTAAAGATTTTTTATTTAACATTTGTATCATGGTGTTTATTACTATTTAAAAATATTTTGAAAATTGATCATATAATCACACCTTGCATGTGACTAATCATAGACAAAAACATTATGACATATTTTAACAAGCTCAAAATTATTTTTTCCATAAACAATGTTAAATGGTTCATCCTAATGTTGGCTGGTTATTGATTTTGACCCAATTATCAACTTAGTTATCCAACCAATTATTTATAACAAACTACTAATATGTTTATGATTTATTAATAATAGTTTAAATAAAAATTTACATGTTAGTGAATTTTCAAAATCTATTAACCTACTTGGATGACCTTATTATCATCAACGTAGGTTATTAGTATTAAAATATTAATTTCAATTTCTAAAAAGTAATTTTTATATTTTTATATTTTTAAATACCCTATTACCCATTTATAATTGGCAATTATTAACCAATTATTTGATAACCTACATGTATGCGTAACCAATGGTTATTGCCCAATTGTTTTAATAACCTATTTAACACTAAAATGTTTTTTTAATATTGATATTGATAGCATGTGTAGTTCCAAAAGAATTCAATAAAAGCCTACTTGATGATTTGTTTTTTTTAAACAACCAACACTAGTTGATACCAATTTGGTTTTCAATGTTAATTATTTTTTGGCAATTATTTTTTCTCCAAATATGTATACAACATGACAAGTATTGTGAAATCTGAAAAACTATAATAAAATCACCTCATAGTCCTCCATTGGTACTTGATATTGACATTTTTAATATATATATATTTCATAACTTGCTTGTCCATTAAGAAGATCACATAAAAGTTTATGACATTCAATTCATGCTTATGACAAAAATAAAACATGCAATTTTAACAAATCATTGTTGAACAAGTTCATTGTATTTAAGTAAATATGTTATCACATCAAATAAACTTTATTATATGTTACAAATTAACACTAGACAATTCAATATCTATATCCATCATTAAACACAAACCCTAAACTCTTTGAATTAAACCTTTAACTATAAATTTAAAAATCAAATCAATTGTTGATAATTTTGTGAAAATGTCAACAAAATAATATAAAAAAGAACCAAATCTCAATTGTGCCTTTAAAAAACTTGCATAAATAAATTTTTTAAAATTTTGATTTGGTGCATAAATAAGCTTATACAAAAAGTCTACAATATCCAATTAGAAACTCTAAAAACTATTAACTTGGGAAAGGTCAAAGACCCCATGTCTAATTGTTTGCATCCCAATATGCAACCCTAAAATTGTACAAATAAAAAAACCCTAATTATTTTATAAAGCCACAAGGAGAAAATACAAACATACCTACCAAAAAACAATTCAAATCCAACATTTATGAATTAGATTCACAATCAAATATCCCATAATTTCTAACACAATCTTGCCATTGGGTTTATTTGTCTTTCAAAAATTTCATGTACAACCCTTGATTTATAAAATATTACAAATGTTTTAAACCAATAACCAATAAATGATTGACTCTAATGTCCACATAAATGCAATTATATTCTTCTTTGGTCTTTCACTATTGATGTAAGTTTAACCTTTACTCGTAACCATGCATTTACACAAAAAATAATAATATATTGTGTTTCTATTTGTTAAAGAAAATGAATGGCATTTAATGTACATATTCTCAAAACATGATTCACCCACAAGAATGTTTAGGCTCCCTACAACTTGCAACAAAATGTCCTACCCATAATTTTTTGAACAAGGCTAAAAGTAACATTTCTTTAGCTTCAACCTCATTATTGACTATTGAGGAAAAATAACTTTAATGAATTACCATAAATGCATATCACAAGTATTACCATTTCAATGTTGCCCAATTCCTCAAGATCCTTTTTATGCATGGAATCATGAATATGATGAATGGACACATATTACATGGAAATAAGGAAGTAATTAATCTACACAACAATCATCTTAATGCAAATTAATTGAAATTGTGTATTATAAATTTTTATGAAACTAAATTGTAGTCAAATCAACCTTTTCAACAAGATAATATTACAATAAGATTGTTAAAAATAATTATTGTTGACAAGCACAAAGTAGTAACTCCATCATATGGGCCTTGATTAATTTATTAGTTGTATCCATCATGGCATGTCCATTTTCACTAAAAATTAACATAATTCTTGTTCTAATGTGGTTTGTTTGTTTTGACTAAAAATTAACAAGGGTGCTAGTTAATGTTAAGTAATAATTAGCATAAATCATAATTAAAATTCAAAACAATTAGCCAATGGAGTGGCAACAATGTAAAATGTGGGCCTAAACATTTAATTGTGTAAACCCTATGCATGTAAGTGTGTAGTCCCTTAGGCATGTAAGCCTTTTGTCTTGGGCATGGAGGTTGCTTAGGCATGGAGTTCATGTGTAAACATGAATACATAATCATCATCAACATGCACCATTAAGCACCAAGCACCACACATGCCACATGTCCTATATGATCTTTAAAAATCATCCTAATCATATCAAATGTATTTATTTTTTAGAAGGGGGAAAAACAAATACCCCCTTATGCATTTGGGACAAATAGTTCAATCCCATTAATATAACAACTTAACAAGTTCGAAACTAAATACTTAAAGAATTTTGGGAAATTATTAAGGTGTACTTAATAAATAAAATGCACACCTTAATAGTTTCATAATGATTATGCAAAAAATTTAGGAGAATTTTATTAAATATTTGGCATCAAATTGCCAAATTATATTTTAGCCTACCACATTAATCCTTGTAATTACAATGTTAAGGGTAATATGAAAGACATGATTTTGTTACAATGCCCCCATTCTCAAAACAAACATCTACCTATTCACCTTTTTCATATATGTTTTTAAACATGACATCAAAATTGGAAATCTTCACAAAAGATCCAACATTTATTATGTTCGAAAACATTATGCAAATTTTAAATCAAATTATGTGAACGTGATAGTCAAATATTTAAATGACATGTCCTTAGGCTTGTCAAATAATATCAAGGGTAAACATTTTGTTGATTCCCAAAGTTGTAATGAAATGTAAACCAAGGTGTGCTCCCTAGTTTTGTGCACTTGGGGGGTAAAAAAGGCATGTGGAGGTTTTGGGATGGGATTAGGATGATGTGACAATCATTGGCACCTCACAAACAAGTCACGTGCACAAACCAAATGATGTAAGTGTTATTGCAAATGAAACCAACTTTGGGTTGTGGATTTGCTTTTGGATTCATTATATTTACATGGCTTGGACTCAAGAGAAATCCACCACCCTCCTCCCTATAATGCACTTCAAATCTTTCCATGGAAATTACATTGAAATGACTATTTTGTCCATAACTCTGAAGTGAAAGTCTTGAAAAATTCAAGTTATGAGTCATGCACATTTGCAAGTTCATAATTTTCTCACATGAGATTTGATTGAAAAGTTTTTGATTAAAACATTGTAATTTTCATCAAGATCTTTTCAACACCATGTCATACATTTTCATCAAAGGTCAATTCATCTTTTTTTGTTAGGTTTTTATTTAGGAATCAAATTATCAATTTCACTCCCAAATTTTTTTTTGGCCACAATTCATAAATACTAGTTTCAAATGGAAAATGCAAGTTCACATTTGATAGCTATGATTTGAAATTTTTCCAATGATATGATTTTTGACTTGGATAAGGTTTACCTTATTACACTTTTGTCCCAAAAATTTGGAACTCTATAGAGCTCCCAACTTTTAAAGTGGGAATTCATCAAGTGAAAATCCTAAAAATACTTCCTTTTCAATCCCCCAAATGTGTTCAAGGTTTTTTAGCTTGTTATTGAATCATTTTTTTTGTGTGTTGCCCCATCCTTGGTTGTAAACCCAAGGCAAGGTTGTAACATTAGATGGATAAACAAGATTAGAATGGATATAATTCAAACATCTCTTAATGACATCATAGGACCCATACATTAGAATTAGCACAATCAAAGTAACAAAGTTATTAATATCACCATTTAAGGCCCATTTTACATTAAGAGTCAAGGCCAATGTTCAATTCAAATCAAACATTCCTATTGGTGCAAAAGTTGAAATAAGCCCCAAGGGCTTTACATTAAAAATCAAAGTGCTATTTATTGGTCAATGGCAATTTTGAGTAGATGGGGTTGCTAGTAGTTTTTTGTTGAAAAAGATGTTTGCAGACTAAATTATCTTTCATAAAATGGCTAGCTTTTAGTCTTTCACGAAGAGAAATGTTTTGAAGTTATTGTTGTAAGACATTAAAGGGAAGTGATCTTGTGCAAAAACCAATAAAAAGCCCTGAATATCACAAGTTTTGAATTTTTTTTGTGTTAGAAAGAAAGAAAGAAAAGTGACGAGAGGATAATAAAATATCGAGGAAAATAGTCCAGGAATGAATTAGGGTTTGATCACATTTATCTAGAAGGTTTAAAAACTTCCATGGATTTTATTTTTGAAGCAAGTAACTAGAGTGAACACAAATCTTCACTAGTGTTACGTAAAAATGAATTTCCTTGCATCATGCTATTGGAAGCTAATTCAAGAAATTTAAATACCTAAGCATCCACTTTACTACCAATAATCAACTAGGATTTTTTAAAATCAATTTCTAGCTTTATTGAAGAATACAACTAGTCATTGAAGTGGCTTGGGTTTTTTGTAGAAAACTTTTATGTGAAGGTAACCAATCCACTTTAGGTGTCGCAACACTAGTCTTGGGCTTGTGACCAAAGCAAAAGGGATTGCAAGGGTGCGGGCCAAGACTAAGCCCGGGAGTCGCACTATCATGCCCTCGGGAGTGCAAAAAAGTGTGAAGGAAAAAACCCTCACAATCCTAAGTGAGTTCACATGTTGGGAGTTAGAATCCCTGTGGACTCTTGAATGTTTAGAGAGTGATTGTAAGGATCAAAATCCAATGGTTCTAAGAGTTTTTCATACCATTGGAAAATTACTAAAATGTAGATGTTTAAAATGGGCTTGCATGACCCATTTGGACATTTGAAACACAAGTTATGGCCAAAAGAAGGGTCGGGAGTCAAATTGGTAGTTTGATCCCCAACCATTAAAAGTCAAGAATCACCCCAATTTCCTTGCATGCAGGTGGCGTGCAACATACCGATGGAAAGTTCTTGACAAGGGCTACAATTTTGTTTAAGACTTCATTTTAATCAGAAGTTTGCACACAAAGTTATGGGGCCCCAAAGTTGCGAGAATCCCAATTTTGGCAATTTCGGGACTCCCACTTGGGAATCTCGAGACAAAAAGCCATTTGGATGTGGGCGTTGTGGAGAGGCACAAAATATACTATAAGGGGGAAAGTGGTGGCTTCCCCCAAATTCGGATTGTGGTGAGTCTTGTGAGTCTAAGTTTGCTCGTGGTTCATCTTAGCACCAAAAGTGTTCCAATTATGCACTAACCACCTTGTGTTGGTTTTGTGCAGGTCCATGTGAGTAGTTGATGCTTGTCACTCTTCCTAGTCCCATCTTGGAGCTCAAGCACGTCCCTCTACCCCTCAATGTGTTGTGAGCCAAGGAGTGTGCCTCAACTCTTTGCTTTTCCACTATCTTCAGTTTGGATTCACATTTGAATCCATGAAGGAGCTTGGGGGTGCGTTGTTTGGTGACTTTTGTGGGGGGTTTTTTGTTTAGGTTCTTGGAAAACTAGGGCAAAGGGGTGAGGAATGCCATATTTTAGTATTATAATATACAAGTTGTGTTGAATTTAATATATTAATAATGATGGCATCCAAGACCATGATGAAGTTGGTGTATGCACTGTTTAATGGCTCATTTTAGGTAGATATAACAGTTACAACAATCACAAACAAGTTTTTATAAATGATCCATATGGATAGGGTTTTTAATTTTAAGATTTCATTAATGTAATCTTTAAATACTAAAGTTTCAATCCTTTATGAAACCTCTTAAAATTAGGTCAAATCCCATATTTAAAAATGTTGTTGTTAGTTGGTATGGTGAAATTACTTTGAAAATCCAAAAGAAAAACCCATAAAGTCCATAAAAATAAAAAATAAATTAGATATTTCAATTATGTATCCATTGGGAGTAAGAAATTTGACAAACAAAAAATTCATTTCAAAAGGATTTTTGAATACAAGGTCCAATTTTAACCTTTCAAAAATTCATAACTACCATTTGGTTAAGGTTTCAAAAAAATATATTTCACATTTAATTTTATAATTCATTCTTCAACACATGTTTAGTCACTATAAATAATTTGGAATGGAATTCAATATGAATTCTTGAAATTTTTAATAATTGAGTGAATTGATCAATCCATGTTTTTTACTTCAAAAGTCCACTATTCATAATGATTGATTATTTTCAAAAAAAATTGTGCAAATGTTTTCATAATCAAGTTGTTAATCTAAAATGAGTCATCATTTAATTTATTTAAAATTAAATTGTTTACAATGAACATTTAAAGACAAAACACCTTGTAGATTTTATTATTATGATTTAAAAAGTGAGCCACCATACCTCGCATTCATTTGTTAGGTTTTAGCGTTGGCACAATGCCTTAATTCAGAAACTTGTTTTTTTAATTTTTTTCTTTACAATCCATGTAATTTTATGTGGAACCTTAGCTTTATAGATTTAAGATTACTAAGTAGAAGTAGGAAGTCTTTAGAAAGTGAAACATATTTTTCAAACTGTGTTTGTAGTAAAATTCTTTTTTCATGGGAAAAAAATGTCCCATGTCCCTTAATTTGTCATATCTCATCAAACCTTGTAGTCCACATCGCCCATTTGCTTTTTCACGTGTCGTTATAGACTTGTTATCCACCCCATTTCTTATGTAAATCACACATTACCCATAATTACTCTTATCATTCTAACAAACTACACACCACCCATTAGTTTTCCCTATTGACTTTCAAACTTTCATGCAAATGTGGGGCCTTAACCTTACACTTTTTCAACCTTTTTAGATCATCCACATCTTGGACCTTTTCCCCTTTTCTCTTTATCAACCTCTATAATTATTCATGATTAGACCTCCCCAACCTACTTCCAATGATTTCTCCAACTCCCACCTAGAGTTTTTTACTTCTCCTATGGGCGTTAATTTACCTTTTGAAGGTTATCCCATCATTAACATTCTTGCCATGCATCCAATTCATCTAATCCAAACCCATGTGACCATCTTAACTCGATACCTTGCCTTACTCTCACCTTACTTACATTAGCTTGGGCTTGGGTCTCAATGTTGGAAGTTTTTAGGTTTTTCCATTTAGGCTTTCGTCATCCCTAATTTTATAATTGTATCCCTATCACTTTATAATGTAATGTATATGTGGCATTTCATTTTCCACTAGATAAACTAGCACATGACCCGTATGATGTGACAACTTGACATTTGTTCTTCTTGTTACCCCGATGGTGTCTTGCTTTGGCCTCTTGGGGAGGGGCAATTGGGCATAGGGAAATGCGAATTTGATTTAAGCGCTTTCTAATATGAGATTAAAAAAACTTACATGAGAATTTTTTCTTATGGGCTTAAGCTTTGGTGACAAGTTTGAGTTCAATTCCTTTTCCCCAACATGAGCTTCCAACTCATAAACATTTTCTTTGTAGTTTAGTTTTTAGACATGTAAGAGAATAATTCTAAGCAACACACACTTTGGCACCATTTTCTTCTACACCCAAACCCTTTGACACCACTTTAATTTTCACCATTTTACATCTTGAATCAAATGGTTTTTTTCATTTTTTTTATAAAACCATGAACCAAACAAGGACCTTAAACTTTCATTTGATTATTTCAACCATGCATTCCAACACATGTTGCATTTATTTACAAGCAATATTTTTAGGACGATTTTTTAAATACCTTCAGAACTATTTTCACCTAAAAGATTTAATGAGTGGGTTCCCATTATTGTTTCAACTTTGTTTTCATATCGCACAAGGTCACATTCCATGTCAAATTACACATGTTTTTGGGGTGGTTCACTTTTTAGCCATGACTAAACCCTTAGGTGCAATTTGTTCCATTGCCATGGGGGAAATGTTGTATTGATTCATAAGCCACATTTTATGCCTTTAATTTTGTGATGCCTTTACAACACATTTTTTCCCACACCAATTCGAAATAGCAACCAAAGGTGGATGTGAAATAGTAATCCATAACATTAGGTGCACCTTAGACCTTCACCCGAATTAGGGTTGTTATCCAATTGGACGTGGCAAATGTTTTCAATTCAACGTCAAGAAGGGTCATATTTCAAGAACTTCATGCATAGGTGAAGACATCATACAATTCATCCCTTTTGTTCATACATTTTATGCACTTGAGTTTCTTTTGTTTTATAATCACTATAATCGTGAAAGCAATGTGATGATCATCCTATTTGCCATGGGAATTTGCTAAGGTGATCCCCTAGGAAGGGCACTATTCACCTTAATTCATTTTAAGGCACTACATTGTACGATCAATTATTTTCATTATTGTCTATTTCCATCCATTGTAGATGACATTAACATTATGAGCGCCCCTTCAATTGTACCATCTACATGTGAACATTTTTAGATTGAACAAGTCATGCAATAGTTCTTTTTATCGAACTTAATAAATGTGTAACATGGTCCCCTTTTGGCCTACCATTTGAGTTCAACACCCCATCCCAATTTAACATTTTATTAGAACAAATTAGAGCCTTGAGTGTTCCATCACATCATCTTTCATCAAAGATGCCCTATTAGAGGATGTTCAGCATGATGACCTTTTCCCTAGACTAGGCGATGTTTAAGCAGCTTTTAGAATTTTAATTCATTGTTTTATGCAACAACCATTGTATCTATTACATTGTACACCTCCTTTTTCCACTTTCATAGACTCTTTTGTTTCATTTAATTTTTCTTTCCTTTAAATGTTTGGATGCCTTTTGGGTCCATGGTATTTTGATAGCCCAAAAAGACCTTTAACTTGTAAATATGCTTTGTTCCCAATAATTTCCAATGGCATCGGATTCATACCGACAACCACCATTGTTCTAATAACTTATTTAAGGAGTTGGGCTTTTGTAATTTCAATCATAGTTATTAGGTTTATGGTTGACCAATTGAAGCTTTAACACAAATTGACAACAATTCCTTCCCTTCCCAACAACACCTCAAGGTGCCATGTAATTTTCTACTGCACCCCATAAGCACATGTCTTCTTCCTTTTGAATAATTCATCCAACAACAAATGGTTTGATTTTAGAATTCATCATACCTTTTCCAACATATTTTCCCATGAGATATCTAAGGCCCATTGTGCTCAAATTTTATCATGTTCTAGCCCAAGGATGAATGTTTAGCTTATAACTCAACCAATTTTCCTAGGCTTTCAATTATTTTCCCCAATTTTTTCCACAATGCTTTGAACTAAACTTGAATTACCACATTTTTCAATTATTGACTTCCCTTTATGTGTGTGCACAAATCCCATCAATCCTATGGGTATCCATCTCTTACATTGCACCCATGGTCACAAGCACATGGGAACCCATGATGTAGTTTGTAACAACTTTGCCACCATTGAGTGAGATGTTGTATTCCATGTGGGACAAGAATAACTACATGATTTCTTTCGACCACAGTCAACTCTTTTCATCATCAAGTTGACATTGTTTTAAACAAAGATGGAATTCGCACCTTGTTCACATTTGTCATAATTGACCTTATGCGTGTAAATTTACTTCCCCAATCTTGCACAACTCAAGGATTTGTTGCTTTCCATGTAGCTAAAGCCAAAATTTTTTTTTATTGTGATCGATGCCTAATTGATTAATTATGCTTTCTAACAATTGAGGTATTTGGATGTTTACACAAACAAGTTGATATGTTTTTACATGATTATGCCAATGTGATTTGAAGTTTCGAAGGGCTAAAAGGCTTTCCTCTTTTTGTCTCGGTTACTTTTTTTCGTAAAAAAAATTCAATTACATTATAAAAAATGCAAGCATCCTTCATCTTAAGTTGAGTGATAACAACATTAAGCCTAACTACTTCTTGATTTTAGACTTCAGAACACAACCCCCATTGCCGCAATTGACTTATTACAAGTGGTTGGTTGTTGAAATGGAAAGATTTTGACATCTAGTTTGTGCGAACTTAACGTCCTTTAAATTCTCCTTTTTAAAAAATCTAATATGTTTGTACAATTTTTGAATCAACGATGTGTTTCTAAATAAAGTTTTGTATGGTTTTCAAACCTAACTCCTAATGTAAAGTGGGCCTAACACTCAAATCAATTCCTCATCTTAGTGACATAAATTTTCAATTATTTGCACAAATAAGCAAATGACTTGTTACATCTTTACACCAACAATGCATGGGGTACAAAAGGTCCCAAAGGTTCACTGATCTTGGTCCTAACTACCTTCTTCAGACAACATGTTTCAATAGCTTTTCAAAAGATTCAAGCTTCTACTATTGTAACTTAGGGTGGTCGTAGCGGTGGGGTTGGCTACTTCTCCACTTCCACAAATAGGCTAGTGGACCCTTCCCCCTTCACCACTTGAGGGATATATTATATTTGTTCTAAGATGACTTCTAATTTAACCCTATATCATTGACATTTGGCACAACTTAGGAATCAAACCCAACCCCGACCATGTCCTTTTTACCTCTTCATTTTCTATTAGGAAAACCCTAAACCCTAACCCCCAAGTCTCTTTCTTTGGTTTGGAATAAAGTCTTTGCAGGTTCAAAAGCATAAAAGAGGGTAGTTCTACACACACTTTTACATTATGTCATCGAATGGTTTGGGGAACATTCTACCCTATCCTGGAATGCACTATAGGTTTTAATTCACTAGTAGACCCCTCATTTTCCTTGAATCCTTATTTCATTCTTACTATCACTATTATTGTTATTTGCATTATTTGTTATAGTATTGTATATTGGGCCAACTATTTAGGCTCCATTTTGCTTGTCCCAAGCATCATAAGCTACTAGTATCCCCCATAACTAGTTACTATATGTGTCATTTGTACATGTATAATTTTATGTACAATAATGAGTGTAGAGTGTACAAGTGTTTCACTTTCATTAATAAGGATAGGTACAACCACAACTTGGCCTCTTTCTTTTGCTTTTCTTTTTCTTTTTCCTTTTTTTAAGGAGGAAAAAAAAAAGGGAAAAAAAAAGGTGTGGTACCTAGTACAACCTACTTGATAGGCTCGCCTACCTACCTACTTGTCAACCTACTTGGTTTTTGTACTACTTGGGGGGGTGGGGTAAGAAGGGGTTATATTTTTAATGATTTATGTTTCATTATAGTGGAATGATTGAAATAAAGTTTCACATGTTTGCAATGTACATCAGTTTTTTTTTCCCCCCACAATATATATATCTATGTATATATATATATAATTTCAAATTTTTTTCCAACAAAAAAATTAGGAATTTTTTTGGGACTTTTCAAGTGAGTATTCCATGAGTTTAAAAGAATTTTTTTGGAAATTTTACCAAGTTTTCAATATCACAAAATTGAAGAAAAAAAAGCCCTGGTTTTTACATTCTTTCAAAATTTAGGGGCCTTTCTTTTTAATGACTTCTGAAAATGTGAACACGTTTCTTCTTCTTTTTTGGGGGGCGGGGGCGAATTTTCCCATAGTGGCAACAAATGGATTATTAGGGAGTATATTTGTCAACGAAAAAATTGTGCGGCGAAAGGTTTTGGGGGGGGGAGGGGGGGGGGGCGGAGGGGGGGTTAGGGAGAGGAAGGGGGGCCA
>Ga0116227_10001175_pt1 | contig 57114 bp, 56 predicted proteins | sample S1TSphgellanicum_FD_89693 | JGI IMG/M metagenome (GOLD analysis project Ga0116227, IMG submission 89693) | Host-associated microbial communities from peat moss isolated from Minnesota, USA - S1T2_Fb - Sphagnum magellanicum MG | ecosystem: Host-associated > Plants > Peat moss > Unclassified...
CTATTGCTGAGCTCGGCAGACTAGAACAATAGAGGTCTATTTTGTTTTCACAAGGACATGTACATAGTTTTTCCTCGTTTATGCCGCATCAATGACGAGCAATTAGTGTCCTTTGTAGTTGTTGTTTTTAGAGACCAGTTTGAGATGGGGTTTTGAACTTAATAGGTATTACATGTTTTTACCAGGATCTCGACCTACAAGGCTCTCGATCAAGCAGGAAGCGGATATACGTCTGATATTATTGCAGCCGTGGATAAGGTTTACCACTCTCACGTGATCCTATCCGAATCCGACTTGATCATAAAGTGGTTATAGATTCACCTTCAAATGTTTGAAATAGGATTGTGGGTGTGTCTGTGACGTGTTATTATGTGGCAGATGAACTATTAATTTCGTTCTAAAGAAAGAATTGACTGTACAGGCAATCCAAGATGGAGTAGACATTCTCAGCCTATCATTAGGGTCAGGACCAGTGGTTCAGGGTGAGATCACATTCTTGGACGCCCTCGAATTGGCGTTGTTGGGGGCTGTGAAGCACGGTATCTTCGTGTCCAAGGCCGCAGGCAACGACGGACCTGGTGATGTGACAGTTAGCTCTTTTAGTCCTTGGATCATGACCGTGGCAGCATCCATCATTGATCGAACGTATCCGAAACACCTTGTTCTTGGGAACGGTCAATCGATCCTCGGTGTCGGCGAAGATCTGTCTCGTAAGCAAATCGAAATGAGCCATCCTAATCTACGAGGAGTCTAGAAAAAAAAAAATTAACTTGAAGAAAGTCTGAAGAATGATGTCCACGTTTGTGCAATTTACCTACAATTGTTTGATATTGACCAAGTAAATCGGCTGACGGGGGTGATTGCAGCTGGAACAACAACAGCAGGTTTGGTGTTTGCTCACGATGTGTTGCTAAAACCTTCCCCTGGCCTCGATTGTGCTTCCGCTCTTGATCCAATTGCTGTGGAAGGACAGCTTCTTGTGTGTACATGGGATGGGACCTTATATTCGGAAACTGATGCAATCTCCTTAAGTGGGTCCACGGCACAATCGCTACTAGCAGTTGGTGTTGTTCTAATCTATAATTTCAATATGACGCCGACTCCTGAAAATGCTGTGTACTTTAACGGCTTCCCTGGTCTTGGCATATCGGGTGCAGACACGATTAATGTGAGCATTTGCTTTTCCTTACATCTTGTATGCTCGAAATCGAGATGATTAATTGAGTTCCACACAAAAACACCAGCTCCTATGTTTAAGAACTATAGTACTAAAGACATGTTAAAACATAAATTTTCTTTCATTGCTACAGAGTGTAACTGCATATTACAATTCACGAACCACTAAATATACAAATGGAGAGATCGTATTTGGCGCATCTGGACGACTTACAGGAGGAATTGCATCCTACAGTGGCAGTCCACCTGTTGTTTCCGACTTTTCATCACGAGGCCCCGTCATCGACTTTGGTGTTCCTTCTAATTACACCAATTTGCTTCCTCTTTCCGACGTTTTGAAGCCCAACATCCTGGCGCCTGGTGAGAAAATTTGGGCAGCGTGGAGTTCTGTCCAGGGAACTTTAGAACCAAACTTTATAGGTAAGCTTCTATTGAGTCTGTTCTACGACCATGTATGACCAAATTACCATTAGTATAAATCCTAACTTATCGTCGATGAGAATCCCTGTGCCTAGGTCTTATGCTAGATTTGGGGATCTTGTGTTGTTGGGTATATCATTGTAGGGCAGCGGTTTGCGTACATTAGCGGCACAAGTATGGCAACACCCCACGTTGCAGGAAGCGCGGCATTGTTGAAGCAAATGCATCCGACTTGGAGCCCAGCTGCCATCGCTTCGGCATTGCTCACCACTGCATTCTCAACAGACGCCACTGGACAACCTCTCCAAGCAAACGACTACACAATAAACAACACCACATTTGAAGTAACATACTTCCGGAGGCCTGCTAACCCATTTGACTTCGGATCCGGCTTTCTGAATGTCACAGCTGCGATGGATCCTGGACTCATCTTCGACGCAGGCAAGCACTCACTACATTCTCGCCATGTTTACCTCTTCTAGTTGAATGATCGAACATGGAGGTCTACAACTTTTATTCAATTAACTACTAGACCCTTTGCCTTACCCGGTTTCATCCATGGCGTCATCCTTCGCTTCTTCACAAAGCTTCACGAAGAAATAGAATGTTATACCATAGCTGCTAGCAAGTACAACTTGCAATTGGGTTTTTTAATATGTCATGTTCTTGGGTAGCAAGATAGCAGCTCGTTCTTTGTTTCATTCTATTCTGTGGCGAGCAAAAAGGGTCGAAAACATTGCAAGATCTAGGTGCATCAATTGAAGTTACAAAGAGAGTAATGAATGTGGAGGATGGAACATATTCATAAAAGTTACGAAAGTGTGATTCCCCACTCGTTTCAAGAGTTCACAAAGTCTAACAAAGCACAATTTTTGTTGCTACGTGATGGATTTCGGTGCAGGATTCACGGACTACGTAAACTTCTTATGCTCTGTACCAAGTATCACACCCGAGAATGTCACGGTCACGGGTGGGACATGTCCAAAAACTCGTGGGCTTCCTTCCGACCTAAATGCAGCTTCAATCACCGTCGGGCACTTGATAGGAAGTCGCACAGTTCCAAGAAAGGTGACAAACGTAGGAATGTCAAATGAAACATATTGGTTGACTGTAACTGCGCCTCTTGGGGTGAACGTGACTGTGGCACCAACTACATTCACCATCGAGCCTGGAAAGACACAACAACTACTGGTGACATTGCGAGCAACCGAGACCGGTTTATCATTGTCCAACAGCAGCTTCGGTTTGCTTGCTATGACTGGCAACCTTGGACACCTTGTGAAAGTGCCCATTACTGTAGGATACAAATCAATAGCATAAAATTTGGATTGGCATGGTCGACAATGTCAATAGGTTACACACAACAACATCTATTCTGTTAACTATTTGTTCAAGTATCTATTCATTGTGACTTCCTTTGTGATTTTCAGCTACATTATGGACATACTACCTGAGTCACTGCAGGATACCTGCCGGTACATCTTATTGAAGTGGTGGGACTGCTAATGTCAATTCAATTCTATGTACAATCCAATAGCTTACCGCATAAGTTTTTAGCTCATTCTTTACAACGAGTAACACCTTCAAAGCAAGGCATTCTTGAAATAAACACCTTCAAAGCAAGGCATTCTTGAAATAAACACCTTCAAAGCAAGGCATTCTTGAAATAAACACCTTTCACCTCCACCTTGGGCAAGTGGCCATTTTTGGATCACCCTGATCCTTGGGGAGTATCTTGCACATAAACTATTTTGTAGTTGACATTAACTAGCTTCTTGCATCGAAGATGAAGTCATCAATCAAAGAGTCCTTCCACCATTCACTTTTGCCAATCACATGCATTGATAGAATCTTCCACATTGCAACTAAAAAAACCTTTTGTTGGGCCCTTTGCATTAGTTTTTAGCTTTTAAAAATTGTGTAAAAAAATGTTGGTTTCAAACTAATGGAAGCAACGAAACTAATTTGCTGGTTGGAAACATTTACATGATGGAAGGTTTCATGTGGATTAAGTTTTAAGGAAATAGTAACAAATTTAGGGTAAGGTTGTTTGGAGACCGTTTGAAATGGGTGGCAATAAGCACGTTGTGTGTGATTTCACGAAAAAGGGCATTAGAGGTAATGTAGGTGCTGGTCATTGAGTGAAGCGTAATTAGTGGTGGTGTTGTTTCTTTTCATCATATAAAGTAGTTGTTGTGTGATATCACACAAAAGGCATTTGAGGTAATGCAAGTGTTAATGGTTGAATGCAACACAATAAGTGCCACTATTGGTGGCAGCAATTGTTTTGTTTTAAACAAGCAATGCAACTAAAATTGTTTTGTTTTAAACATGGAAGGCAACTGATGGTGGCAGTTGGTTTGTTTTGAATATGGTACACAACTATCATTTTTTATTTTTGTCAATTTTGTGTAGGTACATAATTATTATACTTTTGTTGATTTGGTGTTAATATACATTTACTCAATGCAAATTGCAAAATGAAAGAAGGGCGCACATGGACTTTGCTTTCTGTTGTAACACACATGTTCCAAGATTATTAATATTTTTATCTCTCCTTTGTGGAAGTGCAAGAATCCTAACTTCGAAATGTACAACCCTTTGTAATGACTATCAAATAATTGTGTTTTATAATTCAAAATTTTTTTGTCAAATTTTTATCTTCAATTTTCGTTTCTTTTTTTTTTCCCATCACAACAAAAATATATTCTAAACTTCAGCAACAATTCTAAACTTAGCTAATCAACTTAGGAGGTTCTTAGGAGAATATTTTTTTATATTTGTAATAGATGGCCATCTATTGGTTTTATTGATTCATTTGTCGATCTGAATCAATGGTGGTTTGAGCACATTTCTTGTGCACTTTGTTTATTTCAAGTAAGATCACAAATTTATAGGTTTCATGGTTTCATTCCAAATCCATGTGAAATCTGTTATTTCATGGGTTCATATCATTTACACATGAATGTCATGCATTATTTAAACAAGGAAATCATGTGCATGACTTTCATATGTAAACAATATGAATAGACATACAACATTCATGTATAAACAATACAAATAGGCATATGACATTCATGTTTAAATAATGCACGCAACATCGTTGTTCAAACAATATAAGTTGATGAATGACATCTATGTCTATTTCATACGAACCTATGAAAAGAAAATTTTGCACAACTATTATGGTCAAATCGTGACCCATGAAGTTTGTGATGAATGGTCATCTATTTGCTCCTATGATTTCACTGTTGATGTGAACAAATGGGGGTTTTGCCACGTTCCTTGTGAATTTTGTTTTTTTTCCCTTTTCATTATTTTGTTGTAATAAAGCTCGAATAAAAAAATTTGGTAGATTGTTCTAAGTTTTAAGTTTGCAGAAATTCAAAAAAAGTTCTATTATCACTATGCAATTTATGGTGCCATGCAATACTACAGACAATAATGAACATCATCGGATGAGTTGGTTTTTAATTATGAATTATAACAACTACTACTAATGCTATTGATACCAATGTAAAGTAATAACTCATAAGTTATTGGGAAAGAACGTGATAATGAAAGCAACTAACTATTGGAATGTTGCAGAGTGAGAAAATTAAAGGAGAAGTGATGATGAACAAGAGAATGCTAGATTCATGTGTGGGGTCTTTTATTAAATATTGTGCTAATAGCAACAAAGGAGCTTAGGATGCTCTTGTGATGGAAGGAAGGTCTGAATATTCCAAGGTCAGTGTGAAATGGTTGATAAATTCCACACAAAATTCGCAACAAATAATATGGTGAGGAAATATTTTCTTTTGAAACATTTGGCTTTTTCATACAAGAAAACCTTTTTAAAAAATGCATATTTCAAATGCCATATTTGTAGGATTCTTTGAATATGTTATTAGTTAATTAATTAGCAGCAACATGGCTTTGATGATTGCATATACCTTAAAAGGACACAACCTGATAAACCAATTCATTTGTTCTTGAAAAGTGGAGTTGGTATTGACAAAACATTTACATTATTTTTCATTATACAAGGCCTATTGCTCATTACAACAAACAATTACATGTTGATCCGCTAAAGCAAAAAATACTATTCATGGCCTACATTGATAAAACGACCTTCAATATAGATGGCACCATAATCCATTCAACATTAAATATTCTCTTAAATTGCAAACATTTACCATATTTGACATCTAAACATTTAGACATTTACTAAAGAATGTATAACGATTTCAATTTATTGGTCCTTGATAAAAATATCCTTCATTAATAATAAAATATTTTCTTTCATAGATTATAGATTTAAACCATTAAACAAACATACCACCATTTCTTTGGTAATTTGGATTTCATTATTACTAACGATTTGCATCAAGGATTTCCGATTCATGATTATTGGGTTTTCAAACCAAACCAAAACAAAACTCCATAGATTATTTAGTAGAAAACTTTTGGTTTAGTTCTATTCAATGCTATGAATTGCATCAAGTTATGCGACAAACAATTGAACAATTTATGAACATTTTAAATAAATATCATTCTTTTGCACACATTGAAAATGATATATCCACCCTTAATGCAATATGTTTTAAAATGCCCCCAAACAATCTCCAATTCCCCAACTTATATTACAGAAATAAAACCACAAACATACTAAATGAATATGTATTTCAACATATTAATGGACGAGAATTTTTTTTTGATGTAAAATAACATCGTCATGATAAATGTCTTTTGCACTTTAAACTACAAGAAGATCCCCACCATATTGCATGTTTACATTGTCAAATACATTTGAAATTGAGAATGTTTGTTGAACTATGTGCTAAAAACTATGCAACACATGATGGACTTTTGAATGGTGCTGATGATATATTTAAATTTGTAACACCACTTCCCAATAATGAATCTCTTATATATTGGATCAATTTTCTCTTACATATTGGATTCAATTTTCTCTTATATATTGGATTCACTTTTCAAACTCAAAAGTAGGTACTAGAACATGAGCTAAAAATCAACATTTATATTCTACAAAAAAATTTGAACACACACCTGGGACACTTGTCCAACCCATTTCCAAAGAAATCCAAATAGGTGCAAAATTAGGTTTACCAACTATGATGAAATATTATGCCAATTAGTTGCAATCATAGATAGACTAGAATGAACCATCAAGTCTACATTAGTGCTTTCAGCATGATAAAACCCACAAAATCGTTGTGCGTCACGGTGATCATCGGCTAAGAGAAGAAGATGGTGACGCCTGCGGGCTCTTCTGGGTAAACAATTTTCAATCAATTATTGAAGTCGCATTGGTGTCTTTGAGTATGAAATGTTTTTTTTTTTTTTGTTTCTTTGCCAAAGTGTGGCACCGCTCCGATTCATCAGCAGTCCATTGCGGAGTGGGGGGTTTTCGTTTTTGCAGGGGGATGGTGGATCCTGATACATTGCGAATACTGGTAGCTACTGACTGCCATTTAGGTTACATGGAGAAAGATGAAGTGCGTCGTCATGATTCTTTCAATGCTTTTGATGAGATTTGTGCTATTGCCTCCCAGCGCCAGGCGAGTAGTGCAATTATCTCTCTCTCTTTTTTTTTTCCAAACCCTAAACCTTTTCTAAATTCCTGGTTGTGTTTTCACATGCTTCGTTCGCCCCCTATAATGCTTGTGTTTTGATGTTTCTGCATCTGTGGTCATGCCATTGGTGGTGCCAGGTGAGTAGTGTGCAATTTCTCCTTTTTTTTTCCAAACCCTAAACCCTAAACCCTAAACTCTTCTTTGTGTTTTCACATGCTTCATTGGCCGCTATGAGGCTTGTGTTTTGATGTTTCTGCAGCTGTGGTCATGACCCATTGCTGACGGTAGCTTTGTTTTTCCTCTGGATATCAAAAAATCAGTGCATTATTCAGACCATCAGCTGTGTGAGGAGATAGAGTCATGGCAGATTGTACAAAATGGAAGGTTTTCTGCTCATGGAAATTTGAACCATGCTGTTGTTTTCCTTCAGGTGGATTTTCTTCTCTTAGGAGGAGATCTGTTCCATGAAAATAAGCCTTCTCGGTCCACCCTTGTGAGGACCATAGAAATTTTGCGAAGATACTGCCTCAATGACCGTCCAGTCCAATTCCAAGTTGTCAGTGATCAGACTATCAACTTCCCAAACAAGTACACACTCTCAAAGCGTTTTTTTCTCTATGACAATGCAATGGCATTCTGGAATTTTATTTGGATTTTATGTCTGCTGAGGACCTGGTCTAATATTGTTGTGCTGTGAGCAGCAGCAATGACTGAAAGTATCTAGTTATTCATCTGCAGTCTCATAACCATCTTTGTGAAACAAGATACACTCTCCTCTTCTGTTACCTGACTCTCATGCTTCATGTTTGAAATGTCTGGTATGTCTACTGTTGGAATCTTTAAAATGGCCATTTCACAGGTTTCTTAATCCCAAGTGAGGAGATTCTCTAAGCCCATGTTGTTCTCTGAAGATTTGGTTCTCAAAGTTTTCCCTCTTACTTCTTTTGCTTTCCTTCTCCTTTCATGTCAGATTTTTTCCTATTCTTGCCTTCTTTTTTTTTTCTTATTCTTATTCTTGTTGTGTTTTTCTTTCTTCTTGGGTTTATTGGTCTTCTTCTCTTTTAGGTTTTGTTGAGCTAGCTGGTATCACAGGCAAGTTTTCCTGTTACTGTTAGTCTTGTGATAGAAACTGAATATGTTGGTTAATGTTTGAGTTTAACATCTACCTATTGCCCAGAGCTGGTGAAGAGAGTGTGGATGATATGGTAGGTATTCAATACAATGCATTTTGCTCTTGAGTCCCTGAACATGCCTGCAGTTTTGTTTTTGGTCTTGTTTTCTCTTTTCTGTTGGGTTGGGTTTCTGTTTTTCCCATGCCTTGCTGATTGGTTGTTGTTATGTGGTCCAAACATGCATAACCTTGTTATCAGGTCATTTCCTCTATTGACATAAATCTTAACTATGGAGTAACTCTCAGTACTTATGCAGAAGTTTCTTGTTTGAAATTCTTGTGCAAAATGTCAACAGAGTGATCACCTCATATGGTTGCTATTGAACAGTATTACTTGTAAACTATTTCTGACAATAAAGGAGCATGAGTGTCCTAGATTTTGAGCTTATATTATCTCAACTGAGTCATGTGGCAATGTAGATTTGGGCACGTCAACTATGAGGACCCTCACTTCAATGTTGGCCTGCCTGTATTCACCATCCATGGCAACCATGATGATCCAGCAGGCGTGGTGCGTATCAATGCTCACATCTTCAACCATTAGATTGATCTTCCTGTTTCTTGGTATTGATACCTTCCTTTTCCCCTATTGTCTTCTTCAGTGGATACCTGGGACAAAGAGTGTTGTAATATCTCCTATTATGCTCTGTAAGGAGAACAGAGATCCTGTCATACTGATGCTAGTTGTGCTTTGCAGGATCATCTGTCAGCAATAGATATTCTGGCTGCATGCAATCTGGTTAACTATTTTGGGAAAGCAGTGCTGGGGGGCAATGGAGTTGGTCAAATATCAATGTATCCAGTTTTGCTGCAGAAGGTTGTTTCTCTTAGAGAAAGGATGGATCTTCTTGTTGGTAATTTTTGTTAAAATGTGAAAGTATTGCCTTTTTTTCCTTCACCATGTGCCTCCTCTTTGGATTTTTTTAATAATGAAGTTGTGGTGTCTGGCCAGGGCTCTACTAAGGTTGCTCTATATGGTCTTGGAAATATTCGTGATGAGCGTCTGAATCGCATGTTCCAGGTCTGTTGCATGATCAAATTATCAACACTGACCATTTTCACTTTGAATTCACCGTTTGTGAAATTTGTGAGGGGACAGTTGACCTGATTCTGGGAAGTGGAAGCTAAAAATATCTATTAAAGTATTAATTGGTTTCTTCTTCACTGTGATTCATGTTCCTATTGTGCAGACTCCACATGCAGTGCAATGGATTCGACCTGAGAGTCTTGAAGGCTGCCCTACCTCAGAGTGGTTCAACATTTTTGTTCTCCATCAAAATAGGTGCTACTCTTGTATTGGGTGTAGTTTCTTGGTGTGTCTTTGCAATGTGCTGTCAGGGTATACAGTTTCTACATGAAAGCAGTTATTTGGATTTGCTGTATTTGATGTGGTGGTGACTGTCATGGTATGGTGAAATTTGTACATTGATGTTGTTTACAGACCTGATTTTGTTCCCAAGAATGGGCTTGACAGATGGATGGTTTTGGGTCATTCTCAACTCTAGCTGCATATCTGCTATCTAAATTTACATTATTTGATTGTTGAACCTCTTGTCATGGCAGGGTGAAGACAAATCCCAAGAATGCCATCAATGAGCACTTTTTGGCTCGATTCTTGGATTTTGTGATCTGGGGCCATGAGCATGAGTGTTTGATAGACCCACAGGTGCTCTTTGACAACATTTTTGCCAATGACCTACTAAATGGTGATTTATAAGCAAGGATCAGAGTCAGGTTTTTGACTAGGGGTTGAAGCACAGTCATGGTACCCTAAATGTTGATTGTTGGGGTACTGTTCAGGAAGTGCTGGGAATGGACTTCCATGTCACCCAACCAGGTTCATCAGTGGCGACATCACTGGTTGCTGGGGAGGCAAAGCCCAAACATGTGCTACTTCTTGAGATCAAGGTTGATAGGAGCTTTGTACCGCTTCTCAATGTTCCTGTCACCGCACTTTGTGGGTGTTTGTCTTTTTGCTGAGAAGCAGAATTTGGGCTGTGTGTTCAACAACAATGCACACAAGTTTTCTATTCGGCTAGCTGTGAGGTGATTTTGAGCTCCAACCAGACTGACTTGGTGTTTTGATTTGTGAAAAACTTTCATTGCAGGGGAACCAGTACCGACCAACAAAGATTCCACTAGGGTCAGTGAGGCCTTTTGAGTTCATGGATGTAAGTGCATGTGGCCAATAACAGCAAATTTTGTTGTGTGCTCCAAACTTTGTTTTAAGACATGATCTATGTGCAGACTTTTGGTCATGGATCTTTTTATGCTTGCACCTGTGTCATTTGTGAGCAGGAATGTTCCTGGTTGACAGATGTTGCAGCATTGCAGTTGTTTATGTTTGGGTCAATTTTAGGCATAACAAGAAGGCCAAGGAAAATTGTGTTCTATCATTTGACAGTACTTGTGGATGCACATGTAGGTCTCTCTGAAGGATCAGCCTGATCTGGACCCTAATGATCAAACAGCTGTTCTTGAGTACCTGGGAAAGGTGGTAAGTGTCGTGTATATTGTCTGCTATTGCCAGTCATTTATTGTGTCAAACTGGAATCCAGGTCAGTCTTTTGAGAATTGAGTGTTCCTTTACCATACAAAGCAGTTGGATGTCCAAATGTTATTGTTTAGAGCTCCATTCATCCAGGGCTCTCATTGTGGTGTGAAATGCTCCATGCACCTTCTAAGATTTGTTAATTTGTTTCATAATTGTCTTGATGTTGCAACAAAAAGGCTCACCAATTGTCTAGAGATTCCCTGTCTTTAGGTGAATGACTTGATTTCGAAAGCAGCTGAGAATGAAGTAGGCCATCAAGAAGCTATGGTGCCCTTGATTCGAGTGCGGGTAAGTGAGATGTCAAAGATTCCATTTGGTCTTATTCTGGACAAAATGTACAGATTAGGTCATGATGCTTATTGTATGTTGGTGTTAAAAAGTCAAATTCAACTCAGTCACTTGCTGATGTGGTTGCAAGCCTACCTCCCATTTCCTTGTTCAATATCTTGCATCAAATGCCACTTTGTGATATCCTCTCTTCCAGTTCATTGACATCTGAACTTTGATAGATTGTTTCCTCCAGAATTGTGAAGTTCATGTAGTGATGCCCTTGCTTTCTGTTCCAAACTCCTGTTGAATGTTGTCTAGAACATATCTCTTTGCTGCCTTCTCCTAAAGGTGTTGATGTTGGAAACTGCAACTGATGTACATAAATCTGCTGTCAGCACATTCTAGGCTGAGCTGCTTCTGCTACAATGATCTGAAGAGTTGCCTCCACACAAATGCAGGTGGACTACACAGGGTTTACAACTATCAATCCACAACGCTTTGGCCAGAAATTTGTTGGCAAGGTGTGCAGTCTATTTTTATTTCCTATTTCTTCTCCTAGTCTCAGTTGTCTATGTCTCAACCAGCTAATAGTGAACTGGTTGCTTTCCTGTGGTCAGTTTCCATTTTAATGGTTAAATTGAATTGGAGACATTGCGGTTATCATTGAGCATGTGGTTCAAAGTGTTGTTGTCAAGATTTTTCTGCAATCTCAGAGATGTATTTTCATTCAGCATATGTACCGTACAGATAATCAAACCAATTTCTTGCAGGTTGCTAATCCACATGATATACTTCTGTTCACAAAAGCAGCAAAGAAGAGAGCTTCAACTGATGGTATTCTTCTGACTCTGGTCTTCCTTCTCTTTTTTGAAGAACCTTCTGGGCTTTCTTTAGGGCTTATAAATAGAGTAATTCCCTGCCCTTAGGAACCTTTCATCAAAGGACTTATTTGGTGGGGACACCATGTCTGATTCTTTTCATGGCCGGTTTGATATTACCATGATGAGAAGGAGAAGTAGGGATGTTTGGAGTTCTGGTTCCTTTTCAGTATCTATTACGTTTCTGACATTGTAAACTCAGTTGGTGATTGTAGTACATACAATAAGGTCGTAGAAAGCATGCTTGCATGTGGCTTCTAATGATAATTCTTCATTTAGTATTGCTTTCAGACCATTCTGCAAGGTTTAATCAATGCACATATCAGGCAATGCAGCTGGGTTTATGTTCTGATGTCCATAGCTGGTCAAAATTTGTCAAAGTACCCAGGTTTCAGATTTTAGTGCAAGGGAATGTGCTTGATTTCTGTTGTGGCCCCAGTTTGTTGTGCTGATGAAATCATTGGTTAGAACTAGTGTATATTGGCTACACCCTCACACTTTTTCTACACACCATCAAGAGCAGATGAAGTCGGTGGGCAGCCATGGCAGCTTATCACTGCTGTTCATGATGAAATTGATGATCTATACTTTGTGAGTAACACTCACAAAGTCATGACTGCACTCATTCTTGTCATTTTTAGTTTTGGGGGTTTTGCTGAAATGGACAGAAACAGTTACCTTCAAAAGTGTTGTGGAGTTTTTCTCTGCAATCTCATAGATACAGCTACTCTGTCTCATCTACCTCTCAGTTGCCCCTCTCTAGCAATTCCAAAGGCCAAGGGTTTGGCAAATGAACTCATATGTGTACATTCTAAAGTTCTTCTTTGCTGGTGCTCTTATACTTTGCTACACTTGCTTAGGTCATCTTCTTCTTAGCATTATCGATTTTGAGTCCAATTTTCTTTCAAAAAAAGAAGCACCCTAATGAGTTGGGCTGGACTCAGGCCCAATTGATGAAAAGGAGAAGTTGCGACCCGAGGAATTGAATCAGCAAAACATTGAAGCTCTTGTTGCTGAGAGCAATTTGGTAAGGCACTCCCTACAATGCACATTTGTTGAAACAGAGACATTGCTAAGGAACATGTTCTTTATCTCTCATGCTTGGTATTATTGGAACAGATGGTTTTACACCCAGTGATCATGTAAATTTTCCTTTTTCAACCATTGCAGTGTTCTCTGGAGTGGCCACATTGGTGAATTGGGTGGGTGATAATAGAGGCTGAATAAAAATTTTGGTTTTATGAGGTTAAACCTTGCCTGCTGCCTGTTTCAGAAAATGGAGATATTGCCTGTTACAGATCTGGGCATGGCACTTCATGATTTTGTGAACAAAGATGATAAGCAAGCTTTCTATGCCTGTGTCCACCAAAACCTGGATGTCACACAGGTGATAAGTTGAACCTGTCTAAAGTCAAGAAGTGTCTGTTTTTGTCATATGGATACTCTTTCGTACTGAAATCCTCTGGTTTAGATACAAGGAAAATTTGTTCAATTGTCTTGGGCATGTGAAAGCAATTGTATATATTGGTCACATTATATGCAATTTGTTGTTGCAATAATATCTAGACACTGGGTTGTGTGGAAATTCTCTTTTGTGAATAGCTCTTTTGTGTATACTATGGTGAAACTGGGGTTGTGCTGGTACAGAACAAGCTCACTGAGGAAGCTGACCTAAGACAAATACAGGAGGAGAGCGATGTAGTTGTGAAAGTTGGTGAACACATGCAAGTGAGTTTCTCCTCCTTGTTACTGACTAGTGCAGTTGTTATCTCAATCATTACCTTAAGACATGGGGATTAAGTCTCAATGCTGGTTGGGCCCACATTCAAACCCCTGATTGTTTGTTTCATATGTTCGTGAACTGTTTGTGTTCCCTGTCAAATGTAGTTTGGATACAATTGTGATTGATAGCTCTTGAATGCATTCTAGAAGTTGCTCTATACAACCATGGCTGGATTGTAACTGAGGGTCTGAAGGGTTGATTTATCTGTGGTGTGTAGCAACGTGAGAATGAGTCAGTTCCCAGGTATAAAGAGGGAATGCCTGTCAACAGCCCCATTCCATCAATTCAGCAGCATGAAGCTCAGGTTAGATCTGTTCAGAATCTTTTTTGGGGAGAATATCTCTTTGCCATCCAACAGTGTAATTGTCACCTCAAGAACCAGAGTTTTTTCAATTGTCTTGAATTATCATTATTGCATGAAGAATTTGAACCTGCCTCAGTGTTAACTGCTAGCAGACTGTGGGAGGGAGATCTGGTGGCAAATCCATCCAACAAATTGAAACTTTTAGTGATGATGAAGTTGTTGGCCAAAGAGAGGCAACACCAAAGGCTGCAACAGCAGCAAAGCAAAAACAACCTGCTCGCCAAGAAACCCAAGATGAACCCAACAGCTCTCGTGGTCGTGGAAAAGGAACTCGAGGTCGAGGGCGGGGATCCCGGGGTAATCTCACCCAGACTACTTTAGACATGCTCCGGGAGCCACGTCCTTCTAGGAGGTGAGGTTGACAGTTTAAGAAACTTCCTGATGAATGCAACTATGTTTTGAATAGGAGGCTGTTTGTTGTTTATAGACCACCTGAGTTTGCAGTGCTTGAGTGCAGAGCTGCATCTGCAGCTGCTACAGTTGCTTTGCAAAGAATAAGTGAGAGTGAGGAAGAGGAACCTGCATCTCTGGCAGCCAGTGACAAGGATTCTGATGAAGAGCTCGGGGAACCGGAAAGTGATCCGGTAATTTCATCTTCTATAACCAGTTAGTTCCAGAAGGCAATTTTGTTTTCTTTGCAGTGGTGGAAATTTACTTTTTGTGCCTTGATTCAGCAACAGACAAGTTGGCTAAGTCTTTTACTGTCAATTCTAAAACATAAAGCAATCCTCTTTCTGAGTGTTCTTAACAGTGAGACTTCACTTCAGAAGTGGACACCCAGTAACAGGTTTTGGTTTTTGTGAACATGATGAGACTGTACAGTGAAAGAGGAAGTTGGGGTTTTTGGTTGTAATTGAACAAGCAGAGCAGTGTCAAAAGGCCTGCATGGTACTGTGATCCTTGTATCTGCTGGATTTGATATCTCACTTGGTAGAATGTCTACAAAACTTGGGAGGAAGCAGGAGCCTGTAGTAAGCACAAAGGATCGGAAGAGACCAGCACCTACTTCACAAAGGAGGGGCAGAGGAGTGACAGCAAAGCGAGGCCGTGGATCAAGTTCTGTGGCAAGGACTGGCTTCATTGATGATGATGATGTGGAAGATGATGACAATGATGTGGTTCCTGCAAAGTCTTCAGGGACCCCAACTTCTCAGGTAATTCATGTCCTGGCAGTATCTGATTTGGTGATGTTGGGTGTAGCCTATGTTTTTGTCTTATGATGAAGATGGCTTGTTTTGGGGTCTGATTCAGATTTGCAGAAGTGCCATTTTCTTGTTGGGCTGATGGGTTGCTTTGATTGCTTGGTCCAACAGAGGCACCGCAGCTGGGGATCCCTTCGTGGCTAAACATATATTCGTGCTGTGTTCATGCTCCAATGAGAGAGTTGGTGAGAAGCTACTCCATTTTTCAAACAGGAGTCCCTTGTGGAGTAAATTTGTCAGTAATTTGAAGTCCAGCACTGACTGGGGTGCCATTGGATGGTTCAAGTCAATTCATCATTGAGGGTGTGGGGAACCAGCAAATTGTAGTCCATCATACAATCAGTACAGGACTTCAGTCATGTTGGTAATGTGTGCTGCAAGCTAGAAAAAGCTATGTTAGCTCATTGACCATGTGATAGAGCTGGTTAGTAACACCAAAAAAACAGTCAGTTGTATGTGATGCTTTTCACATGTTTTGCCAAAGTAAAAGAAAGATAACCTCTTCTACTTTGATAAGCTGAAGGTTTGCATCAAATCTTTTGTTACATTTGGAGTTAATTCACTTGCAAATTACACATAATCTCACACAGTTAACCTCTTGAGTACTTGCCAAATTTCATGGTAACGCCAAAAAGCAGTCAGTTGTATGTGATGATTTCCGTATGTTTTGCCAAAGCAAAAAGAACACCTCTTCTCCTTCGATAAGCTGAAGGTTTGCTTTAAATCTTTGTCACATTCAGTGTTAATAGGCTCATAAATTACACATAGATAGTCTCTTGAGTACCTGCCCAATTTCATGACTAAGTCTTTCCATTGCCTCCATACATGCAAATCAGAAACTGAGGACTGGGATTTTCATATAAGGGTTTGCCCAAAAATTTTGGCTCCTTAACACCTACTAGTGATGTAGGAAGTGATGAAAGTTGGGAGCTATTTTGGGAGCTGATGGAAGTCAGTGGGCAATCATGGCACCTTGTCTCCACTGCTATTTGCGATGCCTGAGGTGATCATCTGACAGTTTGTGAGTGACTCTCGTAAGGTAATAATGACTGCAATCACCACATTCAAAATTGGTCATTGAGATTTCTTTGTGATTTAATCCACATGTTAGTATCATGTAATTTGCAATCGAGCAGGACGATGTGAAGAATCTTGAAGGATGTACAATCTTATGGGTATTAGTTGCATAGTCTTTGAAGTTTCAACATTTGTACCATATGTTACACCATGAGTACAATCCTAAGCTCTTTTCCATTCCAATATCTCTTCAATTGTGCATCGGTCTAACCACTTCCTTCATGTTGAAATGAAAGTCCAAGCTTAAAACATGTTGTGAGTCGTGTCACAGAGATTCTTTTTCCTAATGATGAATGGAGAATGCTTTAATCCACGTTACTAATAACAAAAGAAATAATATGAATTTGCAGAAAAGAATTTTTAATATCAAAATGTATTGTTGCACTTTATTGGAACTCAATATCAATAATAGGAATGTATATTACACAATAAACTAGATATTCTTTATCACAATTCTTGTTGGACTATTTTTAGCATTGCAATAAAGAGTAAAATTTGCAAATGAGCCCAAGTTGTACTTAATCAATAGTCACAATTATTAAGGATTATTAACCTACAGAATCAAGGTACATCTTCATGAGGCAAAAAGGTAAGCTTGTGGCCTTTGTAATCACTCGCAAAATACCCAGCAGTAGACAAACACAAAACCATACCCAAAAGTAGACGAAAACAAAACCATACATACAAATTCATGAATAATTTTCTTTTGCAGAATAAGAACAATTCCAGAATAATCTAGTGCATTCTTCCATATTCTTCACAAGCCCAAGCTTCAAATTAACTTGGAAATCTGGAGAAAAAATCATTTCACTCCATTTGGAATGCATGCTAATTGTTGATCACCTAATTGCTTGAAGGATCACCAAATAATTCTTTCTGGCAAATTGGTAATGCTCTTTAACAAGGAAGACTTTGCAAACCCCATAACCAAAATACTATCAATCCATTGCCATAGGGCTTGCAATGCCTTTTTGAGCTCAAAACAAATGATAACCTAACAATAGTCACCATTTTATGTTTTGTACATGCTCTAACCTCAACATACTGCATAACTAGAGATATAGATAGGATTAAACATTTGACATATCAAATTAACAAATAAAAGAACATTAAAAGTTATCAAATTACCCCAAAAAAAAAAAAAAAGCTCAAATTTGTTGGCAAAGAATCTACCAAATAGGTTCTCTTTCAATGATTATGTTTGTGTGGAACATCAGTCATAGGTTATGGTATTGTCTGGACTTTTTGCCAGAGATAATTCTGTGGGATTTGCTGAAAGCAATCAGCCACCACAACGACCCACTATTCAGATGAATTAGTCTAGTGTGTTTTGTATAGGAGAAGAATCTGCTGATAGACCCATCTCTTATGCAAAGCACCACCGTGACAGTGACACTGTAAAGGGACAGACCGGTGAGTAACTTTCACTCGGTGGATGTTACTTCAACAAACTAAAAAGTACCTTCCAGATTGATTGTGTAAGTTATTGTTCCTGCGACATCAGCAAACAGGATTATTTGAGCTCAATGAAAAATTAAAATATACAAAGAAAAAAATGCGACAATGTTTTATGGATGCAAATGAGGCAAAGGGTGCCACCATCCATGACATGTGAATAACAAATTATGCAAATTGCCAATCATTCCTGCTATTGAGGCTGAGGCAATGGAGGGGGATGATGATGATGATGACAACCACAACAGCAACATCTCATGTTCTCATGATTATCATAAATTTAATAGAAAAGTCAAGTTGCTATTTGTTATCTATTCATGAAAGTGCAAGTAGAAAGTGGAATAACTCTTACCTTGCAATGTGGAAAGTGAGACAATTTAGACATGATAAAAAAAAACATTCTTGACAACATTTTCTTTTGGGGGAATGTTGGAAACATAACTGAATGGGGATTTTGATGGTGAGCCAAGGTATGATCAAAATTCAAATGACCAGGAGAGTAATACAATAATGGTTGGTTAAGATCGTAAAAGCTCCGGCCAAAAAAAAAACTGAAAATTTTATTGATATTTGTGAAAATTGTTGGAAACTGAAAACCATTGGGTTCCTATTACAAATGCACAATAGAAGATGTAATTTGCATACTTATGTTGAAATAATGGAAACTAAATTTGAACATCATTATCTAAAAGAAGTAAATATTTGGCAAAGAAGTGCTGAACATCAGTCATAGGTATGGTAAAATACCACAGGCTGGTGGTGGTCTGGAAGTGGAGTCTTCCTTCTAGTAACTGACATTTTGATACAATAACAGCACTCATTTGTCCCAGCCTTTAGAAATTCTGAACTTGACTTGACAGCAGCCTACTACTCCTCCATAAAGTGTGATGTCTTCACAAAGCATGAAACTCGGATCTGCCAATTTCAAACCAGGCTGAACTATTTAGTCCCAAGCAGCTCACCAATATTAAAGCCCTTTATAAGCGCAACTCTCATGAAGGTTGTGACTGCACCCAATATCATGCTACCTTCAAATTGTTGTTCTGGAGATTTCTCTGCAATCTCATAGATATATCGGATTGTTCTGTGAGACAAAGTCTGCACAAACATGCTTGTTATTGACCAGGTAAACAGCACCAGATTTCAAACCAAACCAAAATCAGCATCCAAAGAAAGCACTGCAAACATGCAAAGTATGGGTTTTGCAAGAAAAGCCAAAAAGGCAACTCAATACAGGAGATACATTTGATTTGAAAATCAAGCAATAAAGGTAGTGCCAAGAAGAAGATGGGCATGAGCAGACCTATGCCTCAACCTTGAAAGTACCTGAGACTTCCTGCCATTCAATCTTGGTCTGAATCCATGCATTCTCCATATAATGCCTTGCTGAATGGATCATGACACTTGACAGAAGCTTGTGAAGTCTGCCAGATATATCAGGCCCAAAGAGTGAGCTTTGAGTTGAGGGCTACTGGATACAAGATGGATTTAGTGGCAGCTGCAACAATCCCGTCTTCCTGTGAATGCTAATCTGCAATATCTGCTGGAAACTGATGATACCCTGAGTAATAACAAAAACTGAAAAATCAACATACTATAAACATAGGTAACCTCAACTCTGCAAGGACAAATCATAATATGCTGGAAGGTGTTAAGAAGGCAAGGCTAAAAAACAGCTGAAAGTAGTACCTCCCAGCCTGCAAGGGTCGAAAGGACAGTCCGAAAAACTCCAGCTGTGATCCTTTTTTATGTGGAGAAGCATAAGAGCTCCATAAACAGAAAAATTGCTGTGACCCACACAGAAGCATATATATAATTGCCAATAAGTTGTAAACCCACCTGCAGTAAAAAACACAGCCAGCTACATACTCGGGTCCACCTCATTTGAACTTGCACTTGTCTTTTGCAAGGTGACCTTGTAGGACAAGGCTACCAGTATCCCCAGTGCCATTAGACTTCAGACCTCATTCCGGAGCTCTGACCAGCAACAAAACTGAGCAGTTCTTCACACTGTTTGCATGTAGCTAATCCTAACTGCTAGACTAGCATCTATAACAAAGATACAACAGGCATGACATGTAAAAAGATCTATCCACAAAGTGATGAGTGCATTTCTAATCCTTGTGAGAAACTCTCTGATTTGTCATTGTCCATTATGAACCTCTACACCTGCTGTGTAAAACTGTACCAAAATGAAAATCCAGGATAGAACTCATAAGACCAAACTGACTTCCAAACCAAAGATGTTTCTGATATGTGGCACACACTGTATCTTGATGGGAGAAAACCTCAAAGACAACTCACCTTGCAGTGCAGAAGGCAAAGGCAAGAACTGTTGACAGATACTGCACAAAGACAAAACCACTGCCCTACCACTGCATGACTTAGATCTGTGGCCAGCACAAGTGGGTTGAATGCCCTGTGCAAAAACAATAAGAATTTTGATGTAGTATGTGTGAAAACCTAGATCCCAGCCAGAACATATGTTATCATCATCCAGGATCAGAAGGAGATTTAGGAAATATCTTGCAATATACATGCCTTGAAGAATAATCCCAATCCAGAGAGTCAGTGGATACATTTAAGACACGATAATGTAATGAGTTTGGCTCACTTTCTATCATTTGTCTGGAACCACATCCAAGACACAGCTTCTGGCATTTAATAAATGCACATCACATGGAACAATTCTGAAAACTTTCCTATAGTTGAGCCAAACAGATCTCCTGCCAAGTGATCACGTTGAACTCTGAACCAGTTGCATTGAAGGAGCCACACCCAAAACAGCACAACATAAGTCCCAATTCATGGTGCACACTGCATTACCAATGGAGGACACTGCTGTAGCCTTGTAAGACTCCTGCAAGAAATCCACCAGCTACACATGCTCTTGATAAAAACCCAAGGTTCAGGCTTCCACAATGTCAACAAAACTTCCATCCATCACAGGTGCAACACCATTTCAACCTGTATGTGTCAAAACTACACTTCTTCATCTCAGATATCCCCTTCACCACACTTGAACCCTTGTGTTCTGAATAATCCTTTCGATTTCAGAAAACTTCAACCTTTAGATTGCCCATTGATTACATACTGCTGAAATGGCACTGCAACTACAATACCCTCCTGCCCACCAATAATACATTATCAATCAGGCTGTCGAAACAAATCTAAAGCCCACCACAACAATACCTTTCAACAAAACTCTAGACCTCCAGACATGTGAGTTTCTCCACAGGCAGCTGTGCAAGGTCAAGAATACTTTTACCCAAACTGAAAGATGGAGCTCATGTAACCAACTTCTATACAAGAAAGGCACACAAATTGCAATGATCTGAAAGTTACCATCATCGACAAAGCTCCCTCATGCCCCCAAGGACAGGCATTGCATGATGATGCAGGCGGTCAACCATACAAGCACTTGTAATAATGCCCCCTGGCACTAGAGTCTAAGATGACCTCCTGTTTTGTGGGTTTGAGTGGCATATGCATTTGCACCAACATAGTTCATACTTGCAAAATTATGCATCAACTTGTTTTCAATTACATCGCTGGTGATTGAAGACAATTCAATTTCATAATGTCTTGAGAGGAATAAGATCTGAACTGAAACATGTCAATATACAAGTTCACTATGAATCAAAAGAAACTAACAAATGATTGTGGGATTGTGGCATATCCGAGAATTCAAAAGAAAAAAAAATCTAATCACAGTTTATAGAAGCCTGAAGTTGTATCAATAACCATTTTAGGCTAATTGAATACATACATGGATCAGGTTGCTTCATGATGTAGTCAGAAGACAAATCTACAAGCACTACCTCAACTGTTCACTGCAGCCAATAAAATCCATTTCAGGGCCATGCATGTTGTCCTTCACATTTTGAGTGATATTCCTCCCCAGGTGGTGTCTCTGCACAACAAGCTTTATTAGGTTTTCTGGCTTGTGAAAGTCCCAAGCAAATTTTACACACAGCTGAAGATTGTGAACTCTCAAAACAAATTAAAACTAGAGCCTCCACAGAAGAGAAGTACTAAGTACCAAAAAAAGGACTCCTTTCGCTTTGGCCCAGGAGGACAACATTTGCCAAAGCATATGGGATAAAAGTGAGGTGCTATGGAGAACATGTTGGGGAACACATTGAGAACTTGGGAAACATAGTGAGAACTTGATGGGAACTTAATTGGAACATAATGGAAACACATTGGGAACCAGGGAAAAATGCCAACAAATCCTTTCCCCCCCCGCCCCTCACCCCCACAAACTTATGGAAAAAAATCAAGCCTCCTTGAGAGCATGATTGGGCCTTCCCATTGGCTGCATCAATTTCTCTTCCCAGAAGAGTTTGTCACCATTTTTGGCCTGGGCTAATATCCATTGCAAAGAACACCCTACCTATTATTCACTCTACCTATTATTAAAAGTGGATTAATTTGTTTTGGATTTTGTTTTATGAAGTGTAAATTATAAAAAATCATTGCTAAAAATTTGGAAAATTTTGCCATACTTATTATACCACATGATATTAATTACCAAGTCACTTTTGAAAATCCAAACCTAAAATTGAAAAAAAAATTCAAACCCTGGTTTCTAGTTTCTACCTTCTACCGATTTCCAACCTCATCCATCCATCCATCCATCCATGCGGTCTGCTTCCCTTCCCTGCAAGTCCGCGTTTCTCGTTCGTCCGTGACCGTTGCAGCCAGCCAGGACAAAAGCCCCTTTTGAATTCCAACGCCAATATTAGTGTAAAAAGAGCCATGTTACGTTCGTTCGTTCGTTCCTCTCTTGCGTCGCTCTTTGCTGTCCACGGCCCGAAACCGCCGCCGACGGACGGACGTCGCCATGCGTCTTGGCATTCGCTTGCATCTTGTCTCCTCTGCACTCTCCTCTCCTCTCTTCTCCTCCCGCTGATCTGCAGCTGTATTGCTGTTGTGTTTTCTTTTCCTTTTTTGAGGAGGAGTTGATCTTCCTCTGTGTGGAGGACGGTTGGATATCTGTCTGTTTGCAGTTTCCAACCAGTTTGGAGACTGTTGTATCGTTGATCTCGTGTTGTAGATCATGGAGTCGAGGAGGACAACGCGGAAGCAAGCTCAGCAGCAGTCAGCTGGGTCTGCAGCAGGGTCGCCAGTGGTTCATTCTGCCAAAGAGTGTAAGCAATCTACAATACTGAAACTGAGTTTTTTCTTTCGGCTTGGTTTCTGGTTTAGAGGTGAATCGAACTGAGTCTGTTTCTGTCTGCGGGGCGGTACTGGGTATGGGGGAGGGTTTAGTGTTTAGGAAGAAAGAAAGAAAGTCTGGTGAGGGAAGAATATATAAGTGATGGGTGGCTTTGGTTTTTCTCAGCTGTAATGCCGACAGCCAAGAAAGCTGGTAGTGCAAGGAGGACAACAAGTCGGAAGCCACTGGCGGACAGAACAAACGATTCCCCGATCTATGGCTTGACTCCTTGCGGTAACAAAACTGGAGGAGGACGCAAATCTAGTCCCATTTACGAAAGGACTCCCATCTCAAAGCTCCGTTCCTTCAAGAGCTGCACACCGGGGACTCCTGGTGAAGAAATCCTACGCTCACAGGTAAGTAGTTAAGTAAGCCCCAAGCTGCTGCTGCTGCTTATCTCTCTAAGTCTATTCTTTTTCTTCTCAAGAAGCTCTTCTTCAATTGATTGCAGTCCCTACTCCAGGAATTGTACGTGAAAATCGACTGACACCCATTTCGAGATGTGAGAAGAATGCAATCTCAGATCCTTGCTAGAGTTTTGGGGTTTAGCGGAGGAGGGTCCTATGCCATCTTGATAACATCTTGATCTTCACGCCATTCTTCCCAGCAGTTTTTTTTGCCTCCTGAGCTTCTTGATCCATCTCTCGCAGGTGCAATCTATGCTGGAGAAAGTGAAGGCAAATGAGCAGTCAATGGGTGACACATTGCAGTACTACAGTCCACTTTTCTCATCATCCTCAGCAGGAGGAAACATGAGTCAGAGTCAATATTACACACCTGCCACCTCTTTCCCAACTGTTGACTCACAATCTCCAGTTTTTCCTCTCTCTACTAAATTCCAGGAGGAGGGCCTGCAAGCCCAGACAGACATGTGGAGTCCAGTGAAGTCTAACCCTGAACTCCAAATGGAGCAGCCACTCGTAGTAGCCACTTCAAAGGACAAGACTTGTGGATCAGAGGAACAGGAGCAGGAGGATGGGGAACTTTTGCCACTGGATATGCAGCTCCTTTACATGTTTGGTAAAGCTGCGGCAGCAGCTCCTGCATCTGATTCGGACGCAAGTGATGCCAGTAGCCTAGATCTTGATGTGCTCAAAGCTGTCGAGAAGGTCAGTACTTCACTGGGATCCCTCAGACCTATCTGTAGTCTGTACTCACAGTTTCTCATCTTGCAATCTCCGTACCCAGAGCTCCTCAACTTAGATGGCCTGTTACAACCTGTATTGTCAGCTGAAAGCTTGGCATTACAGTACACAAGGTTGGTACCTACCTACCTGCCTGGTGGAAATTTCCATACATAAGGTTGGCACCAGAACCCCTCAACTAAGTGCAATGAACTGGTGGGTTGCCAGTGTGTGTTTGTGAAACCTAATCTCCCGCTGTACTGCCCCACCTCAGTCATTGCCCTGGGTAATGCCCTGCTGCCAGGGGTATTTCCTGACACAAAAATTTCTCAAATTTTTTTGCCTGAAAAAAACTTTATCAAAACCTCGACTATGGTTACAATGGCATGATCATACCAGGTTGCCGATGTTAATCATGTGGTTGAACCCAGAAGGGTCTTAGGGCTAATCATTTTGTAGCTTTGATGTGCAGCAGGTTATCACCCGCATGGAAGATGAAAAACCAGAGGCCAAGGGTGAGGATGAGGAAGGCTGTGATGGGGAAGCTGACACTGATGGAGTCTCAGACCAAACTGAGCTGCCAAGTCTTTGGAAACAAAGGGGTGGCAGGTCTGTTAAAATAACAGAAGGGTCAGTGAAAATGGTGAATGCAGTCAGCCAGGAAATGACTACTAATGAGGAGTACCAGGAGTATGAGGGTAATTATGAAGCGGATGAAGTGGAAGAAGAAGGTGGGGAATATGAGGAGCTTTGCAGGGGCATAAGCCACATCTCAATGAGAGATTCAAGAGATGGGTTTGGGCCTCCACCTTTTGCTGGTCGTCATACCCGCTTTCATTACAACAGTGAAGGTGAAATTGACTCGGTGCAAGTAGATGAAGAGGAGGACATGGAAAAATCTCCAGAAGGTAACATTGCTTTTCTGAAGCTTCTCAAAGTCAACTGCAAAAGCCCATGAACAATTACTGAAGTTGTTTACATGTTTATGAATAAGAAAATCATCACAGACAAGAGATTTGAAAAGGGTTTCTTTGCTTAAAATTGAATTCTGTAACCCGACAATTGAATAATCTTTGCCCTCCTCATGTTCACTGGTTTTGACAGCTCTGTTCAGCTGTAGTTCACTGGCCTTAACAAATGCCTGCACAACAGGTATTATTAGTGTTGCATTTTAAAACTCTTCTTGAAAACATTGCAAGAGTGGTCTTGCAGCATGAAGGGTTGACAACAGTTCTCATGAGTGTTGATGAACAAAACACTTTGCAGGTCCAGCAACTCCAACAACTGTAATGCGACTGAGAGGTTTGCCTACCCCAAAGGGGAAACACCTGCGATTCACTGAAGATATCTGAGAAAAAGAAATCTACGGCCACTCTTTCCATGTCTTTTTTTTAATAGCTGTAGGGTCTATTGCTGCTCAGTAGTAATTGAGTGTGAGACCCTCCTTTTGGTTAACTTTTTGCACTCATTGAACATTGAATCCCCATTCATTCATTTTGTACCCAAAATGGAAAAAATTCAATATTGGTGTACATTGTTGTGATAGACACCCCAGGAAACTAGGATCTTTTATTACTTCCATCACAGATTGTTGTGGAATTCCATTAGGGTTTACAATATATGGACTGTGTAGCAAAATCGTACACATTGATTTACACTTGAATAATATACTCTGAAGAAGACATTATTAAACCCCTTGCATTCCAAGAACTTCTTTCCATCATATGGACTTTTGGCATTTTCAGATCCAGTAGGTTTTTCTTGCAGATGGCCCTGACTATCGTTCTAAATGCAGTATAAAACCATTCCCTGAACGTTTGTCGTTATGGCTGTTAAATTACCATACATTGCGTTAATTTGGTTAACTTTACATATCTCCATCCCATCACTTTGCAATTCCTTACCCTCTATTTTGTCTTGCAAACATTGTTTCAAATACATCCCGACTAAACCAAAACGATTCAGAGAATTTCCACTTGGGTTTCTTGGATCAAAGTAGTTCCTTGGTTTCAAGAATATTTAATTCCAACAGCTTAAAAATTAAAAATTGTGAGTGTTTCTTGGCAATCTTATACAGTATTCAGTATTCAAAAGACTTAAGCAAAATTCTACACCAAGGATTTTGGCATTTTGCTCAAATGGCAAACTTGCCTATATTATAAAGGAAAAAGCTTTCCCAGAAATTTCATGTTAAATTCAGGTTTGTTTTAAGCATTTACCCTAAATCCTGAACTAATTTTGCTGCTTTGGCCTCTAAAATCTTCAAAATAGTCATTGTGCATAAACAAGCCCCAAAATCAATTTGAAAAACTTCTTGTTCATTTACCTTGGTTACAGAATACCTCTTTTGTTATCAAAGGCCTAGCCAATTAATAGAGATATTATTTTCCTAACTCATAAAGACAAAGAGCAGTTACAAATACCTCTAAAGTATTGGAGCACACAACACTTAAATTCCTCTGAGATAGTCAAAACACAACTGTGACATGAATGGCATCATATTTTGTTCATGAAGAGCTCCACCTTTAATAATTTGCTTTATAGTGAACATAGTTTTGGCACATATAATCATGGAAAAATCACAGTCCACAGGTCTAGTTCCCAATAAGCATTAAAGCTGGAACAAAAAGACAACTTACTGTGACACACCCAACCACTTTGTGAAGTTTTCAAACTCTGTGTACTCACTGTCTGAAACCATGGTCTTGTACCAGGCAGATCCTGCCTTCTTCACAGTTTCCTTGTCCTCCGGCTGCAAATGATGGCATAAACAAAAACTTGGAGTCAGATGAAATGCAGACATACGTACAACCTATCTTTCAAGCCTCATCATCCTTAAATATTAAGCAGCTCACTCACAGCAACTACCACACTTCAACCTGAATTTGCACCAAAAGACAATCCCAATATCAGAACCACTCACACTGTGTATTCTTGCTCAGTAGACTATCTTTGTATTTCTAGACTTGTGAATTCCATGTGAAGCACAAAATTGTAGCAAACTGGAAAAAACCATGGGGCACATAGATGATGAAGCTGTATTGCACATGGAACTATATTGCCATGCATAATTCTTACATACACATGACAATCAAGACATAACCAGACAATTTCCAGTGTTCCAAGTGTTAAGAGGAGATGCATGATCAGGTCAGGCCCGTAAGACACATCTATATCATCTGCATGTGAGTGTCCCCCCAAAGCACATAAAACAGCAACTTAAGAACATCCATCTGATTGCTTGTGCTATTACATTCTCAAGAGTCTGCTTCATATGGAGGTTGGACAAACATATCCCACATTGTCTATGGATAAGCCAGGTGTAGATTCAGATATATGGACAAAACAGTTCAATCAAGGAATGTGGTCATGTCTGCTTGGACAAATCAACCAGTACAAGACAGCCCTTAGTATGCAAGACATGACTCAAATAATATTGTCATCTTCCGACACAAATCTTATTATGGACTCAAAACTGAGTCATAATGACTTGCTTTAATTGACGACCTGGAGTGACAACATAAAAAGGAACAGCCTGATGTGGGCCAACATATCCATTCTACCATACTCTGCAGGATTGTACTGCATCTTTGAAAGTCACACTGATCTTGACAAAACTGCAGGTATCACCTTCCAAATTGAATTTTCTTTTTGACTCACTATAACCCTATACCAAACCCAATCAAGAAAAATAAAACCATCGATGACTTACAAGCAAAAAACCTTTTCTGAAATCTCTCCAATCAACTTCCTAAAATATCAGCAAATGTCAACAATCCCCCTCTAAAACAACACCAATAACATGCAGCATGTGACAACAATCAGCAATATCAACTTGTGGCTGATTGAGTGGGAAGCCATCAGCAACAAGACAGGTTTAGGGGTGACCATGAGGGAAGTGGAAAAATTACCTTGACAGTCTTCCTTTTGAGGTCAAGCTTTTCAGCCTTTGCCTTCACCCGCTGTTCCTGGGCCAAAAGCTCCATCCTCCTCGCAGTCTTAGCATATGGGTTGAGTTTCAGAAGAGCTCCAAGATTCTTCAATGGATTCTTCTTCAGGGCCCGTCTCTTGATCTCAACCTTTTTGGGTCGGACAACACTCTGGATCTCATCCGAATTGATGATTCTAGCAAGATCCGGATTGCCCATGATGGGTCGGGGAAGTACATAGTTCTTCTTCACAACTGATTTCTTCTCATGGGTGCCAAAAATGGAATCCAACTGCTCGAATGCAGACTTTGTCCACACAATGAACCGGCCAAGATGACCTCCTGGTAAACCACAGAGACATAAGTATCGAATCGTGATAAACCCAATGTGTTACATTCCTGCTGCTGAAGAGAAAAGATAGATAACGGAACTCGGAGGGCATGGGAACTCACCAGGAGCCAGCTGAAGCAGATTGAGGCGATGCACAGAAGCGATCTCCACACCTGGCACGTTCCTGAAAGACTTCACGAGCTTGGCACCCTCAGTGCCGTAAACAATGAGAGGGCCCCGGCGAGAAACATACCTCCTGTTCCTCATTTTCCCCTTACCGGCGCGGATGTTATGGCTGGCTCTGACCTTCTCAACATCCTCGTAAGCTCCGATTCTCTTCAGCAGCTTAACTGCAGCCGATGTCTTTTCAATGGCCTCCACAGAGTCTTCCAGCACCAAGGGTACCTCTGGTACTTTCTCGATACGGTGGCCTCTGGCAAGAACCAGGGACGGAATGGCGGATGCTGCCAATGCAGACGCAATAGCATACCTTTTCTGGTTCAAGTTCACCTTCCTGTGCCATCGCCGCCAGATCTTGGTGGGAGCAAACATGCGACCACCTCGACACATGTTTCCGAACGCTCCTTGTCCTGCTCGGTGTGTACCACCTCCCGGAACCCTAGGAATACGCGACACGGCTCTTCCAGTCCCCCATGACTCCGCTGACGTCTGGTGTCCAGCTTTCGTGCTCACCGCATACGGCTGCCTCTTGTTCTTCGCCAGAGATGTATGCACCGACTGCACTACATCTGGTCGAATCGGTACCAAAAACACCGCAGGCAGAGTCGCCGATCCTGCTGCTCCATCTGCCTCCCCTCCTTGCACTGTCACTAAAGGCCGCGCAGCAGCCGCCATGACTTTTTCCACAGCGACAACAAGCAAAAGGAAGATCACAAGCTACCAAACCGCAACCTCCGAAAGGAAACAAACTTTCGCAGCGATGCAATAGATACGAGACAGAGGAAGCCGCCTCGCAGAAATTAGGGTTAGGGTTCAGTTACCCCTATTCGTGGCCGTCCAGATTAGGGCTTAGCAACGAGAATTAGGGCTAGGTTACCCTAAACCCTAAACCCTATTATTTATACCTAATATCAGCGATTTTTTTGGGTGGCAATTTTTTTTCAAAAAAATAAATTTACGTCAAATATTCCTTTTTTTAAAATCGCCAAAAATCGATTAAAAAATCTTATTAATCGCCATGTTTCTACTCATTGTTCGACCAAGTAGCCATGATATAAAGCCATTTAAGTAAATTTCTACTTTCATAATTAGCCTATAGCCAAAAGGTGGCTAAATCTCCTTGTGGATGATCACCAGTGTTAAAATCGAAGCCAAAAAAAAATAAAAAACACTGCCTAACAAAAAAAAATTAAAATTAAAATTAACTATTTTCTCAAATACATATTTCTCCAACTTGACATTATGTGGTTTGGAATGTGTAAGTAGGCGGCTCAAAGACCCCATGTCCAAGCCAATTCCACCATTGAATTTTAATTCAATTGATCATTTCAAATGCAATGCTTTTCTCATGTTTATGACAAATGGATTTATTGTTTAATTACCTAATTAATGCAACAATTCTCCTATTGCATTAAGTGACACAATTTATGTTAAAAGATTAAATTTTATTTGTCAATGTGATTATTAGGACAAGATTAGTTGAAGATTTATTAACAACAAATATTATTATCTGCAATTAATCCTAGTCAAATTTGGTTAAATACTTTTGTCGATGATTATTCGTCAACCTACCTCAAAAAAATTGAGATAATTTTTTTTTTTAAAACCATGTTTGTGACAAATGATTTCAATCTCATAATCTTCAAATTTGCTAGATAAATATTTGAAAAATTACATGAATTAATATAATATTATTATCAATAAAGCTATTCCAACACATTTCCTTATTTTGATCCAAAATTCCTAATATATCTTTTTTTGTTGATCGTCTCTTAAACATATGAATGCTAGTTAGTAGTGATCAACAAATATATGGTCAAGATCACATATTGGAAAAAGAATTAAGGTTAGAGTTTCCCACCTTGATTTTGTATTTTATGCATTTTCATTTTACACAAAATTGAGTTGTATTGGTTTTAAGTGTCATGCACACACAACAAACTTGTTAATTTTGTTATTGGAACCTTTCTCTCACATTTTATTTTTTTCAATTTCATTAAGAAACTAAACGTACTTAATAAAATTATCCAAAAAGTTAGTGATTAAGGGGGTGAGAACAGTTGGTTTCTGCATTATTGCATAATAGTGCGTCAAATGTGTAACTGGAAATGAACCCAAACTAGTTTTTCCACCAATTTTTGATGGTAAACTGAGTTTCATCCCCTCTTTCCTTTTTCCTGAGCACCTCCACCGCTGCTACAAATATTTTCACTGCTCCTACATGTACAACTACTATAGTTACTCTCAAACCTCGTGCATTAAATGCTGAGTTTCAGCATTTCATACTGAGATTTAATAAAATTTCATTACTTTGCGGATACCACTGAAAGAGAAAATACAGGGTGAATGCAGAGGAGACAGGGGGTGAAAGAGAGGATGACTTTACAGATAACTTCAATATTAGGCTAATTATCATAAGAATTTTGTGGGTCCACAACTCCACCAATGTAATTTGTAGGTGGTTTTTCTTTGATTGTTCTTTCTTGAGCAAATGTCTAATGGCACAAAGTCTTATGAGTCTAAATTATTGAAAAAATACAGTAAGTGATAGGTTTCAAATGAGTGACAATCAAATGAAATAGTCCTTCTAAACCCCAAACCCTAAAAGCTATCCATTATATTAGTTTAACTAATGGATAAATTATCTATCTTTTGACTGTTTTTTGCAGCTTTGAAGTCCTAATGAACTTCAGAATAATTTTCACAAAGGTTGCTCCCCACTTTTCTACAAAAAGAGGAAAAGAAGAACCATTGCAAAGTTCAATCAATCTTTGCTTCATGATAGAGATTATATATACATAATTTCAGCCAAGAAACCTTGCAGAAGGCAACCCACTGTTTTGTTTTTAATGCTGCCTGAAAGAATGATGATCCAGAATGGCATGAATCACCTTACATTCCCTCAAATAAACTCTGAAGACTCTTCACTGTTTCATCTGCTTCCCTTAAAAACCACCTACTCTTGCTTTCGTTTGGTAGACCAAGACCTCCACTAGAGACTCTACCTAAGAGTTTATTGGACGTTTTAATATCATTTGCAACTTCATGCACCAACTCCAATGATTCTGATAATCTGGAGAGGAGATTTACTAGTGCTATCACCTCATTCCGTTGTAAATCAAGCTGCAAACCCCAAAAGAAATAACAAAATGTGACTGCCACAGAACTGTATCTGTAAATGTTGAGATCTGCTTCCACCTTTTTGCCAGTCAACTTTGCAGAGAAGCAAGAGCAATATAGAGTTACCAAAGTTTTGAGCTGCAATGGAATACTCAACAGAGAAGTCTAGTATCAGAGGCACTTACAGAGTGGGCAGGAGAATCCTCGACAGAGAAGAGAATTTTCAAGGCAGTGGCCAGTCCAAGGATCTGTAGTTTGCCCCATAATCGACATTTCTCACATCCAACACAATCCATCAATGCACTGCAACATCAATGCCATCAACATCAGTAGTTTTCACATAGACCCATCACAAGACTTTCAACATCTCACATGTATCCACATCTACGTGTAACTAGACACATGATAACACTATTACATGTTGTGATGCAAGGACCCAGCACAAACAGCAATTCATAAACTCTGTCAATTTGTGTATGATCCTAGGATTGCCACCTTACAAAAACAGAGGCTGCAGAAAGTGCTAAGAAATCATTTGCCCAAACTAGTTTGATATCTTCTAAGTTTCTCTGAGAATGAAGAATGCTAGGTGCTACCTGATATTACGAAAATGGATCTGAAGTTGTTGCTTCAGCTCAGCACCATCAGTACCACGCCACATCTGGGCCTCATCAAAAGGTATTGGGCAGGCAGTTCGTAGTTGCTGACAGTTTACCAATCTTCTCACAAGTTCCTGTGTCTCTTGATCCTCTGCATCATTGCCTGTACTATACTCTGCTTGTGACAAGTATGCCCCAGCCTGATTGTGCACCCACCAATATACTTCAGTGCTTGGGATGTTAGTTACAGAAAGTAAACTCAGGAATTGCTTGCCAGCCACAACAACACAAGGATTAGCTATTTCTTGATATTCTTTTTCACTTTTAGTCGTTTTTGTATATGTTTATAAGCTCCCATGCACGGAGAAAAAGCAAAAGATAGCCAGAGGCCCAAACAATTATGGGTGCAAGTTTCACTTAGACCCTGCACTTCCTCATCATAGCATTTCCATGCAAAACACATGAAAACCATCAAACTGCCTGTCTGATTTGAGGCCCTACAAAAAGGGTCATTGGTGATACTCCTCACATGATGGTCACACATAGAATGTGAACAGAAACATCACACACCTTTGTTAGAGCTCGTAAGACAAAAAGGAAAGTGAAGTAGAGATTCTGTACACGCTCAGGATGCATCAGCACTCGTTCATGCATCATCACATAACTCTTTCCCCACTGAACACACACACATGTAGACTTTGTTACCAACACAAGGACTATTTGTAACATGTAAACAGAATTATGACTGTTCACTAGTAACCTGGCAGCATGCAAATTTCATGTATATCAGTGGCAGCCAAGAATACCCCTACCTTGTGTTGCAAGAAACCCAGGCCCTGAAATCTCTGGTGCACTGCAACAACACAGAGTACTTTGCAGTGCTTATGCAGACAGATATTAATGGTGCCCTCCACCTCTTCTTCCTACTGTTTGCTCATCACTAGGTCCTTCCAGACAACTGCTGTAGGCTTGATTACTATGTAAACTGAAGGTCACTAGAGGAGCCCACCTTGACATGACGAAACTCTTTATTTGGCTACAAAATGTTCATCAATTTTTACCTAGCTCAGTCCATAATAGGTGGTTTTCTGTCTCTATCTGAGATGACCTCTTTCGGCCTGTGGTTCCAGACTTCTGCAATATTTCTATACCTACCACATCAGAAAACTTTAGCAAATATGCACATTGTTACACACCTTAGTTGTGGCCTCATCAAGCAGATAATCTCCAGCAATGTGGGTGGATATAGAGGTATGAAGGCCTGATATAAGCCTGTAGAATACACGCCTCTCAGCACATGTATCCCTCTCGCCCTCTGCAACCACTTGACAAGAAAGTTATCTGCACTACCTGATCCATCAAATTGCATTTCAGGGATCAAAACTCCAATAGAAAACCTGAGATATTGAGATAGATTCAGCTCTTTATGACAGTCCCTGAAGATGACTTGCATCTAGGCCTTCCATTTGGCTACAGTACAAGAGTTTCCCATGTTCTGTGCTGGGACCGACCAAACATCCACATTGAATTTTGAACTATGAATTGGTGACCTATACTAGCCACAGTTCTCACTGAGACAGAGCAATTGAATGACCCAGAACATGCACTGTACTGTCTTCTCTAGCAACCCTAATCTGTAGAACATCCAGACATGCAAATGATGGGAACCTGATCAAGAAGCTGGAATGAAACTGACAAGGTTACCTACTCAAAACACCAGATATACACATGTGAAATGCACTGTCTCAAGGCAATCAAATGCTGGCCACTGCAAAAGTGGACATTGCTGCATTATTTGCACAGGTCAAAATCCATGGATCCAGCTCACATCCTGATATTTGTGTGGAAACGTCAAAAAACCACCTTTGAAGCAATTCTGCATGTATATAGCCTCCCAAATCTTGTGTGCCGACACTCCTGTGTAGCCGGTAAATTTCTCAGGATTCAGCAACAAATTTACATAGGTTATGTCTCCTGAAAATCAACACCCAAAGCTTTCAGAAAATTTGCATCCATCTTCTACCAGGATTCTTTTGCATTCAACTGAGCACCTAGTTAACCAGGAAGAACTGGACAAACAAATCCACATGTGCCAAAGCTTAAACTACACTCTTTGCAAACCATATACAAAATCTGTGCAAAACAATAAATTCACAAATCTCCTCTCATCCTACTTGCCTACTCATCCCAGTTTCTGGCTTCTAGAAACAAAAACTTCCAAGTGTAACATTCACCAAAAGAATGTTAGCTGCCTGGCACTTTGTGTGGAAACTCCTAATCAGATCAGAGGGTGGAGCTGGAAACAAAAAGGATATTAACCAGTAAACAACTTACCATTCTGTGTCTCATCATCATGGGTCCAGGGGTTGTCAGTCTCTGTCCAACCTTGAAATGCTTGTGCATCCAGTGTGCGATCCACAATACCTTGAGGTTTTCCCTCCTGACATGTGAAGTGGTCTGAGCCAAGGCCTTTAAAGCTAGCTGGAAACTCATTCTCCGGGCACTCACAAACACTACAATCACGCAACTGGCACAGGCCATCCTCTGGCCAGAATGGACAATCACACCACAACCTCACCTGCAATTAAAACCCCACAGTCTCTCTCTGAAGCCACAACAACACATAAGCCTCTTGCAGCAGCATGAGAAGAACAATAAACATACTGTTGCAAGCAATCCCAGAACTGAATCAAGCTCCCAAAAGTACCTGAAGAACAATAACAACCCCAATAGTCTGCTTTGAATTAGGCACAGATTCCAATTCATGAACAGATGAAGAAAAGAAGACAAATGTCAGAGAAACATTTTGCAATGCAGAGAGGAGGCAGCAATGAAACCTATCAATCCATATCCTTCCTGAAAGCCATAACCTACAGAACCCATCCACACACACATGTTGTGCATTGGAACATATCAAGAAAAGAGAGGTAATGTATGGTCAGTACCTTGAAGTAGCGAAAGAAAGGAGTCTTCACAATTTTCTTAAGAATGTCGTGCAGAAATTCTTGATTCAAAGCATCTACTGTTGCATAGTCACAGCAACAATCCTCCACCGCCCCCTGGAACTCATCCAGACCCTGTAACACATACACAACAATTTTTTAAAGGAGACTGACTACAAAGGGCAAAGGCAAGCAGAAGCTCAAGAAGATCAGCTGCAAGCAAGCAAACAAGAAGATGATGATGATGCTGCCGTCTGTGAACAAGCTGAAAATCCACATGATTAGAACAGAATTCAAAACTCCACACGCTGATGTGTCAACAGAATTCACGCACAAAAACCTCGATGACTGTTTGCTCTGTTGCTTGAGTTATTGTTGCATAGAGAAATCCATACCTGGCATCCACATGATTTGGTAGTATGTCCTGGTACTAGGGGAGGTTGTGGCACAAACCAACGCAGCTGCTGAGGTCGCTGCTGGTAAGCCACAACAACAGCCACAAGTGCCACCAGAGTTGCTACCAGAATGAACTTCCATGGCCACCACCCCAACCAGGCTTGCCTCCTACTCCTGCTCCTGCGCTTCTTCTCCTCATCTCTCTCTATGTGCTCTGAAGCTTCTGCACTCATTTTTTGTCCCAAAACAACACTTCCTCTACCTGTGTATACTCTTACGTCCTTCTCAATGGTTTGCAAACATCTCTCTGGTTCTTTGCGCAGTAAGCTTTCTTCTTCTTCTTCTTCTTATTCTTCTTCTTCTTCTTTTGGTGAGCTTTCTCCTATTGACAGTCCATTACGACATCGAATCCGATATGCTTGTGCGCGCGCCTCGTGGACAAGAAACAAGAACAAGAAAGTCTTCGATGTGTTGCACTCTGGATATCGATCCGTTATTGCAGCATGAGTTCTTCCATCGGCGCATCGGTCGATATGGATCTCCAACAGACTGCAAACAGCAGCAGGCATTTTTTTGAACTCTGCGCCGGGGGGGAGAGCCATGAGGCAGTTGCTGGAGGTGACTCATGTCGGCGTGCTACAGCGAGTAGTGTCTCCTCCGCCTTGTCATCTGCCTACAACAACACCAAAAACGCGCGCGCGCGCGCGCTCGCTCGCTCGCCCTCGTGTAGGCTCCACTGCAGGGAAGTACTTTCCAGTGGCGTTGGGCGGCGGGTATTTGATGGTTTTGATAACCTCCGGATCCGGGAACTCGGGTAACCCAGCCACCCGGAAAGAAAGAACCCCCGGATCCCTCTATTCAGGGACCCCAACCTTCCGAATCAAAGACCCGCCGGTTCCATGTATTGGAAAAGAAAACAATCCAAAGCAAAACAAACCCCCGGTTCAGGTTATTTCAACAAATCTCAAAGAAGGGTCAGGTTCCATGAAAGAACCGGCAGTTTTTTGGGCAGTTAGTCATTTGACCTGTCTGAAAACAAAAACTTGAGAACCATGGCTACGTATAAGAATCAGACATTGGATTTTTTGATATCCATGGGTATATCTCAAAACCCAAGCATGTGAATTTGATATTTTAGTTATGGATTTTTCTACCCGGATTGATATCCGATGGGTATTTTTGTTGTGGTTGTTAATACCCGCCCAACACTGGAAAGAGAAAAAGAAAACAAGCAGGTTTGTCAACTGGTGTGTGGTTTTTTTTTTTTTGGCAAGCCAATGGGGTTGTTGGATCTCGTCATTTGAATTTTATTTTTTTTAGTTATCTTGAATGAATTAATAGTCAATGTGTAATAGCTATTTACAAACAAGGTGCATGTTGGATGCTAGTTATTTTGATGGGTTGTTCCACATTAAATTGATTTTTTATTTTATTTTTTAAATCATGAGTTGAAAATGAACACATGGAACTAGTGTTTTATATGTTTTTTTAAAAAATTTAAGTGTTTACATTCATAATCACACACACACACAAAATGTTAGATTGTTGATAAGACCTGTTATTATAATTCATATCAATTATCTCCTTTGAAAACAAACCAAAACTTGTAAATCAATAATCACACACCCAAAATGTTATATCATTGATAAGACCTGCTAAGTCATATCAATTATCAATTATTCATTTATTTATTTAGTTAAATTATCTCCTTTGAAAACAAAACAAAAGTTGTGAATCGACACAAGAAAATATTAGTCCATAGAAAAAACTAGAATATATTACACACAAATTGAATACAAAATAGAGGATTTAGAATTGAAAGATGAGAAAGGAACAAGAAATTTTGAAACTTAGAATGATTAGTCATCGAAGGCTTAAAATTCATCTCTCTTGCATATTCTTCCATTGTTTTAGGACATCTAACCGATTCAAATCAATAACATTGATTTTGCATAAAGATGCATGTGTCAATGCATCAAGCACGGTCAACGTAACCACATTTGTAAAACACGTTTCATTACATTTTACCTTAAAAAATCTTGTTTGAACAATGTTATGCTTACCAATATAACGAGATTTTGGCATAACTTGTTCAAGCTCAACCAATTGGTCTATCATTTAAGTGTGCTATTACATGGAGCCCAGAACTCATGAATGGATTCTTTTGAACACTCATCTTTCATTGTTTAAACAAAGTCATGCATTTCTATTGAATGTAAATCATGGTCATTCTCACTTGGGACAAACCTATCTAATGATTTTTCTAATTATAGATTGGATCGACTTCACTTAGGGTTGAAAAGCTTGGCTACATTAAAGATATGTAAGATTGGTAATCAATCATTTAGGGTATTTGTAACTTTTTGAACATACTTTTGTCACAAGATTTGATAATCTTGTAAAGAACTTGGTTTTTCACATATACGACCATCATGTAATTGATGTATAATTTTTACACCATCTTTTTTAACATATACCAACCTCAAATTTGTTATTGACTTTTGAAAAAAAAATCCTAAGCACTTGGAAAACCAACCAAAGCTAGGACTAAATGCACATAAAAAAAGTCTACATAAAATAAAAAGGTAGACATCCAAGCTAGAACATGTTGATGTTAGGTCTACTAACTTAACTTGAAACTTTTTGTTAAACTTGTTTAATTCCAAAATCATATCAATTGCGAGGTTTAAAAGAAATTATAATTGATATGATGTCAATTTAAAGTACCAATATGATTTTTCTTGTTGGAATGCTTCTAATAAAGTTGACATGTAATGTAAAATTTATTCCATATCTTAGCTTTTTAATAACCATTGCATCACATGAAAATACAAAATCACCAAGGGCTCCTTTTCAAACAATCCTAATACTTTTTTACATCACACAACAAACATCAACTATTTATGATTCAAAAACCACCACCTTATTGAAATTTTTAAAAATTCAAATCCACTACACAAATTATTAATAGATAAGATTTTTTTAATTATATATTAATTATAAGATTTTTTCAACAATTACATGTGAATAATGTAATAGATGTTCATAAATGATGGTTAGTCATTTCATAAGGAAGTTTTTAACACCATGTTGCATCTAATCATTGAACTTGCACCATCTATAACCACATCAACTAAACACAAAAAATTCCATTCCATTTTATTTATAACTTCTGTAACAATGTCATACATGGGGTTCAAATGTACCCATTGTAATTCCAAATTGTATGAAAATTGTGTAATTAATGTTCCAATTTTATCGTAACCCTAACTTTGGGCTTGCGACCAAAACAAGGGCTTGCAAGGTTGTGAGTCAAGAGGGAAGCTCAAGGTCACATCTCATGCTCACGGAAGTGCAAAGAGTGTGAGGGAATGAACCCTCACAATCCCAAGTGAACTCCCATTTTGAGAGTTCGAGTCCCAATGGACTCCCGAATTTTTAGAAGGCAATTGCAGGGGTCAAAACCTATTGGATTGAAAAGTTCTTTATATCATTGGAAACCTATTGAAATTTAAATGTCTAAAATGGGCTCACATTACCCATTTGGACATCTGAAACACAAGTTATGGTCAAAAGAAAGGTCGGGAGTCAAATTGGCAATTTGATTCATGACCACTAAAAGTCAAAAATTGACTCAATTTCCTTGTGTGCAAATGGCGTGCGACATACTATTGAAAAGCTTTCGACAAGGGCTACAATTTTGCTTTAGACCTCATCTCAATTAAAAGTCTACACACAAAGTTATGGGGCCTTAAAACCGTAAGAATCCCAACTTTGGGAATTTCGAAACTCCCATTTGGGAGTCTCGAGACAAAATGTCATTTGGATGTGGGCCTCATGGAGAGGCACATAATATACTATAAAGAGGAAAATGGTGGCTTCCCAGTGAGTCCGAGTTTGCCCATGGCTTGTCTTAACACCAAAAGTGCTCCGACTATGCACTAACCAACTTGTTGTTTGATTTGTGCAGGTTCGTGTGAGCGATTGAAGTGCTTGTCAATCTTCCTAGTCCCATCATGGAGCTCCAGCATGCCCCTCTACCCCCGAAATGCTACAAGCCAGGGAACGTGCCCTAACTTCCTATTATTCCGCTATTTTCATTTTAGATTCACATTTGAATTTCTTGAGGAGGTTGGGAGTGCGTCAAATTCCTTCATCATTCAAATAACACATGTATATTACAAGTTGTTTTTGTAATGTTTTATTTATAGCCTTATTTAGTAATAAACCTAAACCTGAAAAGTGGGCTTTGTAATTAACAAACCTTTCAAATGTTATAATGTAACCAAAAAAGAAAAGTCACACCAAGTTTCACAAAAACCATGTCATTAGTTCACAAATTGTAATGCACCACATTTATCTGAACTTAAACCTTAACTATGAATGTTCATACAACAATCAAAATCATAACAGCCCTATGCAATGTTAATATTAGTCTTAAACTAAAATAGATGATGGATCAAAACATTTTAAATCCCCTCTCAATGGTTATCTCGGTCACTAGTTGTAGATTCTCACAAACTAATTAAAAAATAATTGATTTTCCAATAAAAAATTAATCAAAGTTTGAAAAAGGTGTTTAACAAGTGTTGATTCCTTCCTTGGCAAAACTTCAGAGAATATCCTAATAAACATCCAACCTTTCCATGAAGGAATAACTATTCGAAATTCCCAATGTCAAGGTAATCAACCGTACCCAACAGTGATTAAGGTTTAACTCAAATATATAAATTTGAGGGGTGAATTCCACAACTGACTAGCCAGGAAATCCTCCAAAGCTTTTGATCCCTTCCATTATCTACCTCTAAAGACCTTCCAAAGATTGAAATTCTATTTCTAACTCCAACACAATAGAATTCTTAGAGTCAACAAAACGTCAATTGTATTTTACAGGCATTTATCCCAAACTCAAGCTCACACCAAACAACATAGTCCACACACCAAGTCTATGCACAAAAACATTAGCAACTCAAAAACAAAATAATCAAGGTCTTTAGTTTAGAATTCCCAATGTTTCTTGTAGTCTTGCACCATTGTCCAGCTCCATCACTCGCATCATTCTCCACCACACAAAAAAAAAAAAAGAAAAAAAAAGGAAATAACATTAATCCCTAATCTTTCATTTCTTTTTAAAAGCATAGTAGTCATCAACAAAAAACCTCCCCCTTAGATGTGCTCCTATGCATGATAATTTGACAAGATAGAAAGTGGGTTCCGATGCCAAGACAACAATAATGAACACCCTCTTTCCATAAAAGCCCTAAACCTTTTTGTCATATTAAAATTTCCACAAAAATTCTAAAGTTCCATATGTAGATGTGTAAGCTTCATATTCATTGTTGATGGGCATGTTAAATACTTATAATTGATGAACAAGAAGGTAAACATTTTTATAACTCAAAATGGAGTGATTTTTTTGCCCTTAGAAATATAAAATTTTCTTACAAATGATGATTCTTAAGCATTTTATGTTAATCATATTGTGCAAATGTCATAGCATTGGACCAATTGGTGCTCCATCTTGAACCTCCCATATAAGCATGGCAAGTCTATGTTCCACACTACATTCATGATCTTTTACAAAAGAGCATTACATTGAGCTTGCCCTATTTATAATCCACAAGTTCACATCTTTGAATGGATGCATGTGACATTACATCATTCCCAATGTTGGTCCATTTGAGGTTAAAGGTGAAGCAACCATGGTTCCCCTACTTTCCATTACACTTTGAAATTTTACATATATTTGTTTCTATGTCAAGTTCATGTGCAAGCTTCTATGCAAATTGTTGTGCATCATCTTGAATAACTTCAAAAATTTCCTCTTTTTTTAATGTCATTAATTGAAACCAACAACTTTGAAATTGGACTTTAAAAAACACTTTAATTTTTTGCAATAAGCTTTCATGCAAGAGGTGGAAAACCAAAACTTACAAATGTAAAATATGCACTTGGCGACAATGCAAAGCTTAAATTTATATTGGTAAAAGGTCTTTGACCAAACAAACATTGATGTTTAGTTGTCATGCATTTCTCCCACACTTATGTCCATTGCTATTACCCCTTGACCTCGTTGTGTAAAAACTTAATTTTTCTGAAACAATAACAATGCACCAATTAAACACATTAGCAACATGTAAACATCTTGACTTAAGTGTGATTGCTTGGATTAACATGAAATATATTGCACATGTCCTAAAACCATGGCAATTTAAGCAACCACATCACCCCCTTCATTCCATTATTAATTCATCATGGCATGATTTGATGTAAAATACAAAATCAATCACATTTCCTTGTGCTCATCACAACATAAAAGCACAACATAAAAGTTCAAGACATATCATCCATTGCGTGCATTCATAGTTAATGATACTTACTTTGCAATAATATTGTTTCTTTGGTTTAATATGGTCCTTAAAATGTTTTATTCAAAATAGTGACTCAGTACAATTGTGAGTGTTGGTTCACCTTGGATGTGTTAAATGTGAAGTCCATGTATTATTAGTTCCAATATTTTGAGTCCATACAATGGTTAACTTCCAAAGGCTTGCACAAGTTGCAAACTTGTCAACTATAGATAACATTTCATAAGAGGAAATCGATGAAAAAACATGCCCATGATTCACCCATCAATTGAGTTGGTCATAAGGTAGATACTATAATATCAAAATTGACAACAATTTGAATTGTAGTTTAAAAGGTCTCAAGTCTCAACACTCACATGTTTTAGAAGCAAGGTAGTCCAAACAACCACATACCCTTTGTTTCATTTGTGATATATATTTTCATGACATGCCTTTAGGTTTGTCAAGCAATATGAAGGACAAAAAAAAAGCTCATAAATGATTGATTTTTGATTTTGTAGTGGAATGCAAATTCAAGGTATGTTCTTTAGTTTTCACATAAAAAAGGCATGAAAGCTCCAATATAGGATTATGATGAATTGACAATTGTGAATTCAAGGTGAAGTCCATATGTAATACAAAAAAGACAATTAATGCAAATTGAAGGCAAAATGGTGCACATATGGGTCACAAGCAACTCATATTCACAAGACACACCATGACTCAAACTTGAGTGGAATTGCCATTCACCTCCCTTTAATATAATTTGTGATTAGTGATAAGGATTACATTGAAATGGCAAAATTTTTAATTTTGCCAAATTGTGAATCTCATAACTTTTCCCACAACTTTGTTAGCTCATAGTTTTCACATTTTAACTTCAATTGAAAAGTTTTCAAAAAACAAAATTCTAGCTCTTGGAAAGACCTTTTTAATGCCATATTTGATGTAAGACCATTCCACCACGTTTCTTTGTGGCTTAATGAGTAAGAGGCAAATTGTCATTTTGATCAAAACTTTTTTTTCCGACCATAACCTCTGTTTCAAATCTTTGAATGAAAAATGTGAACTCATTTTCAATATTTACTTTACAAATACCTTTTCAATAATCTGTAGAAGGTTCAATTTGAAAAAGGTTTGATTCTTGAAACCTTGTCCCAAAAATTTAAAACACTCATGATATTCTAACTCTCGAAGTGAGAACCCACTTTGGAATGTCGGGATTTGCTTCTTTGCACTTTTCCACATTTGTGAGATGTGCTTGAGTTTTGGAACACTCTCCTATCTCATTTCCCTTTCATGCCTAAACTTTGATCATGAGCTCAAGGTCATGACACTTCACCTACAAAACTAGCAAAGATATAATCCTTTCAAACTAGTACAAATACAATCTCCTCCCAAGTACAAGATTCTCAAAGGTTTTAATTTGTAACCATCAAGTTAAGGTTCTACATGAGTGAACCACACCTCATCATTGTCCCCAACAATTGTTGCATGACAAGTCTTGATGATGGTGTCCTTGTGAGATTGTCACAGGTTCAACCTTCAAACCTGATGGTCAGTCGCAACAATCCATCCCGATCATTGATGCTTGCTTCGTAGTGTGAAGCTCTTCCTTTCTGGCTTGTAAAAGAATTGCAATCTTTGTGTCAGCTTGATTTCATGCAATTTAGGTATTGCAGAACAAAGAATTGTCGCAAGGATCTTGCATGCAAGCTACCTATCTATGGACTTCTAGGATTTCCAAATCTCTACAAACAAGCAACATCCTGAATCAAAGAGTGAATGAATCTCAAGCTTCCAAAGGTTTGTCCCTGAAACAAAACAACCAGGAATTGCATTTATCAACTTTGCAACAGCAGCTTCAGAGTCTCTTCTTGTCAGTGAAAATTGGGTACAGGCCAAGGAATTCACAGGTGCAAAAAATTTGCAAAAGATAATGATTCAATGCAATGCATCCAGTGAACACCATCATGTTTCAAATCACAAACCCAAGAGGGAAAGAGGCAGCTCATGGGTGAAGAAGAAAAGCAAGACCTTAAAAGAAGAAGAGCATATGAGATTGGAAAATGACAAATCAGAGCCTTCTTCTTCAGTACAAGGCAGATGATTCTGAGCTGCATTCTTGATTTCATTCAGACACTACCGTAAAATCTGATAACAGTCTGTTGTATCCTTGAAGAAAAACTCCAGCACGGGTTCTTTTGCAATCAAGTTAAACATTTTCTTCTGAAATTAGCATAGCTTGCAATCTGCAATGGTGTCAAGGTTGGCTGTATGCCATTCCTAGCACTACTGAAATGGCGCTTGCAAACAGTGTCAGCTTCTAAGCTTTCTCTAAGAGCAGCAATAGCAGCTTCTCTACACAACCCTGACAATTCTGCTCCTGTGAAACACTCTGTGTTTTCTGCCACTTCTTCCAGGTCCACATCATCAGAAAGCTGCATATGTCTTGTATGAACATGTAGGACCTCAAGCCTGCTCTCAAAATCTGGGGGTGGTACATATAGAACCTGTTCATCACACAAAAAGTGTGAATACAGTAAACTGTTTTTCACACAAAGCTTGCCATATCTTTGTGCCCATATGTTTGTTTCCAGTCAAGCTGAATCCAGTAAGGACACAAAAATCATGAAGAGAAACCTGCTGTATCATTCCCTACAATATAGGAGTAGTTTCAAATGCACAGACTTGATCAAGCCCTGTTCAGACACAGATGTGCTTACCGAGTCAAAGCGTCCTGGCCGCATAAGAGCAGCATCAATTGCCTGTGGTCGATTGGTGGCTGCCAGCACCAGCACTCCCTGATCACATATACCACCCCCATACCACAGACATTAGGAAAATGAATCGGCTCTTTCTCTGCCCATTATCTCAACCTCACCTCCATGAGTGTAATGGAAGGTACCTGGGCCAGTTCAAGACCATCAATTTCTGTTAGCAAGGTTGAAAGCAGTTTCTCTCCCACTGAAGTGTCATTTCCACTACTGCCTCTTGCACCCCCACCTTCTCCAACACCTCTGCAGAAGTCAGTGTAAAGACTAAGGTCAAGCTTAATCAGTATGCAAGAGTACAGCATGAGCATATGGCACTAAAAAGTGTCCTCAACTATAAACTGATGGTTCTGAACCAGATATGAAGATTTTAGTTTACCTTCTAGCAGCAATTGCATCAGCTTCATCAAAGAAAATAATGCTGGGAGCTGACAGCCGGGCTCGGCGAAATGTATCACGCAAAAGAGCCTCTCCTTCTCCAACATACATTGAGTATAACTCTGCGCCACTGTTTAAACTCTGAGTGGTATCAGACCTAGATTACTGAAAACACTACACTCCTACAAGAAGTTCACTCCTTTCAGTATGCTGAATCCTCCCCTAAACCCCAATCAGTGGAAATAGAGACTCAAACATCAATATGGTCTATGAGGGGCCACTAGGAGTTGTTTGTGCAGTCTCTCGAAACTGCCCACCTGAGAGAGAGAAGAGTGGCCTGAGCAGCATGGGCAGCTGCCTTTGCAAGTGTTGTCTTGCAGCAACCAGGGGGGCCATGAAGCAGGACACCACGAGAAGGTCTTAATCCCAATCTTGTAAATGCATCTGCATGCTTGATTGGCCACTCCACTGCTTGCTGCAGCCTCTTCTGCATTTAATTTCCCACCATGTAGCAGAAGAATTATCTGTCCATCTCTTTCAATCATTTGCTATCCACACTACTATCTAGATGATGTGTCCCTATGTGTTTTAGAGAGTGTGATTCAAATCTCAGTGGGAGCCTACGCAACAGACTGCAAGTCAACTTGAACAAGATAATGTAACTCTAAATACCACTGGACAGATTCATAACCAATTTACGCCCTTCACACATACACCAGGATCCAGTTGTTTATTTGTTGTGATGTAGAACTAACTTCTGGAATCTTTCACACATGCATCACTGTGTTTTGTATCATTGTCACATACGAACAATTCCAGGGCTTTGGCAACTTTACACTTGCCCAGAGGCAGAAAACGTGCCCTGACCTCTGTGCACAGAGTGAAAAAATGGCAAATCCTTCTATCAGCATAAAATTTTAGAAAAGGTAATGATTGTTATCTTGTGACCTTCACTACCCTTTGCAGACACACAATGCTCCTGAAAACTCCTGTTAGTACAACCAAACTGAGCACAGGGCCTATTGGTAAAAGGATATCCAGAGTCAACTACAGTGTGTACCTTCACTTCATGCAGTCCCCCAATATCCTCCCATGACACTTGAGGGATCTCAGCCGCTGCACCACGTACAATGCTGGGACCCACCTTCCTGTGGGCCTCCTGCCAGTCTTCCATTCCCACTGACTTTACACACTCCTCCCCCTTACACTGCAGGGAGTTCTGAAGAGCTGACATGGCTGCTTCACGGCAGAGTGCTTGAATGTCTGCACCCACATAGCCATTACACATGGCAGCTACTGCATGGAGATCCACACTCTTGTCCAGCGGCAACTTCCTTGAATGAAGCTGATAAGATCACCATCTGACCACACGATCAGGAACTGAGAAAACCAAACTATCCTGTGAGACGAGTCACAGGCACTACTACATCGAAAGCTGCATGTCAAAGGTGCAATGTTTGCTTCAAGCTAGAGAACTCACACAGAGAATCTCATAGCGTCCCTGGATACTTGGAGGAGCCACTGCAATTTCACGATCAAAGCGGCCAGGTCTCCTCAGGGCGGGATCAATGGCATTGACTCTGCACAACATTCATGATGATAGATTAGGGACCACCACCTTCAATCTGTTAGCTCTAAAATTGTCCTCATCAGATAACTAATGCAATGTAGATTTTGCAGAATCCTCTGCAGTCCAAAAATGAATATACTGCCCTCACTAGAAGAGCATGACCTAGAAAATGAAGAGAGCACATGGAGTGTATTCTAGATGGCAAATATATGCATACCTATTTGTGGCAGCAACAACTACAACTCTGGAGGGATTGCTTGAAGACCCTCTTGAGGATCCAATACCATCCATCAGTGTTAACAGTTGAGCAACCAACCTGGTCTCTTGTTGCCGCCTGTGAAAAGCAATACAAAACACAAAGAATATTGAGTGACAATACTCATTTCACGCTACAATAAAACTTTGAAGGTACAAGGAAGAATTGACACAAAGCGTTCCATATGGCATCACAGAGAGAGACAATTGGAGCATGCAAAGCAACAAAAAAGGAGCACAAGAGAGAGCTGATAAGATGATTATCACAACAGCTACCTGGAGTCCCGAGGAGGGCACATTGTATCCACTTCATCAATGAAGATGATAGCGGGTCTGCCTGTTGCTGCTTCTGAAGCTGCATTGGCAAAAGCTTCACGCAGTATTCGCTCACTCTCTCCTGCATATGCTCGATGTACTGAAGCTCCGCTGTGACAAGCTATCAAGTTCAGAAGAAGAGCCTGAAGAGCCAGGTAAAAAGAAACCACTCATACCCATCAACAGGTAATCATCATCCTAATAAGCAAAACATTGGATCTAATGGCAAAACCCTATAATGAAATCTGAGGTTTTGCTCTTGTGGCACTTGCTGTATGTATCCCTATGTGCAAGAAATGTCAGTCATGTTGTGGGAGCTCCTGAGGAGGAGGATAAAGAACCTGAGGGAAGTAAAATGAGCTTTGCATTCTCGAGCCATCGCATGGACCAAGCTTGTCTGCAAAGGATGAGCACTCACAATCAAAGGAAATCTCTACCTTGGGGTCATGCCATCTTTGTCCCAAACATGCAAAGGAACTGGAGTCTGGACACAGAAATAAAGAAAGAGAGAAAGAAAGATTTCAGTACCTTTCCAGTGCCAGGAGGTCCATAAAGTAGAAGCCCCTTTGGCCACTGCTCTCCTCACGGATTACAAAACATGCCATGATTTTCTCGCATGCATTTTGTCAGATAGTTTTTCCCCCGAGGTATGATCAAGAGGACATGGAAAAAGCTCTCAAAGTCTAACCACCGTTCTTCACAAGACATTTCTCTCTCCACTCTCGCACAACAGCGCTCATAAACAAACACTTCTTCTTCTTCTGATTGTTCTTCTTCTTCCTGCTGCTGCTGCTGCACGACAACAAGGATATTGCTACAACAAAATGGATTCCAGAGTCGAAGGTCTTCAAACAGGAACGGAAGAACATACCCGCAATCCCAACGTTCTGGCCTCCTCTGCGTACAGCACAGGCCATAGAAGAAGCTCCCTCAACGCCTGTAAAGGTACCTCCATTCCAGCTACCACGCTCTCGGCAGCGAATACTACTTCTGCGGCATCGCCATCCTGCTCTTGATTCGGCTGTTCCACCTCCATCTCCATATACTCTCCAAGCTCTCGCTCGCAAGTGCGATCAATCCCAGAGACACAGAGAACCACACACACACAGAAGAGAAAGCTTCACATCTCAAACAAAAACCTTCGATCAAGGCAGCAGAAGACGTACCCTAATCTGCTTTATATGTTGTGGATTGCTGCTGCTGCTTTTGCTGCTGCCTTCTTTCAGAATCATGGTTTTCTCTTTCCGAGGAAGAGGAAGAAGAAGAAGAACAACAACAACAACAACAACTCGTTTTGAAACTCTGAACGATTTTGCAACAACATTTGTCAGTTCCAGAGAGTTGCAACTCAAAGGTTGCGGAGTTTCTTCTTCTCCAGAAACAGCTTCGGTTTTACTGTTGGCTTTTCTGCTCAGCAAATCTCTTTCTTCTTCTTCTTCTACTTTCTTCTTCTTTATCATTCTTGTTGTCAGAGGAGAAAGGTGCGTCATTTGAAGACGAAGCTTCATTCTTCTTTGTTCGCTCCTGGTATGTATTATTGCAGCAGCTTTGTTGGAAACCTACGTTGAAGAAGAAGATGAAAGAAAGGGAGCGATGAGCATTGTTGAGCAGAATTGAAGAAAGGAAACAACAGAAAGAGCGTTCCCGACCCCACAACATCATCATCATCATCATCATGTGGACTCACGGATCGCAAACTTGCTTGTTTCGTAGCAGTCAGGCAACGGAATTCCTGGGGATCAAACACTATCTCACCACATGCAGAGCTGTAATTCTATCAGAATTTGGAGGCCCGGATGTGAGCCTCAGCACCATTGATATATCCTTGTGCAATTCCGCATTCTGTGTTTTTTCAGGACAATCAGGCAGACCCGTGTCCAGTGTCGGTTGATTTCAAGCTTTAGGCATTGGAGCCACAAGGTTTGGCTTGGTGGTGCTCTATGCTGATGACTGGAACAATACTACTGATAGGTGTTGCAAGTGCAGGAGGATGTGGCTCTGCACCATTGATATATCCTTGCACAATTCCACAATTTGTGTTTTTTCATGACAATCAGGCAGACCCATGTACAGTGTTGGTTGATTTGAAAGCTTTAGGGTTTGGAGCCATAAGGTTTGGCTTGGTGGCACTCTATGCTGATGACTGGAACAATACTACTGATAGGTGTTGCAAGTGCGGGAGGATGTGGCTCTGCCAGAGTTGGGAGCATCAGAAGTTTTGGTACGCACACATGCTGTTGGTGTCAACCCTCTTGATCTACGGGTAAAAAGCTCCTTCTTTTTTCTCTGTGGTGTTTCTGTGATTCTGTGTGACTATGTTGTTGTATGCTGGATGATCTGTGCATGTGCACTTTTGTGTCTGTTTGTGTGTGGGCAATTGTAGGAGGACACATGGGTGATGTTTCTTTCTCCTTTTGGGAAGCAGTCCAGGTCTCTGCTTCTATGCTTGCAAGTGCTTTGCTTCTGCATGTCTCATACCTGTTGTCAAGCTTTTCTTCCAGATGTTACACTATTGACCAGTAGGGGAGAATCATGTTGACAGAATTTTTTGTATTCTGAGAAGAAAGAGGGTGCAATGGATGCAGATGCGAGGCGGTTATGGGCGCTCATTGTTTAAGCCTCTGTTACCATTAGTTATTGGAAGAGATGTGAGTGGTGAGGTGACACGGGTGGGAAATTCTGTCCAGCATTTGCACATAGGAGAGCAGGTTTTTGGAGCACTGCACCCCACAGCAACACGAGGAACATATAGTGACTATGCCATCCTCCACGAGGAACAACTGACCCACAAGCCTGACAACATTTCCCACATTGTGTGATTGCCTGCCTGTCAGAATCCTATATCATTTTCCTCTCTGGACTTTTGCACTGATGTTACTGCCATATGCATAGTTTGCCCAAACTAAGTAATTCACTGCTTTATAACATGTCACAGGAAGCAGCTGCCATCCCATTTGCTGCATTAACTGCATGGCGGGCATTGAGGAGTACTGCACAGATCAAGAAAGGGTAAGACATTGTCACTCTGTAATCATAGGAAATGATCCTCTGCCATGTTTCCTGCCTATGCATATATCATAATGGTCCCCTGCCATGTTTCCTGTCTATACATATATCATGAACTTATCTATTGGTACTATCATCAAGACACTTCATTCAAACAGCAGTCCATAAAAATAATCAGCTACCCAGGTGTGACACCCTTACAAAATGAGAGTGTTTAATGTCTTCTGCCCTGAGGAGGATGGAATTAATCTAGATATGGAAGATCTGTCTTGGTGTAACAGGCAGAGAATTCTTGTGATGGGTGGTGGTGGAGCTGTTGGACTCACGGCCATCCAGTTGGCACAAAGCATAGAATGCTATGTTGCATGCACTTGTGGCAAACGAAGCATGGAGCGTGTGAAGGAGGCAGGTGCCATGGAAGTCATTGACTACACCACCCCGGTAACTTACCTCTCTTCAAATCTCTCTTCAATCATCAGTATAGGGCTCAAGGCACAAAGTTTTTGCTAGCCTGCCTGCTGGTGGGAACATCTGCCCTGTTTATGAAGCGGTTTTGGCAACAGTTTTAAGTGTTACCTCTTGACTGTATTGCTACTGCTTCTTCTACATCCATTTGGCTCTTGGTTGTGTGTTTGTAAGTTTCTCTAGTCAGACTGTTGTCTCACCATGCATTTGATTCATGTCTGTTTGCTGACAGAACATTGACTTGCAATTCACCGACCGTTTTGATGTGGTTTTGGATACCATTGGGCTGCCTGAGACTGAAGCTGCAGGCATCAGGCTTCTAAAAGGAGGCGGACATTACCTTACCCTCCAGGTTGGCACACTGAATATTCCAGGGTGCAGTGCAATTCCCACACTGGACCCTTTTCTCTCCATCCAGAATTCCACAGCTCTAATGATGAACTTAGTTTTTTGCTCTGCTAAGAGTTGAAATTTCAAGGCCAGTCAAGCTCTATTGTGCAGTGGCCAGAATATGTTCCACATGAATACAGGAGTTTGGCATGGATAGTCTGTTTGTCTTGTGGTAGTTCTCCATATCCAGCAGACTTTAGCATCCTCTCACAGTGCTGTATGTATCCAGGGAGAAACAGTGACTTTGGCAGATAGATATGGCCTAGTGGCAGGTGGAGCTGCAGCAGCAGCAGTGTTGTTGAAAAAGAAAATCCGCTATAAACAACAGTATGGGATCGGTGAGTTTGCCATCACAGTAGGCGCGCAAATGATGGTCTTTGTTTGTCAAGTTTCTTTCACAAGGACTTCCATTTCTTTGCTGATAATTAATCTCAACCATTTGCACCTACAGGATCCTCTAGTCTTAAAAACTCTATATCATGCATGCAATCAAGCAATGGTGATGATTTCAGTGCGGGTTACTACATGGAATGCAGACTACTGGTGGACAATTATGAGGACGGATGCAGAAGCATTGGAAGAAATAGCGAGGCTTACCAAGGATGGACGGCTTAAAGTACCAGTGGGGCACACACTCCCCCTGGAGGATGCTGCAGAGGCACATAGAGTGAGAGAAGGGAAGAAAGCACATGGGAAAGTTGTGTTGGAAGTCAAAGCAAAATCATGACACTATATTATGCACTCAGTGAATTATGACAATGCATTAGGCTGTCATCAATACTTTTGAGTTCTGTGTCCATCTTGTCTAGGAGATCATGCACTGCAGTAATACTACTGCACGTAGAAATCTTTAAGGTCCATAAGTCAACATCGGGTGGTAAGTCCTGGTCCTGACTCTGTGCATTGGACAGGTGAAATCCCCTTTCTCCATGTTAGGCCAAAGAATGTGGCAATTGTACAGTGGCTAAATAGCATCTTGCAATTAGTTTTGCAAGGATAAGTTCCTGCTTCTACTGGAGGTATGCCTGCATGAAATCTGAAATCCTGGAAAATCAGTGATGGCAGACAGTCAGAGTGTATGAGCTGTAGGCTGATGGGGTGAAACTGCAATCTCAAGTTAATGTTAATGTGGAAGTGCAGCATGAAGCTAACCATGTGTGGTGCTTCCAATAAGATAATCTGTTTTGCACCCAACTTAACAGAACTGCACTGACTATGCAGTGTTCCTTCTTAAAAACCCTTGTTTTTCTTGGCTATGCTTAACATTCTTAGAGAAGACAATGGGCTAATGGGCTATCAGGAACATAGGTGATGAGGCCAACTGGAGAGACATCTTCGTTCAAGGACCTGACTTCCTGCATCCGATGATGCTGAACATCTGATCTACTTTCTGATCAATATTCACATTGAAATTGTCAGCTGTTTGTTTTAAAATTTCCAGGTTGACCAGTAGTAGTAGTGGAAGATGTTTACATATATCATTGGCATCATTCTTGCAGATGTTTTTCATTGAGGTGTCAACTGCATGAATGCTGTAGTCTCCACCAAGTCATCAATCTGGCCAAGAACAGATGTATATTTGTGTATATTTTATACACTACTACCATCTAAGGCAAAACAGATTAAGAAAACCTTCAGCCCATATGTGTGTGTGTGTGAGAGAGAGAGAGAGAGAGAGAGAGAAAAGAGCAAGACCAGAGCAGAAAATGCACAAAAATATGGTAACTTACACACCCTTAGTTCATTAGAATGACACGCCAATGTTGTCCTAAGACGACCCTAAACACTAAACCCTTAAACCCTAAGACAACGTTAAACCCTAAAACCTAAAACCCTAAACTGTGTTCATGAAAGTGTCTGGAGGAGGACAAACTGTCGTTGCTCCAGCGCTTCTCTCTAAACCCTAAAACCCTGAACCCTGTACAGCACTCCTTGCTCGCGACCTTGCAAACCCTTGCAGCAATTCTGTGCCCAGAGCTTTGTTGGATTTGCCGGGCAATTTGATTTTCAGACAGTTCTGGAATCGCAGAGCCTCTTTTTGTTTATTGATCCGAATTTGTTGTGTCGTCGTCCCTGGGGGAAGGGGAAGTGCCAGAAAGGACAAAACATTGGGGTTTAGGGTTTAGAGAGCTTCCTTCGAATCCCCAGGTCTGTGTAGCAAATCTTCGGGAACCATGTCCGCAGTGTGGGATGATTCGGCGCTCATCGACGCATTCAACAATGCAATGGCGAAGTACCTGGTATGATTTCGCAATAACGTTGCTTGAATCTCTGAAGCTGGATCCAACATGTACCCCAAAGAAAAATGTGTGTGTGTGTGTGTGTTTTAGTCTCAAGCATTTGGAGAAAACCATCATGAGATTTTTGAAACCCAGTGTCTTGCAGACTTTTCCTTGAGAGATGGTGCTGTTGTTAGATCTCCACATGCTGAACTGATGCAAAAAAGAAATCATCAAGGGTTTAGGGTTTAACCAGCTTCTTTGGAGAATTTGAGAGTTTGAAGTCCACTATAAATGTCTCTTCTCACAATGCAAAAAGTGGTGCATTTTTTTTCCTCTCTTAAAGGGAATGAAGCATTCTTGGCACATGTTGTCTCTGAGCTCAAGGTGGCAAGTCTCCACTCATTGAGCTAGAATCTGCAAATTGCAGTTTTGAGGGATAGAAATCCAATGCTTGTAAGAGACCGTAATTTTGAAGCTGCAGCAGAGGGACATGTAGTAGTTAATCAGCTTTGTGTGTTTGTTTGTGTGTGGTAAAAGGAGAAACATGAAGTGGTAGGCAAGAGCAGCAAAACCAAGCAGAGAAAGTTGGAGACAAAGGTGGCAGGAGGTCATGATGATCACAAAAACTCCAATGACAGTAGTCTTCAAATCTGGTAAGCAGATTGTGGGAATTGTCTCTTTTGTAGTGCTTTGGAAATGGTCACTGCCATTCCTCTCACTTTCCAGAAATCTTGTCAGAAACTCAGGATGCAGATTTTTCTAATAACTGTTTGGCTTGCACCTCTAATGTGAGCTGAGGTTTTTTCACAAAATGATGTGATACCAGGGAAGAGGAGGTAAGGAAGGAACAAACAGAGGATGATGCTGACATTTCTGTCCCTTCCACTCATGAGGAAGATGCAGACAAAGCCACAGTTGACATGAAGCAGCATCCATGTCAGGAAACCTACTCTGCAAATCTTGAGGAGCAGCAAGCACCAACTCAGCCTATTGATGAGGTTGAGAAGGCAGCTGAGGTTTTTTGCAATCTTTTGCCTCTATTTCAATCTACTGCAATGAGTGATGAATTTTTTGCCTATAAAGACGTTGGACTTAGAGTTTTATCTATGCAATGACATGTAGAGAAGCAACAGGAAGACTGAGAGAGAGGTTTTTGACCTGAACACAAATATTGGTATGTTCAGTTAGAGTGGCAGCCCTGGCATCAAGTTTGGCAGCAGCTACAGGAACTGGAACAGCAACAAAAGATGCTGTATCAACAGCTTTACCACTTAGGTGCCTACCCAATGGGTCAGGGCACCGGCAGCCTGCAGCCTTCAACTGACAATGGAACAACTGAGCAGATGACAGCTGCTCATGTTGATGTTTCCAATGCTCATTATTTCCCCTATCAGTCAGCCCATGCTCAGGGCTGGGCTTCATATCCATCTCCACCTTTCTACCAGGCTTGCTGGTCTTGCAGACAACCTCATGGTGATTCACCCTTTCTCTTTATGCCTTTGGGGAGGTATGATGTTTGTGCTTTGCATCAATTCAGATATGTATTGAATCATTGCATGCCATTTATTGCCAATTCCCAATGATAACATATACATGAAGATTGTCAGTTCAGTTGTGAGGAAGCCTTTGGCTGAGGCTGCTGAATGTAATTGTTGAAAGGAGTCTGAGATAATGAGCAGTGACCAGCCCTGGATCTGCTGTAGCAGTTTGATGTTTGTTGGGTTCAATATTTGTTGGTGACTCAGACCTAATAGGTCAATATATTACACCTGCAGAACCTTTGGCTACTGCTCCATGCTTGGCCCAGTATGGGCATGACAGTCGTTTGGGTAATCCATGTCAAGTACCAAGGCCACCCTCAGTCAAGGATCCTGCTGCATTTGCCACAAAGGTTGCCACAGAAGCTGTGGAGGCAGTGAAAAGTGCAGTTTCAGTTAAAAATGCATCAACATCAGGTGTTTTCTCCACATCAATAATGATCAGTTTCCATGAGTATCCAGGCAGATATGCTGAAAACTTTGTTATGGAGCAACCTCAAGCATCCACACTTTGTTTGCTTTTGTCCATCATATGGATTGGTATTATGGGGAGAGGAAACTTTGACAGATAAGCTTCTCTTAGCCTTGGAGATTACTGTGATGATTTCAGGAAATTGTGAAATGTGTGCCTTCAGTATGTTGCACGGGTAATATCACCCAATCACTTTTGGATACATGGATGCAAGTTTCTAGCTCTTTTTTAATCGGATTACTTTGATATACAAGTTGATCAGCTGATTGCCACAAGTGCAGACATACACATTCTATTTTGAGCTTTTCCCACACCACATAACTTACAGATCTTTACTCTTTGGGAAGCATGAGGCTTCACAAAGAGTAACTCAGTGTTCTTTGTGGAGTGTGAGCCTTCAGATGAAACTTGATTTTTGTTCAATCAGAGGTTCAAATGCATGCAATCTGAAATGTGGAGGAGTTTTGCAGGTACCAATCCTGAAGAGAAGGATGGCATCAGTGAGATGTTGCTGGCTTGGTTTCAGGCTGGTTATTCAACAGCCAGGTGCATTTTTTCTGGCTCTGTTTTACTCATTGAACATGTTGTACTTGTAGGACTTTCAGTCACTGTAGTTCTTCTCCAGTCACAGACTCACCTTAATGGGTAGAATAATGCTCCGGAACATGTCTGCCATCTCATTTAATGTAGAATTGGCAGATGTTGGATTAGGCTACAGAATTACAGTGCTGATGATCTTACAGTTTCAGCCTGCATGCTTTGCAACTGAATTGGAACATGCTGGAAAAGGCCATGTATATTTGCTCTATCATTCAACATTTGAACACACACATTTTGCAATTTCACAGTGGACCAAAAGATAATTTGTTTCCCATTGTATCCTGACAAAATGTGGGTGCTCCCCATGTATATCAGGTACCTGGAACGACAAGGGTGATTCTCAGTTGCATTATGAGGAGGGTCAAGATACCATGTTTATGAGAGCTCTTGGGTGACTTAAGTCTTTGTGAAAGAGGCAAGGTAAGGCTGATTACCTTGAATGGAATCCAGGATGCAAAAGAGTGGGAACTGAAGAATGATATGTTGAAATATCATAGCTAAGGGAAATCTGCATTTTCTATTTGAGCATTTGGTAAATGCAAACCTCAGACATTACAGTGCAGCCATGAGCAAAATTTTGCTATATCAGTTTCATCAGAGTAGTGTAATTTTACAGGTGGAAGGTGCATATGTGAACAAATTTGGGGTGACTGAGGGTAGTAGCTCTGCCGACCATGATCAGTAAGAACTCAAAGCATTAAAAGATTGGCAGTTAGTCAAATCTGTGCTTTCGACTGTTAAATAGCTATTCTTCCCATCTCTTTTGATTAGCAATGTCTCTTGAGTGCTAGCCAACATCACGTCTGAGTCTTCCCATTGCTTCCGGAAAGGCAACAGAAACTCAGGACGCAGATTGTGTATAATGGTCTGCCCAAGTTTTTGGGAAGATTATTATATGCTTATCTACACCCACTGTTGGGAGCTGATGAACTCAGTGGGTAGTCATGGCAGCTCGTCACTGCTGTTTGTGATGAAGGTGATGGTCTGTCACTTTGTGAGCGACTCTCATGAG
>Ga0116227_10001176_pt1 | contig 57095 bp, 51 predicted proteins | sample S1TSphgellanicum_FD_89693 | JGI IMG/M metagenome (GOLD analysis project Ga0116227, IMG submission 89693) | Host-associated microbial communities from peat moss isolated from Minnesota, USA - S1T2_Fb - Sphagnum magellanicum MG | ecosystem: Host-associated > Plants > Peat moss > Unclassified...
ACCTTGGCACCTGTCAGATCATCAAACACCTCTGCTTTGAATTTCACAAATCCCACACGCTGCCCAAACATGTCCACACTCTGATCCAAGAAAAACATGGCCACAAGACACATTATTATTGACAAATGGCACTGTTGTGGATCCAGGATGTCAACAATCACCCTTAATCATACAAGGATCTCATAGCCAAGCATCACACCACATCTCAACATCGCTCACTGCAAGTTTTAGTGGATCATTTACAAGCATATCAAACAAGCTGAAATAGTAAAGCAGGATTGTACAGATTCTTCTTGCAAACAACCAGTTCTGCAGAATAAGTTTACTGACAATTTTGGGTCCAATACTTTCACCCTCAATTCAGAATTTTTCTCGACTCAAACTGATATTGACAAAACATTACAGACAATGCTGTGACAGAAAGTGATGTCGACAGTGCCTACAACAGGGAAGAATGGCATGACAAAGTGAAGAGAAACACCTGGATAACAACATGACGAAGAGAGCAACGGGCACCACCACTGCCACCCAAAGTTAGTATTCCTTTGGGCCCCTTCATATTCTCCAGCCATCTTTGGAAGGGAACTGATTCTATTGCTTTCCTGTCATCAAGGTTCCAGCAGTTCACACTCTGTTAATAATCACCAACATATGGCAACAGACTTGAGGGTCCTGAACAAAGGTCCTCTCTGGTAGCTCATGCAAATCAATGTTTCCAATGATGATCACCCAATATCACAAGCTTGTTATTGACAGAGGCTACAACACCATGAGCAAGCAAAGACTAATAATACAATTCTTAAGGATCAGAATAACAGAAGAGAAGAGGAGGAAAACACATGCCTAAGATGTGTGTCTGACACCCCAGATTCTGCAACAACTTCAAAGCTCCCCCCATTGATACTCAAGGAGAGAGGTGGCCCCACCGCATCACCACCTCTAACAACAGCTTTCTGCATCCCTTCACCAGCCATAGATGACATCTGTGCTTGTGCACCCCAGAAACCTTTAATGCTTTCTGGGAGTTTGCCATCAGTAGTGCTCCAAGTTATTCTTCTGTTGAGTGATCGTAATGGTGCACTGTGGAAATTCTTCACAGGAGGGCTTCTGGCATTTCTTTTCAGTGCCACCAAGAGCAACACACTTCCCAGCTCCTTCTGCTACTCCATAGAACATGAATCAGAGAAAACACACTGAAAAAAATCCTTCCTCTCTGCACTGAACACAACTTCAGGGAAACACAAAGTTTAAGAAGATGATTTCATGTGGCCCATGTTGCAGCCTGCTCTTGGAGCCGCTCTAACCCCGGAAAAGTTTAGATAGAAATCCAATAACAAAACTTCATCACAAATGACCTAAAGACAAAATCCAATACTGCAGCAAGCGATCACTGAGATGTCACATGCATGTCCAAAACATGAGTTTGAACATCTAGTTCTTGCTCAGATTGAGGGTTGTCAAGAATCAGTTCTTCAGAATGACTGCTTTGTCATGACATAGAGAGAGAAGATGACTGCTTCAACACTTTGCTTGCTGAGATTTGTGAACTTTGGTCAAGCACGAGAAGAAATCATTACCAGGAGATGATCATCATCAAACTCCACATCCTTGTTGTCTCCACGAAAGGCACAAAGAGCGTACCAAAAGTTTCTGAGATAGAGAGAGAGTGTGGAGTTTGAAACAACGGCTTTGAACCAGGACCTTCCGGTAACAACCTCTGAAACTTGGAGTGAAATCAGATAGAGAAAAGGTATTATATTCTGCAAACGAGAGCAAGAGAGGAGAGAGAGTTCGAGTTCGGATCTTACCAGAATCAAAGGTGATAATGAAGAAGACGACAAACCTCGCATTTCCAAAGTCTCTCTTCCGCTAAGGAGCTTTCGCTTCAATGTTGGTGCCTTCACAAACTATAACAAAATCCACCGAAAATTCCACCAACTACTCCACCAGCAATGGTGTCATGGCATGGCAGCATAAAAGCTTTTCCTTTCCAAAAGCTTCCCAAAACGACGTGTGGAGATCACGCACATGCACGTTTCCACTCTTCCGATGATCGGTTGCAGACAATCACAGCAGACCATCCGCTGTCGCGTGGTGAAGACTGGAGAGTCCTCAAGATGCAAAAGGTTTTGCGGTTTTTTTCAGAGAACAGGATGATGATGACGACGACAACGAACAGGGGACTGACTGGTTGCAACGACACTAATCTTCTTCGGTTCCTGGAGAAACCGATCCACGAGCCTCTTCTTCTGTAGCAACAGCAAGGAGGAGACCTAAACTGACGAACAAAAGGAACGAGAAGATCGATCGTACTCTGATTGTTTTTGTCTCCAATAGAGACGCTCTTTTTCTCTCTGTCTCCCCATGTGCATAGCCTACATTCAAGATCTGATAAGTGATAATTCAGAGAAATCGCATGTAGCAAACCTTAGAGCAAGATGTTTTGTCTGATCAAATTGAACAGTTTTTTATCTGCGCTTCATTTTTGTTTCATTTTTACAGCTACACTTTCAACAGACCTTCAAGTCGCGCTCTAATCAAGGAACGTGTCTGCATCTTTTTTGTGTTCGTGATCCTGTAGACGAATGATCTTGGGAACTGGTGGGAGTTCAGGGACTTGAAGGCAAACGAATCCTACCCCCCCAAAACAGCAAACATCACCTTGAGCTTTCTGTTTTGGGGGGATAGGAGTTGTACGAGTCCTTGAGCTTGCCAACATTGCTCAGCTCCAATGCCTGGCATTGCAAACCCCTAGAAACACAATTGGCAGCAAATAGAACAGGGGGAAATGGTACCAATCAAGCAATGCTTACTAATGGCAAGCACCTTCTTGGTTCAGTATCAGAGAATTTTTCTTAAGGATCATTTTTGTCTTGATCAAAGCACCCAGGAACAACTCAGGGTTTCTGGCACTGTAACCCTAGAATCCGGAATTTCAAAGTTCAACAAGCATCTGCTGAGAATGCAAAAGCAGACCATCATATCACAGATTACATGCGCTAATGAAGACGAAGTGAAGGTGCAATGTTGCAGGACTAATTAGACTAAACAACTTGATGCACCCAAGTACCAATGATGACCTCAAGAAGCTCACTGATGAACTTCTTGGAACTCAATCATCATCATCATCTTTTGGACAATCAACAACCCATGGTTGCTTGATTCTCCAAGAAAGATGGTAAAAGGATACATCAACCAAACAACACTTCGAATCCCGTTTTAGCATTTTAGGTTCAAAATCCCCCATCCAAAGAGGAGCTCAAAACTAAATGTGTATCTTCATTTGTCTCCCCTTTAAATAACATTCAGCTGGGTGATGATACAAGAGCAACTGACACACCCAACACAGGATCATCTAAAAGCTCAAAAGATGCACAGATGACTCCCAGATGTGTCCAGATCAAAAGAATGATATAAAAGGCTCCTTGAGCTAACAGTGTTCTACACCTTGTCATGAATTAAAAACTAGTGCCGCAAATAAGCCATAAGAACTAGCTGTAACACACTCACAGCTTGCAAATATAAATAATAAATCATTTTAAGGAATGTCAGTGCTGCATCCAGACAGGATCCAGTGGGACACCCACTCCACAAGGAACAACTGTTGCTGGAGAAATCAGCAAGAATATGGCTGTTCAGGGCTCAAGTACATGCGGAACATCATTCATACAAGAACTGGGAAGAGCTCCTTTCCACGTTTGAAAGCTTGCAAGTCATTAATTACTGTGACATCTCCATCCTCTGTGCTTTCATTATCCTTTCTGTTATTTCTTTCAGCTTGGGCATTACACCCCCAGATATGGATACTAAGCTTCCGTCGAACTGCAGAACTACTGTCTAGAAAGCGGCTGAACCATTCAGAGACCTCACTCTTGCTGATTGTTAGCAACTCAGAAGCTTCCAGCTTTCTTGCATCAAACAAATACCTGTAACAAAGTCATGTTTGACATCAGATACAGTACACACATAAGTATGCAAGGATGTACACATCCCTGTAGGAGTCATCTATCACAATTCATCAAATGAGAAGAAAATTCAAATTTCAGCCCACAAAAGACATTTCTATTACTCTTGGCAGAGATGTGCTTCATACCTTTGATCCCAAATTTGCTCCCAGTGCCTGTCAGTCTCATCAAGCAAAGAATGGTCCCTTTCCAGCTTCTGCTCCACAAGTGCTGTCTTGTAGCTGGTAAATTCCTCATCTGTCATCTCCTTCTGCAGCACATGAGAGCACACAATGAGGATCATATTTTGCAAATTGGTGAGATGAAGCAAAATGGATTTTGTGGTGCTTCTGATGTAATCTACACCAAGAAAAAACTAGAACAGAAAACAGGACCTTTGAAGGAAGGTGGATGCTCACCAACACTTGGGAAAGGCTTGCTATGAAGGTGTTGATGCGGTGTTCCAGGAAAGGAGGAGTGTACTTTGCAGACTGCACTCGAAAGCAGAAACCCAGCACCCGATATGTGACTCGCACACCACAGTCCACTCGATATCCAAGCTGCTCCTTAGTTCTGTATTCAGCCCAGAAAGCTTTAGCCACATACTTGAGTGATCATATCAGTCTATGATTTTAAGGTATAAGAGGCTACAAACACAGAAACCCACTCCTTCAAACTGAGTTTGGGGATTCTACATGAGCTCCATTGGTGAGGAAAAAAATACATCTGGAAAAAACCCTCATTTCTAGTATTTTGAAAAAGTATATCTTTCCAGAAGCTAACTGACAATGGAGGAGAAAAGAGACCTGAGTTGGTTGAAACAGGGTTCATAGATCATCTGCTCAAAGAGATCAATTATCCCTCGAGTTCGGATGGAGTCCCTTCCCAGATCTTGCTCCCCTTGAAAATACATCTGTCATCCACATGGACCACATTAGCAGGAGCTGGTGAAAAAGGTGAATCACCTACAAAAGCTTGACCAAGGATTGTCCAGAAATTGAAATACAGCCTACAAGTTCCAGAGGTAAATACCTCCACGACTGAGTTCTCCTCGGACTCATTTTTGACATTTGCACTGTGCAACAGTGAGCTGCCAAGTGGAAGTTTGACAATCCGCTCTTGTGGCCTCAACTCAGGTGGTAGGACATTCTTCACCAAAGTTTGCTTGAAAATATTGGCAATTTTTAGTGCCTCTTCCTCATCCAAGTTCCCATGGCACAGAGCTTCAATATATGTCTGCAAATTCCCAGCAGTACATTACCAAATAAAAATTGCTGAAGCAAGGGGAGCGAGACAAAAAACCAACCCCCAAGATGATGATTGGAACAGAAAACAGGTTAAATTGGCAGAGATGAAATTACCTGATTGAAAAGCTGGGGAATGAAGTCTGTCACATCCTTGACAGTGAGGGAGAGGAGACAAGCAAGCTTGTCATCAGCATGCCAAAACCTTTCCTTCAATGCTTGCAATCTCAGGTAAGCTGAATGCTTCAGAGGCTTCATGTTGGCATTTCGATAAGCACGTTCTATATCCTCTTTGATTACCTGCATTGACCGAAGTATATAATTTCTGTTCAAGACTCTCCAAAGACAAACATATGTTTTGAGTACAGGCAGTCAACAGACAGGCACACCAGAGAGCATTATGTGTGGAGATGGAAACTGGCGGACCTGAAATCGGTCCTCTCTGGGAACCAGTGATGTAAGGAGCTCAGCAATTTTGTGTGCAAGAACTGGCAGCTTCTCATTAAAGCCAAACAGTTTGAGGTCAATTTTGTCTCCAGTAACTGCTAATGATGATTCCAGCTTTGCAACATTGGCCTGCACAAAGACAGTTCCCAGCATGAGCGTATGCAATGTCCAACTTGTTCAACTTAATTGCTGAATTTTAAAGATAATGCATCCAATGACACTGGCAACGTATGATGTCAAAGTAAGCTTAGTTTCCAAGCCTACAAGTACATCCTGGTGATATAGACATTCATACCAGGTAAATAGTCTCATTGAGTTCGTGTTCCAGTAATTTCATATAGATGTCTGTTAAAACAACTGCCTTAATGCTCTCCCCTGCTGCTCGACACATCACGGAGAAATAGGTGTTGGCACGAGGAGTTTTGAAGGTCTGATCAAGCTTGTACCAAACCTTCAGTGCAGGCTCATCTAAAACAACCCTTGGGATGCTAAGATCCTCAGAGACAACACTCTTCCCGGTACGGATTGTAAAATCATGAGGAATGAAGGCATTAACCACAGGAATGGTTAAGGCGGGATCCACATGTGAAGGATTCTCCCACTGTTGAAGTAAATCTGCAGGCAGGATCTCAATTGTATATGGAACCTGGAACCAAGGTTCAACTTCCACTCCTGAAATTTATGGCAACCATTCCCAAATCCTAGGTTAGAAAGGGGATATACAGCTTGGGTAAATATCTGCGCAAGTTACAAGACAAGTAACAAACTGTGTTCTACAGTAAAGACATTGAGGGAAAAAGGCCTCAGGTTTCAGTTACTCTTATTACAATATGTTCACAACAATGTCAACCTAAAGACATTGAAAACAGACATGGAAGTCTCCAGAGTGTAACAAGACAGTCTACAGGAGTGTACCAGGGGCATTTCTGTTGAAGCTCTTTGTAACAATGTCAAGGCGCATGTTGGATGGGTTGACTCGTTTTAGCAGATCAGCTACAAGTTCTGGATCCCATTGTTCAAATGAGTAGTCCCCATAGATGATGTTCTCCTCCGAGTATAAGTGCATGTTGGCTACCACAGACATACCACATTTTGCAAGTCAGTCAGAGACCAACTTGACAGATATCTCAATACTCAAAACACACAATAGCAAGAAAGGAGGAAGTGAAAGAGAGCATACAGGCAAGACGGACAACATAATTATCTGCAGATTCTTCCTCTGCAAACCGAAACTCCATCATGGCCATTGATTGGAGTTCCTTGAACACCCACTCTTGAGGCCCAATCAAACGCAGCATTTTCACATACTGGTAGAGAAGCCCAACAACATCTAAAACCTGGCCACATCCAAGTGGTGTCAAAAGCACTGTAATTTATGACAAACAAAATGTTCAAATCATCAAAACCAGATACATACAGGAAATCATTCAGGAAAGGAGATCATAATAAGTAAAAAATTTCTCCAGCAACAGAATACATGTACATACATGTTCAAGCCCAGAATCAGTGAGACTTATGTTGACAGTAAACATGTAACCAGCACTGCTACGGTCATAGCCTCCATCTCCAACTCCAGCTGACAAGCCTGTTGCCAACCCTTTTGCCTTCAGCAGTGATAGCAAGCTTCCAGCACCCTCTGTGGAGGAACAGATAGTCACATGTTAGACGGCAAAGAGATTTACATCATGTTTTCCCACATATTAAACTCATTAAAGCAGGAAAGAGACACAAATAGACAAAGATCATCAGAGCTGTTAGCATTACCATGGCCAACAAGATGGGAGATGTAATCCTGAGGTTTCTTCAGGTAATCAGCTTGTAGGCAGGGTAAGGGCCAAGTCATGGCCAACAAGTGCTGGTCCCGCACAGATTCAACTCTATACATACGCCCTGACTCCCAAACTGGGCCATCCCATGGAAAGAGTAAGCGTGCTTCACCACCTTCAGAAACCTTTCCAAACAGCTCAATTGCCCACTGCTTCAGAGTAACCAATGGCTCTGCACAGTACACAACATTCAAAATTCAACTATTTAACACTCACAATATCCAGGAAAAAAGACTGCTTGTAAACTCAAAGAAAAAACTAACAGTCACCAATTCCTCCTATCAAGATAAAAAGGCAGGAAGAGACCAGTGAGAGCTTACCACCCACCTCCACCAAGAATTGTCAGTTTCATACAACCAGCCAAATAATGATCCCTGTAGAGCTTAAGAAGCTTTCCCCTCATGTCCACACCTCTCTCCATTGGCTCACTAAGACTCTTTCTGTTCCCTGTGATCCAGAATGTCAAAGGAAACTAAGAAGTTGCAATCCTGCTCCACAACCCATTATCCAGGATTCTACAGTCATATTGTGCACCAGCTTGGAAAATGCTATGATCATTGCTGCAATTGTTACTTGCCACACTTCAAAAACTGCAAATTGAATGAAAAGACATTACCCCAAGAGAATGTATTGAATGGATGGGATGGTTTGGCTGTGTGACATTGCAGTTGCAAAAGGCGGCATGCATCACTTTGCAAGACTTGTTCAAATTCTGCTCATGAACACAATTACATCAAAAATTAGAATGTTGGCAATTCCTCTATTGCTCTCAGCCGGTAAACTTAGAAGAACACTGATATTTTGTGCCAACTGAAAATAGTAAGAAGCAGATACATCACTGTAAAGAAAACCCAAAGTCACACTAAATAATAGAGGACTATACCTGAATCAATGGCTTGCACTTCTCGGTCCATAGCCTCAGCCTTTGCCAAAGGTGAAATGAAAAATTGTGAAAACCTGCATAGCATGTATAAGGGCATTTTTACAGACATCCTCATTTTACCGAAATTTTTGAAACAACAGATATTCTTCAAAGGTATTGAGGAAATGTTACACCAATACTTGAGTTAAACCAAATATTCAAATATGGATGCCTCAATGCTAAGGGTCTAGGTTCGTAAAGGTTAAGCTGAGTTCATGCAGCCAAAGAGATTATATCTTCAAAAGAATTGAGAACTTCTCCATACTTGCAATTAAAGTCAACCTAATTGAGAGATGGCATTAAAAGATGACCTGATAAACAAGGTTATAGAGATCTCAGATCTGACAACACATCAAGAAACATGAAAAAAAAAGAAACAATAATGGAGAACCACAGAGACAGGAAGAGAAGTACAAAACAAGAGGAGAAAGGGAAACAAGCAACCAAAACAGAATAAGAAGAAAATGAAAAAGAGAGAAGCAACATAAACCACAACATGAAATGTGCACTACAGACAAATGTGTACTCACAGAAAATGCTAATAATTGAACTAGTATTCCCATTTATTGCTTAACTATATGTGCCTGGATTTTTTTCTGGAAGGTTTAGAATGAATTGCGGAAAAAGGTTGGATGCTGACAAAGAAAATCACATGATGTTTTTTTGTAATACGTTAAATAATTTCAAGTGAAATCTTGATACACTGGTGGTGACAGCAAGAAAATTGAACTTCTTACCTGTCAAGTGCAGGTTTCAAGAAACTGGGGCTGATGTCAAAATGGTAACAGGTGAACTCTGTCTCTGTGAAAGCATTTGAACCTCCCCCGTGCTTGGAAAGGAATGTATCATACTGCAAGGCAAAGACCCACCCTTTCATTCAGTCCCTCCTTGTCCTTGCACCCTGCTACGAATTTGGTCAAACACCCTACTATGGCAATTCATCAGCATGACTCACTTAAAGAGAGGGAACAAAGATTAGCACCTCATTCTCATCGGGAAACTTGGAACTCCCCATGAACAGCATATGCTCTGCAAGCCAAATCAGTGCTCCATCAAAACAGATCACATCTTCCACTCATATCATCCCCAAAAACTCCATCTGCTGTGGAACCCAAATTGCTTTCTCTTTCTATCTAGAGAACCAGACCAAAGGGAGGGACAAATTGATCTTCAAGGATACTCATACTTGCAAATTGAGATAACCTGAAAAACAGAACTGGGATGATCTCATACCAAGACATATAAATTACCCAAACACATTAACACAATGAGGAATGTGAACAGCAGAGAAAGTGAAATAGACAATGGCAAGAAGCAAATTTTCTTGGGGGCTAGGGAGCAGACACGTAAACAAGAAGACATAGCTATCAGAGTGCAGAGAAGAACCCATAATAACTGCACAGGAACCAGCATTCATGACAAATCAGGAATTTGTTCAAAGTCAGAACAAGAGGGTTGCCAAGGAAGAACAAGTAGACCTAAGGTGGCAAAAAAAATACAGGGCACAACTGACCAAGAAAGTGGGCCAAGCCCTGTGCATCTGGTGGGTCTGAGAAGCTACCAACTCCCACACACATGGCTGCCGCTGCCTGCATGTAAAAAACCATGATCCATGGTCAGAAGAGTAACCCAATAGTCTGGGTGGTCGAAAACACAGATCCAAATGGTTTGTTGGCTACTCAACCTTACCTTTTTTGTGGGTGCTTGTGCTGCACCCACATGTGAAGGCATCTCATCATCATCATCATTGTCACTCTCTTCCTCACCTTCATCCAGCTCTGATTCATGGTCTACATCTCCTTCAATTGGCCCTGCAACAAACTCCCAGATGAATATTTGACTCACAAACAGTTCTCCTGTTAATGATACACAAGCTATTGCAGCATAATTCACATCCTTTTGAATCAATTACTGCTCATAATCCCTTCATAAGCTGGTGCAGCTGGAAGAAAAATACCAGGACTATTCATTTTCAGTTTCTGTGAATGTTTAGGAGTTTCATCAAATCCAGATGAGAGCTTCACCTCACCATCACCTGCAGATGTTTGTAATGTCATTCATTCAAAAGAAAATCATAGCTCAATCAAAATTGACCATCTCCCGTGGTTCAATTTTCATAATTTGAAGTCCAATTCTCCCAAGAGTGTAACTGGCTGCTTTTTTCTTTTTGTTCTTTTGTGAACTTAGCACCTATTGGTTTCTTGAAAGCCTACCGTGGTTGCAACCGTTGTGATGTATATGGGGATGAGCAGTATCACACTCCATGTCATCCTCTTCATCTTCGTCTTCGTCTTCTCCACTCCCACTCACACTCCCACTAGAATGGTCCTCGTCCTCTTCCTCGTCATCCTCTTCATCAACGCCCATCTTCTGACCAGAAGAGTCTTTGGGTGCAGAGGCCATGGCAGGGTCATGGATGAGCAACGCAGACATACCGTTCTTAAGCTTGAGGTACTGATACTGACGCTGATCCGAGGCAGCTGTCACAACGGACACAGCACCACCGTAAGCAGCACCTCCAATATCCTCCTCCTCCTCCTCGAACGTCGTCGTCGTTGTCAACCGCTCCACACCCATAGTAGCTGCTGCTGCTGCTCCCACAACAACAATTCCCCTGCAAGAAGAAGAAGAAGCCTTAGAAGATAAAGAAGAGAACGAGAAATTTGGCAAGGAAAAATCAGGAGCTCGTTGAGGAGGCACAACATAAGGAATGCAGGGAAGAGGAGGAGGCACAAACGTAACGCCGGCCGCGCGCATTCTTGCGCGGAAAGAGAGCGTGGCCGTCGTTTGTGCGCCAGCAGCTTCTTCCTCATCCTCCTCCCCTCCCCCATCTGCACTCTTGAACCCTAACCCTAATTCCAAACCCTAACCACAAACCCTAAGTCCAAACTCTAATTTTGCAACGAAGAGTTCGTCTAGCGGTGCTGCTCTCTCACAGCGTGGCAGTTCGTACATCCAATGGCTTCCCACGCGGGCTTTGATCCCGCGCATGCAGGCCTCCATCTTCACCATCATCTTGATGCTTCACACTTCCCATTCGTTCTGAATCGAATTGTAGGAAAATGGTTCATTGTGAAAGAAGAGGCTAGCTGGTGTCTTTCGCTGATCAGTGCGATGCCTTAAGCAGATCCGAGAATCTCTATAACCTTAATATTGTTGGGTCATCAATTCTTAATTCAGATTGACTACTGAAATTCTGCTGGCCACCATGCCAACTGCGAATCTGCACACCAACATTCTTCCCATGGACAGTGTTTGTGACTTCGGATATTCTCAAAGATTGCAAGCAGGACCATCCATAGCGAGGATCCTTCGCAAACCCTAATCTGTTCGTGTAACCCTTCCATGTGTTTCTGGTTTGAAGCCTTGACTATGCATCTGAAGTTTTGCATTTTTTCTTAATTTGCTATGTCTCTTGAGTTGTAGCCAACATCATGACTGTGTCTTCTTCCCATGACTTCCAGAAACGTGGCAGAAATTGAGGATGGAGATGTATTTTTTGTAGTGGTTTGCTCGATTTTTTTTTCAGCAGATTCTTTTGTACTTATCTACATCAACTGTTGGGAGCTTATGAAGTCAGTGGGAGGGCATGGTAGCTCATCATCAGGTGCTGTTCACGATGATGAAGGTGATAGTTTGAAGCTTTCTGAGCATGACACTTATATGGTTATGACCATGCACTCGTTCTTGTTGTGTTAGTTCTGGTTTTGCCGGAACCTTCAAAGTGTTTTTGTGGAGTTTTGCTACAATAATGTCATGGATATGTTTCTGTAGGTCAGTGGGCTTAGTAGTTCCAAATCCTAAAGATCCACTTGTCAAAGGTTGCATTTGAATATCCTTTCCAGCATCTAGTTGAAGATGTTTGTTTTTCTGTCAAGTATCTTCTGAATTCTTTTTGCAACAGCAACTGGAACCATAAATAAAAACACTACCAATCTACATCAATTTTTTCATCAGGCCTTGTGTCTAATCATGGCTTGTTGGTGTTTTTTCTCCCTTACCCATATGCTTATTCTTATGTGATTTGAAAGCATCAGGAAATTTACCCCTCATGCTGCCTATTTTGACACCTTTGACATGACTGCCTCATCAATTGGTGTGTATGTTGTCTGCAGAGGTCAGATTTGCTTGGAACAGTGAAGGAGTCTAAAACTATGTTGATGATCGATCATTAGTGATCAAATCATAGATGCAGAGGTTGTTTCTTCTACAATTGTGGATTTGACATTCTTTCCAGCAGGCAAATCATATTTTTGGGAAGCACTAGACAAAGTTTGGGGGTTGATAATTGCAGGTGGTACTGCACCTGCAACTGACGTTCTGTGTTATAGAATTCTCAAAGGGGCAGCAAAAAGTTTGACTCCACTTCGCCTTGATTTCCAAGAGTCGAACTCTGCACTTACAGAGTATCTGGAGCAATCCACTCCACTTGGTTACAGTACTATATTCAAAATTTGGGGAAGACCTTGCATATTTATACTCAATCGTCGAAGTCCTGAATATATATATTTGGGGGAAACCTTGCATAGTTGTACTTGATTGTCAAGATCCTTAAATAATCAAATTGGAGCTGGTGGACCCATCATTTGATATAATTAAATACTTCAGAAAAATCTGCCAATTATTGGTTGTAGGTTCAGTATATTCTGTTGGAATGGCTTTTTGGTTGGGGGCTTTGGAACATGTTTGTTTTAAGGATGAGGCTGTGTATGTATTCTGCAATGATTCGCATTTGGGTGCACTAAGATGTTTGTCTCTCTAATCCCTTTGTGTGTACATGTTCAAGACTTATTCTAGAGAATCCTCTCATTTTAGACATCCACGTGACCACCATGTGTTTTCCCTATTTGTGGTTGTACAATTGAACACTAGGTGAATTCTGCTTCACAGTGATGGGAAGAGCTGACATTGAAGAATCAAAAAGCCAAAAGTCATGATCCACTCTTTATTCCTCCTCAATTCATATTAGTGCCGTTTGCCCATAAGCTTCATTTCCCTCTATTCATTCCTTTGTAGGTCCATTGTTAAGGTCACATTATTGATAAATACTAGTTATGATGGTGGTAGTTTTCACAAGTGAGATGGTAAAGAGACCCCAAAGCCACGGGACATGACAATGAAATGGCATGATTGAATGGGATTCCACTTGGTATGGATAAATTGAAGAGCTTTGTCTAACCCTTAGAGCACCCCAGCAGTGCTCAAGATGTGACCCTGCAAAACAATTTCTGACATCCAAGTTTATTTATTTACTTCTATCCAACTGCACCCATAAAACTAAAACTAGGACTTCAAATAGGTGGGAGACTATTAATAGCAAACCACCTGGACCAATTTCCTAGGAACCAATTTGGACTGATTTGAAGCAAATTGAATCCTTGAGTTGGACTCTACCTTGGTCCCTAGCCTGATTCTTGGTTCTCCAAATCAGGAGCTCTCCTTTAAGCACAGTTTTTTGGTCCGAACCAATTGATTTTCCCTCCAAAACAGGTGCCATGTAGTTCTAGCCTCAATATGCCACTTTTTGGTCTTTGACAGTGCTTTGCTTGTATGCAGATTAGGGCTTACACTCCATGTAAACGTAAGTGATTTACACTTACATTGTTCTACACTCCATGTAAAAAATGTGTAAATTACAAAAAAATTCCAAAATATGCAACAAACAAGATGTTACACTATGCAAACTTCAAATTCACATGAAAGGCTAAATTTGAGGTAGCATGTGCATCATGAATAAAACAATGGCAAAGTCATGGATACTTTTCTCAATCCTCGATACCCTCCTCCAAGTGATGATCAACCTCATCAAGAAACTCAAAATCTATGACATCTAGTATGTCGTCCTCAACCTCATCAAACACATCTAAATCTGCAAGGCTAGTCTTATCATCAAATCCAATAGTGGGGTCATCTAGCCAATTCTTGATCAACAAAACTAGGAGATCCAAATTCTTTGCACCAAGCTGACACCAACATAGGCTAGTGAGAATCCTTGCAATAGAAAAAAATTTCTCTGCTTCAATTTGACTCCCAAGAATACCTAATTTCTCTGGTTAAATATGCAACTATTGGAAATTGTCTTTCATGTTTTGACCACCAAAGAAGGAGGTCTTCCGCTTATTCAAATGGCACATCAAATGTGTGAAAACACGACAATTCCTACTGGACCTACACTTCCACACACAATCATGGAATAAATTAGTTTTTAATAGAATAAAAATTTATAGAATATAAACTATGAACTACGAACAATAAGCAAGAAAATGAATCAAATTCTCATGATATGTTTCAAAATATCAAAAGTAAACTTACTTGCTCAAAACTAGTCTCATCCTCGAACACCCCTATTCCATAAACAACATTATTACTTCGCATAATTTCCTGCACAACACTTGAAGATGCATTCAAACGTCCATGCAATTTTTAGAACAAAGCCTTGAGAGTTGGGAGGACAAATTGGCTATCATATGCACTTGCAATCTCAATTATAAAAGCCTAGCCAACATAGTTTCCCACCAAACTCAAGTCCTTAAATTGGGGATTTAACATGAAAGCTAACATATTATGGGTTTTAGACAATTCGAAATTATCCATGTAATCAAGGAAGGGCCTCAACACAATAACCACTTGCAATCACATGTTGGCCCCAAGTTGTTTGACCCAAATGCGCATGTCCATTTCTTGTGCAACATCAGCCACTACTTGCAATATCAACCTATCTTTAGAAAGTTGGACATACAACCTAATTGTTGAAGTGAGAATATCAAACAAACAACCAATAGCTCCTAAGTTGGTTAACTACACATGCAATTACAACAGGAAACAATGCATCATAGATTGTTTTGGCAATTACCTAGGATTATGTAGAAGGAATCCTATTAGCTAAAACTTCTGTCTAGCAACTATAACACATGATTATTATTGCCCTATAGGCTATGCATTGCTCAAACATGGTGACCTTTGATGCAAATTGTGTCTTCACCGAGGTTGTTCATTTGTGCTCAAGCAATTAGAATCCAAACAAACATGCTTCCATTCGTTTGCCCCCTTACTTACAATACATAACAAAAATTAACATCAAAATCCACAACAATGCCAAGATTCAAGATTATCAACATACTAGATTTCTTTGGCCATGTGATGCAAGCTTAAAGTGATGTTTACATAGATTTCACACTAATAGGCCCCAAGTCCTTGGAAACCTTCACTACAACAAAAGGTGTTTTTGTAAACCAAGTGATTTCATTAGATGTTGAATGAATTCACTTGTCATAATGAATAGGGCCTAGTGGGGAAATATCAATTCATTGGCCTAGTGAATGGGGACTAGTGAACTATATTCACATTTTGTACTAGTGCTAATCATCATTAGTTACATACTGAGTTGCTTTGCTCATTACATGCCCAAAGCATGCCACATCAAATGGGGCAAACAAGTTGAATGCCTCACATGAAATAATTGATTTTAGGGTTGTGGTCATGGTTCCCAAGTAGGTTCCTTCATTTTTGACATAACACAAAATCTTGGATGTGAACCCAAACTTTTCCAACATCACTTTCAATTGCTTTGTTAACCCCTACCCTGTACTATCATTAGCCTCCAAAAGGCCTAATGTGACATGTCAAGGCTTCCATTTGAAGGATAAAACATTTATGACAATAACGAAGGTGTCATGTTGCCCCTTATTCATCCATAAATCAAATGTGGCCATGGTTGTAGGTGTCGTAGCAAATAAAAGTCGTATGTACAAATTTAAACACCTATCAACCATCATTAGTAAAATTAATCAAAATGCAACCACTCCATTTGCAACTACATGCAACTTGTAGTCATTTACGACTAGATTTGGGAGTATTTGCAATAACAAAACTAAATTTCAACTATTTTGATCATTCTCACAACTATGATACAACTTCATCATATTGATTTGATGGATTTTAGGTTTACTTTCATCCATTAATATGTTCATATGTCCCATTACTAACAATAGTCACCAAATAAGTTGCATCCTAAAGATATTCTACAATGCCATAAAGTTATATTATTACGTAAGTACTAAAATTATATTTATGATATATTATGTATGTCATATATATTTGTGTGTACATAAAATATGCATGTGTTTGTATATTGTTCATATAATGAATATCAAATTAAAAAAATTTGAACTTTGAACTTTGTTCTTTCAATTTTGAAAATAAATTTTGAATTTTAAAAATTGTATTTGAATTTTCAGTTATAACTAATAACTTTTTAAAAATTAGTTGTATTAAAAATATATGTTTAAGTCTCAAATTATAATTCCAATAATGAAAAGTTTATTTAAACACCATAATTGATGTTTCAGTTTTGAAAATTGCTATTGGAATTTTATTATTATTATTGAATTGGAAGAAAATAATTGAATCTGAAATTTAATATTTTAATTCTAAGAGTAATTATTGGAATTATTATTATTATTATTTGAATTTCTAAAAACTGTTTAAATCTCAAAATTGAAATTTCAATTCTAAATTTCAAATTTCAAATTATTATTATTTTTTTTGAAAGGTTATATTTCAATTCAGAAAATTATTAATTGATTATAAAAATGGACATTTTAATTTTGAATATTTTTATGTGAATATGAAATTTCATATTTCTGAAAATTTTGTATTTAAATTTTAGCTAAGCGTTTGATTTGAACCTTGAAATTTCAGTTTCTAATTATTATTTTGGATTCTCAAAATTAATACTTCAAATCTGAAAATTATTAATTGAGTCGACAAATAGACATTTCAATTTTGAATATTGTTATTTGAACCTGAAAATTGACATTTCAATTCTGAAATTTTTTATTTTACTTCAAAAAAAATTATTTGATCTCAAAATTGATAGTTTGAATTTTCAATTTTCAATTTTCAATTACTACTATTTGAATTAATTGATCTGAAAGATTATATTTCAATTCTTAAAGCTGGTATTTTAATTCTTTAAGAAAATATTTGAATTTTTTATTTGATATTTGAATTGGAAAATTGTTATGTCAATTCATTAAAAAATTATTTCAATTAAAAAATTTCTATTTAAATTCAAAAAGCTTATTTGATCTAAAAATTGATAGTTAAATTTTAAATAATTATTTTTGAATCTAAAAATTAGTATTTCAGTACAAAAAACTATAGTTGAGTTTTCAAATCGACATTTTGATTCTGAATATGAAAACTGATATTTCAATTTTGAATTTCTTAAATTTAAATTTGAAGAAATTATTTGACTTTACAGTTGAAATTTGAATTCCAAATTAATATTTCAATTCAGAAAATTATTAATTCAGAATCAAAGTGAACTTTTCAATTTTGAATATTGTTATTTGAAAATTGACAGTTCAATTCTGAAATTTTTTATTTAACTTCAAAAAAAATATTTGATCTAAATATTGATATTTTAAATATTGAAACACTATTTTGGAATAAAAATTTATCTTTTAATTCAGAAAATTATTGATTGAGTTTTAAGTGTTTTTTCTAGTAGTGTTATCCTTAATATATCACTTTTATAAATAATTATAAATGATTATTTCTATTAATTTTAAGTTGTGCAAAATAATTATTGTTATAGCATAGCTTTTTATATTATATATATTTTGTATTCTTATAGTAAGAAAATTAATTACTGCAATTTATGTTACATTACTTTAAACTCATTGTACTTACTTGAAGTACGAATTAATTAGTATACGCATAATTATTTTATAATTGAACATAATTATTCACATTCTGCAATTTATAACTTTAGATCTGAATTAAAATTTTGGAAAAATTTATAATGTGGTTAGAATATTTATTTTAATGATTTTAATTTCAGGAATTATTATACTATATTTTAATATTTTTTTAGTTCTTTAATTAATTATGTATGATAAATATTGTTATAGTATTTTCACAGTAATTATAAAGATTACTGCTATGTTTAGCAAATTATTGTATTCATAATTAATAATTACCAATAAAAAAAATTACTTGACCTATAAAAGTTCTTTCAATAAAAATGTAATTCTATAGTAATTAATGTAATTAATTTAATGTTAATATTTTTCTAGATTCATGTTAGAAATTATTTTCTAATAGTAATTGTTAGTTTTTTTTTATAATTTGAATTTTTTTAATAAAATAGTTAGCTTTTAAGTAATTATTATTAAATTATTTTAAAATTAATTATATTATCTATCATTCGACTAGATTTTTAAAAGTAGTAAATGTTTTTAAAATATTTTAGCTATTTAATTATCTTTGAGTTATGTATTGACAACTTGTGGGTAGCTAGATGGCTAGTTTGTTATCTATTAAGAAGTTATTAGTTATTTAAGTAATTAATAATGAATATTTAATATTTGTAGTGTATAGTTTATAGTTTAAATATATGTAAATTTAATCATTATTAATTAAATGATTATCTAATTATCTGGTGAAGCATGTATTTAAATTGTTTAGATTTTTAAAATTTTTTAAAAAAAACATGAAGAAAGTTTTGAAATTATATCTTAGTTTGTGAGGAAGTTGCAACTTCAAAACTTATCCCATATTATTTATTGTCCATTCCTATTTTGAACATTATATAAACAAAAGGTGTGGTCATCCAATTTCACATTAAAAAAATTGTGCATGTGGGACGAGCTAATCGAAAAGCTTAACCTGAAATTTTAAAAAAAAATTATGCACAATTTTAAAGTACTTACTTCCTTAACTTACTTATTTACTTAGTTAAGTAGGTACTTAATTTGACTTACCCACCTAGGACGACCAATGTACCTACCTACCTACCTTTTTACTTAATTAGGTAGGTAGGTATGTAACCAAGGTTTGTAAACATTTATTTATGTACCTAATTAAATACCCACCAACCTAATATTAATATTTTTTAGTACATTCATTTTTAAAATGCCACGTGACATATTTACATTGGGCCATGTGTTATAATATAATATCATCCAAACATTTGAATTTAACCTAGATTATTTCAAAATAATAATAATATTTATATTTTAAATAATTATATATTGGGACACATGGTAACACATCATTTGGCCTCAATTATGACCAAAATAGTTGCATTTTAGTCACATGTGACAATACGTATATAATGGAATCAAAGGATGAATTTGTATTTGTTGATTTTTTTTTTTATCCAATACCTTTTGTTGTTTGCGACTAATATTGCATGCGACTTGTCCAAAACAATTTAAAAAATTATAGTCACAAATGTCATTTGTGACTAAAATTTAGTCATATGGACTAGTTGAAAATACTTGTTTTTCTTGTAGTGCATGGTTGGAAAAATCTCTTCTTCCAATGTTCTTTGAATAGGAAACACTACTTTGGAGTCAAGCCTTAAAGCCAATCTACACATCCAAACATTCTCACAAGTGTTCAAAGGGAAATACACTTTAACAATTAGTAACATCAAGTCCTTTAGAAGTAGGTTTTGAGCTTCATAGTGCCTTTTGTAAGGGGTTTTATTACCAAAAAAGAAGAAATAGTCCTTACAGCTACTTTTGTACATTTCTTTGTAGGTTGCATTAACCTACCACCCTCATCACTCCTTTCTTGTGAACCTGTAATGCGATCATGAGCAAAATGTTTAATAACATATGTTAGTAGAAGTTTGAGATTTAAAACTTCAACGTGATATTTCATAAAACTAGTCCCATAAGACTTGTTGTATGCAATAATACCTTTCTTGCCTTTGGTTTTCATTTCAATCAAAGGAGGCACAACATGTGGGAAATAAATACTACATTTCAATTGCTAAATTTTGTCAAAATTGGTAACTTCCCCATTGTTCACAATAAAAAAAGCCCATGGATCATATTTACAATTCCAAGCGGCCCAAAACTTGGCCTACTTGTGTAAAGTCAACAAGGATTCTACACAATCCTGCTTTCTAGTAGTAGAATTTTGGGTGTTCATATTAACCCCTATAGATGTAGAATTAGTTCTCCTAAATGCAAGATTAAATGGTCTAACTTTTAGTTATTACACATGATCTTCTTCAGTTGGCAATGGTGTTGAAATCTCCAAACCTAAACAATGTTCTTCTTATCTTGCCATTTCCTAAACATTGCTAAAGAAACATGATTTAGAATTTGAAACTTTAAACAAAATTTGGAATTCCTTTAAATCAAGTTAAAAGATGAAAAACATTGAAATTTTGATTCAAAATACACTTAAAAGATTAGTTGTGTTGTTGTCACTATTGGTATTTGTTGCTCAAACAATTATTATATGAAGAATACTATTGTTCAATTATGTTGTGTTGTTGCTTAACTTTAGTTCAATTCTTACCACTACCTAACTATTATTTATTGATGTTACTTAATCGTTATGTTGCTATTGGTTAAGTATGTTATGATGTTGTGTTGCTATTATTTTGCTCCTAATGAGATATGTGCTATTGTTGTGCTGTTGTTATTAGTCAAATATGTGTGTTTATTGTGTTGTTGTTGCTATGTTATTGTTGTTGGTCAGGTATGTGTTATTAGTGTGCTGCTAGTGGTCAAGTATGTGTTGTTATCATTGTGTTATTGTCGTTAGTTAAGTATGTGTTGTTGTTGTGATGTTGCTACTGTGTTGCCGTTATGTTATTATTGCTAGTTAAATATGTACTACTATTGTGTTATTACCACTATGCTATTATTGTCGCTTTACTGATAGTTACGTATGTGTTGTTGTGTTGCTATTATTATGTTATTGGTCAACTATGTGCTATTGTGTTGTTGTTGCCGCTTTGTTGCTAATCAAGTATGTGTTGTTGTTATGCTATTGTCGTTATGCTGCTATGTTATTATGTTGTTGGTCAAGTATGTGCTATTGTTGTGTTGCTAGTTAGGTTTGTTATGTTATTACTATTGTTAAAAGGAAACACTTCAAAGACCTCCTCCTTTTTTCTTATAACTCCTACCACCTGCACATATTTAAAATGATAAAAAGGAACAAGACCATGAAGGAAATAACACCAAAAACCACAAATCACCTACACACACAAGAGAAGACAAAAAGGAACAAGATTACAGTAGAAAAAGAAAACAATGATGAAAAGCATGGGGGGTGGGGTAGGTGGGGTTGGGCTTTGGCCTTATTCACCTAAAAAAAGGCAATAATGAAAAAGGTAACTAGAACCAAGTTATTTGTTGCTGTTATCGCCTTTTGCACACAAGAGAGGAGAAAAGGGAGTAAGATCGTAGGGGGGAAAGCACCAGGAAACAAACACAAACCAAAAGAAAAAGCAAAAACACAAGAGTGTACAACAATGGTGAAGAGGGTTTGTTCATTTGAAAAAAAACACAACAATGAAGAAGAATGTGATGAAGACCATTGCTTCTCCCACCTCCTACACATAAGAGAGAAGAGAGGGGAATAAGACTGCATGGGGAAATGCTGGAAAACAAATGCAAACCAAAACCAAGAGCAAAATCACAAGAAGGTGCAACAATGGTGAAGAGGTTTATTCACCTAAAGAAAAACATGATGATGATGATGATGATGATCGTTACTACTCTCGCCTTTTGTACATAAAAGAAAAGAAAGGGGAGCAAGATCACAAGGGGGGAAACACCAAAAAACAAAATGCAAATCAAAATTAAGAACAAAAACAAAAGAATGTATAGTGACAACAAAGAGATCTTGTTCATACAAAGAAGAAGTTGAAGAGCTAAAAGGTCTTGTTGACTTAAAAAAGAAAGCAAAGACGATGAAGAAGGTGACAATGACTATTGCTACTCTTGCCTCTTACACACAAGAAAAGACAAAGAGGAGTAAGACCATGGGGGGAAAGCACCAGAAAACAAATGCAAGCCAAAACCAAGAGCAAAACCACAAGAACATGTGATGATGGCGAAAAGGTCTTGCTCATTTGAAGCTAATGCTTGTGAGCTTGCGATGATGGCACAAATGCACGCACACACACAAAAGACAAGTTGTTTGCAGACAATGCTAAACATGCAAAACTTAAACCCTAAATCATTTACATGAATTTCACACAATCCCAACAAAATACACGAGCTGTGTAGGTGTTACTCTAATTTTTTTGTACGACTAATGTATAAGTGTAAGTTTATAAAATATTTCTTGCATTGTGTGTAAGCGTAAAGATTTACACTTACATGATTATGTAATTATAAATCATTTACAATTACATGATATATACATTGCATACACACACCATATACCCTTTATACACACAACATTAGTCTTGGACCCTCATCTAAAGGCCTTGGGACCAATTTAAAGCTTTGACCAATAAGATTGCTTGAACTCATTGGTCCTTGGACCGTGAACCCTCATTTAAAGTCTCCCTTGATTAGGCAAGCCACCAAAGGCATGTGTTGTTAGAAAAGATAATTTTCAATGCCTTTTAGTGGTGTAAATAACATATGTGCAATACAAAGATGATTTGGTTTCATGGTAAAGCTTTTGCATATTGACACTGGGTGAATAATCTTATAGGGATCACATGCTCTACTCTTGCAAAAAACCTTTTTGTACTTCATTAACTAAATGTGGACAAATTAACAATCTAAGTGATGACAGATGAATTTCATCCATGAATGACAAGATTAAATGTATATCTATATATTATAATTCTAAATTTTATAAGATATATTTAATTATTTAAAGTAAGTATGTTATGGAATGTCATCTAACACAAAGAAATTGGAAGAAAATAAATTCCACCCATTGAAAGGAAAATGTGATGAAGGGAATTATAATCTACATTACATTAAAGTTAGTTTTGTCATAAAACAATCCCTTAAATATTGAAGCATTTTTTTGTGAAAACATGAAAATAAAATGTTGAAACCATCATAATTATCATAGGCTAACAATCTAAATGATTTTATTACCAATATGACTTTTTCATAATAAAACACTCTACATCACAAAAAATCTTAAATCTTAAATTTCAAAACTAAATTTCAATGACTCTAATTCATTGGAGCTAATTTAGACATAAAGTTTCATAGGTTGTCACTTGAGTAGTTCCAAACTAAAATATGTTTAGCTCATTCCCAAATAAAGAAGCATGAAAAGATGTCCTTTTGAATCTATGGTTTTTAGATTAATTTTTATCCAACATCATATTCATGAACAAATTTTCAATATCTTCTCCACCACTTTGCATCCTTATTATTTTCAATTCAATTTTTATTTAATTATTGAATTATATTTAGTTCAATTGAATTCAATTGAATTCAAATAATTTTTTGAAAAAACAATTATTCACTTTATCAATATGAAAGTTCACCATAGACCATATCCACACCTTCCAAAGGAGGAAGAGGTTGACAAAGTTTGTTCATTGATTGCAGAGCACAAGAAGGTTGACAAGAAGGTACATCCATAAAGGCCAAAGGGTTATAGGTTTCTAGTTAAGATTTCACACAAAGAATACTGAAAAGGTGAACATTAATTCTTTCTTAGAATCACATACTTTCTCTGTCTACTGTGTTTATTGGCCCTGCCTACCAAGGCAAGGAGATTGTGTTTAGATTCATTATAGAGTATAGTAGCTGAAGGGATTTTGGCACCTAGGTATTAGGTTTATTTTGATACAAGGATTTTTGAAAGATGATATTTTGGCTTGTGTTGAAACTTGAGATTAGTTATTATAGAATTATAAAATATTGAAGGATTTTGTTTCGTTTAGATTATGTTTTTGTATGGTGAAATATTTGAGTTTCCATAATTCTTTTTTTGCATTAAGATAATTTTTAATGTAAATGGCAAGGCCACGGTGTAACACACCCCTTGTTATTATGTTGGATTACATCATTCCCAAATCCCAATTTACCATGAAGGCCCAAGGGGGTGAGTAGGTATAATGGGTTTTAAAAAGCCCCAATATTGGGGCCCATTTAAATACTGACCTAAAAGGCTTAATATGGTTTTCAGATCCTGCTTAATTACGTATTGGAAGAAAAAGGACATAATCATCTCCAGCAGTGCTCAGTATGTGACCCTGGAAAAAATATATTTCACATCCAAGTTTAGTTATGTACTGTTTCGCAACCCCACCCATAAATATGAAATGGAGACAGCAAATAGGTGGGGGACTAATAGCAAATCACCTGGAGCAATCGTTATGATGGGCCAATCAGAAACACTGAGTAGCAGTTAGATCATATTTATTACACTTTTCTGCAGGGGCATAGTGTTGATGCGCCCATTACCAGCCACGCCAACATGCGCTCGGCCCAAACCATTTTCCTGAGCCAAAACTGCATAAGTTGAATATTCTTCATCCTGTTTTACTCTGCAGGATCACATACCAAGCACCATTGGAGATGCTCTAATCAAGTATTATCTTGGACCCTGCACAACAGAAAGATTTTCAAATTTTTTAATTCTGAATACAAACTGTCATGCTTCTTTATTATTGTTACTGTTGTTGGTTTTTAATCATCCATCCTGCAACTCCAGTTAATTCTTTGTCAGATTGACAATATCAGTCACAAGAGTGCAGAATGGTCACAAGAGTTGCAGTCCAAGCAAAAGATTTCTAAGTAATGGGTGAGGATAGCACCTTACACATAAGGTTCTGGGGGTCCCTTGAGTCCTCCACATGTTGGGTCCTTATGGTTTTGTAAGGTGCCTTCATCCTCTTGTTTTTCCTGCTACATATCTGCTTTCCTTCATTTCTTTACGGCCGGTGAATGCCCTTTCACCAATAGGGTCTTCCTGGAATTTGTGGACAATACATGGGGTAGATGAGCTGGTGATCAAACACTTAATCACTCAGGGCAAGCTGGATCCAAGAGAAGGGCTCCATTGTTTCTGGTGTCCAAACAAAACTTGAATTCCTCTTCTTGGTGCATCTGACACACAAACAATCATTGGAAAAGGATTAGAAATGAGAAAGTTACAGCCCCCCAAAGTAAAGGGGGGTTAAGAACTCAAAAAAAACAAACCACTGAACACTACAAAGACCAGTTCTCGAACACCCAAAAAATTCCTTGTATGTTGCTCTGTGGCTGTTAGAGTTTGAAGATGATTTGTAAAACTTCAGGTGCTGCTCTTATATCACTTTAAATCCTTTAAAATAAATAAGAAATCAGAAAGTTATGAGGTTTGAAAGTAGGAGGGATCCAAAGAGAAAGAAAAAGATAAAAAAATGCATTTTGTATGTTGGAAAGCTTATTTTGTGTTAGTTTTTCAATAATCCTTTTCCTTTGCGCTTCAAAGACGATTTCTAGAACTTGAGGTAGCACTCCCATGACATTTTAAATCACATATGATGAAAATATAAGTAAATGTTTGATCATAGGCAGGCGATCGATGATAGGTCGATCTACCCTACTCATTTTGAGGGAAGAAATGACATTGCTTTGACCTTGCAGCTTAATTGCACATCCCATGTTTGAGGGGCATTGTGCTTGTAAGGCCCCTTGACAACAGGCTTTCACTATTTTTCACTAGCTTCAACATGATTTTATGTAAGATAAGGTTCCCCATGGAGGGCAGGGGCGAGGGTATTAGCTATGGTTGTAGCTCTCTATGACACAAAGGTGACCCCAGGGTATGAAGAGTTTACAACCCTAATACCCTTCGTGGGGATCGTTACCCTCTATTTCACCCCAAACATTTCCAGGGATTGATTCCAAAATAGTAGAAAGGGGATGTTGTTGGTTACATTAGCTCTAAGGGGACTTACTCAAGAAGGTGAGCATACCCATGCAGGTGTTGGTTCACCCTTGCCTGTGTTATTTAAGGCAATTATGGGGGAAGAACTTTGCTGAGTCTTGAGCATTGTCTACAGATCCATTGCCGTTGTAAGGCCCCTGTTTTGTTGGTATAAGGCACATGTGGTCCCCTTGAAAGCTAGATTTTACTGCATTAAACTAGTTTAAACAGGTTTTTACAAAGGGAAAGACATCCCATTGAGGACATTATCACAGTAAACTCCCTACACCTTGGAGCTATGGTCCCTTTGGGATAAGGGCCTTACATCCATAATGCCCTCAATGGAGTACCCTAAACCTATAAATAAACCCTTGTGAGATTGTGGAAATGTTTTTAGCAAAGAAGTATAGAATTACATCCTTTTTTCCTTCTATAAATGATGTTCTCCTCAATTTCTGACAGATCCTAATTAAACATTTATGTTCTTGTGTGTATGGCATTGAGGCTCAGATGAAAGAATTGGGTGGCAAAACTTCTTTCAGCACTTTTTCAAGCACCAATTTAGTGGTGTGCTTCATCCAATTTCTGAAACATGAGAAAAAGCAAACACATGATTTCAGAAGTTCTTAAAAGTTTGTTTAATTTGGTGAGCAGAATCACATGGAGGCCCCATCAAAGCCTGTTACAAGTTTTCACTGGCCCTTTTGGAGTGCACCATATCCTTTGCACATTTGCACATCCAAACTTAGTTTCATACTAGTTTGAACTTCATCCAGTTTCATGCTACTTAAAGTTTGAACCTCATCTAAATTATTCTGGGCACAAACAATTATACATATGTAGCCCCTTTTTGGGTTTGGCAATTGGTGGGTGCCAATAATTACTTTTCCTCCAAAATCCACTTCTGCAATTTAAAAAGCAATTTATGAATTTTCAGTACAATTTTACAAGGATTGGCAGTGCATTTTACAAGAGGTTTATTTCCCGGATACCATAGAACCTTTTCAGGCTTTGCAATAATTAAATTACTTTTGGAAATGCCAAAATTTAAGGAAATTATTACCCTTGGACGGGTGTGAATGGGAACTCCAACTTCCTTTCATTTGTCACATGTTGCTCCTCATTGCCCTCTTGTCAAAACCTTTATTACAAAACGTTTAAAGCTACCAGCAGTGTCATTGTTCCAAGCATGTATCTTCACCTTTCTTTGCTTGCTAGTACCATAGTACCTTGGCCATTTCAACACAAGTCTGTCGAATAATTAATTAGTTTTGAAAAATTCATTTCAACAAATGGAATATTCTTAAATATTCATTATTTTACTTCACAATATCTTTTGATTTGGAACAAATAATTTTTGAAAATTTCAACATTTCTGGAAATAATATAATTAATGTTGAATTGGCCAAGGTACTAGGGTAGTCGCTTGCTCCAATTTTTTTTGTTTTGTATTTGGTGGCACCTCCTTCTTTAAGAAGAAGAAGGTACCTCAATTTATATGTATCCCTTTATTGATATCATGTGTACACAGTCTATCATCATTTCTAAAACTCAAATTTGTAATAATACAAGTTACAAGGTTGAAAATTTCATAATTTATTATTCTACACTCACCAAATCACATTTAGTTTGCTCTGATGCCATCCTTCATGAAGAAAAAGCACACGACATGGGTGTGACTTGGTCTTGCATTGTCTTGAGAAGCTGACCAGGGAAACCCCAAAAAGAAGAACAACAAGAATAGGTCGGGCCCAAAAGGCTTTTAATTGTTTGAGAAAGCCAAATGCAAAAATAATAATTTTCATATTGCATAAAGAAGAAGTAGGAATTTGCTAAATATTATTTTCTTAGGTGCCCAATTTCAATTATATGATGGATCAAATTATTATTAGGGCCAAGACAAACTTAGGACCATGAGTTTTTTTTTCCAATTTTGTCAAGTAGGTGAACTAGCAGTTTTTCCAAAATTTTAAGCATCTTTATTATGACCCTTTTCAGAAATTTTATCTAGGTCTTTTATTCCAGTTAAGGCCCTTGGAAGGGCCATGATCCCTAGGGATCTCCTCTTATTACCCATGTTAGAAATTTTAGCCAGGTCTTTAATTCCAGGTACGGCCCTCAGAAGGGGCGCCATCCCCAAACGAGAAGGCCTAACTACATAACCCAACCACCCCCCCCCAACACCCCCTCCCCAATTCCTGGAAACTGCCTTTGTGCTGTTACCATCATGTAGGCTAGCCTTAGTTTTATTGGTGAAATTTCTCCAAAACGAGAAATTAAAAATTAAAAATATGAAAATGAAGGGATTTTTGGGGGTTTGAATCATGGTAAGTCCAAGAAAAAAGAGTAAAGAAATAGCCAGATTTTTATAGTTAGTTTGAGTAATTAGCCAAAAATATGAAAGGTAGATTAATTTTTTGTATTTCACATCTGATTTATAGCCAGATTTGGCTAAATATTCATGTGGACAATTGCAACTTTGGCTACATCACAAAATTCATAAAAATAACATTGGACCACTGTACCCAATGAAAACCCCTTTGACATGTGTGCAACTGCTGGGTATCAGTTAATATGTACCCCTATTCCTAGCAAAAGCCTGTCAACTGCTTTGTGAAGCAGTGTTTTTTTCCTCAATTTTGTGATGTAGCCAAAGTGGCAATCACCTAGACGAAAATTTAGCCAAATTTGGCTATAACCCAAATATGAAAATTAGTTTAAGAAATGAAGTCTTTCTGTATTCTTGGCTACCAACTAGGACATATTAAGTATGGAAAGCTGGCAATTTGGAAATTTTTCCCTCCAAATCTAGTGAATTTGGGCAAAAAAATTTCATGAAAAATCCTATGTACAAGTTGAAAGTTCCTATGTTTCTTTTTCAATTTTAGGATGTGGTGTCAATTTACAAAAGAATATAACCAGATTTGACTATAAATCAAATATGAAAGTTTTCTACAACTGGGATGGAATCATCTCATTATGTTGCATGATATTCAATTTCTTATTTATATCTTTTTGTTTCATAGATCATAAATTGTATGAATTTGTGTAACTTTTTGTAATTATATAAATATTATGTGGGAATTATATGCACAAAGAGTAAGAGGGAACAAATATGAAAGCACATTATGAGTTTGATGGTGATTCAATAAAAATTATGTGTTTTGAACACAAAAGAAGGTTGACCGTAGAGTTAAGATATTAAAATTGTGTAGAATTGTGTTTTCTCACATATATTGTGATTTTTTATGGAACATTTTTTGTCAAAATTTTTATATGTTTGAGCATGCACATATTTTTTTCTTTTTCATTGTGATTTGCATTCACTTAAGGTGTTACATAATAAGGGATGTTCACCTTATTATGTGTGCGTTATGTGACAAGAAACGATTGAAGGATTTAGTTAACCAAAAAAGGAAGGATTTAATATTTTCTTTGATGTTCTTCCTTTGTTATTTTTTTGCTTAATTTTTTTTTGATATTTTTTTAATAATTGAATTAAAATTTATGCATCACGTCATTACTATATAGCACAAGCCATAGGATAACAAGCCATTTATGCCTTTGCAAGCATATTTTAAATGACATGGGTATTTATCTTTCAAAAAAGAAAAAAATCTTGAACATTAAAAACCTACATATTTGTTAAATTATTTAAACAAGATGAAGTGAAAGATAAAACATTGACTTGCAAATGCAATTTAATATAAAACAAAAATGATCAAATAATGATTGAAAAAATCTACTTGAAAATAATATTATTTTTGAGATCCACATTTGACATTTTATTGTCTCGCAAAATCAATTTTCAACAAAACTGAGTAAAGATTTCTAATTGTTTACAAAATATCATACATCCAAAATATCATTCGATCATTGTTACAATATTGCATACATAATATGAATAAATAGACTTTATTCATGTCTTGTGACAAAATTAATGAATCTATTGGGATAATGGCATGTTTGGTAATCCAATTTTTTTTTATTATAATTATATAGAATTTAAACCTTTGTATGAATATTCTATTGAGTAAAAATGATCCTTCTATGTATTCATGATGAATTAGATTTGTGATTTTTTCATTATTTTTTTGAAATTCATTAACTAAAATTAATTCAATTTGCAACATTATTAATTATATGGGCACATGATTAGCATTGTCCTCATTACAAATGTCATTGCATGATGATAAACCTTAGTAAACTTACATACAAGAACTATTAATTCCCATTATATGAATCAAAAATATTTTTATGATTTATGGAAACGATTAAATTGTTAGTGACATTATAGAAAAATATTAAAGATGAAAATGTTGCCATTAAACAAGCATGAATTCATGAGATCAAAGTTGGTTTGTATGTTTTTTTAAATTCATTATTGATCACTGTCCTTTATGCAAATATGATCCACTAAAAAATAAAATCCATCTTGTTTATTGCATAATTTGTTGTACATAGATGTCATTTTTATATTAAAATTTATTTATTAAAATAATACATTGGCATCTTTGAAATTGATTATATTATTTATTTTTAAAATAAATAATATAATAATTTTTTCAAAGAAAAAATTGTGAATGAAAATACAATTTTGAAATATTGACAAATTTTTTCTCTTAACATGAAATATTCAAAAATCATTAATTATTCTACAAACATATGTTGAAACTTTCTTTGTACTACAAATGACTTAATCAAATGTATTTAAACAACCTTGAAAATATTATGAATCTATTAAATCATGTGTGATTTTCACATCCCATGAATATGTTGTAAAGGTTGTAACTTTCTTTTAATGTGTCATTACTTGAATTAAATGCACATGACGATGAATGACTTCTTGTCATAAAAGTTTAACCAAAAGAAAAAAGGAGAAAGAGAAAGGTAGGGGGAAAAAATGATCTAGTTTGTAAGCAATACACCAATGCTTGCAAATTGTGTGCAAATTGAAATGGGAAAGACTTTTAAACCATGCAAATTAATCATGACAATTTTTATTTTTCAATTCCATTTTTTCCCCATTTTTTATGTAGTTGAAATATGTTCAAAGTCTAACTTTTGATTTCCAAATTTTACATTATTCAAACATTTAATATTTTGATTAAATCAATTGCATGTTAATCATAAATCACATATCTCTTCACAAGCTACTATCATTATGTATCACACCAAGGTTTTGAAAACTTTGATATTCTTTTGTGCATGTTGAGTGCATGATTCGTCTTTTCATTCAATAACTATATTTTTAGGTATAATGGCATATTAATAAATAGATTGTTTATGTTTTGAAACATGAATATTAAAATATAATTAAATTTATTGACTTATACATCATGATTGCAAATTGTCCTAAATGTTTTAAATTCCAACATTTTGTTTCATATAAAAAAAAATGCCTTGATAAAATAAATAAATAAATAAATTTTATAAAAGTGTAACCAATGAACATCCCAAGAATGATTTAGCAACACTAACCCAAAACAAACTTCTTTTGGCTATGTGTTTTCAAAGAACAAATCTTGCAATAAAAAAATTCACTTTCGCAAAATAATTGCACAAAAAAATGCTTGTCTTTGTGTATTTTAAACCAAATTCCTTAATGGATTTTATATTGATTAATTGTCATAATGTTCATACCTTCAACAAGTGGTAGCACTAAATTTAACATGACAATAGTTTTTGGTTTGTAATGAAAATCAAAATTACTAATAAATTAATATGAAATTCCATTATAAAATTTAAAATATTGTAAGAAATCTACATTAATTGTATTCTATTGACTAATCAAATTTAAAACATTAAAAAATTAAATTTCAACATAAATGTTTTTGATAAAAATGTCTTAATAAAAATTATAAATTTGTTCAATTCAACATTGAAAATGAAATATCCATCAAAATTGACAAATCTACATTATTTTTATCAATATCATATTTATGAAATTAATTAGACTTAATAAACTCATTTTAAACATCAAATTTATTAATATTTAGTGGAAAGTGATGTGTAGCAATCTTTTAATATTACTTTCACATGATTTGGGGCTAAACATTTTATTTTGCCCCTTTTAATCACCCTTTCCTTGGAATGAATGAACATTTTCTTTCCTCCTTTTAATTTTTTTTTTCTTTTTGAATCAATATAATACATATCTCTTTTCAACTTTGGTTATTTTTTAATTTAATGGCGATTCACCTCATCTAACATTTCAAAAGTTTGTTGAGCCCTTAAAATGCTATGATTTTGGTTAGACATCCCTAAAAACCATCCCAAGATGGGTTGTCAATCTAACAAATATTTCCAAATTAAAACATTGTTAGTAAAAATTGAAATTGATGTCACATTTTGGTTTGAAGATGAATTAAGCTTCATAAACAAACTCATTCAAACAATATTTAAAATGATGAAAGATGGGGAACACCTAAAAAAACATGAATTTTGACAAAGACCAACAAAATGGCAACAAACAATTTAACATGAGTGTCAAAGAGGTACACTAGAAACACCAAGGGCACCAAAAAATACACACAAAACATTGCAGATGCATGGGTCAAAAATATTTTATATTTTTTTGAACTAGAGGTTGTTGGGAAACATGGTAGGAAAAACATTGAGAAACAATGGAAAGGCCCAATTTTTTTGAAAAGCAACAATCCGCACCACAAAAAAATCATGGATACCATAAATATTAATGTTTTAATAGGTGAAAATTAAATCTCATAATCTACAATTAATGAAAGTGGAAATGATTTCATAAAAAAAATCATTAAAAAAAATATAGTCTTGCATTATCGATGTATGACAACTTTTTTTAATATTAATTTATTCAAGTAAAGTTTAAATATATTAATATTTTGACCTGATGTCAATTGATTGTCACTAGTAGTGCAAAGCCCAAATAATAATAACATGCATCTCATCACAAATTGGTTGTGCCCTTTTAATGACATCCATGGGGATGAGAAATATTCAACATACTAAATTGGAAACACATGGTAGTAAGTTTTTCTGGTGTAAATTTGGCTAATTTTGCTCCCCCCCTTCTTTTTTTTGGGTTGAATTCCGCCAAATTCTCGAAATGAAAAAAATGAAAAAAGAAACTCTGGTCACGACTCACCGTGGAAGGAGGAGCTGGAATGGAGGATGAAGAAGAGGAAACACGGATGGATGAACGTGCATCAGGCGACAACACAGGTGTCGTCTGCCGTGGGCACCGCGTGAATCGGCGGACAAGGTTGTCGACTGACGACAAACCGGAAAATCCCGCCCTTCTCTTCCCTTCCCTACTTCCCTTCGCTTCCCTTCCCTTCCCTTCCCTCCTGTGTCGCGCAGGCAGGAAATTGGCCGTTGCAATGTGTGCCAGACGCTTGCAGAGACTTCTGACACGCAAATTATCACCACACATGCAGCAGCAGCAGGTTGATCGCACTGCTGCAGGAGCAAAGATCATCGCAGAACCTTGATCATCATCATAATCATCATCAACAACACCACTGGTCAATTCCTTCATTCAACTCAACACAAAACAATACACTACAATACACAACAAGCGTGTGCAGCTAATGACGCCGACGGACGACCAACTTGCGGTTGTACCTTTTAATTCAACCTTTTTCTTTTTTGGCTTTCTTACGAGCGAGCGAGCGCGCTCGTTGATCATCACGGTTCAAGGATTATATATTCTCTTCATGCAATATATTACCAGCACACGACCTGATAGACTTGCGTCTTTCTTTTCCATTCATTAGGGTGTGTGTTTGGTAGTTAGGTACCAGTGCATACTATTCTTCTGTGTCTGGCGGCCCTGGGAGACGCGCGCGCGCGAGAGGGGAAGGAGTCTAGCGTCCTCGCAATAAACTTACTTACTATGTACACAGTTCTGTTGCGAGCGTTGTCTTTACTATACAATAGACTATTGGAGGCGTCCATCATACATGTTTCCGCGATCCGTTAGAGCGGTGGACAAGACAAAAGAAATGTTGCTGTTTCTGCATTTTCGTCGTAGCACTAGATCAATCTTCTTGTTTGGGACCATCAGTTTAGGCTGATCATTTTCGTCGTGCATTGATTTGTGTCTCTGCTCGTCGATTCGATTCGTGGTTGCGTCCTCGTCGTTGTCGTGGGTCTAGAGCTTTGGATTAGTCTAGAGCTTTTCTTCCGGGTGCCTCAATATCGTCTTTGATTTTTTCAGTGAAGGATGTGCGTTAGCTTCTTTACTCTTGGCAATGTACGTTTGCTTCTTCTTCTTCTTGTCGTCAGGTATGTGAAGGCAGGAAATCGACAGGCCCGAGTCTTCGGTTAGGAAGTGTTGAAAATGTGAAGAATTCTTCGACATCGGTTCATGAGATCTGATGTGCAGCTTTTCCTTGTGTTAATCTTGTTGCTGTAAATTTTATGAATGTCGAGTTCCTGGTTTCTTGGCGAGTCTCTGCAAGTCGCTGCAGTGGCTACTTCTGCTATCGCTCGCGTTGTGGAGTCTTGGTTTTCTTGTTGTCTTCGTGTTGTCTCTTCGTGACTACATCTTTCCCTGGAGTTCTTTCTTGACGCGTACAGAAGTTGAAGGGAAAAGCACAAAGAGCGCACGTTAAAGTTCTTCTGCGCGCACAAACGATTTCGAGCGGCATTCAGTTTTCGGTGTAGCAGCGATAGGATGTTGATGCGCAATATCTGGAGTGCTCACTTGGAGCTGCAAATATCCCAATAGTTTGTACGACGAACGAGAGGAATTTGCAGGATCCGCGAGCGTTGTTATTGTTTGGCAATGTCGCAATAAGGAATAAATCTGTGGGCAACGGAGTTTGTTGAAGTTCTGCAGGACGTTGAGGAAAAGAAAGAAGTTGATGAAGGACGACGGGAGGGTATTGAGTCTCGACTTCACGATCAGGACTTCGGGACGTGGTTGTGGTGGACATGAAAAAGGGCTTCGGGAGGAGGGAAGTGGTGAATAGAAAGCTTCGAAACACTGGAGGTCGGTAGTAAACTGCAATAGCCACCGGGGGCGAAGGAAGTCGCATGCGGAGAATACTGCAGTGGAGGATTAGGACGTCCTCATGGAGACTTTGGCTCTGTTGGACATAGACCAGGAGGATGATAACTTGCTCATTGCCTCGAGCCCGGAGGAGAACGAGTCTAACGCGGAGGAGGAGCCTCTGCTAATTCTTAGCGTTTCTCCGCCTTCTCCTACTCTCGTGAGTTGCAAGAAGAAACGACTCGAAGCTCTTGGAGACTTGCAAAACTGTCGAGGTGCTGATCTCTTTTCTTCCATGTTTGTGCACTCTCAACCTCAACAATTCTTTTTCTATTTGAACATGCATAGTATCTATCTGCAAGCAGTCGGAGATGTTGTACAACACATGCAATGTGGCTGCAAATTGAATGCCATGATTCCTGTCAATTATATAACAGGCTCAGAGGTTGGAGATCCACCTGGGCGAATAACATCAACATGCAAAAATCCGGACGATTCAAGGATCATTGCTGCATCAGATTCCATTTCTGTATTGTCTGCACTGGATTTGAATGCAATCAACAACGCAAATACACTAGTACCCTATGATCATGGACGTGATGTAATTGGCATGTCCAAGAAAGCTCAATGTGCAAAAGGTAAATTGCAGAGAGCTCCTGCCCAACAGTGTCAATAGACTTGTCGTAGCTACTTGGAAGGTGGGGTGGTTGGAGCCTGAGAAACAGAAAGAAAACACAAAACTTGAATGTTCCTACCACATGCCCAAGATTTTTTGGTTCTGGATTCCTGTGGCAAGCCATGGCTCAGATGGCTCTGCATTGATACTCCTCAATGGTTCGTTAATCTGATCTGAAATCTGTAACCATGCACACATGGAATCTTTTCCAAAGAGAGAGGTGGTTGAAACTTGAAATCTGATTTGTAGGGCTTTTCTGTGTAACCTTCTTTGCGTTTCAAGCTTCTCTGATGAACTATATGTGTCAGAACTATGATACTAGCATATGGTAATCTTACACAAAGCTTTTTGATGTTCCTCAATATCATGTGGCCTACACAGATTTGATGAAAGAAGATGGTACTATGTCAGCAATGTCATCTGTGAGCAAAGGAATAGGTGCACCAACAGCTGGCAGGTACATCCACAGTACAAGGCAGCAGAGGCATGAGATCAGCTCACCAGAAAAGATTGAAGAAGAGCCTGTTGTCCTAAGAAGAAACAGGAGCAGACGATTGATGACATTGCGCAAGTCCCTAGCCTGGGACAAGGCATTCTTCACAGATGAGGGTAATCTTACTTGAGCCTCTGTTATGATTTATAAATGCTAAGAGCTGCTAGTCCTTCTCACAATTTTTTACATTAATTTTAGTTCATTCAAGTTTGAACTTTAGGTGGCAGTGCAACATTTTTGCCACAATGCATGGGTACAAGTGATGAGCCAGGAGTAATATATATACAATGCAGGTGTGCTGGAGAATGAAGAGCTCTTCGCAGCTGCTTGTGATACTCCACAAAACCAGTCGATGCCAGAGTTGACCAATCTCTGGGATGGGCCACAAGGTCATTTAATCACCTCTTTCGAAGCAGTGAATATCGATGTAGACAAGGGTGGGTCTGTCCAAAACCATGTGTTGGCTCCTGCTCCAGGCTCCCATCCCCGCCAAGGTTCAGTCCAGTGGCTTAAGTGGAGGGAAAGCCAGTTTCTTTTGTTGTTGCAACCCATCATAGATTGGAATCAGACAGGGTTATTGAGTCAAATTGGTGATAGAGTAGAAAATTAGTCTAACATTCTGCAGGGTTGTCTGTACAGATGAGGTGTCAAGCCCTCTAGCAGGACTGCAGGTTCCAACCAACAGCACTCAGGCACATCCATCCAGTTTGTCAAGGGCAGTTGAGCACATGCAAAGAACCAGCTTGAGTGCTATCCCAAGTGCTTCACCAAAGCCACTGAAACAGGCTCCAGGCATCAAGTCTAACTCAGAGACAGTCATGCCAAAAGCAGCTACAAAGTCTCAAGTATTCAGCCGAAGTGTACACTCACAGGCCTGATATCTTCGGAGAAAATTCCTTGAATTATTATTGGGGCAACTTCAAATCACTAGTTTTCCTTTCCTTAGTTCTGGTGCTCCCAGCATTGATGGTGGCTAGAAATATGCTTCAACTTGAAATTTGGTGCTTTCAAATCTGATGTGATAGCTTGTGCAACTGTCAACAATTTTCAATGACTGATCTCCTGTCTCCCATTGTTTGGGATGACAGGTAAAGGAACCAGGGGTTACTGTAACACATCACCAGGTGAGATCTACAATTATGAAGAAAGCAACAGATGCTGCTGCACAAATGGGTACTTGTCTTCGACTCCCAAATTCAATTTCATATCCACCTTCTGCTTTCTTTATTTTGTGAGCTGTTGCTTCCACTTATCTCTTGACCCAACTGCTTCATTACCATCCATTAGTAAATCCTTTGCTGGCACCAGCAAGGATAACAGGAACTGTAACTTGGTGATTTCTTCTGTTGTTCACCGAGTCCATGTTGGTACCTTGAGTGGCAACACAGCCAAGAAGGTCGAGGAGAAAATTGGTGCCAATGGAAGACAGAATGGGAACCAAGAAGTTATCATGCACAGTATGTCCACTCCAGCACTATCACTAAATGGTTCTTTGCTCTCACACAAGGTCTCATCCATATCCAAGAAAGTGAAGGATGCACTTGGCAAAGCGATACCAGGTAATGCTGTTTTAACCAGATGAGCTAGCTCGTTATGGCAATTTGTCTCAAACCTAAACTCAAGTTGTAGGCTAACAACCTTGATGTCTTCACCAATTGGGGCTTTTAAGCATGTCACACAATGTCTTGTCTCTTCATCTTGTGATAAGACTCTATGGCAATCAAGCATTGACAGGATGAATACTGGAAATAAAGCAGGGCCAGGACCAATCACCAGTGCAGTACACTCTCAACAGCATGTGCACACATCTGGAAAAACTTTTGCTGTCCCCAAGAGGCCACGAGGATTGCCAACTGTTCCTGCAGTAAAGGATCCAATCAAAAGAGTGGATTCAAGTGCAGTATTTGGATCAGATACAACTATAAAAGGGGTGTTTAATGTAACGAACATGTTCCATGCCAAAGACACCTCATCTCCTACTTGTACTGCCTCCAAAAAGCAAGTACCCAGCATCCCAAGGAGTAAGAGTGCAACACTTCCCCCTGGACTTGTTAAATGTTTACCTGGCTCCATACAAGATGCCGTGCTTCCTCCAGCAGAGGCTTTTCACACAGGCAAGCCAAGTGGCCTGCGCAAACCCTCACCCAAACTTGGCTTCTTTGACTCAGTACGTATCCCGGCCTATAAAAGGTTCTGAATAGGTCTTTTTTTTGAAATTTCACAGAACAGATGAAGAATCTATTCTCCAGAATGACACTCATCATAATTGGCTTTGTAAATGCAGGCACAGGCAATGGCTGGCCCGCAGTCACTTTTTACGACATGTCAGCAATTAACTGATGCAAGGCAAGCATTCCAAACCAGAGGGCCAGCAAATCATTCCTCTATTGGTATGCATTCCAGGACTCCCAGCAAAGATACAGGAGTCAGTAATTCATGTCTACAGGGCCTGTGTTTGGGAAAGGGCAGCTCTTCCATATACTATGCACCACATTTGCAATCAGATGTTGCATCTGTTCCAGCTACACCAAGGGCCTGTCTCACATCTCCAGCAACTCAACAAGGTTCTTCATCTAAAAGCACCAGGTTGCCAGTGCGAAAGGGTCTGCCTGGTTATAAAAATTGTTCAGGCTCAGTCCGCAGAGAGCTGATGTCTGAAACTCCACAGCTCAATGGAAAGAGACCTCAGTCAGACATCTCTGACAGCAAAACTGTTAATATGGCTATGCAAGCAACTGACAGCTCTCTTAAGCTGCCTAATGCACAGTTCAACAGATTGGACAGGCCAGATTTCGAATCAGTAAATGACATACAATGTTTACCTGAACCACACCATGCCCAAGCTTCAGCTCTATGTGCCAAATGTGATGCTAAATGTTTGCAATGTAGATTCATCCCGGAGACAGAGGGAGTTGATTGTGGCAGTGTGCAAACCATCTTCAGCCTACAATTGCCAGAGGGGGATGTCACTCTGAGTGGTGATCATGGTGCTGATTCTAAAAAGGAAGCTCCAGCAGCACGCTACTGTGTGCAAGACTCTGACCTGGAGACAGAAGGAGGTGATTGTAGCAGTGTGCAAACCACCTTCAGCCTACAATTGCCAGAGGGGGATATCACTCCAAGTGGTGATCATGGTGCTGATTCTAATGAGGAGGCTCTAGCAGCTAGCTACTGTGTGCAAAACTCTGACCATGAGCTCAAGATAGAAGGAGGTGATTGTGACAGTGTGCAAACCATCTTCAGCCTACAATTGCCAGAGGGGGATATCACTGCGAGTTGTGATCATGGTGCTGATTCTAACAAGGAAGCTCTAGCATCAAGCTACTGTGTGCAAGACTCTGACCATGAGCTGGATACAGAGGAAGGTGATTGTGGCAGAGTGAAAATGGACTTCAGCATAAGTTTGTCAAAGAGGGATGTTTCCCCAAGAGGTGACTATGGTGATGATTCTAATGAGGATGTTCTAGCAGCTAGCTACTTTGTGCAAGACCCAAACCATGAGCTGGAGACAGAGGGAGGTGATTGTGGCAATGTGAAAACCATATTCAGACTAAGTTTGTCAGAGGGGGATATTTCCCAAAGAGGTGACCATGGTGCTAATTCTAAGAAGGATGATTTAGCAGCTAGCTTCTGTGTGAAAGACTCTGACAATGAGCTGGAGACTGATGGGGGTGATTGTGTCAATGTGAAAACTGGTTTCAGCCTAAGTTTGTCAGAGGAGGATATTTCCGGAAGATGTGACCATGGTACTGATTCTAAGAAGGCAGCTCTAGCAGCTAGCTACTGTGTGCCAGACCTGAACCATGAGCTGGAGACTGAGGGAGGTGATGGTAGCAATGTGAGAACTGTCTTCCAGCTAACTTTCTCGGAGGATGATATATCCCCAAGAGGTGACTATGGCACTGATTCTAACAAGGAGATTCTTACAGCTGGAGACTGTGTGCAAGACTCTGACTGTGAGCTATCTGGGGGACAAAGCAACTCATGTGGAGCAGTATTGGTGCTTCCAATTTCACTCTCATCAGGAAATATTGCCTCTTCTCAGAATTGTGGATCTGAGCAAGTTGAGACATCAGGGTCATCAGATCATGCACTTCAGAAACAAGCTCTAGCATGGATGGCAAGGAGTGATTGTTTGCAAAGCTCTGAGAGCATTCAATCTGTGCTGTTACTATCCCCACACGACAATCTTCTTGAAGCACCCACAGAACCTGGTTCTGGTTCTGCAGTTGAAGCTAGAGAATCTTCACCACTACAAGTGAGCATGAAAACTACAGATTTGTCAGAGCTTCTTGAATTTTCCGCAATAATTTTGTGCACTCAAATCTCTGGAGATGACAAAGAAGAAACTGAGGAAACTGAGGTCACAAGCTTGCCAAGTGGCATGACTCCTGTCATAGCCTCTTCACTGGAGTCAACTCCACAAGCAGGTTGTGACCAGTGCCAGAAATTGGATTGCCAACAGTTGTGTTTTGCAGCTAGTGAGTCAATACCAACCCTGCCAGCAGCTGGTATTTGTTTCAATGACACTAGATGTGTGCACTATGAGCAATCAAATTCTTTGAGTAGCAAAGATTTTGGTGAGGCTGCACCAAAACAATGGACCCCTCCAGTCACTAAAGAGATTTTTTGTCAGAAATTTGGAATCAAGCATTCCTGGCAGTACAATTCACCAACTAGTAAGGGCTTTAGTGAGGCATCTGCAACTCCAAATAGCTTGCCAGCACCCAACAGATATGCTCAAAACTCTGGATACAAAAAACACTGGCACCCAAGCTTGCCAGGCATTGGTGCGGGAGTACCACCAACCATTACTACACTAACTCCAGTTTCGGGCAGGTATGGAAGTCTTCTTGGTTGCAATGATCCTGCAGATGCAACAGTCACCTCCAGCCCAATTGAGGCAAATTCTGGCCTACTTCTGTTATTTGAGCAGCACAGAGATGCGCACACAGCTATCAATGCAACTGGCTCCTCCAATAGCTCACCTAAGAATGCAGAGAGGAAGACTGTGGATAGTCCATTATCTCAGTGGTCAGACTGGCCTATTCTTGGAGCTTCTATTGCAGATGATCTGAAGCAGTCTGATGATACAACACTTTTGAAGTATCAAGCATTGAGGCCTTCAACAGAGCAGGAGAGAGGGTTGATTTGTGATAGATCACCACTGGAGAATGACAGTCTGATCAGGATGCCAGCTCGAAAGGCGGTTCCTGTTGAGACTGATGGTACCAGTGATTGGAGTCCATTAGCAGGGCCCAATGTGTCAAATGCATGTTCCTTGAACATAAAGGAGAAAGGATCACTGTTGTTGTATGCAAGAAAAGCTGTAAGTCAGCTCACATCATCACCTATGTCAGCAAATGCAGGAGGCCAGGAGAATTTTGGAACACTGATCAGCTGCAAAAGTCAACAAAGCAGGACTCCTGGCAAGACATGCCTTGCAGACTCTAAACCACCCTCTCCTTTCTCAGAAGAAAGGATATGTGCATTAGAAGCAGCAGGAAAGGTATCTTTTCTTCAGTGCCTATTCTCAATTCCAACACTAGAGAGATAAGAATGTGTTTGCCCAATGTCAACATGTAAGACAACATGTACTTACATGTTTTCCACTTGCAGGAAAGCTTGCAAGTGAAGAGTGGGCCAGTGAAGCATTCACCACCAGAGAAGATCGATGCAGAACCTAATCCCTGGTCTCCGGTATGCAATATGCACATGCAGACTTTCATTTTACACATAGCGATGATGGCAGCATGCAATGATATATGGGAGTCTTGCATCACACACAATGTCAATGATATGACACTCTAATTTGTGTTGCTGTAATGTTTGCAGGTGCGGAAGAATAGACGACAACTGGGTCCCTTTGACTGCACCAAGCTTAAGTACATAAACCCTGGCCTTCCCACCTAAACACAACACAATGGATCCCACTTCTACTGGATCTTAAGTTGTTTGTCATTCAACAGCTAGTTGATTGGACTTGTGTGTTCAATGCTTCTCTGGCATTCCATGCATGTCAATGCACTAGACTTCATCAGAGTCATATAGTTAGACCAGGGGCTTTATGGCTCAGCCCCACTCAGATTTTTCCATCTCAACTTCAAAGATGGGAAATTGCAAGCTATGATCTTTCAGCAGCTCCTGAACTTAAAGCATTCTGCAAATCTCATATCTCCCCATTGGAGAGTGATGATTTGGGCGATCAAGCCTTGTAAAGAAAAATGAAACCCAAGAGGTCTAAATTACTCCAAGTAAAGACCATAACAGTCCAACACTCTAGTCTTTTGTTCTGCCCTTTTTTTGCTTGAAATGTCATGGAGGATGTGCTGTTGTCTTCGTTTTAACATTGCTAATCTGGAACAAAGTGTCTTTTCTATGGCAGTCAATTTACCAGAACACCAGCACAGAATGACTGTTTGTGCATGCCTGTTGCATATCCAAGTCTTTCTCAGCAAGGTGGAACATATGACAATCGATGGACTGCTGCCTCCTCCTCATGTTCCTGGTTGTCAAGAAGAACAACCCGGAATGCAAGGATGTCAGGTCAGAAGCAGCTGTACCAAAACAGTGGTTCCCTGTTTGAGGTCTGCTCCCCACTGTTACTTGTCTTGGCCACCATGCTCATGTACATTCCATAGCTCATCCCTTCTGAGCCAAGCTGTGCACCCAACTCAAAACTTACATATTGGAAGGGAGATGTTCTTCTACTTTTGATAGAGGGTGCAAACTGCCACAAACTTTTCATGTTGCTGCTGCTGTCATCCCAAACCCAAGGATTTGAAAGTAAACTTCCCCTGTGATTGAGCATGACCTTCAAACACCTAATTATAACACTCTTCCTGTATGTGGTTTGTAGCATGAGTCTAATACTTAAAATTTTTTGTCCCTTGAGCTACATTATCTGATTTAGTGTGAGCCCTAAAAACCTTCAGAGAGATCCAAGAGGGAATTGGTTCATCAGCTATGAGTTGCTTATAAACTACTTAACCAATTCTTGCTTTTGGTATTTAACCATGTGCACATTATTCTGTAATTGCCCTCCTGATGAACCCCCCTTCTGACCTGTATTGTTTCTCATCAGGTTGTCATTTTCTGCTCTATTTGCCCATCTCCTTCATTGAACATGACTTTAAGCATCCTCCAATGGATATCCATGGTTATTGACACATGAGGTTAGAAGCTGAAAGTTTGTTGACTCAAGGAGGCTTCTCAATAATTCTGAATAACTCTGAAAACAAGAATTTGGAATGGTTTGCATATTAGTGATAAACTGCATTTTCATGGCCTTCAATAGCAACATATGTGCTAGTGAACAGCTACTACCATCCCCAGTAACTACTTCAGCTTCCAGCAGTGGTAGTGGGAAATCAATGTCATACACTAACCAACAAATCAAGTTTCTGTCACAAGAGTGGCAGTTGTAACAAGAAACCTGCAAACAATCAACACAAGCAAGAAAGAAATGCACCAAGAAAAAGGTTCTTCCATCAAACAGAAAGGAGAATGCAGGCACAACAGACACATCCTATTAGGATCAGTATGCCCTGTGCACATACCTGTACAACAAATTGTAGAGAATTGATTTTTCCTTAGAAACAGTACTTACCCTTCTTAAGGTAGCAAAAAGTAGCATCTCCAGAGCCCCAGTTTGAAGAGCTTGACTGGAACATGGATGTGCCTTCAGCTTTTGGTTCAGAGGATTGCCACCAACCAGATCCTCAACAGGACCTCAACACAAGAAACAGATCAACACTGAAGAAGCTTGTAAACAGCCTCTTGTCACTAAGACCAATAGGTATATGATGCAAACTATAATAACTTGCACGTGGCACAATAGACATCATGTGATGCTAGCTACAGCTAGCATGGACTTAGAAGCTCTCTGGTGTAGTAGGTACTAGCTTTTACCTACTACAATATGGGTTTTATCAGTTGTTGCAGAGCTAGTAGTACCTGGGGGTGGTGATCACCCACCCCAAGACTATTTTGAGCCTAGGGTGCTTAACTTTGGACTTTTGTATGGATACAGTGTGTCCATCCTAGCTAGAGTACAGAGAGCACAATTCACGTAATACAATAATTTCACAAATATCTATTTCACTCTTCACAATGGACCAGTTGCCTGGAGCACATATTGTGCACATGAATTTGTGCAACTTGCATTAAGAACACCTAAAGTGACAGTGGTGCAGAGGACAGTTTGAATACTGAGGGAACAGAACACCCCAGACTTAGCATCTGATTCTTCTGCACTTCCCCACTGGACATGATATGTTGTGTGAGTGTGCGCATTGTCACCAGCTCTTCAGCTGCTGTAGGGTGAATTTCCTCCCACATTAAGTTCATGACCCAAAAAATAGCATTTAAAGCTCAGGTACACATACAGTTGTTTGAGTCTCTGAGCATGTATCAGCCCAGAATTCATGTCATTCATTAGGAATGCAAACCAGAAGGCTGTGATATTACTCACTGATAATACAGCTACCAGGACACCAACAACTCATTCATATATCCAGGAAACAGACAACAGACATGTCCATGATTGATTCAGAATGAACACCTCAAATAGCCATATTGAAAACACTGAGGAAGATGCTACTAGCTTCACTATTGAGCTTGGAACACTTACAGTAGCATCAAATTGTGCTTTTGTGGCACCACACTTCAGTACTATGGCACCCCCTGCCATGCCAGACATCCCCAGATAATGAGCAAACATATTCTCATAGAGAGATATTACATCAGCATCCCCCTTTCATTCTCTTTCTGGCCTGATGTCTTACCCACATATTTGCATCACACAAACTCAATACAATCAGCACAACAGGAAGTGAAACAAGAACAGGAATAGAGATAAACATTACCTGCATAATCTCAGCGGCATCAGGACCAACCATACAGACCCCAAGGCCTTTATCTGTGGCAGAATCAACAATGAGCTTCATTGCAGTCATCTCCTGCCGCCTGCTACAATCCATATGCCACTAAATCGCCCAGCATCTGATGCAAGCAAAGTTCAGTTACAAATGTTTGATATACTGGCAATGCTCCAAGACTGAGCAGGATCAAACAAGAAACTCACCCTGAGATGGTATTCTTCATGGGGTTGAATGAAGATGTGGAAACAAGAATATCATTTTTAGCTTGCGCCACAGCTAAAATATAATTTCATTGCCTTTGTCAGTGGTAACCTTTATCCCACCCTCCACTTTTTCAATCTGCACATTTCAACACCAAACCCAGCCAGCAGAAGTCAAATCTCAAACAGAAATTATATCAAATATCATTGCACAGAAAAAATGAGAATCAGTTTGAACAATAGCAACAGCAACATGCATGTTCTACAACCTTCAACAGCAACATGTATGGCATAAAAAACACACCAAGTAAATTGAAGTGCAAAGGATTCCAAACTTAGGCCCTCATCTGATGTAATGGCCAGTTCCTGCAACCAAGTGCACCCAAGTTTGTCATTCATGTGCTCCAATGCACAACCAAATTAAGGAGAACTAACCTACTTGCCCATTCGTAGTTTATATATTAATGCCAAGCTGAAGAGAGGATACCAGGCAAAAATCTAGAACCATTTGAGGTGGAGAAGGAAGACCATCAATTAGCAAGAAAATTTGCATGCAAGGAACAGAAATAACTTGCCTTGCCAGGAATATTTAGCAAGACAGCCTGTCCACCAGTAGCAATGAGAATGTGCTTAGCAGTGAAGTGCTTCACTTCACCATCAGGGGTTGTAAGCTCCACAGTATGAGTGTCAAAAACCTTGCCCTTGCCCTCATACATCTCAACACTGGCATTTGCAAGAATCTTCTTATACACCCCATTGAGACGAAGAATTTCCCTTGTCTGAAAGCATCAGCAAGCACAATATATCCATGATCAAGCAGGACTGAATAGTCAAATCATAATGCCAAAAAATATATACTACTTCAAACAACATGCAGACCAACAACCTTGGGCATACCACAGGGCTTGTCAGCATACACATTACAAAAATGTACAAAATTTTGGCAAAATCCCTCCTTTTGCTATCACTCTATTATCACAAGCACAATCCAAATGAGGAAAACTCAACTCACTTGAACAACTTGCATACCTTGTTAGCAATGAGCCTCTTCCAGCTGAAAGTGATATCACCATGAATATCCCACCCAAATTCCTTTGCATCCTATTAGATTGCAACCACTACAAACCCAAAGGTAAATAAATCACATCATTTGGTCTGGCTGTAACAGAAAAGAAAAACCCTGTTCTTGTCTCAGTAACAAAACCTCAATTTGTCTTCACCAGCTGAGAAGTGGATAATCCACAATAGAAGCCACACCTGAGCAAGGGGAGTAACTAAAGGGTAGTAAATAGAAGCTCCTTCCCTGGTCAGACTGCGTGCAAAAACAAAAAGTAGTGTGACTGACTTACTTGGAATTCTGCTATGAAGGCAGAACCATACACTAAAATCTTCTTTGGAACACATCCACGGAGAACACATCTGGACAATTACACAGAAAAAAAACTTCAGCAACTTCCAGCAGATCGTTCAATTGCTGACATTATCAATTTTGGTCAGTCTCCTATTCCACAGTAAAGTCTCCAAACTTCAAAGGTGCATGTACCAGAAATTGGAAAAATTCTGATGAAAGTGTCATGTCTCCTGGCAGTTCAACAGGTCACAACAGCAAAGTGAACCAATTCCACACTTGCGTCCCACCATAGCCTCCCCTGGAATCCGAGCTGATAGGATCAAACGGCAATTCACAGATAGCGACCTGTCCATAAGATCCAGCAGCAATTTCTCCTAAAAAGAACAGCAAAAGAAACCAAACAAAAACCGGAGCAAGAAGAAGGGTCCGGGCGACCTTTGGACAGTCAATAAAGCCAGTAGTCGGAAGGACAACGAGGGTCCAGAAGACCTTCGGGCAGTCAATAAGACCAGTAGTCGGAGGGTACAAGGGTCTGTGCGCCCTTCGGAAAGTCAATAAGACCAGTAGTCGGAGGGTTACACTGGTCTGGGCGACCGTCGGACCCTCAATGAGGGAAAATTAAACACACCAAAGAAGTTCATTGCGTCCAGTACAAAAGTACTGCCAGCACTGCATGACGTCAGCAAAACGGGCCCACTCACATAATCCAATATTCTCCCGCGTAACACACAACCCTTTTGCCTTGACATCCATGGGATGAAGATTATGCACCATCGCATTTCACCATCCTGTGAGTTCATCACTTAACTGGGAGTCCTCTCAAACCTTATTCCCACACACTGAAACAATTGTGAAGCACACATTCCATAGTCTTGCAACCTAAACCCTAATGCAACATAATAGTTTCTTGCTTGTGTAACCATCTTTGTCACCATCGATATGTACAAGTTTCACATAATCATAAGTGAGTTTATTGTACATAAATAATTTGGTTTGTGTTTGTAGGAGAGTTCAAGTTGTATACATTGAGTTTTTTTTGTTTAAGGCACTTGTTGAATTATTGTGAGCAATTTCGACAAAAGGTGTGGAGCTAAAATGCAAAACTTGCAACTTTCAACTTTAAAAGTAATGTTGTAGGTAATTTTTTGGTTTTTGTTTTTGGTTAAAATTTATGATTGTGAAATATTTGTGAAAGCACCCTCTTATACCAGACAATGTTTTACTAGAGTGCTCATGAATGTCATGAAAATCTTCGACAAAGAAACCTCTTGCAATAACAAATTTTTAATAAAGAAGCTGAAAACATCAAGATGATGCTACGACATAGCAATTGTTAAATGAATGCATGATTTAGAATGTAATGTCTATGGATGTCTATGGAAGTGAATGGCATGAAAAAAACAATTTGCAATTGTGAAAAAAGAAAAAAAATGCACCTAACATTGATTAATCATCATCACAATTTACTATGTTTTTTAAGTTTGTACAAATTTTGTGTCAAATTTGATTTTTATAATTTTATACAAAATTAACATGAATATCATATTATGATTAATATGAATAATATTTGTACATATTTAATATTTTTAATATTCAAACAAATGAAACATTATTTTTGAACAACATATATGAATGTTCATGTTCAATATGTCAGAATTATTTAATTTATGTAAAAAACTTATTTTTGTCAATAAAAATTGATCCGATGATATAAAGGTTGGTTGCAAAGCTTCTTTTGATTTTGTAGAATTGATAAATTCTGAAATAAATTTAGAGAAAAAATTAAATGAATTTGAAAAGCCATTTGAACAAGAAGAATTATATGAGGATTAATTTCAACTTTTTCTCCTTCTAATGAGCTTCGTTGGTTATTCTTTTGACCATTAAATTTCTTGAAAAGTTTCAAAACTATTAACGTATTAAGATTTAATCTTAAGTTAATGATAAAAAGTCGGCAAAATATAACCAACTAACACAAATGTAAAGATAATCGTTTGTGAGAGAACCGGATAAGTAAGAAGGAAAAAAGAAACCCAGGTCGGGTATTAAAATTGGGGGAGGAAAAAAAACCGGGTTGGTTGGGTTTTTTTTCCCTTTAAATCCTAGAATCGGAATGAGCGGCTTTTTTTTATTTTTAAAAAGGTTGATAACCGCCGAACACTGGTACAAAAGGATTTTGGGAGAAAAATTCAGGAAGGGTCTAATGATAGATAAACCCATCTGCTACTCAAAACTGTCGGTACCCGGAACTTTCCTCGAAGGTACCTATCTCGACCCTCGTTCTTTCTAAACCTCAACACCGCGTGTCCTTTGCTGTCGGAAATCAGTTTGGAAGCTTTTTGCGGAAGTTCCAACAGCTCGGGTTCAGAGCTGGAAGCTTTGTACAAGTGCTCGGGAAGAAGGAAGTATATTGAACCTCTATATGTAGAGTTGAATCGAATCTTGAGTGCTAGTGACGGCAATACTTCGCTTACAGATCAATGTAGGAATTTACCTTGGAAGTTTTTTTTTTGGTATAACTATCATGAAAGGTGAGAGGTTTTGAATGACCTTTGCATATACATATTTGGAGTAGTCTGCAAGCATTTGATCGTTGTATTTACGGGGAAGACGAGGTTTCGAAGTAATCAAGGGAAAGTCGGCAATCTTTTTGTAGCCTTGGTGCTGTCGTCCGAGAGGCAATTGCAAGATTATTGTGGCGAAGATCTGAGGGAAGAAGACGCACCACTGCTGTTTCCGAGGAGGGAAGACAAACGTGGAGCTTTCTATCTGTCTTTTGCTGTTGAAATCGAGTCATACCGCTTTCCCAAAAAATGCCCGATTGGTACGCGGTGGATTTCTTGCTCTAGAAAATCGTTTAGTATCCCCAAGGAGCAATTCTTAGAGCTTGGAACTTGGATAAAACCTCTGTGGTTGTTTTTCCATCTGTCAAAATCTTTGGGATTTTTAGCGACTTTTGGAGAGCTGTTCAATAGGGGGAGAAAACTTGCTGTCTTCCAAATCTGATCCCTCCCTGCGTGTGCTCTCCTTTGATCTATTATCTAGAAACCAATTTTCAGCCAAGTTTGTAGAGTTGAAATTGGTTTTTGTCACAAATTACATAGTTCAACAACTCACAATGGATCTTGAGCAAATTCACCTTAACAACCAGCTCTGTAACTACTTGAGAAAAAAAGTTGGAAAGACAAAGAGTGCGTTAGAGTATCATAAGAGAGCTTCTGCTGGAAAAGCAACAAACTCTCAAGAGAAAGCTTTCAGAGAAGTTGAGTTGGTGGTGAAGCGTGCGGAGGATCTGCTGCTGAAGTGCATGTGTACACAGTCATCATGGCTCGATGCAACAATAACACTGGCAGATATCAAAGAGGAGGTACTGGACATTGTGCTTGACCTGTCCTTCTGGAAACGCATGCTGAAGATTGCAACTGTTCACTCTGACAAGGGAAGGTTAGCTGCTCTTCAATATGCAGCAAAAGCACTGAAAAAGGACGAAGACCTTCATAAAAAGCTGTTAAAAGCAGGTAGCTCACTGCAGGAGGCAGCTGATGCTGATATGTCCCATCTACTTACCAAGCTCTTGGAAGTGAAGGAGAAGCATGCTAGTGGTGGAGGAGGATCATCTGCTAGTGCACATGAGCGAGAGTATGTTCTCTCAATCTACCTGTTGGCATCCCTTAAAGAAGATGACAGAATTGCTACAGAGGTAGAATCTCAGTTGAAGGAGATGCAGTGGGGTGAACCTTTGGGTTGTGGTGCATATGGCCAAGTCAATGAGGTTGAATGGTTGCAACAGCGATGTGCTGCAAAAATAGTACAGCACACTGACCCAAAGGAAGCCACCATCTCAAGAGGTTGCAATCATCCACACATTGTGCGATTCTTCTGGTTTTGGCAGGAGGAGAAGACGTCCTACATCATCATGGAGCAGATGCATGAGGACCTTTCCAACCACATTAAGAGCCTAGTTAAGAGAAATGCAGGGAGAAATGGGGGCAGACCATTTCAATTGCATGTGGCCATTGACATAATGCTACAAGTTGCAAAGGCCATGTATTATCTCCACAACAAGAAGCCGAAGAAGATTGTCCATTCAGACTTGAATACTTCAAACATCCTTGTGCAACCTCTGGCAGATAGTTCTGAAGGTTATGTGCATGTAAAATTGGCAGACTTTGAGATGCTGAAGTTTTTCCACATGAGCAAACCCTCATCATCACTGACTTTCAAGAGGGCCACAAGTGTATATGCTGCACCTGAGGTGTTCAACCTAGAATCAAAGGATGGGAACAGTCGTTCAGAGAGCCTGCTTCCAAAGATTGATGTCTGGAGTTTTGCTATGGTGTGTTCAGAAATTCTCACTGGTACAGTGCCATTTGATGGTGAGCCCAAGGTGAATCTTCATTCTAAAATTGAAGAGAATAACGAATTTCGACCACATTTGCCAAGTGATTGTCCAGAAGACTTACGCTTTTGCATCACCAGGTGTTGGGAGTGCGATCCTCAAAAGCGACCAGCATTTGGTGAAGTTTGCAAAATGCTCAAACTTGCAAAAGCACAAAGCTTGGGAATAATTGACTGCGAGCTCTTGTTCTCCATCAACCATCCTATGCCAAACAATCCAACAAGCAGGTGACCTAAGACTTGTTTGTCAATCTTCTTTTCTCCAAATTTCACAAACCATTTTCATTTGATCATTGTCCACTAATTTATGTGATTTTTTAATACTCAATTTGAAACTACAACAAATATTTCACCTCACCCAACCTGATTTACACAATAGAATTGATAAAATAATGTTCATTGTCCAATTTCTAATTGGATCTTAAACAAAGGTTGAAAGTTCTCACATCAAACTTTCAAAAGTTTTATGGTTTAGGGGCTTTACAATTTGAGAAATTAAGTGATGGCTGGCATTGGACAAGATCATGGCAACAAAAAATTGACTGTCCACCAAAACCTTAAAGGACGTCAGTTTCTGAGCCTTATGAACTTGAATTTGTCACAAACTTTCGTTGGGGTCTTGATAAGATTGGATGATGGAGGAGTTTGCATATATATGTATATGAGGATTAGATTGTGGATGAGTATGCGGGGATTGTAGTAATAGGGGGCAGATATGACATCGTGCTCAAGACGTAGTCATTTTGAAAAGAAATTTTAATTAACATAGGCAATGTTTATAAGTTTCTAAACAAAATCAAATTTTGATCTCTATTTTGGCGGATGTGTTGTGTTAATGTAGGTTGGTGACCAGCGAGCCCCAAGCAGCTTCTGCGGGTGACTCAAGTGCAAATATGACAGGAGGCCTACAGGAAAACTCGAAGCTTGAACAGCTGTTGTCTGTAGCCACTGCCATATCATGGTTGAACCCTGGGTCATCGAGTTGCTCGGAAGTGGTGGATCCAATTTTCCATGAAAAGCTGGATCATGAAAAACCTTCTGGTTTCAGGTTAGTCAGTTTTCAGATTCTTTCTTGCAAGCACCTGTGATGGGATAATAGCTGTTAGACTCAATGATGCTGGATGAACAAGATGTGGAGCATTTGCTTATGTATTAAGAACCTTAATTGATAAGTAAGGAATTGAAAGGCATCCCTGACAGAATAATTTTTGTATGGTTGTAGAACATTGATGATTGTTGAAGGGAAATGGATGTGCTTCCAGAGTAGATATTATAGATGTGCTTCTGGAGTAGATTATTCCAGACTAGATATTCCAGAGTAGATATTTGTGGATGCAGAAATAGATATATTTGCACATTCTTGGGCATCCATGTACGCAGTGTACCCAAGAAACCTTTAGGATGTGCTCTTATGTGTTCAGATGGAGTCATGGGACACTTCTCACATCATCTGTGTGCATTGAGCCTGTATTATCAAGAGTTTTAGCCCAGATGGATGTTATTGATGCTTGGGAGTTCATTTAACCTTTCTGATGTGTATTTTGGGGCTTGCTGTTTAATTTGGGATGCTTGGAAAACAGGAGAGAGGACAAGAAGGTGGAGGAGGTTGTTCCTACATCAAGGACTATTCAGGAGCCATGGTATTCCTCACCTACAAGTGATGTTGACTTTCTGGATGATGGGTACTGTTGGCACAAGTATGGCCAAAAACAAGTGAAGGGCAGTCTTCATCTTTGGTGTGTTTCTTATCCTTCTGCATTGATTTGTTCCATTGAAACTGTGTCATGTAGTCTTCTGAGGTTCTGTCACATCAGTTTGAGATAGATTAATTCTCTCAAAACAGAATTGGAATTCAAGGAGCCAATTCTCAATGGCTCAAGTGTATGATGTCAGTGCTTCTTCTTGTTAATAACTTTTGGTGCTATAGGTGCTCAATTATTGGCCAAAGTTGGTGTGTCTGCATCAGCATTTGTCTTAAACACTTTCTTTGGACTGTCTTTCTATTACGATATCAATACTACAATTGGGGCTTGTGTTTCTGTAAGGAGAAGCATGTGCCAGTAGTCAGTAGCCATCTACTTGCAAAATGCAGGGATAGCTGGCTAAATATGAATGGGACCCCTCTCATAATGAAATGTTTCAGTAGGTCTGCTGGTGGTCTGCTGTAAAACTTACTCAGACCAAACTGTCTGATTGGCAGGGCCCACTACAAGTGTACAAATGGGGGATGCATTGCTAAGAAGAAGGTGCAATGGGATTCTACTGGTGTGAAGGTAGTGAGCACCACATATGAGGGACATCATAATCATCATGTAAGAAATAGTGGCAGTAACGCTCTAGCCCAGAATGCTGCTCCAGTGATTCCCACAGCTACATCCCTGCAGGACCAAGGAGCCCAATTTGGAAATCAACATTTTGGGCAGCTGCTTGATGATGGTTCTTTTAAAAGGGAGATATCTGTAGCAGATGTTGACTCAGGGATGAGTGTGAGACTGGCAGGAGCTAATGGGGAGGTGCCTGTATTGATAAAAGAGTTTTCTCAATCGTCTAAGTACTCATCACGGTACTCTGGTGTCCGTTATCGACTAGACCTCGGGAGATGGGTGGCAGAGATTAAAATTCCCAGGCAGTCAAAATCTTTTGACAAAAAGATATGGCTTGGGACTTACACGTCTGAGGTTGAAGCTGCCCTAGCTGTTGATGCAGCCAGAAAAATTTTTAAATGCAGCAAGAAGAAACCCAATTTCTCTTGTGAGAGACTTGAGCAATTCACTGAGGTTCTGCCACCTCATCTTTCCTTGAATGATCCTGGTATGCTTAAGTCTGTTACAGACTTTGTAAAAGGTAAGGCCAAGCAATATGCTTCTGAATTTTCATCAGTCTTGCCAATCTCAATTGTTGTGAATCAAGGGATTGGTTACACTCCAGTAACCCAAAAGAACAAGCAACCTGATTTTGGAGATGAATCAAGTTCAAAAAGTGCTCCACCAATTTCAATGGTCCGAAAGTGCTCAGATGAGCTTGAACTTGGGTGAGTCTGACAGCGTGCACAAACATTCATTCATTCACTTATATTTCTTGAAAAAGTCCAGTCAAGAACTGAACAATCTTGGGTTCTTTCAATGCAATCTAAAAGTTGGTTCAAGTCTTGTGAGATGTGTTTCTAGTCTAAAATTGCATTGTACTGGCTTGGATGGATGCAGACACTTGAGAATGAGTGTCACGGAAGATGGGAAGATCCCTAACACTTGTGGACAATTGTTCAAACGACAAAAGGTGACTGCCACTACAGAAAACACCAAAGTGGCAAACAAGTTGAGTACCTGCCAAATCCTGCATCAAGAACCTCAAAGGAATGTGATCTTGGTTGCAGGAAGACAAGATGCTGGAGGGGATTCAGTAGAGTTCCTTTTCCAGATGGCTGAAAACATGGCAAGGGTTGTAGGAGTGGGTTTTAATTGGTCCAAGGTGGTGGTCAATAGGCAATATGATGTTTCAATCATACATGTTGGTGAGAGTGCATGGTCAGACTTGTGGAATGAAGTATGGACAGAAGCAACACCACATAATGATTCCAATAGCTTTTCACTCATGAATATAGAGTTTTTGACAACGCCAACAGAGCAAGTTGACACATTGGACAATCTCACTGCGCAAGAGTCATCAAAAAGATTTGGGGTTGGGTTGGAAGGATCTGGTCTCGGGGTTCATGTCTATGCAGATGATAACAACGTACAAAGTGGAGAAGATTTCCCACTTATATTTTCTCTGGTTGAACACATGGGGTTCAAAAGAGAAAAAGCAAAGGATTTGGGGAAACAACATTCAGGGACTAGCTCAAGCAAAGCAACGTCAAGTGGAAACGATACTCAAACATCAACAAAAGAAGAGAAATGCCTTCCACAACAAAATCAAGGGCCTACAAAGAAAAATCATGGAGACAATGAAGATGAGGAATCTCACCATCCCCCTGAGGATTCTGGTCTTCAACAACACTCTCAATCTCCAATAGATCCAAAGGACACGTCTTTGATCGTGATTGTTATTCCAGAATCAGGGGGCATCTTCCATCACAGGTCAACTAATGATATTGAATACCCAAGGGATTCAATAAAACTTGCAGCCATTGCCCCTCGACTTGAATTCAAGTTTGAGAAGTTAGGGAACTACAGGAAAATAACCACCACAACAAAAACACGATGCCATCTTGGGGGAGGTGAACCAAAATATCCAGAGCTTGATTGTGGATACTATCAAAATAACATCACAATCTCTCTCAATTGTGAGAAGAAAGATGCTGCAAGGCTTTCATCTTCAGGAGTAACTGCAATTGTTAGTACAAAACAAACTACAGTTGAAACAATCACAGATTCATCTTCCTTAGCTCGACAAACAGGAGGTCAAATTGGAGGTCAAGTTCAAATTCCTGTGGTGGGTATTGGATTTCAAGCCCAAGGAAACATGAATGTGACTAGCACAACCGGTGGAAGTTCTTCACTTGCAGAGAGTGAAGAGATTTCAAACACCCAACTTGCTGGTTTTTTTGTTAACCCAGCAGATCTTGAGGGGTCTCAAGTTTACAATTTTCTTTATTGCACAGACATCTTGCGACTCATTGAAAACAATCCTGCTAAATTTGTAAGTGCTGGCATATGTCGAACTCTCTCACCAACTATTGTGGGTGAATGGGATGCATTGGATATGGATGACGCTTGCTTGTACAATTTCAAAACGGAGCGAGATTTAATGTCCATTGGAGATTTGATGCAATCATTTGCTGCATGGAAAGTTCCATATATGAGGCAACGATATCAAGTACCTTTCTTCATCAATCATGCAATGACCCACCTTGGAGGGTATGGGACAACAGTACTCATTCAAGGGCCTGGTGAACAAAGATTAGAGAATGTGTTGACAAAATACCCTGCAATTGCATAGTAATTTGATGATTGTAACACATTAGAAGTCTAGATTTTGAATGAAGGTTTTGAAGTGTTTCATACATATAAACATGTGTAACTGTAGTTCTAGTAAAATTTAAAGAGTGTAGAGCTTTATGTTTTGATTTTTACCGTAGATTCTTCATCCTGATCCTCAATCCCATCCACATGATGTGTGTGTATGCCTTCTTTATTCTCGGAACCATTGGAACTACTTGACATTCCTTTTTGCTGAGACCCATTCAACATTTTTCATAATATTGGCCATGACATGAAGGACACTACTATATTTACTGTAGACCAAACTTAGTTAAAGTTGTCCTTAGGCGTTGCATTCCAATCAATATTTGAAGTTACTACACTTTTTAATTCACTTCTGCAACTGTTTTCATGTTTCCCTCTGCAATTATTGGCCTTGCAAAATCCCTTTTAATTTGGAAATGGTCAATGATATGGACATTACAGTTTCGGTCATGACACAAGTCAACAAGCGTCCATTGGTTTGAATGTCTGTCTTTGTGAACCACCAAGCAAATGTCTAAGACTCTATGCAAGCACTTAAGCTTGTTGGATTTGGAAAATGGTCCTTTGAGTGGTACTAATCATTTGATGAGTGATAGCTTGCCACCCACAACATGCATCAGTCAATTTGAACCCTCATCAAAACTGTACAACTTTTGCTATGAAAAGAGCAATTCATATTCAAATAGTCTCTTTCATCATGGTATCTTCACAGGAGATGGGCGACACATACTGTGATAGTAATTCTTGTTGCATTTTGCTACCAATTTCCAAGAGAGAAAATAAAATAAAACAATAGATACAAGTACAAAATTTCCATTCTACACGAGTCCTCAAATAGATAAGGCATGGAGGATCAACTCTATGACTCAAGAGAATAGTGCCTAGCACATGGAACTTTTCAATGGCAGATATGTTATAGAAAAGGATTTGTTAATTAATGCCATTAATGTTAATAGAGGATTTTTTCATTTGTATATTTATGTTTGATGCACATGGAGATTCAAAGTTAAAACCAAGGTTTCACCAACTTTGGATAATGCAACCCACATCTATTCAACTAGTTTAAGCTCAAACATTGTTGCCAAGCTATTTTGTGATGAATAACCATGAAAATTG
>Ga0116227_10001177_pt1 | contig 57089 bp, 48 predicted proteins | sample S1TSphgellanicum_FD_89693 | JGI IMG/M metagenome (GOLD analysis project Ga0116227, IMG submission 89693) | Host-associated microbial communities from peat moss isolated from Minnesota, USA - S1T2_Fb - Sphagnum magellanicum MG | ecosystem: Host-associated > Plants > Peat moss > Unclassified...
AACTCAAGAATTGTGCTCTCGGTAACTTTGAAGGTGGGTTTTTTGCCAATCATAGTTCCCTTTGGGATCCGGGGTCTAGATCTTGATGGAGAGATGTGGGTGAAGCTGCGCCTGATTCCAACAGAGCCCTGGGTGGGGACTGCAACTTGGGCCTTTGTTTCTCTTCCCAAAATTACTCTGGCATTGGCTCCCTTTCGTATCTTCAACCTTATGGGTATGTTCCTCTTCTGCATAAGTTGCAATTCATCATTCGGTTGTCATTCATGGTTTTGCAGGATGTAGGGGCTGCCTTTGCTTTCATTGATGACCCTTATGCATTATTTCAACCTGTATTGTGGATAAAGTTCATCTATTGTGAGAGCTGACAGTGATGTTTCTCTGTCTCTGTGCATAACACCTTCCCACACCTCAGCGATTCCTGTCTTGAACATGTAAACATCAGCACCCGTGGCTTGCTTTTTTAGTGTTTGTTTCAGTTTGATGGATTCAGGATACTACAGAACCTTCTTCATGGAAAACTGCAATCTTGATGAGACATGCTCTTTGGACATTAGATTTATAAGAAACATCCCTAAGATTTGTCAGCCAGAATCATGCAGAATAGAAAGGAATCAGGATTTTTGACAAACTTATCCTTCTGTTGCAGATTTTTGACAAAGTTACTTACCCAAGATCTTCCATTACTGTTTGTGCGTCCCAACAAGTCAGTGGTGAATTTCTTGCAAGGCAAAGCTGTAGGTCCACTTTCAAGAGATTTCAAGGATGGGATTGTCTTGAATGGATTTGCTGGGGAACTCTCAGTAACCCTTATAGAGGCACGAGACCTTGCATATTTTCCTGTGGGTAAGGTTCTCTCCTTTCATTGCTGTGAGCACGTTTTGAGTTTTTCTCCTTTCAAAGGACATCATTTCTTTTGGGTGTGTTTTGGTTATGAAAGTGGTGGGGAACTAATTTTTACAGTGGAATATTAAGTGTGCAGGCAAAACAGATCCCTATGTGGTGTTGCTCTTGGGTGAACAAGTTATTCGCAGTAAGAAGAACAGTAAAACTTCCATACTTGGACCTCCAGGTGCTCCTGTCTGGAATCAGGTGATATTTCAGACCACCACATCATTGATATTGGACTGAAAAAAGAGTGATATAATGCTGGGACCGAGATGACCACATTACAGAGTTTTCACAATACAACTGACATTGTAATTTCAGACAGGACAAAGGATAGGAAGGAGTCTATTGTGCCTCAAGCTCAGGGTGTATCAGTAGAGCAAGAAATTTTTTTTCAGGGTGGAGAAACGGGATGTATACTTGTCAAAGGAAGTGTGGTTGATTAAGAGCAGCTTTAAAGCATCACGTTAACTGCTCTTGTTGTCATTTATGCTTGATTCATGGGGAACAGGATTTGAAGTTGTTAGTGGTGGACCCGAAAGTACAGCGACTGAGATTGAGAGTCCGTGATGCTGTTGGATTCACCACCATCACTGTTGGCTCTATTGAAGTATGTATTTCTCTTCCTTTGATATAAGTTTCTTCATTTGATGATGTAAGTTCTTGTGTATTATTAGTCAGGGCTTTGTTCAGACAACCAGTTCCTGAGACATTCAACAAACTGTGTCCTAGGTACCTTTGGATGATCTGCAAGATACGGTCCCAGTAGATAAGGTCCTTTCCCTCCAAAGTGGGTGGGGACCGTTTCCCAAGAGAAATTCAGGAAAGCTCTTATTGCGGTTGACCTACAAAGCATATGTGGAAGATGAAGAGGAGATTGGCATTGGAGACCGGCCTCTTACAAATAAGCTGTGGGATGAAATAGGGGACTTCATAAGCAATGAGATGAGGGAAGGAGAATTCAATTCAATGGAACAACCATCATCCAGTGGCAAGACCATTTCAGTTGATGCTGAAAGCTCTGACAAAGGATTTCGACTGACAAATCCATTGATAACACAGACTCTCAGGAAGAGTAGTAGCAATGGAAATGTGAGGGTAAATTCAGGAAATGAGAATCCCTCCAATCCCACAGTCAAAGGTCCTTCTATGGTTGAAAATCCTGCTTTGCAGGACCAACAGAAGAAAGAAAGAAGTTGGGGGATGCAAATTCAAACAGTTACAAAAAGTAAGCAATCAATGTACAACCCCCTGTTGATTTTAGGAGCTCATATGTACCTGTTACTGCGGTGGATGGGATGATGATAAGGCAACTCCACTGGAGACTAGGAAATCTGCAGAATTTCTTTTGTTATTGTGAGTGGAACATGAAGGTTAGCATGTTTTGTCCATCCCTTACATTTTTTTGGGTAACAAGGTTTCTGACATGCAAATGGAAATTCTGGTTGCAGGCTCAACAATAATGTGGCTGGCAGTGATAACAGGGATAACGTTAGTGGTGGCTCTTGATCTCAATGTTGCCAATCTTTTCAATCCTTGATGATGTGCACCCTTTTCACTTCTTCTAAGTTGCTGTATAATACTTCCTCATCATTGGCTTTCAGGCAGACATCTGTTCACATGTCACAAAGTTAGGGTTACACTGGCAATTGATGCTGATGCACTTGCCAAAAGCTCCCCTCCCTTGACAGGTGCAACGTCCTTGACTTCAGGATATCATCAGTTTGATTTTTTTGATTCTGGGACCTCATCAATACAGTTATAGGTGAGAATCAGATGTTTCAGAAGTTAGAATACAATCACAGTTATACAATGTGCAGAATGGAAAGAAGAAAGCATGGAAGACTGTTTTAGTCTACACAAAGTTCAATGTGCTTGTTGAATGTAAAGACAGAAAAACAGGAAATGTTGGTTTTCCCTATTCTTGCCACAAATTGTGGTGTTGTCTATTGTGCAAATTCTCACTAGTATTGACATGTCCCAAATATCCTGTGTCTGTATCATAACCTACGACAGAACTTGTGTTGGTACACTACAAGCTTGTGTGAAGGAAATCTACAATCTTGTAAGACCAGGATTTGAAGGATTTATTGAGCTTTTGTAATGTGATTAGTTTCAATCCCATCACCTTTTATACACATATCATGATCTCTTAACTAGTACTGTGGTCTAGGATTGTGTCAGAACTGCACTGATACATTAGAACTTTGAAATTGTTCAAAAGTTTTTTGAGTTTGATTGATTTTGAAGACTCCCAAAGGAATTCAATTGTTAAAGGGGCTAATCTTGGTCATGTCTTCCTTGTGGCAGATTACAAAACATGGTGCAGAGAACAAACTGCCAACACCGATTTTGTCAAAATTGGCACTGAGGGAAATCTGGAGTTCTAAAAGTCCGTATCAGCACTTACAGCAAAGATATCTTTAATCCAGTTTACTGGCAATAGATGGTGAAAATACAAAACAATCAGGTTTGCCAAGAGAACTGCCCAAGAGTGTACAACAGAAGTTTAGCACAGATATCCTCTGAATAAAATGGCATTCATTGTGTGAGACCAGATGTATCCAAAATCCTGCCAACATGAAAACATGAAAGCATATAGATAGACAGCCAGTGTTTCATCACTCTGGAGTATGTTGTCTTACAGTTTCAATTATCATGAAAACAGAAAAGCTTTGAAAAAAGAAAAAAGATTGACACAAAGCATGCTTCCACAATGTCTACATCAATATTAGTCTACGAATGTGTGACTGTCCACTTATTCGAACACACTCCAAATCCATCTCAAAATACACCTGTGGAGCAAGCAAAATCAAACACTCTCATCATAATGTGTCCAAATTCCTAGCCGAGTTCCTCCACTTGCTAGCCCTATCATTACAATCTTAAGAGTCACCTCATACTCTAGCAATGCCACTGAATTCCTCCAAAGGAGTTCTCCATTTCTATTTCAGAAAGCAACTTGTTTGGGATTTGCTTTGATGTCCAAGAAAAAGCTATTGTTCAGAATCCTTGTGTGTGCAATGTGGTTTTCAGAGTGAGGGGTTACAGATTACTTTTAGAATTGGAAGCTCTACTGGTTCCTTGCCTTGCACTGTCAGTCTTTGCTGAAAAAATTCCTCTGTACAAAATTTGTGCAAAGAACAGGTTCAGAGATAGTCAGGGCACTTGTTCCTAAACTCTTCTCCCATGGCAAAAACAAGGCAACCTCTGCTTTGGCTGCCTTGATGAACCGTGAAATTCTTGTGTCTATGAACTAGAGTACATGTGAGAGAGAAGCAAGGTTTACCCCAACCACCAACTCACTTCTGATTTTGTAAAGAGCTCCAAAACCCTCACAATGCAGCCACATCTAAGTGAACATGTTGATACACTGTAGCACACGGACATGGATCAATAGGGTTGCAGGCCATGTGTGCCACCACAAAAATTACCTTTTGTTCCATTCATTTGTGCCTTGAGAGCTCAATGTGCTCATGTGTTTTTCTAGTATGTACATTTCACAAGCTTCTGTCTGAAAGTTTTCTGATCACTGTTACAAATCTCCTTGTGTGTTTTTCTGCTTTGTTCCTAAGGGTTCTGTTTGCAAGCCTCTTGAAAGGTGTTACAAGTTTAACAGGTACCTAAATTCAGTCTTCTCTCCCAGAACCAGGGGGAGACACAAGGAAGGTACCCCAAAATGTGGCAAGGAAAGGCAAAAACCCAAGCAAACCCTTCAGATCAATGGTCCCAAGAGATTCCTAATCCTCAGTGACAGCAGCAACACATGGAGAAATACATGGAGAGAGAAAGAAAGTCCAGCAAATGGGAAAACAGAAGCTAAAAAATGTAGCATCGTGGTCATAAGACGAACCCAATCGACAAACCAGCTGACACAGAGAGGAGTCGTCCAAAACGGATTGAGGAAGAGGGCATATATATGCACCCACATATCTGGTCTATCTCTAAACCAAATTCTGCTTTGACACCACACAACCTGCGATGGGAAGCTTCAGAATCAGGTCTAGCAACATACCAGGCACATCAGGTACTACCAGAATGTAGTTACTGAGCTTCATGGCTCTCTGCATACACCCTCGGCAGAGAGGCCTCATCCCATAAGGCCTTCAGTGCCGACCATCAGAGTTATGAAGGCCGAAAGTCATCACTATGCCTGTATCTCGCGCGCATGTGAAACCCTAATAAACACCCATCTCCCGCGTGATTCCCTTCTCTCGCTTCTTCTAACCCTAAAAGAGAACAGCGTTCAAACAAGCTCTCCCTCCCTTGCTTCAGCTTATGTGGGTGTGGGTGGTGGGTGTTTTTGTAGGCGATCAGCAGCTACACATATGCTCGCTTGAGTCTTTCGCGCCTTGCGGTTTCAGGAGCGTGATTGATCGCGCAACTACCATTGAACGATTAGGAGATGCAGACTGACTGGTTGATATCTTCGTCGCCCCGCGAAATGGAGAATGTGATACCTTTGAATGACGACAAAGTTGCAAAGCCGAGCGGAGGAGTGAAGCATGTGCGGGGAGTAAAAAGACCAGGAAGAAGCCGGCCGAAGCATCCCGGTTACGGTCTTCAGCCAGCAATGGTGTCAGCCACAGCGAAGAAAGAGGGAGTCGTCTCTACCAGTTTCTTGGAGCAAGATGCTGCTTATTTCCAATCTTACTCTCACCTCGGCGTCCATGAGGAGATGATCAAGGACCAAGCACGCACAGATGCCTATCGGGATGCGATTTCCTTTCATGCTGATTCCATTCGGGGTAAGGTAGTGCTGGATGTGGGATGCGGCACTGGAATACTTTCTATCTTCTGTGCTTATGCTGGTGCCCGTAAAGTCTATGCTGTGGATGCCAGCGACATCGTTGTGCAAGCACGCGAAGTAGTGCAAGCAAATTCTCTCTCGGACATCATCACAGTCATACATGGGAGGGTGGAGGAAATCCAGATCGAAGAAGACGTCGATGTCATTGTGTCAGAATGGATGGGGTACATGCTTCTCTACGAGAGCATGTTTGCAAGTGTCATCTGTGCCAGAGATCGTTGGTTGAAGCCCGGAGGTCTCATGCTTCCCGCTTATGCCACATTGTACATGGCACCCATCACAAATTCTGAGAAGTATGCAGAGAGCATCGACTTCTGGCGCAATGTCTATGGCATTGACATGTCAGCCATGTTGCCACTAGCTAAGCAGACTTCTTTCGAGGATCCTTGTATCGAGATGATTACTGGGGAGAATGTGTTGTCATGGCCTGTGGTAGTCAAGCACATCGACTGCAGCAAGGTGACTATAGGGGAATTGGAGACTGTGCATTCAGAGTTTTGTGTTTCCTCTATGATGATGGCATCTCTTCATGGCTTTGCCCTTTGGTTTGATGTTTCTTTTGGTCCAAGAATCATCACCACAGAGGCTACTGATGCTCTGTTTGAGTCATCATCCATGGAGAACAATATTGTTGGCGATGATGATGCGGAAACAACTCTGGGTCGCCTTAGGGTTTCAAGAAAGAGAACTAGTGCTGAGGAGTGCGTTATCTTGTCAACAGCACCTGAAGATCCACCGACACATTGGGCACAGACAATTTTGTATGTGTATGATCCGATTACGGTGACACAAGATCAATTGATTTATGGGTCCATCACACTCTCACAGAGCAGAGAGAATCCGCGCTTCTTGAACATCCATCTGGAGTACACTTCTGGAGACCGACATTGTGTGAAGGAATCTGTTATGAGATAATAACCATGAGAAAGATCCAAGTGAAAGCTTATCGAATAGGTACATTGCCTTCACAATTTGCTATCCTTTTTTTGTGAGATCGAGGCTACATACTTACTTCAGGGAGTCACAGTTTGGGAGCTGCGAAATTCCATTGCGCAAGTTTTCCCCTCACACAAGAAAGAAGCAATAGTTTCTGTTGCTCATTTTGAGACATCTGGATTGTGGGTGAGAGAGTCCTGTAGATTCAGGGATTGCTCCAAGGGTTTTTGTGGGATTGCGTCTCCTTCTGTAGCAGCTAGTTGCTCCCATTTTGATCAACAAGAGGCAGATACAAAAAACCCACCATTTCTTGAGCATTCTGGCATTGCTCAATTGACTTCTATATTGTACCAAAGGTAATGGTCTGACACTTTGGGAGCGATTGTCATCAGGTTATGACCTGCACTTATTGTCATGTCACCTTCAAAACTGTTGTTGTGGAGAATTTCTCTGCAATTTCATGTACTGAACAGTTGCACTAATAGATGGAAAAGTAAAGAAATGGACATTTGAGATACTTTGAAAACTTGTAATTTGGAAAGGTATGTATACCCATGAAACTTGGGAACACTCAAATATTGGTGAGTGAACAAGAGTGGAGAATTTTGAGATATTCTGAATTGGTAAGCTTGAAAATTTGAGATGTTGAGGATATGCAGTTGATTGCAGCCTTGTTGCCAGCTCTAATTTGAAGCTTATACACCAGTCTTTCCAGCTTGTTTTCTTAGTGTAACAGTCGCTGTTGATCTAAACCACTCCTCAGTTTTCTGTTTGGTCTTGTTTTCTCTTTTCTTCATCCAAGTTTCATCTTTTTATGTGCTTGCTGAGTATTTACTGTTAGGTTGTGAGATCTGAATGATCCATACCTTATTTTCAGGTCATAACTCAATTCTTTTCAGATCTTCTTAAATTGGAATGGTTAAGAAATTCTTAGGACTTATGAAGATATTTATCTTGGTTTCTGTGTGTCCAGAGTAAAGGCTATCTACAATGTGCAGGGATTTTAAGAGAAAGTACACAGGTGCTTTCCCTTACTTGAATGTGATATGAATGTCTGTAAACAAAACGATGTGGCCACCATGTATTCTTGGAGAACTCATATCTCATTACCAAATCATCATCCTTACTCAATTTTGTTAACATGGAATCAATCAACTGGTGTGAAAACCCATGAATTTTTTATTTAGTGTATTATTGGGGATGATTTTGTTGTCTAGTATTCTGTAGTATGTTATGGATTTTGACTTTCAATCCTTTTCTTTCCATCAGAGCTCACTGTCTTCATGACAGGTCAAGATAGACAAGATAGACCTTTTTCTGTAATGCAGTACATCATTCCTCCAGACAAGTATGTCGAATCCTGAATAGGTCTCAAAATAGACCTGCTCCTATATGCAAGTGTATCACTGCAAATGATGCATACTTTATGAGAAACTTGTCTTGAATCTCCCTGAGACATTTTAGGGTTAGGCCCTACACATCAGGGATAAAAGTGGATTCATGGTCTGTAAAAGTGACTTGGACTCTTCACATCCTTAAGCCAGTCAGAAGTTTACCATTCTTTCACATTGATTTGTTCAAGAATATATGCTTAAAAAACAAAGGGTAGTTACATCTTGAAGTCACTTTGCGATCACTTTGGGTTTTAGTTTTTTCCACAACTTTTGGATTTTGATCCTACTAATGCCACTACATGCAAAAGCTTAAAAGCATGTAAAGTTTCTTAGTTTGTGTGTGGAGATCTGACTGTTAGATCTCTTGTTCAAGGCCACTTAACAAGAATATTGCTTGAAATTGGTCGGTCCAATTTGTAAGGGGCTACCATATTATTTTGTTCTAAACAAGTCTGAATGCATATGTGTGACCCATTTGCTCGGCCCTCTTGGGTACCTCAAAGGAGTACCTTAGGCAAACCATGGGACACATTATTTCCCAAATCACAGGAATTGTGTAATACAAACATCCGGATATTTCCACATTAAAATCAAGAGGGTTAGGTTATGGTTTGAGGGCAACTTATTCAAATAAACCTAATTGCATTTTGGAGAATCTTGTTGGATGGTGAACTAACTATGATGAAACATTGGAGAAATGCCTCAAACCAAGTCTATGTGACTTGATGATTAGGAGGATGGAAAGGCTTAGCCATGATCTTCCAAACTGCTTGAGTATTAAGGACACCATATGGTGATCCATCAGAAGCTAGTTTGTAGCAAAACTATCAACTCACCTGGAAGGTGAATGTGAAGTTTATGCTCATTCGAAAGGACCTCATTGTAACTTGTGCATGGAAAAGAACAAAAATCTTCTATCGCATTTGATGCACAAATTGTGTTTCTTAGTCCTTCAGCCAATAATGCTATGTGACAAACTCCAATGGCACTTGACTTATTTCTACAAGAAAGATAGGCAAAACAGATCTTATCCATGCAAGTTCTAGTATGCTAGGTCATATTTCTTAGCAAGCTCAAATGTTTTGGGAATATTTCACTCCTTTATGGATGAAACCTGAATCTAGAAAATAAGTGTAGACAAGGCTGACACAAGTGGTGAAATTATTTTTGAATTGCGACATCCATCTCCTCATGTGTAGCCAAGTACTATACTGTTAACCTCAATTCTTCATTATCAACTTGGCACAAACTAAAGTTCAATCTGATGTTGCAATTGTGATTAAATCTGCAATGAAAATGATGTTTTGCATGGGTACCAAGACCTATCTGGTTGGATAATATATCACATTGTGTGAATGCATTTCTACTAGTAAAAAAGAATGGAAAATGCATTGTTTAGGTGTTGAGTTTTGTGGACCATTTGGCCTCTAGAATATGGTCCTTTTGCAATTCAATATATCTATCTATTATATAGGGGCTCATTTCTTTCTTTCCTTTGTATGATTCTTTCATAGTGACTCATGCAATTTTGGGCTTCTCAAGAAATTCATAATGTGTAGGCATCTTTGAAGACAAGAAAGGTTGGCTTGAATCAACGTTTCTTTTATGGACAAACTTTAGCCAATTACTTACCAATCAAAAACATGTGTTGTCTCTAAGCTTGAAAATTAGAGAAATAAACTAGGATGATTTGTTGAATTTTGATTGGCACAACTAGGGGTTCAGCAAGGAGGCTTGTCAAAAGGCAATACATGTCAACATTTAAAATAGTTATAAAAGACACTTTTAGTTGCCTAAAACAAGTAAAAAAATGAGATTTTTTTACTAGTGTTAGTAGTATAAAATAGTTGATTTGAAGTTTGGAATTTCTGGAGTTTGATGATCCAATCTTGAGCTTGTGATTCACAACAGATTTGGATTAATTATGTCATTTGGTCTTGAAATTGTGATTTGTAATGTTTCTTGAATTCCAATATATCAAGCTAGTTATTCATAGCGAGTGTTGTTTGCTATTGGAAGGATTGATATTAAAAAGCCTTACATAATAAATTATGTAAACACTTGCAAGTTCGATTTTCAAGTGCTTACCTAATCCATTGAATTTTCAAAAGCTTTTGGTCTAGGTGTTTGAGAAGGTGCTCGAAGAATTTTTGAATTTTTTTTCTAAGTCTACTATGACCTTGAACCATGTTGCATTTAATTGTCCCCCATGAACTTTAAGCCCAAGGGTTTAAAACAATATAAAAAAACTAATATAACTATCTTTTTCTTTGTAATCCTAAATGAAAAGAACTTTAATCTTACCCTATAATAAAAATAACACAACTATAAGAAACAATCAACAGATCTAAAAGGAGTTTGCAACAAAGTTCAAGATTAAAAAAAATAAAAAAATACTGACACAATAATTGAAAAAAATATTTTTATAATTATGAAGAAAATTATAGAAGTGAAAAAAAAAATTAACATCTCAAAAGGTGATTTTTCCTAAAAGACTTTAAAAGTATTAAAAAGAAGATCAAAACATCATAATTCAAGTCTTAAGTACTAATTTCACAATTTGTGTTGTTCACTTTTGTAGAACTACAAAAGTGTGCATTGTCCTTTGGTAGGGGTCATGTCAACCTCAAGATGAGTTAATACCTTTTGCAAAGCCTTGAATAATTTTTAAAAAATTGATCACCATGAAAAACTAAGATTGGACCCTTTTTGAAATGGTAAAGCTACTTCTCTAAACAAAGTCCAAATTCATTGTTTTGAGAATTTGTTATGTATCCCTTCAAAACAGTTTTACAATGTCATATGCTTATCCCAATCAAAGTATATTTGACATCTCAAATCATAAAAAGTGTGAAGTTTGATAGTTAGTTTGGTATAGTTCAATAGACAATTTGATAAACAATTCAATAATAGTTGAGTAGTCAATTTTGTAGTTTGATCAATAGGAAAATTGGGTGATTTATAAATTCTTCAAAAAAAATTTAAATCAAACATTTCAAGTGTCCATTTTCTAGCCCTTGGAAAGATCTTTCCAATGGTGAATTGATCACCTCAATTGGAGTTCATTTACCTTCTAAAATTGTCAAAAATGTCACATTTGGTAAGAATTTTAATAGGCATTCTTGGTAATTTGCGACTACTTTCAACATGGATTTTGGGTACTTTTCAAACTATTTTTAGTAGCTATTTTTTGTAGCTATTTTTATATAACTATGTTTTAAAACTGTTTTTGTAGTTACTTAAAAATATTTAGAATTAAAAGTGGCCTTTTAACACTAAAATCTAGCATTTTCAAGGTTTTAACATCACTTCTTTGAAGATCTAAGTCAAAAGAACTTGAGGCATATGCAAATCACAATTTTCTCTTGGCAGCAGGGAGGCAACTTGTGAACATCTATTGTTTACACAATGAAGATGTTGAAAGTTTTTAATGAGATATCTATGATTTTTGCTACTTTTAAAAATAGAAAACACTTCTGTGATTTACCTGCCCAACATTTTCAAAAAAATATGGTTGCTGCCCAGACACAGTTTGGCGCATGACTATGCATGTGTTGGTCGTCTGATGTACAGGAAGAAGCATATCAACTCTTTCTAATGTCCATTACACACTGTTATGCTTCATGGGTCATCACATGCCCAAAATGTGTATAATCACAGGCCCAAATGTGTTTAGGCAGCAACAAGCTGTGTCTGAGCTTCACCAGCATATCCTAATTAGGCAGACAGGGGGAAAAAAAATGCAGCGGTACTTCTGTTCTCCCTGCATTTAGGACCCTTGGCTGGTTTCATCCAAAGAATAGGAGGGATCTTACACCTATCAGTAAGAATAAATTACTGCCCCCTCTTGAGGAGTAGGCATAGTATCCTGGCCCTTCTCTAGGAGAGACATTCATGGCTATTAGGTACCCTGCAAATACACTAGGAAATACACACACCAACTTGGGTGCTGGTTCACTGGAGCTAGTCTCCAACAACGTCAGCTAAAGTGATGACAACCAAAGCTAAGAAAATCCTCCAGACAGAAGAATGGATTTTGAAAAACCTGCCTGGTTAAGTTGATCATCACTAATAGAAACATGGGTCCTGCACACACAAGATCACCAACAATGTGCAGCACAAGCAACTCTATTTTTGCTGTGGAGTGGTGCCACATTACACACAAGTTCTGTGTTGCAGACTCCTTCCAGAGAGGCTGAGAGAGAGATGCTTACAAACATAACCATACAAGGTAGAGCACCCAAGCAGGGATGGACTTGATGTGTGGTGGCATAAGAGCACTCATAAGAGCACTTTCAGGGTCCTCCAGAATGACAATGAGATTTTGAGAAAACAATCAAAACTAAAATGTGATAGAAGATTCAGAAGTTTACAATAGGAACGTGTACTTAGATGAGGTTCGAGTTACAGTACCTACGACTCATGTTTGGCAAATCGTGTTAAATAACCAAGTTTTAGAAAAAGGGCTCCACCAGTCCCAATCTGAATATTTCAGAATTCTGACAATAATTCACAAGTATGCTAACCATTATAAGTAAGAGTCAAAGTTATCTTGTGTTTTGAACTATGTTCAATTTTCTAGAATTTCAGCAAACTGCTCTTAGTTTTTTTTGGGACTGGTCCTCATAAGAATTAATTAGTGTCAAACATGAGTCATAGGTAAGGTATGCTCACCAGTCTCCTGTACATGATGAGCGTGGGGCAGGCTTGAGGCTGCCTCCACTTACCAGCACGGCTATTTTAGATGACAAGTTCCAAGTTCCAACTTGTCACAAACACAGCGCAGGAATCCCTGGTTTCTCTAAAGTCCTCTCCCACCTGTGGCCAAATTTGGCTAAGACTTCTCGCCGAAGATCGTCAACTCACCGACTGCATAAAACTTTTTAAAAATCCCTGAACCCCCCTCCTACCTATGGCAAAGTGAGGAAATGGAGTCAATACGTAGGGCGTTAAACACCTCCTAACCCAGCTCTGTCCTGCGCTGATTTCGCTTGTCTTTTAGCATACCTTTTTTGCACAGTTTTCCAAGAAACCATGCAACCTGGTTTTCAATGTTCTTCATGTTCTTCTCAAAAATAAATGAAGAACAATCCTCATGACGAAGTTGCACAGTTCTGCAAGAAACCATCCATTCTTCGTGTTCTTTTATAAAAAAAGAAGTTGAGAAAACAATTCTCATGGTCTTCATCACCAATGTTCTGGTGAAATGTTTTGAATCACGTCAGAGGTTTTAATCCCAGAACTTCGCCTGCAGGAGCTATGTCACTAACCACCGGCAAACCATCAAGTATTGGAAAAAAGGAGCTTACTTTATAGATTTAATGCCATATACAAAGACAAAAAGGGCAACAATTTTAAAACCCTGCGGCAGAATAGCGCACTCCGCAGGGCTGCACTGTCAGGCCCATAAAAGGCGCCGGACAGAGCTCGTTAGGGGGTGTTTAGCGCCCCGCGTACCAGCGTACGTCCCTGGCCATTGACTTGACAACGCGGCTTCTTGAACTGCCGTGGGGAAAAGAAAACCCCCAAAAAAATGTCACTGAGTCGTTTGTCGACATGTTAAGGGAGCAACGCCTGTGTTGTTTTGGTGGAGCTCGACAGGAGGAGAACCAGGTCCCTTGGGAGAAGAGTTTCTGCTCTAGCGAGGGTGGACAGGCGGCGTCGTCACTGAAACCTTTGAGGACAAATATTAGAGATTGTATTGTCAACTACATTCTTGCTGCGATTGTACATACCTTGTTAAACTAGTTTGAGTCAGTTAGGTCCACCGACAGTGAGTCGAAGAACGCAATTTGCAAAAACAGATCAAAACCAGAACGAAATGGAGGGACTCGATACTGGGTCGAAGGCAGCTTCTGCAAAGGCTGCTCCAACTCAGGACGGAATGGAGAAAATCGCGGCAGTGACGGTCAAAATCGTGGATAGCTTGGGGAAGTCCGACTGGATTCCGTTGCTCACGAATGCTGTGAACCTCATCATGCTTGTCAACAAACAAATGGAGATTGTCGCAAACACAGATCCGGAAATTCGGGAGGTCATGAAGAGCTCTCTGAAGCGCTGCAATAGGAAGACATTGTACCTGGTGGATTTCTTGACACGATGCAAGGGAAATTTGCAAAACATATTTGCAAAGTTTAGGGAGGCAGGAGATGCTGCGGAGAAACATCCTTATGACATAGAGAGAATAAAGAAGTTGACTGCCAAAGCTCGAGGCGTTCAGGTAAGCATGTGGTCTCGCAAATGCCTTCAAATCACCGCAAGCTCGACTTGTTAGTATGAATATGTGCGTAGCGAGCCTCATTGAACGTGGCACAAGAGGATGAATTGCCAAGAGCGCGTGATACGCTCGTGAAGGGGGAAAACTAGTGTTGTTTTCTGTGTGTTCTATATCTTTGGAAATTCCTCGAACTGCACTCACACTATTGAGGTTTCGGAATGTATTGCTTTGCATCAGGAGGGGAGCCAACCAACTACCAGCGTAACCCAGGACATCGATCCGTCCCGGCCAAATGCATTGGCCAAGGTGAGAAATCCTTATTTTCCTGTGAGGCTGACTATCCCGATTGAATGATCGATTGTGTCATGTCAAAGCTTCTCCTCCATATCTTCATGCATTGGCTTCTTTCTTAGTGGTCTCTAGAGGAGTCTCCTGGCTGTGTTTATAAGATTTGTTGAATGTTGTGTCTCAGATTCTATCCGACATGGAAGAGGAAATTAAAAGCACCATGGAGGAATACCAGAAGCTCCTATCTGATAGTCAGTTGGCCATCGAGAAATTGTCGGAAAAGAAGGCAGTGACCACGAGTCGTGTATGGAAATGTTTCGGGGTTGCCGCGGCCGGGCTTACCTTGGCGGTGTGCGCAACGGCTTACGTAGTCCATCCCAAGATTGGTGGTGTCGTTGCAACAGCAGCCGGGATTGGGGTTGCTAAAGTAAGCGCAGCAGGCGCAGTTGCGAAAGTAGGTACAGCAGCCGCGGTTGCGAAAGCAGGCGCAGCTGCCGGAGTTGCGAAAGCAGGTGCAGCGGCCGGAGTTGCGAAAGCAGGTGCAGCAGCCGGGGTTGCCAAAGCAGGTACAGCAGCCGGCGTTGCCAAAGCAGGTACAGCAGCCGGGGTTGCTAAAGCAGGTGCAGCAGGTGCAGCAGTAGCAAGTCTTTCCATAAGCTGGGCCAAGGATATGCAGGCGACAATTGGTCATCTTGACACAGCTCTTAGGGCGTTGAAGAACATCAATAGAACTGCTGATAAACTTGACGTAGAGCTCAACGGGACGAAATCGTCTCTTTACAATCTGGAGACAGCCATACAGTTAGCGGGCGAGCGGCTTGACGACTTGTCGGAGTCCTCCAAAAAGCCGCTAGGGTTAAGAGCAAATCTGGTGAGCTTCCTAAGATATGTGCTTGTGTTTCTCGGAATTCTGGTGTACTTTCCTGGCCTCCTTGCTGATGACCCGGAGAGTCTGAACCAGGTGAGGGAGAAAGGCAGGATTGTAGTACAGAATTCTGACAGTGTGAATGAAGAGCTTCAAAAACTAGGGTTAAAGATCAAATTTTTGCGCCAGCAAGTTGAGGATGCACAACAATTTTGAAAATTATTCTTTTCATGAGTGGCTTTGCATTTGTTTTGTACTTGTATGTGTGATGCTTGTCACACTATCTCACTGCAGATCAAGATATATAATGATGGTTAAACAAAAGCTGAGAGTGATAAGGCAAGATGTGGTTTGTCATGTCAGTCTGCAAGCAGAAAATGTGGATTATATTTGTATCGAGTTCACTGTTGGAAACTGTGAGTAATTGGTGGTGCTGTGCTTTAAAATCTATGATAAGTTAGTGTTGGCTATGATTGTGTTAATTGGTCACATGACTATGTATTCTTTAGTTACATGTCTAAAGAACATTGTAATTACGAAGAATTCTGGGAAGTTCATGTTTGCAGTCATGGACATTGATATCAATTGAATGTTCTGAGTATTCCATTTGAATAAGGTGCAGGTGTTGGTAAGTATGTCTGAGCAAAGGATGGTGTAAGAACTGGAGTAATGATAGTATAATAGAGGGTTAGGAAATGCTTTTCTGTTTGTTTCCTTAGTCAATCTGAGTTTCAGGCATCTTTGCTGTAAGACACAATGGGTCAGTAAACAAAGAACATCATGAGAAGAATAAGGAAAGCACCACAACAGACTTTTTCCTGATTGCAACAAATGGAAGCAAAGGAGTGAAGGGGAAGGAAATAATTTTCCGGGTACAAAACATGAGCACAACTCATGATCTGGGTCTATGCATATGTAGAAAACAGTTGTTGTGTAATGGAAAAAGGACAGTAGAAGGTAGTAACAAAACATAAAAAAATAAGAATTCAAGGTCTATGTGTATGATGGTATTTGAAATCTGACATTGAATTGCACAAAAATGTGAGCTTGTGAGTTGAGATCTATCTCATCAGGCCTGGAAGTGTATGTTTGAATGATGAATGAGAGTAGACCTGGGGGTGCTAAAGAGTATTGGAACAGCAAGATTCTCTTCTACCCCCAATTTTTGGGCACATATTCATGTTCTACCATGATTGTTTGTGGATGGTTTGACCCTATCGCTTTTGCTACATCTTCATTGGCAACTTCACCTTCACACCTGGCCTTCTTTCTCTGAAGTTTGCCTCCATTGTGAACTAGGTATGCATTCCCAAGTTGCCACTCCACATTGCTATTTGGCCACTTGACTATTTTGCTAAATTGCCAAAGTTCACTTCACCCTGTGGACTGCCTGAATGAGCTTCAAAGCAGCCTAAATTTTTCTCAGACCACCCAATACTTCAAGATGGGCTGTGTCTAGTATCCCCATCCACAGTTGCTAGAGACATTTATATACCCCAACCAATTCTTTGGTTGGAATAACTGTTACAAGGGATCCAAGCAAACTGTACACTTAATCATCAACGTTGGGGCCATAAATCAACCATACCCCCCCTCCCTTCTCAAGATTGCAGCCCTGGGATACAAGTTTTGTTTGGAATTGAGCTTGCATCATTCAACAGGGAGATAGTTGATGCACAAGGGAATGAGCATGAGCCAAGGAGCTTGATCTCCAGCAGCTTCAATTTGGCAGGTTTGGGTCATCATTTTGGTTCTGCTCTAAAATCTCACTATGCCATCAAAGACTGGCACACATTCCTGGCTGATCTGGACAAATTGGGAGACAATTGAGACAAACAGGGATCTGCAGCTGGAGCTTCTCACGTTTCATGATCTTTGCAGGTTTTGGTGACAACAAGACATCTGCAGGTACTCGCTGTCCAGCTGATGAAAACAGACAAAGAGAGTGTTGTTCACCAGCACATTCTACCAACTCCATATTGTTCTTTCATGTTCTCTCTGTATTGGTTCACTTTGTCCTCAGCCAAACTTTGACAGGTTGTTGCAGAGAGAAGGAAGCAATCAATAATCACAAACCAGTGCAACACCTTTGAGGTAAATTGTTTGTAGGAAGACAGAGCAGGAACAGATAAAATCAGAAATTTCAGCAGCCTTGCATCTTTCTTGTGATGAAATCATAGTTGAATGACATTGGAATTACTCAGCAGGGAAGAATCTCTGCTTAGAGGTTTCCTAGTTCTGCTTCAGGGGTTCAATATACCATGATAATTCCGTAGGGCCTAGATGTATTCATGAATGATCTGTTGCAATGCAGCAGCAAACTCCTTGGTCAGGCATCTGACACCTACTTTAACTTGTGTAATGTCACAGCCACCAGAGCCCATTTTGGTGTGCCTTCCAAACAAAACCCTCCATTTTTCAACAGGGGGCTGACAATTTGTTCCATTCCTCCATTTGAGGCACGTGATGTCACAGAACATGGTGTCAAACCAAGCAGCAATATGTTGATGGCAATGAAATAGAGAGATAACTGAACATCAAGTTTGTTCTGAAATTTCTTGTTTTATGAGAATTCAAAAGGATTTTTTGAAGTTCAGCGTTTGTAGTTGAATTTTGAAAGGGCTCCTCTCAAGCTTCAATGAGTCATCAAGTCAAAAAGAAAAAGAGAGAGAGAGATACTTTTTTCTTCAGACCATACCACTAGACATGCTACTGTAAACCAAGTGAGCTTGGTATACTGATTGACAGGACAGATTACTGGCATCACCGGTGGTCCAAACAAGAACAAACACCATCTTCAAAGTGATGAAAGCAATTGGGATCCCTCACCATGGTTGATCTTGCAATTATTTTTGAGATGATCTTTGTGAAGTGTGGCAATCTTCACAAACCCGCAGATTTTTTCTTATTCAGAGAGGAGTATCAGGAGCTGTGTTGATGAGCCCAAATGCAATAGCCAGTTTCTGGCTATGGTGACACAAATGCAGCACTTGCTCTTCTTCCACATCATGCAGAACAAATTTTGTGCATGGCACATACCCTGCATCATGCACGAGCCTTGACAATCTCTGCAGTTCTGTATGAATTTCCATCATCTGGGGGTGGTTTCAATCCCCTACTACTACAAACGTATGCACCTCAATATTCACTTCAGTCTAGGTGTGACCCAGCTTTTTTATTTCTCTGTCATTCATCATTATCACAGAAAAGCCTATTGCCAGCAGCAGTACAGATGTTTGACAGCAGCACATAACCAGTAGCAATGTCAGGCTCCATTTCAAGAATTCGTTTGGCAACACGTTCTGGCATCTCCACATGACCACAAATTCTGCAAGCACCAAGCAAAGCCATCCATGCAGCCACATGTGGTTTACAGGGCATTGCCATGACCATATTCTTTGTAGATGGCCAGCACAGCCAAGAAGGTTGACCATACAAGTGTAATGTTCCAATTTTGCAGAAATCATATAGTCTGTGGCCATTGAAGCAAAGCAGTGCATACCTTCAACCACCAGACCTGAATGGCTACAAACTGACAGAAGACAAAATAAAAGTGATATCATTCGGCTGTACACCTTCTTCACACATCTGTTGACACAAAATGTTTAAGGGCTTCATGTAGGGGGCCTTCCACATTTCAGAAGGTATAGTTTTCAAACTCAGTACTTTATCTTTTGCACATTTGCATCGGTTTTTCCATTTTGTCACTTTTTGTCTTTCTTTATAGAAAGAAGTTGAAAGAAAAACCACACTGGTCTTTACCTAGGGGAAGGGTTTGAAAATATACCCTTTCAAATTTTCGACCTGTTCCCTTGGCCTACCAGCCACAGGCTGGGATCTCAAATCCAGAAGGGTCAAATCCGGAAGGGTCTATTTTCAGACCCTTCTCCTATACTTAAGATACCTGGCTGAGAACTATAACCTGACTTATTTAAATAACTTGTCATGGTATCTTTTTTTAAATTGTAAGTGAAAGGACAGAGTCTCAAAGATTGATTCTCACCCCAATGAGATCCTATGGGTTAGATATCAACTCCATTATTGAATATTATTGTAAATGATATCTGACGATTTTGCTAGCGAGAAATCAGCATGAACTCCTGACGGGGATTCTCACTTCATTTCGGATACCCACCCACCATCGGTAACCACTGGACAAAACAAAGGAACCAAAATAATATTAATAGTTTGCATGTTTCACTGTTGTTCCACAAGCGTGAGGACTCATGGAGCTGAATAGATTGAATATTGCTGTGTGTGTCAGTAAAATATTGATTTGCATGTGTTTTCATGTGCTGGATCAGCACGTTGTTGTAGACCGTGGACTAAGTTGTCTTGGACGTAAGCAGGCCGAACATGCCTCAAAACCGACAGAAGTGAGGGAACCCTATACGGAGCCCTACTTTATTACTTGGGACCCCCTACGATACCTAAAATAGAACCTTCGATTCCGTTTCTGGCCCTCTACTTGTATACTTCCCTCGGTTCATAGTATTCACTTCTTCGAGCGGTGCAATTTGAAGAGATAATATTGTGTTAGAGACGACCTCCGAGTTTCTTCTATTCCTTCTTCGTGTGTTTTCCTGATCTAACGCCTGTTTGCAGTTCTTGTTTCTCTACGCCACCCATTGTCTTCATACCACCCACCAGCAATGGCTGCTCCTGTGAGTAAAACCATTTCGATGGCCTTTTTCTCCTTACCATTTGGCTTTTGGCAGCACGTACATCCATAATTTTGGTTGTAGTAATGATCCGAGAGATCTAATGTTTGTGGCTCTTTCTCTCACAGATCTAAGTATGACACAAGTTTCTTTGTTGTGCTGTGATCTTTCTATCTTCCACATAGATTATTTTGTCCCGTTTTTCCAAAAGAGAAATAGTTCACACTTATTGTCCTCCTTCATTTGGAGTCTTAAGTACCGCTGGACAGGAGGATTGGACTAAGATTTGGGTGCCTACACGCTTTCTTGCTTTTGTGTCACTCTTTTGATTCAAGAGTTGTTGGGTTTACTTATTCACTGATTGAAGGATCAGAATTTGTTGATATATGTATTTGACTATGTCTACTGGCTTTTGACCACTTGCAGACAGTGCATGACCTGAATCCACAGTGCATTAACCCCAACTTGGTCATCTTATTTTTTCATGGCATCAGCTCTGGGGAAAACAATCAGTGGAAGGATACATGGATATCGAGCTGCACCAAAGGTGGAGTGAAGCCCGTATGTTGGCCTGAAAAATGGTTGCTTGAGGACATGAAAGACAGTGCTCGGATCCTCTTTGTTTCCTATGATGCTGAACTCCTTGGCAACCAAAATGATTTAGCAGAGATTGGCAAGAACCTCATTGGCAGCTTAATGATTCCATGGTATGAAAATCTCCTCACCTCTCCTTCCCAAGCTTCCAATATCTGGATTTAATTACTCTTGCTTCTAAAATTGATCAGTTCAACATAAATTCTTACAAGGTTCTATAAAATCTACTACTTTGCTCATGAACTTGGGTTATGCACCATCACTCTTTGAGCCCTAATGTGAAGCCATGAAAATGGTGCAAATGCCAGAATTAAACTTTAAAAGACAATAACAAATGTTGCATCCATGTTACACTCGTACTTACATTTTGGTCTAGTAATGTGTCTTTTTGAATGTCACAACTTGTCTTTGGCAAAACTAACTCAAAGTCATTTGGTGTACATTTTCCCTTCAAAATCCTTTGTCACAATTTCAACGTAGGAATGCAATCTTATCAAAATTTCCTTGGATAACAATGTCAACAAATTCTCCTCGACAAATTCCTATGTGAATACTTGGGATGCATAAATATGTTTGCTTGCATATTTGAAGGGCTTAGTGGTTACTTCACCCAAGCATGATAGAGCCTACTGAGATGTAAAAGAGGAAAGGAATAAATGAAAAAAGAAGAAGTAGTGAAATCATTGTATTGGAAACTTTTACCCTAATCTGGTCATCCTTTGAGTGGTCAAATCCACTTATATATTGACACCCTTATTGAGTAGATTTCAAATTATTCTCTTGAAGTCATGGTGGTCACAACCCCTTGAGTTGATGGACAATGAATTAATGAAACTTTTGCCATGAATGCACAAATGATGGTTTCTTGTTTGTGTGCACTAGCTATGAAACTCTTTGGCAGGTCCCAACTGTTCTTGTTGGTTATAGCCTTGGAGGTTTTGTATTGAAAAGCTTGGTGGTTGAGATCGATAAGTGCATGAGATCCAGCATGGTGAATGCTTTGGATGTAGCATTAAAGGGAAGTTGTGAAAGATTTTTGGGAAATCTCAAAGGTATTGTGTTCTATAGTGTACCACAAGCTGAAGGTGCAAGGGACCTATCAAAATATTTTATTTGGCAACACCAAAATATCAACACAATCAACAAAAACTTTAAAGCCAAGCTAGGCTTTTTGAAAAAATTGAAATCATTCAACCAACAAATAGAAAAACTTTCAAGGGATTTTGGTAAAGTTGTTTTCCCGGATGTCAATGTTTATGCATTTGGTGAAGGACAACCAGTGGACAAGAAATGTGTAAGTTTTACATCCCACCATGTTGATTGAAATTTCCACATGGCATGGAAGACTTCGAAATTACCAATAGTTGTCTAATTAGCTCTGTTTATGACATTTCCACTGATGTGAAATTGCAACTTGGTTACATTTACTAGCATGCAATGTGACATGATTTCAAAATTTCCCATTTACACTTATGTTATCCATTGTTCCTACATCCTATTTGCAATGGAAAAGTTACATGAAGTATGGAACCTTGCATGGTGAATAACACTGTGGATTAAAATTAGTTGAATATATATATATATATATATATATATATATATAGTATGTACATCATGTTATCTTAGCAATAATTGCACATGGTTCTAGCAATTAGGATTTAGTCATAATATCACTTGCCATATTTAGTCTGATATTTTTTCTCAAACTTATAGGTTTACAATTTGGTGAAATACCTTTGCACATGCAGGGAGTTTTACTGCCATATGATTTGGCTACTCTTTCGAATAGTAATTTCAACTACAAGATTGAAGATGCCAACCACTTAACAATTTGCAAGCCACCTACCAAGGAACATCCAAGTTATTCTTTGTTATTGGCGTCTTTGAAAATTTGTGTGGAGGTAAAATATCGACTTTAAACTTTTTTCTTGTTGCTCATGTGAAAAGCATAATTTTAGACTCAGAGATAGATCTCATTTGAAAAAGTTATTAAGAACCACCAAATTAAAGCCTGTGAACAAAGAATTTCCTATAGTTTCTATGTTGAATGTTGTATGATACTTGTGTGAATTCTAAAACAAAACAATGATTTTATTCATACACCACCATGAAGATTGATTAAATTTTTACAATAATCAGAACTTATACATCATTTTTCTAAGTATGATTAATTACCCACAAAATAGTAGTACTTTTATGTGCTTAGAAACAATATACTATAATCCATTTGCTTCATACCAAAAGTGTCCTCTTTGGAGGGTGGCCCGAATTTTTTTTTTGTAATAGTACCCTAGGTTGGGGCATTTTTAAAACTTTATTGTTCCCACTCATTTCTTTTCCAATGATCTCATTACATATAATTATCAGTTGAATGATAAATCAATTCCAAGAATGGGTCTTGTAATTTAATCAAATTTTTAAAGATTGAATTTTAGTACATACCCTTGAAATATACAAATCACCGTAATTCTGGGTTCCATCTATTCATGTACAACATCTCATGAAACCTTCCTAGAAATTAAAATGGTTTAGTTCAAAATTAAGTTATGTGTGGGGTTTGATTGAAAAAGGAAAGGATATGACCAAATTTTTACATGTATTGTTGGTTTGGTTGAAAAGGGAGGTATTGCAAAAATCACATTGAGGAAGAAAAATGTAATCTTTTCTATACAAAAGAATATTAACATTTTATTGCAAGAGGTGAAATCAAAACATGTGGGTGTTATCCATTTTTTTTCAAGATGTGTGATAAGAGATTAATTTGTTAAAGTACATAAATGCTTCCTTTGTTCATCACAAATGTCCATGCATCATGTCCAAGTTCCATAGAAAGTTATCCATTGAAAATGTATAGCTTTAAACTTCAAAAACTAAATGAATATAATAGAGTTATTTGCAAAGTCAGTCAAACCAGGGACTAAAATGCCTATTTTGGTAGAAATTCAGGGTGAAATGTGAAAAAATGCGAAAAAGGTAGATTGTCTTGAAATGGGGAGATAAATTGTTTTTACCACCAAAAGTGCTGGTAAAAGCAGTTTCATCCTAAGTTTTCAGTTTGCTGAAGGCACCTCCATTGCACTATTCACTCTTCTTATAACTTAAATTTTAAAAATTCAAATCATGTGAAATTAATATTGATGTTTCAGTAACTCATCCTCACTTTTTGAAAAGTTTGCTCAATATATGGATACCCAACATTTGAAGAAAACCAAGAGTTTGGGGGTGAATTTGGGATCCATATTGAGGATCATTTTGTGGATAACTCTAATAAAAAATAAACAATTCATGACCACTTGTAATTTGGTTAGATCAAAAATTTGTTGACATATTTGAATTCATCCATGGACAAGATTTTGGTGTTGATCTTTGTTTCTACGCAGAGTTATTGTGTGCATCAACTATGGCCACCTATTGGTAATAAGAAATATGATATCAATTTTGATGTCGTGTTTTTCCCTGGCTTGCCATGCGGGGATGGAGCAAACAGTACTTGGAAAACAACATGGATCCAACGAAGCAACCCAAATGTGTGTTGGCCAGAGCAATGGCTACCTGTTGACATGGGCTATAATGTGCGGGTTTTGATGCTTTCATATGATGCACGTGTTGACAACAAGGGGGACATCTTTGAGATTGCCAAAAACTTGGTGCAAAGCCTTGTCACTAGGTATTTTATTCACTTGGATGTGCAAGTACTCATTTTCTGAATATAATTTGTTTCAAACATAATCACCTATCATGCAAGTTAAGGTTCTTAATACTTATGATGCATTTCTTCAAACAAAACAAAACATAAAGTTGTCCAATGTGTATGATGTGAGTAGAGGTTTTACAAATCTAGGGTGGCATGAAAGGTATATTTGTGGAATATTGTGATGTCTAATTTTTTGTTGTTGAACTTGCAGTCCCATGTGGAAGCTTGGCCAAGAACACCCATATGTTTTGATAGGCTATAGCTTTGGGGGCATTATCTTGAAACAATTGGTTTTGGAGGTTCTCCAAAGATATTATAAAGATGTGATACGGTCAAGGGCCTTCGTGGAGAATATGCTAGGTGTGGTATTTTATGCAGTCCCACATGCTGGGTCACAACTACGAAAATTCATGAAACAAAGTGATCGTATTTTGCATACAAATGTACAAGCATACATTGGAGTGGAGACTAAATTATTTGAACAAAAGATGGCAGAGCTATCAGATGACTTCGAATCAGTATTGAAAACTAGCCCCACAGCTCATGTATTGACTTTTGCTGAAAGCAAACCTTCCAAAAATATGGTGAGCATTCCAATCTATGTTATTACCTTTGCAAAAAAATGTAGAACATTACATGGTATGGTAGCAATTTCACCCTTTATGCTCAATTTATACCTGTGGATTTATGTGCTTATGAAATTGACCTTTGAGATTGACTTTAAAGTAAATAAATGAAATAATATTGTCCATGGTTCTTGTGAGGTTTCTAGGCACTTGGTCTTTACAAAACACAGCATCATAGAGGCATGGGAATTGTTGAATGTTGGTAGAAAACCAGCCTAGCCCAATATCTGGTGACTTTGAAGGCTTGTTATGGAGTTTGGATTTTAGTTAATTGTCATGAAAATTGTCTTGAAAATAAAAAATAACTGACATAAAACTTATGTATGTAGGGCATGATTGTGGACTATGGATCAGCTCGGATGTTATCAGGGTATGATACTTACAAGGTGTTGGACAGTGATCACATTGAAGTTTGCAAGCCACTTAACAGGAGTGACCCAAGCTATGAATTGCTAATTTTTCGCTTGAAAGATTGGCAGCAGGTGAGAAAATTGGTTTAGGAATACTTATATCAAGCATCAATTTGTTCCAAAAAAAATTTAACCTTGTTATACATGACACGTGTTCGTGAATCCTTTAAAACTGCATGATAAAATTAACTCAAAGTGAAATTACAGTTGAAAGTTATAGTTCATCAGCTTATATGATAAAGCTCAATCTTATACTTAACTTGCAATTCAATTTGAAAATGATAGGATTTATGGCTAAAGTACAATTGATTAAAACACATTTCAGGTCATGCAATTCCATTAAAATTCTAAATTCATATATAGTTATTGATTGAAAATGGGTTGACCTATTACATCTTTTGCACTGATATCAAGCAATTAAATTTGTCAGCAGTAATTTGTTGAAGAAGTAGAACTCGGGTTTCAACCTCCCTTGCAACACTTTGTGCTTGCTTAAGGGATTAAAAACAATAGGGAAACAACATTATGAAGAATGGAAAATATGTATGAAAATTGTTGCTTAGCTTGTTTAGGACTATTCAAGTTGGTAGATGTGAACTAAGGTTAAACATCACGAAACATCATTTCATATGGATGTTGAAGGGTTGTTACATTTGATTAAAATTGAAGCAAGGTTGAAAGAAAAACAAATCATAAAGTCATGTTACATGTTACATTGCAATAGTTTTAATGTGCCATGATTTGGTATGCTATAGGAACTATGCAAAACCTTGGCAACACCCCAAGGACAACAACACACCTTGAGAACAAGTCATTTGAAAGGAGGAGGACGCAAAACAAAGAAAATGTTGGGTCCTGGTCCTTCCATACAAGGCATGTCTGAAAAAATTAGTCTTCAAGTGTCACAACCTCAACTCTCTTGCCCTCCAAAAGATATTATTGTTCCTGAAAGACTGAGGCAGCAAGAATGCTCACCAAGTATGAAAAAGGGGGAGTACAAGTCTGGGGTCAATCTTAAGGACCATCTACCAAAGAACAAATTGATTCCATCACCAAATTGTGCTTTAAATCCAATTGGTCTTCCATTGCGCCCAGTAAGGACTATTTTTCATTCATTCACTTTGTCATAGTTGAAGGTCTTACTCTTTTGTGGAAGGTCGGCGCTAGCTTTAACATTGCCCCTTGAAATTGTATCATTATTTCTTGACCCAAAGTTTGACAACCAAACATGAAGAAATAGAGCATTTTTTCATAATGCACATTAATATACTTCACCTTGTACATAGTTCCCATCTTTTAAATCATTTACAAACTAATATGATTTCAACCTTGGTCTTTTTGTAGGGGGCTCCACCATGCACCTTCTATGAGCATTATGGTATTTGCAAATTTGGATCAAATTGCAAATTTGATCATCCTTTTGGCCCATCAACATCATTGCCATATGATTCACCAAGTGCCTCCTACTCAATGGAAGGTTCATCACCTTTTGCTATCTCATCATCTTCTCAATCTTTAAACCCACTTAAGGAACTAAGTTCCAAAGTGGGTTCATATGGGCATTATTTGGCAGTTGCAACAAAATCTATGATGGAGGTCCAAAACTTGATTTCACCAGAGATTTCTAATCCCTTGGAAATCAATGAATGCCAATGTCGATATTTGTTCGACACACTCTATCGGATTGTGATGGATGCACATGCGCATGTCCGTGATTTAACTCCTCAAGTTAATCAAAGCTCCCAACAAATTTTGAAGAACTTAGCAGGAACAGCTAAGGATGCTGAGATACTTGTCAATGAATGTTGTGATGGCCAATGGATTGAAGCTGCTATCATTTTGGCAAAAGCAAAAGAGCATTTTGCATCTTTGGTTTTTAAATTGGAGTTGTACGGGACACTTTTACAAAATGTTCACAATGAGGAGTCGAAGAATATGTTCTTAGCTACACTTGGAGATTGGAGCAAGTGTGTCATGGAAAAAAATTTCCATATCATCAATGAGAAAGCAAAGCAGGATCAACAATCCCTATTGTCAAGACTAGAAGCTTGTGTTGGGTCAAGTGATTCCAACAGTCAAGTGGAAAATTTAATCAGACGGTTGAAGATTAGTGATGACAGAGGTACAAACTTGCACAGTGCAATGGGTGCTATTGACACGTGGAAGGTGGAATCCAAAAGCTTGGAACGTTCCAAAGAGGGAAAATTAGGTAAAGGGTCATCTGCGACAGTGTACAAAATTAAGTGGCTCAGGAAGCATTTTGCAGAAAAGTGCTTTAATGTTCCAGAGAATGAGAATATTAGAAAAGAAGTGTCAATTCTTGTAGGTTTGTCTCATCCAAACATTGTGCCTTTGTTTTGTTATGCCATCAAAAAGCACAGTTGTTCACTAGTTATGGAACTAATGGATGGGGACCTTCTTGACCTGATGCAAACAAATTTGGAGAGCAGTGAAACCCCATTTGAGCTTTGTGAAGCAGTTGACATCATGCTACAGATCGCAGAAGGCATGCATTACCTACACCAAAACAATGTGATTCATAGAGATTTGAAATCAATGAACATTCTTGTCAAACGTGATGAACGGATGTATGCAAAAGTGGCTGATTTTGGGCTCTCCAGAACAAGATTATCAAGTTGGACATATTCCAACTTGACCAATGATGTTGGTTCAACTCGATGGATGGCTCCAGAACTTTTTGGTGATGAACAAGATGAGAGCTCAATCTTGTCAAGTGAAGCTAACAAAAACTATCCCTTCAAAGTTGATGTTTATAGCTTTGGGATGGTATGCTATGAGATTATGACTGGACATATCCCTTTCCCTGATGTGACATCAATGACTGATCTTCGGAATATGATAAAATATGATGGTTTGCGGCCAAAGATACCTCAGCAATATCCTGAATGTTTGACTACCTTGGTTGAGACATGTTATCATTCCGATCCTACTGCACGGCCATTGTTTGTTGATATATGTGCAGAATTAAGGCACATCAAGTGCTCCCTCATGGTATGTTAGCATTTACATTTTTGATATATTCCTCCAAGATGATTTGGTTTTCTGTTAAACGGTAGGTTTTATCTATGTAAATGTTCTTACAAACTGGGAGCTAGTATGCTGAAGTAAAACTAGACATCAATTATTCACATAACTGACCAAACCCCAATGAATCTCAAAACGCCAACATTTGAGACCTTAAACTTTGATCATGATTGCTTTACCATAGTGAAACATTGGGTGTTACTTCTAGCCAGGAGGAATTTTCATAATGAACTTTGCATGGTAATGACAAAGATGAAAATCATGGAACAAGCGCTGCAATGTCAAAATGATGTTCAGATTAGAAGGCAAGTTCACCAACATGAGCAAAACAAATGTTGTGCATGTTGGTATTCCTTTTGCTAAGAGTGGGTTTGTAGACTTTACTTGTCCTTTTTGTGAATCTGTCCGCCAGTGTAGCTTCATGTTGTTGCCTCTCCTCAATTTCCTTAATGGATATGTGTCTTTGTCACAAGTATTGTCACAAAGAGTCCATGTATGATTGCATACTGCATGCAAAGTCAAGTTTCTTGTTTTGGAGGCATTTACTGCATTTTGTGCACAATTATCTTGAAATGTACAATGCACACTTGCAACTTGTTGGGCATGCAATGAACCTAGGATTAAGATTCTCAATCGAATTATGGTCTTTTATTTATGCCCTTGTAATATAGTTTTGGCTCCAATTTTTGTCTCTTAGATAAGGCTTCACTCACCTCTCTCCCTGCTCACTGTGGATCCAAATTCCTTAAATGATGCAGCAGAAGCAGCGACCAAAAAAAGCAACACAAGTCAATCATATGAAGCTTGAAGAGTAACTTAGAAAGAAAGCTTGATCAAGGGGCTGAATAGTTGACCTTGCTGAGCCAACAAGCTAGTAGAATTCAGACAATCTGATGCACTTCTGAGGTGAAAGTGCCATCATGCATACAATGCTTAGATGTGATCACTCCACTTGCTCAATGTGTAAAAGATGAAATGACTGGAGCAAGCTCTGCTTATTGTAAGTGCAGTTTGACATGAAGAAGAAGAAGTGTGAGAAGAGCTCAAGCTCAAGCTCCGGTGACCTTATGACCTGACTGAGTTGTGTGTAAACCATCTATGAAAAGTCTGTAGTTTGAAGTTTTGGTGAAATAGGATAATTGATGTTGGGGCTCAATATGTTCAACCAGTACTCCAATTGATGACATTTTGCTGGAGCACCTTTGAATGAAAATGGTTTGCAGAGTGGACCTCTTTGAAATGGAAGCCCATTCTGTATCAGGAGGCCTGGCAAGTAACAAAAGGCAAAAACTGAAAAGTACCTTTCATTTCCTTGAACATCCTTCCCCCTCCAGAACTCATCATTGTGAATGAGAGCAGCAGATACAGACTGATCATTGAGATCATACCTTCAGAATCTCATCACAAGGGCATGGGGTTTTCCACAACAACCAAGGTCGGTAGATAGGCCAAAACTCAGAGTCTGAAGTTAAACACCTCTTAGCAGGAAAAGTTATACTAGTATCAGATCTGATGGTTTTCATTTCTCACACATGGGGGAACAAAATTAAATAGGGCCCAACCATTGACTGGGCCTTGAACATTTGTTTGAAAGCAATTCATGTTTTGTGAATAACCAATATATTGACATTATGTTCTATGCATAAAAACATTGAGTCTGCTGCCAATGATGCCTCCTAGGGGGCTATGAGTTAGATACAAATGGCTCCAAGTAAGCAAATGCATGGAGCATACTGGGGCTCCTTTTCTGTCATAAGAAGGCCAGCAACTGGACAAGGGGCTGTGTGCCCAGTAAGTCATCATGCAAGGATATTCACCCATCCAAGCAATGTGATCGCAGAACACATCCAACACATTGTGAAGTAGATGAGATTGCCCAACATTTGCCATCTTTTCAATGGGGTTCTTCATAAGGTCAATGGAGGATTTCTTGGCCTCCAAGGTCTGGAGTGGGGGTCTCTATTGCATGAGTAAAGAAATAATAGTATAAATTTGTTTGCTTGTATATCACAGATGTTGTGTTTAGGTCAGTCACAGACAAACACTATCCAACATATGCAGACACGGGCATATCACAGATCCAATCTTACTCAATTTATTGATGAAAGAATTTCTGGTATCATCTCCCATTAAGTTACATGGGTTTCATGTAGATATGAAGCAATCTGTTCCATTAAGGGCAACATCTTAAACAATTTTCAATATTGGAGTTTGGTATCCAGGAGATTGCAATTTTTTCATTCTCACAACTATTTAGATGGAGCAATGTATTCAGACTTGGTATGATCCCATGCTCCACCCCAAGAGGTATTGCATATAACAATGTCCTCTAATGAGCTCGCTACAAACTGGTTTCCATCTAGATCCTTTCTAGAGCTTGAAAAGAGTGTATAATGGAAGTTGAGTTCACTAGAAACTTCCACATGGGATGTTCACCTTCAAAACTACAATTTAAGGAAATTAGTCCATCTGCACACCATTCTTCAAGAGATTATGTTGTTTGCTGACATGATTGAGAGAAAGGAGAAAGAGAATGTAACAATAAATCTATGAGATTAGTCCACAGTAACACTTTATACGACAATAAAGAATGCAGAAATTGGAAAGATTTAAGATAGAAAACAAGAGCAGTACCAATAGCACACCAGTTTACAGACCCACGACACAAACTGCAGTAATAGGCCAGATTACCTTCCCACAGAAGCAAGGACTCCCTGTGAATCGTAAAGTTTATACAATAAACCTTACAGTTTCAACAGGACTGAGGCTTGACAATAAACAGGTGTACAGAGAACAATTGACATGACTCTGAATCACCACACGCCAACAGTAGAGAGTTGCAGCACACAATGGATAACAGACTAAATTGCAAAAGGGCTGATCTCCTTTGTAACAAACCACTTCTGCCCAGTCTCTGATAAACAGGAACTTTCATGCATACAACCTACAAACAATTCAGAAAATGAAACTTGCAAGAATCTTCACGATATATACAAGATTGTAGAGAAATCTTCGGAACAACACTTTGAAAGTAAGATGATAATGAGTGCCAGCCTAACCTTATGACAGTCACTCACAAAGTGTCAGACCATCACTTTCAGTACAAATAGCAGTGAAAAGACTCCTCACCATGTCAGAAACTTTCAAGAAGACACAAGTTGGCCATTCAGCCATTCAGTACTTGTGGGTTGTGTGCAACAGGTATTGCAGACACCTAGATTGAAGTGTCAACTCATTGATGAATCTATGTCCTCAAGAAAAATTATGCATTGACTAAGGCTCACAATCCTGCTAATATCTGGCTAATATGTTGAACTCTAGAATCCAATCCAGTTGAAGTTTCATGGTTGGATGCCTTCAAAACTCATTAAGAACAAAACCCGAAGGCAAACTGACACAACAGGTTACTCTTGACCCACTCTGCTGCTATGCAAATCACACACAAAACTGACAGACCTCACTCATGGCAGAGAACATGGAGATGCAGCTCTACTAGTTTTGAGGTTTTCCTACATGCTCACCACTATTGACCAGGTCCCTCACTGCTGTGTACTGCTCACTTGAACTCAAAACCCTGCAGAAGATGCATACTTCTAACCTAATTCAGCCATGTTACAAGATCCACATCCAACTGAGCAAAAACAAGTCAACCTCATTTCCTGTTCTTTGAAAGAAGAACACAAGGATTTGCACCATGGTTCACCAAAAGACCATGGTCCACCTCTGACATTGAAGCAGCAAATCTGACACCATCAGGCTTCTAGTTTGAGATTGTGTGAGAGAGAGAGAGTGACAAAAGATGTGCACCACAATATCCGACTGAAACATCTAGCTCTGTTGTTGTGAACGTCTTCTGGCTTGAAAAATGCCTTGGTTCCGTACTTGAACACTGCAAAACGAGCACTACGCATTCTAAACATATTGGGGGTTTTGGGATTGAAGATCGGGCAATCACTTAGCAAAATCAGGCACCACCAGACTTGTAGCTGTAGAGCTTTCCAGCGACATGAAGCGCCGTGACAAAGCCGATGAAGCAGAGGCTCATGACCAAGACAACTGTGGGACTGATCTTCAAACCAGGTGCATCGTCTGTGTAGAACCGCAACATGTTGCTTCCGCCTCCTCCGAATCCACCACCACCACCACCACTTCCTGACGAGGCTGTTCTCCTCCTCCTAAGGCCGGAAGCTGTCGCAGTTCCTCGCGGCCCCGGTCCTGCAGGCCCCGTCCTTGCAGCTCCTGCTGCACTCGAGCCGCCCTTAGACGCCGTCGTCGACGCCTGGCTCTGCGATCCTTTCGCCATCGCTGCCTGCTCTCTTTCTCTTCAATACGTGATAGATCCTCTTCGTCCTCGGGAGATCTCCCTGTTCCTTCCTCACTTCCTCAATCCCTAACAGTCCGAACACCCGCAAACAAACTCCTCCCCCTTCTCTGTCGCTTCCTCCAACTCTACAGTAGCATCAAGATCAAACAAGTTCGCCCTTCCTCGTCGATGTTTCCTTTTCCTACGATTTTCACTCTTTTTGCTGTTGTTCTGATCTGTTTCGAGAACTGTTCACGGCCAAGTTCGAAACTAGTCACCTTCACTGTGCAAACCCTCTCCGGCAAAACAACGCGCTAGAAGGAAGACACAAGGAACACGAATGTCACTTGCACTTGCAGAAGTACAGGTCTGCCGACCTTTCCAAAGTGTTGTCACGAGAAAAGCGCGTCCTTGTCTGTGTAGTTGTTGAGAAGTGGCTGAGGACTGATGCACCACGTTTTGCAAAGTACTCACGCGATTCTGGTGGACAGGCAAAAAAGATTTGTTGATTTTAGAACACGGACTCTACGATTTGACTCCCTGATGCAGCCGCGATTACACTCTAAACCATCGGATTGCAGGATCAATGATGAACAGGAAAGCGGAAAAAATGCGTGAAGAAAAAAACTTCGTGGATTTCGGTCTCGTTAAATGCGGCGTGTTGTCGATCACTGTTTCATTCAGTTTGTGTGCAACAAAGAGAATGGGATCTGGATATCTCCAAATTTAGATGCTTCCTGTCCAGGACGAAGGCGGGGATTAAGATTTCCTAAACTAAACTAGCGTAAGCACGAAGATTTTCATGCTAATGTTCGAGAATGGAAGATGAAAAGGGGCAGTGGACTGTGTGCTGTTCGGAGATGGGGGCAACAAAGTAGCTACAAAACAAAACAGGAGGAAATCGGTGAAGAAAACAACAAGAGAATCGAGGAAAGCTCGTAGGTAGGAAGTTGGTAATGCAGGAATCGATGGCTATGTGTTGCAAGGCGTGACTCTTTTCTACATTATCTTCGATACCATTATCCCATGCAGAAAAAGAAAACAGAAAAACATCTTTTGCCTCTTCGAGTGCACAGCGAAGCTCAGCTTCCACATGCACATCTTTCCCCCATATTTTGCCTCGCATTTGCCTCCCTCAGCAGGTCTCTTTGCCTACTGGAAGATCAACAAAAAGTCGGAGATTGAGCAGAAAAATGGCGTCGAAAGCTTCAAGATGGTCTCAGCAATGGTTCCGACCTGAGGTACGTGAGGATGATGAAGTCTTCTCGGTGTGATCTGGATTAGCTGCGAGCCTTGCTCCTTCAATTCTCCTCAGCTGCTGGAAATCTATTAATCAGGGAGCAATCAACTGATGTTTTGTGTCAAGAAAATGGCAGAGTTCGATTGTCAGGATTTGTCACTGCCTTATAATACTCAAAACATAATCATGGATGCAAAACCAGAAACTTGAGATGCATGCCAGATGTTGCTGATGATATAGCCTATAGCTCAGAACTGGAGCAACATATCTTCCACTGTGGAATTCAGAGAGCTTCCAGTCACTGGATCAAGCTTCTGTGATCATCCAAAGTGAAGGATTTGAGGAATTCAGAGTCCTTGGAAAAGATCCGACTCAAAATTTTACCACCAATGTATGCCTCAGGTCTGATTGTCTTCATCTCTGCAGGTGTGACTGTTACTCTTGAGGCACTGAGAGTCAGGATCACGAGTAGACATTTGTGCACTCTTTGTGCCTTTTCTTTGTCTTTCAGGAGCTTGCACCATTTCTGCATTGTTGCTAGTTTCAATGATGTCATTGAGGGTTTGTTCCTTGGAATGTTGGGTTAATCCTCCTGACAAGAAATTTTTCACTCACTCTTGTTCAACAATAGGATCAGTCCTGGGAGCGTACATAAGCATCTTTGATCATCAAGGATCAGGAGAACTCTTCACTTAACTTGTTTGCAGTGATCTGAAGGCTTCTCCATTGTGGTAAATGCTGTTGGAAAATGGTTGCTTGCATTTTGTGTTATGAAGTTTGTTTCGATCTTTTTCTTCTCTGTGACACATATTTTGTTCCTGCAGCTTCTTCTTCTGACTCCACTGACTCTGCTGGTTTTAGTGCAGCTAAATTCTTCTCTGGTTCTGTACTAAGTCACATCACCTGCAGTGGTTGACAGGCTTTGCCTTATTGGTGATGCTGTTGGAATGGCCAATGCTTGCATTTTATGTCATGAAGTTCGTCTCACTCTGTTCTATTCTGTTGTACATATGTTGTTGTTGCTGCTGCTGCTGCTGCTTCTTTCGATGCCACTGACTCTGGTTGGTGTGGGCATGATTGTGAAACAGATACTTCCACTATTCCTTGCAGTGGGAACTGGTCTCGGCATATCTGGCTTTGCAGTGGTGCGCAATTTTGCTATCAACCCAGATGTCAGGTTTGGCCATATCTTCATGATCAGCCTCTTGTTCATCTGTTCGAAATTATGTTAGAATCTCCTGTTTTCCTTGAGACCTGAAGATCTGCCTATACCCTCCATCACCAAGAGTTCTATGCTTAGAATACCTGCTTACATTTAGTGTCATGGCCAAGCTTCAGAGGCAAGATGTACATTACAAATGAAGAATCTAGCTGTATCCTCAATGCACCCACATAGATTATCTCCTCTTTTTAATGGTTGTAGGTCCCCTACACCTACAATCTTGGGTCAGCACCAGATTTCAATGTAAAAGAGGTTCTTTGCAATATCTGATTCAGTGAGGTCGATTTGTTAATGTTGTGCTAATTTCTTGTTTTGGAAATCGCTCTGCTGATTCATTGAAGACTGAACAAGGAAGATAGGAAGGCTGGCATCCTTGAGAATTATGAGGAGGGTCAGAGCTACCAGGAGCATAGCTTCAGAACACTTCTAAGAGATCGGAGACCTGAAATCATGCCAAGTTTCAATGATTTCCTCAGTAAGACAAAGTGATGCATATCATGCCCAAATAAAACCTTCTTTGCCACGTATTATGTCTTGTATAAATTGAGTTCTGGTTTCTTGTGAGTTCTCACTTTCAAACAATAATAGGTCACTGTGCTCCTGGAATATGTTGCATCCTGATACATGAAGGGATCATAGCTGCTTCAAATATTTTAAGTTTATATTAAATTAATGTACTCTTCCAGTATGTGCCACAGAAGGCCACTGGAATCAGGCAGCTGGTTCTATGCCATCACAAGGGTTATAATCAACTCTGCATTTAGTGTTTATGGACAGTTTTCGATTACATTCAGATTAATCTGTTTCATCAGTTTGCAACATCAATGTAGTCTACTTTGTTCTGTATAATAAAGTCACAGTTTGCTTTGTTGGTCCTTTTGTAAGTCTGGTATAACATTTCAAGCTCTGATGCAAACCCAAATTTGGACAAGCAATTGACTATTTAGTCTAACATTAGAACATGAAGCAAACACCGCAGCAGTGATCTTTGAAAGCATCATTCATCTATTGGATTCAATTAATTTGTTTCATTGCAGCACAGATGCTGCAAAAGTTTTCTAATTGCCTTCCACGTGGTAAGTGCTTTGGCCTCTTCTCAACCATCTTTGTAGAACAGACAGTTGTTTATGTCATAATGTGGCAGATGTATTGTGCCAGATGCACACCGGATACAAAATGTGTTGTGCATGATGTAGACAAAGAAGGATACTTGTTTTTGTTCACCATAGCAAGAAACTGGCCATTGTATTTGTACTAATCATCTGAGCATGGGAATGCTCACAAGAATGCAGCTAGAGATAACTGTATCAGCACAAATTGTAGTTCTTGGTTCTATTTGGCACAGAATGACCTCCCTTGGAAACAAGTCCTGGGCTTGATCACTTCACGATTAGGTTCCAAGGCTGCAAAACCAGCTCAATACATAGTTCAAAGGAGAAGAACCTGAACAAGGATACTGAAGAGACAGGAAACAGAACAACTCTTACGGCATTATGATCCCCAAACCATCATCATGGGACAAGATGCAAATGCGCATTGGTAGAGAGAAAATGCCATTTGCAGAGAACCTTTGTTAAGGTGTGGAGCAATCGTGGGTGATGTGTGATTGTGCCATGTTCGGATATTATAATAATGATCAGCACTTCTCCAGCAAGTTAGAGCTTTGAAGGGTCGACAGATTCCTTTGAATCTTGTCGTTCTTGTTCTTGTCCCCCCAATACAAATGAAAAGGCACCAGGAATCTGGATGCAGGACTCCAGGGGCATGTCTTTTGTGCATGTCTTTTCCATTCAAAATTTGCATTGAAAAGTTTGGAGGAAGAATAATTGAGGTTTTAGGGCCTAGGCCTTTGTATGGGGCAGCGTTTTTTCTTTCCAGATTTCTGATGTAGCATCATCATCACTAGCAAGCATCCCAAAAAAAACATTTAGCATTCCCAACAACATTCTCGGGGCATTGGATTCTCACCAATGTTTGCATTACTCTAGCCAACATTTCTTCAAACAAATTTTTTTTTCTTGTAAATTTGGCAAAGTTTTTGAAAAAAAGGGAATAATTGGCTATAGAATATCGTAGACTGGTAGAACCTTTGGCAGCCTCAATACTAATTATATTATTTGCAAAAATGTTGAAAATTTCAAAAATAGATATTTCAACGAAACAATATTTTGTGAAGGAAAATGGAAGGATATTTTGAAATATTCAGGAACATTCTTGTGTTTTGGACATGGAATCTTTGAAATTAATTAATTAATCATTTGGCAGACATGTGTTCACTCTTCTGTTAAAGCTGCCCCGGGCCCATGCACTAAGGTGGCAATTTTGCCAAAATTTGCCCCCAAAAAAAATCACTACTGACAAGAACAGAGATTCTCAAATGATGTCATGTTTTCTCAGCAAGAAAAGTTCAAATTGGCAAATGAGTTTGTTGCCAATGGGGGAAAAACACAAAAACACTAGTAAAAATACTTGCAAGGCTTTTTGCTTTTGTATTTACTTGCCTGCACGGAAGGTGCGTTCGTGAATCGAGAAGACCTTTCGCCCAGGGGTTTTTTTTTTTGGCGAATGTTCGCCACCTGGCGACAAAAAAAAAGGGGGGGCTGGCGAATCCAACAAATGGATTTTTGAGAGTTTCTTTTTTTAATTCGTCATATCTCGAGAAAAAAAAAGTTAGAAATCGCCAGATTTAGATTTAGACAGTGTGTTTCATTAGGTCGCCAGAATTAGGCAGGATTCCGAAAAAAATCTACTAGTCCACCAGGACAGTCGCCATTTATTGATAATTAATGCTGAGGATCCTTGCCAGTACACCTACTTGAGGAATTTGAAAACACAAAATCCTGCTTCTGCCATAGAGGGAAAATGACCTTTTGTGCAAGTGTTGGCTGGTTCTTTTGTGCTAGAAGGCCAGGTTCTTCGCTTTTGGTTTTCTTAATTATCACAAAGGGTATCAAATATTTTACTCGTGGAAAAAAACAAATGGACTCTCTCCGTCTAATTCAGGTCTAACAATACCCAAGTAATTAATTTATTTTTCTGGGTAAAACAGCTTATCACCAAACACTCACCCTTGATCAAATATTTTGAGACTTCACAAGTAGATGAATGAGCAAACAATGCAGAGCTCATTACCACTAGTGCACACTCTATGACCAAACATTTGGTAAGAAATAATTGTTTTTGATATTTTGCAAAGTGGTGTCCTTCATGTACGTGGAAGATGAGCTCCAAGAGTTCATTGAAGATCCGTTTCCTAGAAAAAGTCTACCATCAGTAGTAAATCAACATATAGAGGTGAAAGTAAAGAATGAGCAAATTGGAGTGAAGGTAGAGGATTAGTCTTTTGAGTGCAAAATCCAGTTCATAAACAAGGTATACAAGGAAAGGTTTAGCAAGTATTTATATTGTCAATGCATAACTAAACATGTAGCCCCACAACTAGCACAAAGTAAAAATAGAGTGTTAATAAATAGGTTTCAATGTGCTTTAGCTAATCGTAGTTTAAAATTTAAATCGACAACCTACACAACAAATTTAATTTAATTTGGGAAGACTTTGTAGATTTCTTAAAACTAATACAAAATTGTTGGCAAACAAAACAACATGCATTTGAAACATATCTTGATTTAACTAAAAGTTTGTGATCTTGGTCTAATTTTTAAAAGGATAAAAGAATATCATTGCTGGGGCATCAATGCATCCCTTTTATCTTTTGGAGGTTAAGGCCAAAGGATAAAAAAAAGATGATTTTCAATGTGCCTAACCAACAAAGGAAAAACTTGTTGGATTAACTAGCACAAGTCATAGAAAATAACATCCCAGTTGATCTGATTCAAAACAAAGAGAAAATCCCACTTGATTAGGACAAAAGATCAAAACAAATAAGGGTTGCAAGGAATCTTAGTTCTAAAGTGGAGAAGCAAATGGACAACAAAACAATTAGAAGATGACATGAACATAGTGGAAAGAGGCATAACATTGTTAAAGGGAGCTAACAAATTTTTCAACATTCTTTTGTCCTCATTGTCTGCACATTTGATTGGAAAGGTTAGGTCCAAAAAAGTGGGACTACATGGTGTGTTCACAAAGGAAGAGGAAGGTGTTGTCATTGATTGGATTCTTGGATTGTAGGCCTATAGACTTTCAATCACAATACAACAATTCAAGCTCAAGGTGGCAAATTTCACCCAAATTTAACCTACTTCATTTTTAGGTGGGATACCCATATACTTTTAGTGGTTATGGTCTAAACATAAACATCCAAAATTGTCAATTAGACTTACAACTAAAAGTCTACAAAGCACAAGGTCTCACCAACAATGCATGTCCATCATTATACAATAATCTTGTAACATTTTACACTTAACACAATTATTCAACAAATCACATATGGAAATGTGATGAAATAAGGATTCATGCAAGGCAACAATCAAAGGTGTTTTTTTTTTGCAAAAAAAGGTTCGCAAGTACACAACACCATTCCCAAGTTCAGGGAATGGATGAATATAAATTGTGTTATAAACACAATTGGGGGTTTTATGCCAAGATTCTTATATTTAAAGGTGAAAGGTTCACATGTGATTGTATTAGAAATTGTAGGGCAAGGACATGCAAGGTAATGAAAAAAAACATGGATGACATTTTTCCCTTTTAAAGAATTGTTGTCATTTTTCACAAGGTCAATTTTTGGAAGGATCTTTTAATATAACATGTATCTATTGATCCTAGATGGGCATGGGTCACATGTAACCCTAGAAGTGATAGAGTAAACACAAACACTTAGGTTAAACATGATGATTTTACTTTCACACACATCTCATGCACTATAACCTTAAATGTGAATTGTTTCAAGTCTTTTAAGACTACATTTAGAACTAAAAAATACAATAGCATGGTTAGATCCAATTATAAAGAACAAAACAAAACAATTTTTGTTAGCTAGGTTGACAAAACATTAAAAATCTAATTGTCAAAACATAACATAAAAAATGGTTTCAAAGTTACAAGGATCTGGCCTTTGAATCCAAGGGCCATGGACAATAAGATTAGGATTAATGTAGTCTACACAACTACAATTAACATGAACATGTCAAATTTAAAAAATCACAACTCAAGTGAAGAAGATAATGAGTGTCAAATATGGGAAGAACATGGAGTTATTGAATATTCCCATGTAGTATAAAGGTTGTTAAAACAAGAAACAATGTTAAAATCATGGAGCTAAGATTTAAAGTACTATGTGGAATAACTTAGGTGTTATATTGTTGTAGAGGAAATTGAGTTAATAGACTAGGTCATTGAGTTAATACTAAACTTAAAGGGGCCTACACATGAGCTTCAAACTACAGAGCCTAATTCTACTAGTCAAATTCATGAGGTGCTTCATTTTGCAAATTTGTTGTTGTTGCCCCATTTGCTTACAAGGAGGACACAAGGGACACAACCATTAGTTGATCATAATAGATCACATGTTGTCACATCTAATGAATATTTGGAAATTATGGAGCAAAAAGCTTGGACAAAAGGCAATTGAACAAAAAAAGAAGGAAAGGGCAAAAAAGAAAGCAAGGAGATCAATTGAATCCCTTAATTTAACTATGGAAACAACTCAACCTATGGCTAAAAAGTAAACAAGAGTTCCTTTCAACAAGACTTGGCTTGTAACAACTATTAGAAATACAAAGGATAGATTTCATTACAATGTTCAAGTTAGTTACAAATTAAGTTCATCTTGTTGGATATATAAGTTTCAACTTAAATTTTAAAATACCACAATAGATAAAGGTCGAGTCTAGGGCTAGGGCCAAGGCCAAAACGTGTGCAAAAGGACATGTAACAAGGTTGCAACAAAGCACAAATGAGATAAAATGAGGCAATGACATTACTTTAAAAAATGACTACATGTCTTTTTGCCCCAATTTTTTTTTTTCATACAAATGAATTTTTGAATTTTTTTTGCAAATTGTTATGAAGAATGTATATAATTTTTTAGGTAGATGATTTTATTTTATTTTGAATAAATATGAATTTTTGAAAATGTGTTGATTCCTTGTAAATTTTGTGTTTCATCTTTTAAAATGATAACAATTGCAAATCATAATCAAAAATTGATTTTTTAAAGTTTTATGTTTTCTTGTATAATAAAATATAACTCTTTTCAAAACATCATGTACACTTTACCCCATTTATATGTGGTAAAAGACTCTTGAAGTTTTTTAATTTTAAATAAATTTCGAAAAGTTTTTAAAAATTTTAAATTTTTAGAATTTCACATATTTTAGGGTATGAGTGTTTTTTGAATGTGGCTAAAGGTCCAACCACACTATTAGGAGGCACACGTGCCCTTTTAGACCACTAATTTATTCTTTAAATATTTTTAGAATCTTTTTAATATGTCTTTCAAAAACATTAATTTTTAAAAAAAAATCTTAATAATATTATGTTAAGGTGTGTATTAAAAAAATATCTCAAAATATTTCATTAAAAAATATTTTCAAATTGTGTTTTTAATGTCAAAATTATTTTTATATAACTTTTAAACAATGGTTACAAAAGGTGAAAAGTTCTTATACGTATTTTTCACTCATTAGATTGATTCCAAATTTTAATGATATGTACATAATGTATTCACAATAACATTTTATAAAAAGTTATTCTATTTATTATTTTTTATAATCCAAAGTTTAAAAAATTAAGTAGTGGTTACAATTGCTTTGGTACAGGTTAATATGACTGCACCCCTAATAGGTTTTTATTTACTTAATTTTCTTCCTATCAATTTTTTAATATTATATGAATATTTTTTATAGTTCTTTGCAAAATTGATTCAATTTAACGTAATAGGTGTTCATTTTCAAAGGTCCTAAATTGAAACTTAAACTTAAAATTTTATCAAATGGATTTTTGATTTGGATTCCTTGACATTCATATGAATGAAAAAAAGATCAACTTGCCATGATTTCCATGATTTTAAATGATAAAACATAAATATTTCTCCAATCTTGATTATTTTTAAAACTCATTTGACATCCTTTTTGGGTCGTTTTATTGTGAATACACCCAACAAGTAAACACAAAAATAAATTATTACTAAAAAAAGGGGGGGGGACAAAGTTCAGGTTTAAAATTTGGGGGTCCAAGTGGGGGGGTCAACCATCTAGAAGCTTAAAACAAGGATATAGCTTAGAGAAAAGCAAAATTTTAAAAATAGGCTAAGCCTTAGAGAAAAAGTAGTTAGAAAAAAATTACAATTTAGAAAGAAGCAGGATTTTTAGAAAGAAATAAAAGTTTAAAGAAAGGCTACAACTTAGAAAAATGGGAAGTTTAAAAAAGGTTGTAACTTAAAGAAAGCCGTAAGTTTAAAAAAAGGCAAGGAAACAAAAATCAAAAGGAAAAGAAAACCAAAATCAATGAAGTAAAACAAATCCAAGTGGAATTGGTTTTTAAAAAAATTCAAATAGATGGAAAAGGACCACAACTTAAAGATAGACAATGCGAAAGGAAAAAAATCTTTCATTAGATTCTTTAGGAGTCAATAAAAAAATTAACCTGAGAGAGATGGAAAAGAGTTATAGCATGGAGAAAGGCTTAGAGAGAAAATTCATGAAAAAAAAAACTAACTTGAAAAATAAGGAAAGGAACTACATCATACAGACAGGATTAGAAAAAAAACAAACTCGACAAATATGGAAAGGAGTTACACCATAAAAAAGGCCTAAAGAGAAGACTTGGTGAGAAAACAAAATTAACTCGAGAGAGATGGAAGGGAGTTGTAGTGTATAGAAAGGTGACAAAAAAAAGGTTTAGAAAGATGACTTGGTGAGAAAAATGAAACCCAAGGGAAATGGAAAGGAGGTATAGTGTAGAGAGAGGTGGCAAGAGATTACTCAATAAGGGAAAAAGAAACCCCAAGAAAGTTGAAAGGGAGCTACAATGTAGAGGAAGGTAGCATAAGAGAACTTGACAAGAATAAAAAATTCTTTTGAAAGGAATTGGTGAAGGCAAAAAGGGTGGATCAAGTAATGTAAAGAGAGAAACAACTTGCACCTAATGCACAATCGATTTATTATGTTTGGAAGGATTTTTTTTATAATTGAAAGAGGTCCCCAACTATGGGGTTGCATATCTTCTTTGATTCTTGACCATATTAAATGATTCAAATGGCTATAAGTGTGCAAGGACATGGGGAACAAATTTGACTCTCTAGACACCAAGAGGTAATTTATTTGCAAGCTTAAAAGCATTAGACCAAATTCATTTGGGAATGTTAAAATGGTACTTGTGGTTGAAAAGTGTGGTTATAATGTTAAATGATGTTGACATTTAGTTTTATGGCTAGGGTTAAGGATAAACATATATCATTGTAACTCACCACCCAAGTTCTTCCCATATACCCATAGTAGTATATTGTTACACTCAATCCAAAGTGCCACAAGGTCATCATACCGTGGTTGTTTTTAAGTCACAGTAATGTATGCCATGCCTTTGATCACTATCCAAACCCATCTACTACACATACAATACTGGCAATGTGGTTGTGGGTCCATTTGCACATGTTCAAATCCACATATACTGGTATAGAATACATGGTACCCTTGTGCATCTGTAACCACACTCCAAAATCAATCTCTTGTATATAACACCATGTGTTATCTGTGTGTGTGTCCACACCTCCAAATCTATTTATTGCAATATGTAAAGAACTTGGAGAAATTTTTCTTAATATACTTGGAGGGCACCTTATATTTGTGAAATATTATGTCTCCTCATAAGGCCCACATGTGTGGGGGACTTCATGAAATAAGGGGCCTTACCATGTTTATCTGTGTGTCTACATTCTACAAAGTCCGAATCAATCTATTATACAAAACAATATTTTTTAAAGTGTGTGCTTCTGAGCAGTTGGGGGATCCATCTAACATAAAAAAGTACACAATGTGCTTGTGCATCTGTGATAAGGTATGTGGAGAAAAACATGCATTGAGGAGACTAGCTAGCTACCTATTTGGGGAGAGAAAAGAAAAACCTCCAAAACAAGCATTTATTCTGACTTTTTTCTTCAGAAAGTAAAAACATCCATCCCAATTAAAAATAAAGGTATATGGCCCCACCCTATAGGGCCCAAACCTTAGTAGAGATAGAGATGGAAATTCATCTTGGACCCACTAATAAGAGTACAATACCACAGTACATACATACATACTATGGAATGTATTTTGGGTTTTAGTGTCCAGTACTCAAAGCTGGGTTAGTCATCACTCATATCCATTTCTCCAGGACCAACCCAAAAAAAAACCACATGAGCCAAAAAACTTGGGTCTCTTTTTCTAGCAAGTCTCCAAATCTTCACTACCACCGCCCAACAAAGTCCCAAATCCCCGGTGGTATCTTCTCTCTCTCTCTCTCTCTCTCTCTCTCTCGCTCTCTTTTTGCAGCAGCAGTGCAGCAGTTTCTTCTCCTCTTTCCTTTCATTTTTGTGTATTGAGTTGTCATGGATTTGTCTGCACATGGTACTAGTGATGGTTTGAGGTTGCAAACTCATGGGCATGCAAGGGAGTGAGGTTTTTCTTTTTAACCTCTCTAATACCCATTCCAAGATTTCATTTGCTATTTCTTTTCAAATGCTTCACATGTGTGTTTGTTGTTGTTGTTGTTGTTGTGTGTATAGATGGGGTGGGTGGATGGGTGGGTTGTTTTAGCATAAACCTTTACAACAAACAATGTAAAGAGAAAATTGAAGAAGCACGTTTGTTTATTTGTTTGCGGAAAGAGAATTTCGTGTGAAGCTTTGATGTCGTTTTTGAGGAGAAAAGATCTTCTACATAAAATGCGGTACCAAAAGTGAAATTGGGTTGCGTAATTGAGTCGTTTTGAAGCAGCCCTAAGATTGAAAAGCAGAGAGGGGAATTTGAAGAGATTGTCGGGGATTTTGAATTTATGGTGTTTTTTTTTCCCCAATTGTATGATTCTTGGTTGGAAGAAGTTCTGAAGGGGTAGAGAGTTTTCTCCAGTGAGTCGTGGTTGTATGCGCCAGAAAGGGGTGAAGAAGGGGACAGGGTATGGAGGAAATGATCTACTCTTTTTGAGCGTTTTCTCTTGTCTTAGTTTTCTTCACCATTCGCCACTCCCTGCTTCTGCCCAAATTTCGCCTTCCATTTCCATTCTGAGAGGATATTAAGTACCTGCATTCTTGGTCTAGTAAGTTTTTCTTTTGTATACTCCTCTGCCAGGCTTGTTTCTCTGCAGAGCTTCTTGAAACTCAACTTCTAGGCAGCAATTTTGGGTAAGTAGAAGCCAATTTTCTCTTGAAATTGAGAAATGGATGTGCATGGATTTGATCACTGGGCTGACACCTGATTGCTATCATATGAATCATGTAAATGCAAGAGTACTCTGCTTTGACCCTTTGAGTTGTCAACGTGAGTATGAATATGGGGAGTCAGGACTCATACTGGATTCTTCTCTTAACTCATGTTTGAAACCAAGTTACAAATTCTCTCAAGTGTTGATGCAATTTGTAGGGAACATGTATAAAATAGAAAGGTCTAGTGTGTACCCTATGGATCATCAACCTTGACTGTCTTTAGTATCTGAAATTGTGGAATATGCCAAAGATGAGCCAGTAAGAACAACACTGCACCCATCCATGTGATTAGGGTTTGAATGGAGTTTTAGTTTGTGGATGGATTGACTGAGTTGCAGAGTTTTGGACTCACATCAATCACTGGTTGTCTGGAAAAATTGACCAAGTTGAGCCTTTGGTGGGCTCATTTGGATCTCTCCATGCTAAGCATGGAATATATAATAGGGATTTGATTTGCATGACATGGTGATGATGCTTTATAGAGGTGCACAGCACTATAATATGATGCTTTTGAGTTGAAGTTCACAAGATCACTGGGTTTCATAAGTCTTTGTGGGATGGGTTTCATAAAATTTTGGGCAGATTGTTGTATACTTATCTACACCCACAGTCAGGAGCTGATGAAGTCAGTGTGGAGTCATGGCAGCTCATCACTGCTTTTCATGAGGAAGATGATGGTCTGACACTTTGTGAGTGAACCTCATAAGGTTATCACTGAACTCAGTCTAGTAGTGCTACCAGCAAAGTGTCATTGTGGGGTTTTCTCTGCAATCTCTTAGATATATGTATTCTGCACTTGCAGGTTCGCCAGGCAGATGGGGTAACTGAGATACTATAATCAGGTGAAGGAGGTGAATCCTGGTGATGGTGACTATGCGAATAAACCACTTGCAAGTGCAGCTTGTAAGTCACATCCTTTCATGTGAGCAAGAGAGTAGCTGTAATTTTCAAACTCTGGTGTTTGGATCCAAAACTATGCGCTGTGAATGGTCTGGGTGAAAGAAGTAGCTTTTCAGTTTTCTCTTGCATTCAAGGTGGCAATTATGACTCTGGACAGGAGTGAGGTTTAGGGTTAGGGTGGGTTGTTACAGAGACATGAAAGCTGGGTTGGTAGGTCAGGCAGGGATGGTGCAGGCACTGGACATGGACAGGGTGTCAAGCAGGCAGTTTGCCAATCCTGGCTTGCTGGGCAAAATGGTTGGTGTGCGCCAGTGCAAGGCTGACCTCATGCAGCTGACAGTATTTGTGTCCCCATCTCTCAACACACAAAGATCTAAGCTTGGTGTGCCTTTCCTGTCTCTCCTTGCAAGTCAGGTCTTCTCCTGAGTAAATATTGTTTGTTCAGTTTATGTTGCCATGAAGTTATGTCTGAATAATCATAGTAAGTTTGGTTCATGCAACCCCCTTCTCCTTGTCATTAGCATAACATGATCCAGCCAGTGGGGTATGTGGTAGTTCAGGTGAACTATAACACATGTATTGAGAACAATCAATAGGTCCAAACATGTCACTAAAGTCTTCACAGTTTCTGCAATAAATCAGGGAATTGCACACAGGAACTGCAGGCAAGCACCATGGGAGAAGGAAGAAGAAAGTACAGCAAAGCTCCTTGCAGCTCGCAAAGCGCAGCAGTGAGATTGAAGGAACAGATGATGAAGGGACCACCTCAGAAGTTGAGCAGAATGAAAGCAACAGGAGAGCCCTAGGCTTCCAAGAGTGGGGTGCTCAACTTACATCTTTGTTGCCTCTGGATCTGCAGTATGCTGTCAGGTTGATTCATTGATTCCTTCCCATGTCTAGTTGTGTTCAAATAGGTACTAGACTCTGGATCAGCAGTGAGATTGATAAAGATGCAAGGTTCTTTTGGGTTCCCCATAGCCAAACCTTTCGGTTACAGATATAGGTGTTACAAAAGGTGCAGTCATTCATCTATTAGTACACAGGACAGATATGGAACAATGGCATAGCATTTTCCATTCTTGAAGCTTGCAAATTTGTTTAACCCAATTGTCTATTTATTTACTGCTCCATGTACCTGCCTTATCAACGCTCAACATGTCCTTTCCAGGATGATTAAGAAGATAACAGCACAAGTAGTTGGTAGGATGACTGAATTTCTCTATTGCAGTCAGGGAGGCGATGAAGAGACAGACACAGAGACACATACCTTATGGCCATACATCCTGTGTCCAGTTTAGATGGAGTAGAGCTGTAAACAGAGAGAGATAAGAAGTGGAGTTTTGGTGTAGTGTTATCTGACCCGATGTGGATCTGAATCTTTTGTATAGAATGAAGCTGATGACACCAGAGGAGTCAGTGGCACTCGAGGGCCGTGGTAATAGAGCTCCCATAAACCAGGATGGAGCGAGAAAACTTGGAACTGAAATGTCTCAGGAGAGAGAAGTGTGGATAAGTGGGATGGTGTCTCATGATGAGGCCAATCAACAAAGGGACCCTGACCTTCTCCCTTGCCCCTCTGAGCCAAATGGAAATTGGGCTGCAGATGGCATTTCTGCCAAGACTAGGGCTGATGAGCCAGAGCTAAAAGATGAGCCAATTTTCATGGAAGTCGTACCTGAGGACGTAGTCAGTTTTCAGAGAGAGAATCTTGAAGAGCAGCAGGTTGACTTTGGGTTAGAAGAGCAGGAAGACAGTGAAGGAGAGGAGGAAGACTGGCCACCATGGCCAAGTGGATTGCAAGAAGGTGAAGTATGTATAAAACAAGACTCAGGTTTACAGGGGAAATATGGGAGAGAGCTGGATGTTGCAGTGCAAGCCATCCAGCTAGCATGTGTGTTGAGTCAACGTGTACAAGAGCGTCTTCTTGATAATGAGGAGGTAGCAGGTTCTAAAAATGACGAGTCACTAGTCACTGTTGCAGGTACTCAAGACTTGTGCAACACATTTTCATGCTGTAGGTCCTGGCATGGTTGGTGCCTGCTGTCTATATTCCCATCAGTTTAATAATTTTCATCCTGAGCTATGTTTCTCTCTTCCACATGTTGAATCGACACAGTATAAGATGTGTACACCTACATCAAAGTTCTCTTGTTGTGAGCAGATTGGGGTGTCCAGGCAGTTGTCACCTGGGTCTTGTCACAAGCTTTCAACAAGGAAGAGATCCCCATGGTGGCTGAAGAAGATACTCGGGATCTTAGAGGCATGGAGGGCATGGCCATGTTGCGGAAGGTGGTTCATGCAGTAAATGAGTGTTTGATGGAGTCTTCAGTCATGGGCATAGTACCTCCCAGGCAACCACTAGGAACAATTGACGTTCTCAAAGCCATCAATAGGGGGACAACAAAAGGTGGTCCTGTAGGACGACACTGGGTGCTTGACCCTATTGATGGAACACTGGGATTTGTCCGTGGAGACCAGTATGCTATTGCACTTGCCATGGTGGAAAATGGGGAAGTAGTTCTTGGGGTTCTTGGATGCCCCAACCTTCCATTGCGAAGTGAATGGCTCAACTACCATCACAGGTATAACTGTGTTCTCTCATTTTGTACAACCACCTTCCTGGTACGCTATAGTTTTGTTATAATCTGAGGTATTGTTTTATAGCTGCAGGTATTTTAACCTCACCAGAGAACTGAGAGTTTTGAGGTTTACTTGTTGGGGCCCAGGTATTATCGTGTGGCTTCAAAGCTTTTTCCACCCAGTCCAGGTGTATGGCACAAGGGATGTGTCATGTCAGCTCAAAGGGCAGGGCAGGCATGGATGCAGCCCATGATCTTTGATGGCACAACTTTCAGGCAGTCAGTTGCCCCTCAGTTGGTGAGTGTGTCAGGCATTGTGGACCCTGCACAGGCCAGATTCTGTGAGCCAGTTGAGAAGTCCAACTCCAGTCACTCATTTACTGCTGGTCTGGCAGACACTCTTGGGCTCAGGTTTCCCCTCACACCTCTGACATTTACAAATACTTCCCTTGTAGTACTTCCCTTGTATTTGCAGCTGCTTCTAGTAATATGGATCTGATCTGAAGACCAAATTACCTTAAGTATTGGATCCTACTTGTCAAGCTGTAATGTTACAGCATTTTGTTGTTTGTAGGAAGCAGCCTTTACGTGTCTATAGCATGGCCAAGTATGCTGCTGTAGCACGAGGAGATGCAGAGATTTTCATGAAATTTGCTCGAGCAGGCTACAAGGAGAAAATCTGGGACCATGCAGCGGGTGTACTCATTGTTCAGGAGGCTGGTGGTGTGGTAACGGATGCGGGTGGTCGTCCACTGGACTTTTCAAAGGGACGTCATCTGGAGGGCCTGGACCGAGGAATAATTGCATGCTCTGGAAAGAAGTTGCACTCCAAAATCATTGAGGCCGTTGATGCTAGCTGGAACTCTTCTACCCTTTAATGAGAGGGTATGGTTGTAACCACATCAGGAAAGATAGCAGGACACTGTCATGTCCATTTCAACACTAGATGGGGTTGATACTCAAGGAAACTGAAAGTTTCTGTTGCATCATGACTATGCAAAAGTTACACTCTTTCCTTGGTACATAATTTCCCCTCGTACCTCCAGCTTAGTGAAACTGTAGAGGGAGTTGTGCCCTCTCTCTGGTATAGTCTGATGAGTTCAATATTGCTCTTTGAACTCTAGGGTACAGCAGGCCAAGGCAAGTTAGGCTTCAGTCCTCAATCTGCAATTCTTGGGTGAGCATGTGTCATGCTATTGCTCATGTGGAATAATGGGTGATCTTGTAAACTGATTGTGAATTAGAGAAAAGGCATTGCAGTCTTCACAAAACTGGTGAAGGTGCATTGACTATATCAAGCCACAGGATTGATCTCATATCCAGAATTCACACTTGAGGAGATGTCTTCTAACACGACTACTCTGATGAAACATGCATGTGTGGAGCTGCACCAGGTGAGGTTTGGGCGTGAATGGCAATTGTGTATGCATGTGTCCTGTGGCATTCATGGGGTCCTTGTGTCTGTTGTTAAGACCCAATTTAGATGCTGGTCCAAGGTCCAAAATCTTAGGGACCAATTTCACACAAATTGAAATGAGTTGAATCCATGAATTGAACCCTTCTTCACATTAAAAAAATGTTTTCTTTTGTAAGGTACAATGAGTGTGTCTAAAGGCATAGGGTTAAATTTTCAATTGATAAAAATGTGAGATTCTCATGTGAGAGGATTAGGTTGACATTTCTTTTGGTTTTTTTTTTCCTCCTCATTTTTCTCATGTTCTTTTTCTTGCTTCTTGCTACACACACAATGGAGGAGCATAGGCACAAGATCTTGGTAGTCCTAGGTTTTACTATGGCATGCATCAAATCATTGCAAAAGTCAGTTCATTGCAACAAGTAGCTATTGCATAACATTGGAGTATGATGAGTGCATTGTTATTTTTTTCAAAGTTTGTTGACATGTCACCATGAGTTTGAAGTATATGGAGGTATGAGAGGATGGTTGGATACATGGAAAGTCAGCTTTTTGGCAATTTTTCCAAGAAGATGTTCAAACAATGTACTATAACACATTTTGTGCTTTGATTAGAGCTATAAGTCTAGACTTGGAAGATACAAATATGAGAGAAAGCATCCTTGTAAAAGCTAGAATAGATATGGTTCTTACAAGATTGGGTAGTGAAAATTCATTACAAATGTGTGGAAAAGTATGACATCAATTATAGTGAAAGAATTTTGTGTATCAATTAGAAAGCACTTGAAACCATTGGTGATACTTAAATTGATTTGAAACAAAATCACCATTGGTTTTAAAAGCTTACATAGAATTCCTTATATTCTAGGTGTCATAGATTTTAATCATATTCCAATTATTGCACCTAAAATAGATTCAAAATCATTTTATTGTCAAAAATGTTTTTATCCCATATTGATTCAAAGAATTGTAAATGAAAAGTGTAGTTTTTGGAATTATAACTATGGGTGAGCAGGAAGTATTTTTGATTGGGTTTTTTTTTCATAAAACATATTTAAAAAATCATGTGATGGACAATTTTTTACCTTACAAGTTGATAGGAAATGCCGCTTATCCAATGTGGCCATGGTTATGTTCTCCATTCAAAGGTAAGAAATATGGGTTACAAAAATACAAAGAATATTGAAATTTCATCCAATCAAGTATAAGGATGTTAGTGGAAAGATCTTTTGGAATGTTAAAAGGAAGGTTTAAAATATTATTCAAAAAAATAAATATTTCATTGCACTATGTGCCAAATTTGGTGACAACTTGCATATGATTCCATCACATGTGTATTACCAATTAGGATGGTTTTGACATGGATTGTGCTTTGGAAGCTCTAAAAAAAACATAAGTAGAAACAAATTCAACATTTGACAACCTCAAAGGAATTGACATGTTCAAAATGAACGAAAAAACAATCAAACAAATGAAGAGGTTACAAAATTCACATATAATGAATGATGAGAGCATTGACATGGAGGACATAGAACATCAAGGTGAAGATGAAGATATGACAACCATTGAAAAAAATCCTAGCAAGAAAGAAAAAAAAAGAGGATTAAAAAGATGTTGACAAAAACTATGACAATTCACAAGCTTCTAGCAAAAAAAAATTTTGAAGTTAATTTGAAAAAATAATAATAATGTTGTTTTTTCGAATACATTTGAATTTAGATCAAATTGTGATTAATGATTCAAAAATCAAATGTTATGTAGCCTATAGCTTATCTATGAAACATTCAATTTGGACATCCATATTTTAGAGTAAAAACTTAGTTTCTACAAATTATTTTAACATTGTTGTATTATTTTCAGCCATGGCTAAAATATGTTCATAGACATTAATTTTTTGCCTTTTTTTTTTGTTATTAAACTTCATCTAGGGTGAGAGGTTTGTTCAAGGGCTCTTTACTATCATCATCTTTAAAACCATTATCAAATTCTATTTGAAATATTGGACTACCCACAATTTCATCAATTTCATTGACTTCTTTCACATGTTTTATCACATTTTCATTTTGATGTCACCAACTATTCAATGCATCATAGAAGGGACATTCATAGCAATCATTACTTGAAATCCCATTTGTAATGTCATCATCCTTGTATTGCTTATAAGTTGCATTGAATTTCTTATTGCAAACAATTGGAGTTCTTGAAAAACCAAGGATTGAAACCAATAATCAAGTGTGCAATTTGAGCCATGTATCCATTTGTAAAGAAGAAACGAATTGGGATAGAAAACCCATGATTTATGAATTGAAAACAATCCTTGAAACAAAAAAAATCCAGAGTTGATTGCATTGATAAGGCTAATGCAATTTATATTAAAACACTTCAAATAAAGTTGGCTAAAGTGGTGACCTTCAATGAAAGGAAAGGGGGATAAGGGGGGATAAACGGGGCAAGAGTAAAAGGCAAAATGCTCAATTGGCCCAATCTGAATTTCATTCTTTTGCTTTCTTTTTGTCACTTATTTTGTTTTCAAAAAATTTATCACTCCATTGAAGTTTCAAATTTGAAAAGAAATTCTTTTCCAAAATTCTATCAAAACAAACAAAATTAGGGTTTCAAGTAAACTAAAATTTACCTTGTCTCTTCACACTTTTAGCAAATTCAAGCTCCATTTTCCTCATGGTGCAATTCAATGGAATACTTCGCCATCCACCCAATTTTTTTCAACCCTCTCACTTTCTTCATCTTCATTTTCCATCTTAATTATAACCATCTTTTCTTTTGTTATTCTATTTTTAAAAGGGAAATGAATTTAGGGAATTCTTGTTACTATAGACTTGGGTCATGATGCATTAAAAACGAATAATTAATTAAAAAACTACATTCATTTTTAAAAATAATACTGATTAATTTTTTTGTTAATCAAAATGAAATTTTTTAATGAAATTCATTTGAACATCAAATTGCCTTCCAATAACATTGATGTTTTAGTGCTCACATTCTCATCCCTTCACCTACTTTCATTGATGTTTTAAAAATGGTAATGGCACAAGGAACAACCTTTTTTTTTGGCAAAAATTTGCCAAAAGGTGACAATGCCCAAATTTTCAGGTGAAAATCCCTTTTTTTCTTAAAATCAATTCGCCAAAGTATGCCCCTTTTTAAGGATCAAGTTGCCACAAATATGCCTACTGGTTAATGCTCTTGGAAAAAAGTATCACTAGTTAGGTGAATTATGACTAAATCTATGTGAGGATACTTGCAAGAATTGCGTCACTTAAAAAAGGAAAAAAAATTGACCAACAAGGAGCATGACTTCTTTTACAAACTTCTACAAATTTTCAAAAAAAATTGTCACTTTCAAGGTGCATTTATCATTTTTTTTCATTTTCAATGTGCTTTTATCACATTTTTCAATGCTTCAACGTTTTATTTTCAAAAACAATCATTCAAGGTTTTTAATAATTATTTAATGTCAAACCTAACTCAAGGCTACAATAATCCAAATTTCCTTCAACTTGTGAAAATGGTCGCTTCAACCTTCCATGACCAAAAACTTTTGCCTTCATTTTTAAAACACTTTCACTTTGTGCACTTGCAAACATTCAAATGCACTCCTTTAAATAACAACCTTGTGTAAATCTATAAATCCAGCCATGTTAACACTAGATGTGCTTAAAGATGGAGTGATGGGTGTGCTCTCAACAATATTCTCAATTCACAAAATGCCTTCCATTCTTGCACAATTTCAACTTTTAAAAAATGAAAAACAATGAAAACCATAAACTTGAAACAACCATAGTGGACCCTAGGTTATGTCTTCGTCCTCCAAACCATGAGCTTTCCTTATAATTCATTTAAAAATTTAGACCAATAGAATTTCCCTCCAAATGATGCCATGTAGATGCCACTTCAAATTAGCTTGAATTGGTCTCAGATCTTCATTTAAAGCCCATGGGTCCAATTTATGATTTTCAACCAGAAGGATTGTTCCATTTTGTTGGACCTTCCCCCTTGGACCCTCATCTAAAGTGCCCCTACAACTTTTGAATTAACTTATGAGGCTGTTGTACGAATGCATTTATCAATGATGGTGAGAAACAAGAAGAGATGTACATAGAGAACTCTAGATTGCCATGTGTGAGTGAGTAGATGCTCCTTGGCTTACATTCTACTACTAAGAAATATAGAAAGAGAGTAATTTTCTTCTCCTTTCAAAGGATTCCATTGTGACACTTTGACTCTTCTCATTCAATCTTCGGACTCCACAATGGTTGACTATATCCAACAAATTGGTAATTGTGGTTTGATTCAAGTGGGATCATAAGTCAAAGGGTTGGTCATATATCCAAATTCTGATTTGACAAATGGCTGTGATAGCTGCAACCCAATGGTTTTTAAGAGAAACTTCTAATTGGATCAATTACAAGATTGGATATGGTTTTAACCAATAACTAAAATTGTTGCAAATTTTTATATTAGTCTCTTGGAGTGTAATTGGGTTAGGTATGTTCAGCATTGGTTTCCATGAAAATATTGAATCTCTAGGGCAAGCACCTGCTAAGAGAAATTCAAAGTTTTGTGGTAGAGAAAAGCAAAGTGTAGTAGTGAATTCAGTCATCTTTTGCAACTATGCCTTCTAACTAAGGCTGGAATCCCCCATGCTTTGAAGAAACCTTGATTGATGTCCAACTGGCTTGCTTATATAATAATTTGTGATATCATTTCTTTTTCAAATAGAACAATCATATTTTTGTAAAACTAGCTCCCCAAGATAAGTGACATATACTCACATTGCTAGTTTAAATGAACACACCACCCAAAAGGAGCCTTGCATTCCAAAGATAACCATGCTTTCAACTAAGGATGGTGGTGTATGGCTACTTTAATCCCTACTACTCCAATCTCATTCAAGAGAAGACACTCGGATCTGCCTTATGCCCCATCAGCACATCCACTACTCAGGGGATCCCTATCATCACCCAAATCTTCAATCATGACAGCTGAAACTTACATGTGATGCCCACCAGGCATGTCACAGGATATATGAAAATGCCTCGCAGAACCATCGACCTAAGATATGAGGAAACCTAGGAGTTTGGAGTTCTTGTTCAAATACTTATGGAATGCAAGTACCCACCTGGCGAGGTTCCCAGATCTGTTATAGATGCAGCTGGGTTAAGATGGTTCAGTGTCATTAGTACTTACTCTATCCTTCTTCCTTACACAGACCTTACATACAATTCTAGTTGGTCTACTAGTGTCTCCAGCACACAGGCAGAGAGAAAAAGTTTGTGAAAACACGCTTGTGTGCTGATCCTAGGTCTATCAAACTTTGAGCTCCAGTTCCATGCATCCTTGGCAAGCTGAAAAAGTTCTTCATCCTCCTGTGTGTCAAACAATCCTAGCTTTACTCTTCTGAGCCTGCAACCATAACGTTATATTAGCAGCTTCCCATAAACTACAAAAGCTCAGGCTCTGAATATTTGGCAGTGATTTGAGGTTGTCTACTAAAAGAAATAAATGGGTCCATAAACTGTGGACAGGACAACGGCTAGCACTCACTGTCTCCTTTCTAGCTTTCTTATCATGCCCTGGTTCTTTGAAGGCACAGCTCTGGTGGGCATCCAGTGCCTCAAGCTCCTGCTCCATATAAATCTCTAGGCACTGGAGATTCCAGGATCCGTCTCAACCAAGGTTGTCATGTTGATGCCCAATTTCTAGGCATTCTTTGCTATCTTTCTGTGATGCTCCTTCACCTGTTCAAAATCATGGACTTCTTTTGCGAGGGTATCCTCACACTTCTAATCTCCACATCACAAGGTAAGTAAGAAATTAGAGCTCTACACTTCCATTGAACTCTCCTTTTTTAATCAACATCTCAAGATGCTCAATGTGCATACTCAAACTTGAATATTGGAAGTGGGAGATGGTACACTTACCATGGTGTGGCATTCTCAGAATCCCTTCTACCCCTGAATTGACCTAACCTTTTGGTCATTAAAGGTGCCATCATTTTATCAGAGGTCAAACAATCTCTGAGAGTAATTTTAGTCTGCAGGCAGGGAAGAGAGACCACACCACTGTAGAGACACTCAAGAGACGTATCTGTTCCTTCCGCCACAGTGGATGAGCTCCTGCTGGTGGTTTGAGTGGACCCACTATTTTGAATGGTTCCATTTATGGCCCAGTGCAGACCAAAGCACATTTCTGTAATAATGAAACTTTTTCCACTATTGGTCAAAAGTGTGTACCAATTGAAGTGTGAATTTCACTCCTTTCAGATTCATACTTTGATTGCTTTGTTGAGAAGGGAGACCATGCACCAGAGGTTGCCACCTCCTTGAGCCAGTACACCTCCTAGAGCACTTGAATACCAAATCATGCATAGCTTTATCTAAGTTTTTGGTCTTCACTATCTTCCCTGTGCCTGCAAGACATGTTAAATTTAGCCACAGGCATAGCTGTAGATACAAGTAAGAGTGGCTTTCAGACCAATAAATAGGAAACAACACTTTCAAATATTCAACAACAGAATGGAAACCTGAATGCTGCATTCCACAATTTTCCATCAAGTATTAATGTGTGCACAAATAGTAAGATTCTGCTGCAACAATGTTATCATGTAGAGACTCTTCTTTAA